>Ga0070717_10001376_pt1 | contig 16740 bp, 15 predicted proteins | sample LARL113metaG_FD_71366 | JGI IMG/M metagenome (GOLD analysis project Ga0070717, IMG submission 71366) | Corn, switchgrass and miscanthus rhizosphere microbial communities from Kellogg Biological Station, Michigan, USA - LAR L11-3 metaG | ecosystem: Host-associated > Plants > Roots > Rhizosphere ... | reverse complement strand
GCATCTCGATTACATCCAGGCTAATCTCCCTCAGCCGGTCGAGAAGGAAATCGTTCCTCCAGTTGTCGCCAGCGCGTGGCGCGAGCTTGTGCCCAACTACACTGTCCGCGAAGTCTTCGCCAGCAAGCGCGAGGAGGTCCGCTCGAAAGCCGCCGCTGTGATAACCCAAAAACTCGCTGCCGACGGTATCGTAGTCAAGGAAGTCATGTTGCGCGACATTCAGCTTCCCCCCGAATACGCCAAAGGTCTAGAAGACCTACTTTTGAAAGAACAGGAAGATGACCAGATGGGGGTGCAGACCGACATTCAGCAGAAGCAGGTTCGAATCTCCGAACTTCAGGCCGAAGCCACTAAAGCCCAGCAGGTGAAGCAAGCCGAAGGCGAAGCCCAAGTGCGCGTTCTGCAAGCAAAGGCTGAGGCCGACGCCATGCAATACACGCTGCCGCTGAAGCAGAAGCAAATCGAGCAGGCCAAACTCGAATCCGAGGCCCGCAAAGAAGCCACCGTACAAAACGCAGAAGCTAACGCCCAAGCGACGGTGAAAAACGCGGAGGCCATGGCCCAGGCCAAGGTCCTCGACAGCAAAGCTGAAAATGAGCGTCGAAAATTGCTCGCCGACGCGGAAGCCGAGCGCATTCGAGTTACTGCCGTCGCTGATGCTGAACGGATGAGAAACGAGGGCGTCATCTTGAAGCAGAACCCTCTGCTGATTAATAAGATCATCGCCGAGAAACTCTCCGACAAGTTGCAGATTATGATGGTGCCTTCAGATGGCAAATTCTTTTTTGCAAACGACGTCCTTAAAAGCATGAACATGGCCAATAAGAACAGCGAAGCCGACCAGGGAGAAGAGAAGTGAGAAGAGGTGGTCAGTGGTAGTAACTAGTAGTTAGTCTCTGACAGAGGCTTCTTGCCAAGACGAGCCACTGACAACTGAGCACCGACCGCTGCCTTTCCCCACTGACCACTTAGATTCCGAGAGCCGATGCCAATGAAGAGCCCGGTTTATAATTCGCCCAATCGTGAAATGACCCTTCACTTCTCACGCGTGCGCTGGGCTTTGTGTCTGTGGGTCCTCTTTTCTCAGCTGTCCTTTGCCGCTGATTGGCGCGACCCTGTGTCCCAACTCGCAGCAAAGATCACTGCGGCTACCGGGCCAGGCGTCGTTGCGCTCGAAATAAACAATCGCTCGTCAATAAGCTCTGCCGACGCAGAAGAAATCCGTCGCGAAATCACCAGTGCGCTGGCCACTTCAGGCGTGCGCGTCTGGCAACCTGATCAGGCCGCAGCTAACATCAAAGTCACCCTTTCAGAGGATCTTCAGGAGTACGTTTGGGTCGCCCAAGTTCAATCAGGAGCGAGCGACGCCAAGGTCATTCTGGTTTCGACGCCACGCCCATACTTTTCGCCGGCCGGACAGAACGCTCCGGCGATCACCATTCGTCCCGTTACGCTTATCTCCCAGATCGATCCAATTCTTGATGTATCTATCGCGGAAAATAACCCTCCTCGAATCGTCGTACTCGGCCGAACTGCCGTCACCATCCAGGAGTTCGCGAACCAGCGCTGGTCGGTGGTTCAACTGCTTCCCATCTCGTCACCTAATCCGCTGCCGCGTGATGCTCGGGGAAGAATTTTTCTTCGCAAAGATCGCCTTTTTGACGCGTACCTTCCTGGTCTTGTGTGCCACAGCACCAACTCCGCTCCCCTAGCCATGAACTGTGCGCTAAGTGAAGACCCGTGGCCACTTCAAGCCCAGGGGCTTTCCGCGTTCTTCTCCCCGGCAAGAAATTTTTTCACCGGAGCGCTGGTCCCCGGCATTGGTAAACAAAACTCTGCGCCTCCTTTCTATTCGGCTGCCGCAGTTCCGCGCGCCAATTATTCACTTTGGATTTTCGCCGGCCTCGACGGCCAGGTGCATCTGCTCGATGGCATCAACCAGCAGGTCCTTAGCAGAATTCGCTGGGGCAGCAACGTCGCCGCCGTCCATCCTGCTTGCCGGCCCGATTCGTTGGTCTTGGCCGATACTTCGGACAGCGAACCCATGGAGTCGATTCAAGCTTTTGAGTTTGCCGATCGTGACCCGGCACCCGTCAGCCCGAAGCTATCTATCAGTGGAAGCGTCACCGCACTGTGGAGCACGCCTGGCGGCGAAAACGCCATCGCAGTTTACAAGAATTCCAGCACAGGTAATTATGAAGCGCTTCAGCTCAATCTCGATTGTGGCCGCTAGTCTGGCATGCGCGGCGACCGCGATCGCCGCAACCCGTCCGCACTATGGCGGAACTTTGCGTGTCGCCGTCCAGGCGTCAATCCAGACCTTCGGCCCCACAGCATCGGATTCGGCGGCCTTCCGCAGCCTCTCGCAACTGGTCTTCGAAACCCTTGTCAAGCTCGACGATCGAGGCCGACCCCAGCCGTTGCTTGCCACTTCCTGGCAAGTCGAGCCCGGAAGCCAGCGTTGGCGCTTTCAGGTACGCAACGGTGTCGTTTTCAGTGATGGCATTCCTGTTGATGCGAGCGTTGCCGCAGCTACATTGCGCGCCGCCAATCCGGAGTGGAAAGTTTTCGCCCTGGGTGAACTGGTCATGATCGAAACCAGCTCTCCCGTTCCGAACCTTGCCGCCGAACTTGCACTGGCCCGCAACAGCATCTCCCGGCGCGGCGAAGGCAAACTCATCGGCACCGGCCCGTTCACGGTCGCGCAATGGGACGCAGTAAAACAACATCTCACGCTGCAAGCCAACGACCAGTACTGGGCGGGCAGGCCATTCATCGATTCGATTGAAGCGGACCTCGGAAAGAATGATCGTGATGAACTCATGCTCATGGATCTTGGAAAGAGCGACCTCGTCGAGATCGCGCCCGAGGACATCCGTCGCGCCCAAGGTGGCAACCGCGTTGTAAAACCGTCTCAGCCTGCGGAACTGCTGGCGTTGGTTTTCACTCGTAGCGCCCAATCCGATGACGAGATTTATCTGCGCAATGCGTTGGCGATGAGTATCGATTCCGCCGCCCTGAACAATGTCGTATTCCAAGCCGCGGGCGAACCCAGCGGCGCGCTGCTGCCCAATTGGCTTTCGGGTTATGCGTTTGTGTATCCCTCGGGCGGAGGCGGTGCAACTCGGCCACGGGTGCCGCATCCCGTTGTGTGGACTCTTAGCTGTGATTCGGTTGATCCGGTCGCCCGCATTGCTGCCGATCGTATTCTGCTGAACGCAAAAGACGTCGGCATCACGCTCCAGATCGTCAATTCGGAAAACCCCGACATCCGCTTGGTCAAGCTCGCGCTGCCTTCAGCCGATCCGCAGACTGCTCTTAATGAACTCGCGCGCGACTTCCAACTTCCCGCGCCGACTTTTAGCAATCTCTCAGTCAGCAGCGTTTATTCCGCGGAGAGCACGCTGCTGCAATCTCACCAGGTTTTGCCATTAATTCATCTTCGCGGCGCGGTGGCGCTACGCACGAATGTTCACGGACTCAAATTACTGCCCGACGGAAGCTGGCAACTGGATAATGTCTGGCTCTCCTCGGAGACACCGTGAGCTTTCGGCGCAGGCTGCTTCTGCTGTTTGCGCTCACAGTGCTGTTGTCGGTTGCGACAGTCACAGTAATCATCTCAACCTGGACGCGACGTGCGTTCGACCATGCCAATGACGAGCGCACAGCGGCGTTCGTAGCGCAGTTCCACCGCGAATTTGAAAATCATGGCGAAGATGTAAGCCGCAGGATTCAGTCGATCTCCGCCAGCGCCGATGCCAATCGAATCCTCGTCGCTGCAGCGCAACGGGCTCCTGACTACAGCCCATTTCTCGACACAGCACAGATAATTGCCGAAACTCAGAGGCTGGACTTCCTCGAGTTCGCTGACGATCGCGGCACCATCATTTCATCGGCGCAATGGCCCGCGAAGTTCGGATACAACGAGAGCCTGGTGATCCAATCGACGCCGAGCACACCTTTCCTGAAAGAAGAAGAACTTCCCTCGGGTCCCGCACTCGGCCTGTTCGCGATCCACACCATGGCCGCGGTAGGTCGGCGGCTTTATATTATCGGTGGCATCCGCCTGGATAAAGGGTTCCTTGCCAGTCTCGAGCCGCCCGCAGGGACCAGCGTCATGCTTTACGAAACCCCCGGCGGCGCCACGTTTTCGCTAGATCACCTGATCTCGGCCGTCGGCATGCCGCGCGACGCTGACATCGAGCAACTCGCGGCCATAATTCAACAGGTGCAAAGTAATCACCACGAATCCGCGACGGTTATTCGCGGAAGCTCCGGCGGCGAAACTGTCAACGCGTTTCCTCTTACCGGGCCAGACAATAAAGTGCTCGGAGTGTTGCTAGTGGCCAGTTCGCGTCAGATTTATACCGAACTTCGCAATCAGATCCGTGCCGCCGCGCTGCTGGCCGCTTCTGCGGGATTGATTCTCGCAATTTTGCTAAGCAGTTGGGCCGCGACCCGGGTGACCCGGCCGGTTGAAGAGCTTGCTCGCGCGGCGCGTAAGGTTTCCGGCGGCGATTGGAACGCTACAGTGGAGGTGAGCACCCGAGACGAAATTGGAGAACTCGCAGAATCGTTCAATCGTATGACCCGCGACCTGCTCGATCACCGTGAACGCCTGGTGCAATCGGAGCGCGTGGCCGCATGGCGGGAATTGGCCCGCCGCCTGGCCCATGAACTCAAGAACCCGTTGTTTCCTCTTCAATTGACCGTGGAAAATCTGTTGCGCGCCCGCGAGCAGGGCCAGCCGCAATTCGACGAAACTTTTCGCGAGAGCGCGACAACTCTGCTTTCCGAAATTTCTCACCTGAAGAACATCATTGGAAAATTCAGCGACTTTTCCAGGATGCCGCAGCCGCAGTTTCAGCCCGTCAAGTTGAACGAACTGGTTGAGAGTGTAGTCCAGCTGCACCAGGCACAACTCGCGAAAGCTGGCGTCTCATGCAAGCTCGAAACTTCGGCCGACAATCCAATCGCCGCTGACCCTGAACTGTTGCACCGCGCCCTCTCAAACTTAATTCTGAATGCGATCGAAGCCATGCCCCAGGGCGGCACGCTCACGCTTCAAGTCAGCCAGCGCCCGGATTCCGTTCGCATCGAGGTCTCGGATACCGGCAGCGGACTGGCTCTCGAAGAATCGGCACAGCTGTTCACGCCCTACTACACCAGCAAACCGCATGGCACCGGACTTGGGCTCGCGATTGTGCAATCCATCGTGAGCGACCACGGCGGCAGAATAAGCGTCACCAGCGAACCCGGCCGCGGCACAACATTTATCATCGAGCTTCCCGCGAACCGCGATAAATTGTCCGCCGTGCAGGGAACGCACGTTTAACAGAAGAAGAGAAACGGAGAAAGCGAAAACCTTGCCACTCAGGGCGCGCCTATTGATCGTCGACGATGAAGCCAGCACGCTGGCCACGCTCTCTCGCGCCTTCCGCCTTGCAGGTCACGAAGCGACTGTCTGCGACAACGCCAATCGTGCAATTGAGCTGGCCAAAGCTGATCACTTTGATCTCATCTTCTCCGACGTAGTCATGCCCGGGAAGAACGGCCTCGCATTTCTGGAAGAGTTGCGGGCGCTAGGCTTGCACACACCGGTAGTAATGATGTCCGGTCAGGCACACATTGAAATGGCGGTGCGTGCAACCAAGCTCGGCGCGATGGATTTCCTCGAGAAGCCGGTTTCAACTGAAAAACTTTTACTCACCGTCGAAAACGCACTTAAGGTCCAACGCCTCGAATCAGAAAACCTCCAGCTCCGCCAACGACTCGGGAAATACGAAATTGTTTGGGCTGGCGCAGCCATGAAGAACGTGATGGCGCAGCTTGATCGCGTCGCTGTCACTGAGACTCGCGTCTGTGTTATCGGCGAAACCGGCACCGGCAAAGAATTGATCGCGCGCACCATCCATGAGAAAAGCCCGCGCGCCGCCGGTCCTTTCGTGGCTTTGAATTGCGCCGCAGTTCCCGCCGAGTTGATCGAGTCCGAATTGTTCGGTCATGAAAAGGGCTCTTTCACCGGCGCCGCTAACCGCCACATCGGCAAGTTTGAACAGGCAGAGCATGGCACTCTTTTTCTCGACGAAATTGGAGACATGCCGTTGCCCATGCAGGCCAAGCTCCTTCGCGTGCTCGAAGAGAGCGAGGTCGAGCGTATCGGCGCTACCAAGCCGGTGCACGTTGACGTCCGGGTGATCGTTGCTACTCACCGCAACCTGCAAGCGTTAGTTCATGACGGAAAATTCCGCCAGGACTTATTTCACCGCATCTATGTCTTTCCGCTTCTGCTGCCGGCTTTGCGGGATCGGCGCGACGATATTCCTGCCCTCGTCCAACATTTTGCGACTCAACTCTGCGCACAGAACAATTGGAAGCCGGTCAAGTTCACTTCAGATGCGGTAAGCGCTTTGCAGAATTACTCCTGGCCAGGCAATGTCCGGGAACTTCGCAATATGATTGAGCGCCTCATGCTGCTCGCCCCGCGCGACAGTGATGAAATTGGCCTGGAGACGGTCGAGGCAGTTCTGATGCCAGTAGCCGAAATGCGCGTCCCAGGCGCTGTCTCAGGATCTGGAACGCTCACCGAGCGGGTCGAGAATTTTGAGCGGGAAACAATTCTGGCAGAACTAAAACGCGCCGGCTTCCACGTAACCAACGCCGCCAAAGTCCTTGGGCTGGAACGCAGCCATCTTTACAAGAAAGCCGAGCAGTTGGGTATCAACGTAAGAAAAGAGCGCCGGGACGACGAACTCAAACCGGAGTAACTAGTTCTCTCACCAGGGCCGCAATCGTTCAATGTCCGTGTTGTCGCCTCGCCGCTGCTCATCCTGGCGGTGGCCAGTTGAAAGCTTTCGTTTGATCACGGTCTGCAAACGGTAGTGGTCGTCTTCGCCAAGCGTGGTGAATTTAAACGGCTGGCGGTCCCATGCTATGGGGGTCAGCATCTGGGCTTCGCCAACGATAGCGCCGTTGTTGCTGAGAAACATCAGTTTCCCAACCGCGCCGGGTTGCACCGGCCGCTGCAAACACAGCAGCCCGCCGGTCACAGAAATGACTTGCAGTTGCGCGGAGCATCGGACGCCACCCGGGAACCGTACTACTACCGGGGTCTTCTCTTCGAATCCGACGCGCTGCGCCCGCTCGCGGAACTCAGTTTGGGGGGCGTAGGGCATGAATTGAGTATCGGCGTTTTCCTGAAAAACTGAGAGATTACGGAAGGCCAAAAATCACGCAGCATTCGGCCATGAGCAATGCCGTCGGCCTAAAACCCGCTCTGGTCGGCCAATTCCGGGGAAAACCCAAAATCGCCGTATCACACAGCCACCAATTCCTGCAATGGCCTACGCCGCTCGGTCCTGATTTCGATTTTGATTCGCGGGGCGTGGGCTGAAGGCTTCTCCGATAGCGGTCAACACCTGGTCGTACGAGGAAAGCATCTCGTGTTGGCGGTTCGCCTGGGTCCACCACAACACGCGCACTTTGAACGACGCCGTCTGCGGATCGTCCAGGCTTGTGACCAGCGCCTCAGGAGCAGGGTCCGGCAAAACTCCCGGCACTTTCTTTACCGTATTCACGATCATGCTCTTAATTCTGTTGAGGTCGCCACCGTCTTTTAGTGGGAACTCATATTCCCATCTGCGATTATCCAGCGCCGTATTGACCGTCACCGCATGAGTGAACAGATCAGCATTGGGAATCACCACCCGTCGCGCATCGTAGGTCTTGATAATTGTCGCGCGAGGTTGTATCTCTTCTACCGTACCTTCGAAGGCGTCCACCTTAATTTCGTCGCCTACGCGAAACGGTTCCGCCCACAGCAACAGCAGGCCCGCCAGAAAATTCTGCAGGATGTTCTGGAACGCGAATCCAATGGCCACGCTTCCAATGCCAAGAACTTTGATCAAGTCGCTCGCCTGAAAGGATGGCGCCACTACCGACAAGCCCACCAGCAGTCCCAACATAACGACAGCCGCGCCAATCAGCCGCGCGAATACAACACCCAGGTTTTGCCGATTTCCTCTGGTGGCGCGCCGGATTACACGCGCAACGAGTTTGCTCATCACGTAGAAGCAAATGAAAACTACAACTGCAATCGCCAGCGACGGCAATCGCCCAATGAAGGTTTCTCCAATGTGGTGAAGCGAGTTCCAAAAAGCGCTAAAGTTCACGTGCATATCCTCAGGTCAGATGCTCGCTCTCCTGCAAGGGTTTGCGAGTAGCCGGTCCTGCAAGCATAATGTCATTCGTCTATCGAGTGCCCCAAGCGCAACTCAATTCACTTCGAACCGGAGAAACTATGTCCAAAGAATCCACTCGACGCGATTTCCTGAAAGTGTCCAGTCTGGGTGCGGTCGCCATTGCCGGAGTAGCGCTAGGCGACTCTCCGAGCCGCGCCAGCGCCAAAGGCTCGCCCGGAGAAATATCGTCATGGACTACCGATGACAATCAGCGCTGCGCCCGCGGACCGTCACTCTCATGGCAGAGCGATTCCGGATCCAGCCCCAGCACGATCGCCCTCGATCCCGACAAAAAGTTTCAGCCCATCCTCGGCTTCGGCGCGGCATTCACCGATGCAGCGTGCTACACCCTGAACCGCCTTGATCCTCCATCCCGCGAAAAACTTTTCCATCAGCTGTTCCATCCCTCCGAGATGGGCTTCAGTGTCTGCCGGACTTGCATCGGTTCCAGCGACTACTCCACCAAGGTTTATAGCTACGATGAAGGTGACCCTGATCCCGATCTGCAACGCTTCTCTATCGACCACGATCGCGAGTACATCCTTCCCATGCTGCGCGAAGCCCGCAAAGCGAATCCCGACTTATTTTTGTTTTCATCTCCTTGGAGCCCGCCGGGATGGATGAAACCCAACCATTCCATGCTGGGCGGAAATATGGAACGCAAATACATGCCTTCTTACGCAAATTATTTTGTTAAATTCCTGCAGGGTTACGAGAGCGAGGGAGTCCCAGTACAGGCAGTGACTATTCAAAACGAAGTCGATACCGATCAGGACGGCCGCATGCCAGCTTGCTCATGGCCACAGGAATATGAAGCGGATTTCGTCAGAGGCCAGCTCGGTCCGGCTTTCGAGCGCGCGCAAGTTAAAACGAAGATCTGGATCATCGATCACAATTACAATCTTTGGGGCCGCGCTATGGGCGAGCTGGAAACGCCGGGCGTCCGTAAGTACACGAACGCAATTGCATGGCACGGCTACGTGGGTCAACCCGAATGGATCAATCGCGTGCAGAGCGCATATCCCGATGTCGAAATGTATTGGACCGAAGGCGGTCCAGATTATACCGAACCGGATTACATGACCGGCTGGGCAAAATGGAGCGCTACCTTTACCGGCATCCTGCGGAATTGCTGCCGTTCGATCACGGCGTGGAATTTCGCGCTAGATGAAGTTGGCAAGCCGAATATCGGACCATTTCCCTGCGGAGGCCTGGTGAGTGTGCACTCGCAGACCAAAGAGATATCCTACTGCGGGCAGTTCTGGGCCTTTGCCCACTACTCGAAATTCATCAAGCGCGGTGCGCACCGCATTGATTCGCAAAGCACGGCCACCGATGTGCTTCACGTGGCGTTTGAAAATCCAGATGGGCAGCGGATCGCTGTGCTCACCAATCCAGGCCCAGCCCGGTCGTGCGTGGTGAAAGTCGGCGGCAAGTCGGCAAATGTGTCGCTGACTCAGCATTCTGTGACCACATTGGCATGGAGTTAATTCAGTTTCCACGTTCAGGCTGATGAGACACTATCGAGTATAGGAACAGACAAATTCCGGCCAGCACCAGAGGGCAGCCTATTACCGCGAACGCCACGAACGCCAGCGGATGAATTCGAATCAGCGTCAGCAGCAGGACTAGCAGCCCTGCACATATCAGTTTGGCCGCCCAGCTTATGCGCGCTTCCACCTGAGCCGTCGCCCTCACAGGCTGTGCTTCCGCCATGCTATAGCGCTCCTTTCCACATGGGAGCGCCTTTCAACGTACCAACGTCATGCACGGTATCGTGGCAGCCGCTTTTCATGCAGGACATCTGATTCGAGGTTATTTTTGCCATCATCTCCGGCGTCTTCGTGTGCTTGGGCTGTTCTTCAAAAACCCGCATTCCCGCATGACAGTGCAGGCACTCGCGATTGTTGAAGGCAGTGTAGAGTTTTATATCCGCGGGCGCTGGGGGCTTCCCGAGATATTGCACGTAAAGGTGGCGCAAGCCGCGAAATTTAGAATGCACAGTGCCGAACATCGTGTAATCGGTATGGCAGGTATAACAGGCGCGATCGCGCGGGACCAGATTGTTCTGAAAATGCCTGGCCGGTATGTAGCTGGGATCATCGACATGCAGGCTTTGCCCGAAGTCATGCATCACGTGGCAGGAAAGGCAGAACTGCGTACTCTCGGCGCGTTCCATGTGCTCGGAAAATCCCAGCCATGTCGCCAGCACTGGCGTGATGAATAATGTGACAAAGGCCAGAATCTTGCCACCGCGCGCGCGTGTAAGCTCAACCCGAAGCCCCACCAGTAGCGCAAGCCCAAATGCAATGCCAATGAACAGAATCTGTATAACGCTAGAAGAAAATGTCGTCATTGGTTGAGCGGCAGTTAATCGCAGCATTCAAATAATGGGCAATCCGAAACCTTCTGACTTCGTACGTCTGCCTTCTTACTTTCCCAAACTCCGGTAGTAATCGACCAATGCCTTGATCTGCTCGGCGGTGAACTCGCCCTTATACGAGTCCATATCGTCGCCCTTTCCGTCGGTCACTACCTTGATCATCGCCGCCTCTGAGTCCTTCATGTTTTGGTGGACGTCTTTGACGTGGACCTTCTTGCCCTTCGCGGTGTTGCCGGAACCGTCCTTCGCGTGGCAAACCGCGCATTTTTTGTTGTAAAGGTCCTCAGCACTCTGCGCAAAAAGTGTTCCAGCCAACACGGAACACACGAGCATCACGCCAATCGAAACCAGCGCCAGCCGCAACCTTCCTCGAACTGAGTACATTGGTATCCTCCGCTGCCGCTAATATAGCTCAGCGCGCAAAGTTCAGAAGTCTCTCGTCCAGCGAATCGTCAGTAGATTGGCCGAGAAATTATTTGCAGTGACAATCTGCTGTAGGTAGTAAGTACGTTGTAAGTCCACCGAGAGCCGGCCGGCCTTGGGGAAATCATAGGAGACGGTCCCCGTGACCAACGGCCACGTCACCGGTCCGTACGCCGGTGGTTCGCCAGTGATCGCGCCTACGAAGCTGGAGCGGTCGTAGTTACCACTGAGACGCGCCCTGAAGCGTTTCGTTGGTTTAACGTCCACCCCGCCTTGCCATACCCGGTTAAGTTCCTGATCGTGTAAAAAGTCACTCAAAGGTGGGGTGCCGCGAATATACAGGATCGAGCCCTGGGCAAAAATGCTTTCATAACTGAAACCCGCAAAGATGGAGAACCGCTCATTCAGGGCGTACGATGCGGTGGTCGAGTCCATCCGAACTACGTTGCGATAGTCGCTTTCAAGCAGCTGCCCATTACTCACGTTAAGCTCATTATCGATCGAAAATTTCGCAATCGGATGGAAGTGCACTACTGCGTGGCCCCCGACCTCATTGCGCGCCGTAATGGCGGTGTATGAAAGTCCGTTGTTATAGCTGTGCAGGTCCCCACGAAAACTGATTATTTTCGAGGGTTCGTAGCCGAAGCTGATTTCGGGCGCCACCGTTTTTATGGTATGGCTCAGCCCGTCGTCTTCAACCCCGGCGGAAAAGGTGGCTACGTCATATTTCATCAGATGAATCCCCGGCCGCAAGACCAGCGTCGGCAATGGCGAAAAATCCATAGTGAAGTGCAGATCATTCAAATTGGTTCGCCATACGATGTCTTCGCTGTTTGTCGCCGGCGTGGTTGCGTTGAAGAGGCTGTTGAGGGTCGCGATCCCCTCACTTGTCTGGTGCGAATAACGATAGTCCGCGCTGACCCTCCACCAGCTATTGATGTCGTAAGTGAATCCCTGACTGATGATGTGGTCGGGCTCGGTGACATTGCCACGGACACTCTGGCTCACGGCATATGGAGTTTGCACTCCGGTGCTGTTGGGAGCAATTCCATTGAACGACTGATCGAAGTTCAGCGGCCCTTCATAGCGGTAAAAAAGATAGCTGCCACGCCACTCCAGCCGATGTAGCGGCTTTCCGACGAAGGAAAACTCGCTGATTGGCGTGGTCAGCTTCCGATCTTGCGACCAGGTGAAATGCGCCAGCGGTTCTTGGGTCGAGGACGTCGCTGGGTTAATGCTCAACTCTGGCGAGCTCACCGTATTTACATTCGTAATCGAGTTGAAGCTCTGGTATCCGACGGAATAATGGAAATTCCAGGAGCGAAAGCTGTAATCAACTCCGCCAGTAAAGCGATTGGTCTCATCATTGATCGGGGCGAACAAATAATACGGATTTGCCCGTGCGTAGCTGCCCCAAAAACCCGGCGATCCCAAAAAGTCCGGCGACGCCGTGGTAAACGTTGGCCCCGAATCGGTAGTGCGATAGTAATCGAAGTTAAAGCGCAACTTGTCGGTGGCGTGCACGGTCAGGTCGACCGAGCCGAATTTGCGGACGGTGTCCCAGTTGTGATGATCGGTCAGTCCGGTTGAAAGCGCCGGAGTGACAGCAGTTATCGGTAAGATCACATTGTCATTCTGGTTCCAGAAGTAATACGCCTGCCGCCAATTAGCGCGGAAGTCGAACAGCTTGTGCTTGGTCACCGTCAATTGCGCGGTGGGAAACGGGTCCCCGCCAAGGCCGCTAGTTGAAAGAGAATAATCATCGACAAAGGAATTGGTTTCCGGTTTGGCTTCCCCAAAGATGTTGAATTCCATGAGCCGCGGTCCGCGTTCGAGACCAAACGTCTCCCGGTACATCGGTTTGTAACCTTTGATGTCAGTGAACCGGTATCCCACACTTGCCGACCCCTGAGTAGTAAAGCCTCCAAGATCAACCGGAGCCGTCTCATATGCACCCTGCGCATCCTGAGCTCTCAATATCCATGGCATCATCAGCAGACTGGAGAGCACTAAAGCGTGGCGGATTGATTTCATGGCGCCTCCGGTCTCATCTCAGCAAAGCCGGGTCCAGGTTCGAACCGTGTACTGCAACATGACAGCGGGTGCATTCGCCGCTGGTCTGAAAACCCAATCGCCCGTGGGGCACGCCAGCCTGGCCATGGAATCCGTTGTGGCACTGCAAGCAGAGCTGCCGCCCTTCGCGCCGCACCAGCAGCATGCGGTTGGTGCTGCCGTGGGGCGTGTGACACGTAGTGCAGCCTTCCACCTTCACCGAAGCGTGCTCATAAATATAAGGACCGCGCTTCTCGGCGTGACAGCTCACGCAGCCCTGCAGGTTCGGCTTGTTCAAGCTGGCACGATTCAGCGATCCGTGTGGACTATGACAGTCGCTGCACTTGATCAGTCCTTCCGGCACGCGATGGTGTACGGGCAGCGCAAACTGCGCTTGCACCGTTCCATGACAGTTGAAGCACAGCGTCGGTTCGGACTGTTTCAGCAGACTGCTGTGCAACCAGCGGACCTCATCGGGAATTTGCGGCACTTGAAAGAAGTGGCCTTGCGGGGAACTCAAATCGCCCTTGCTCTGGTCTTTGACTTCGTTTACCAGATGCGAGGTGTGGCACTGGTCGCAGGACAGCCCATGGGCCGCGTGCGAGGAATGCTCAAAAAATTCTTGCTGCTTGCTGCTGGTGTGGCAAAGCAGGCAGTGGGCAGCGTTCTCTTTCGCATTCGAGCGGAAATGGAAGATGGGAGACTGCTGCAAGGCGGCGCTTATTTTCGCATTCACGCTGAAGGAAAAAATCGGATGCTCCTCCAGTGCGAGCTTGGTTTTACCTTCATCCCCTTCTGCCGCTTCAATTGCGTCGGCATGCGCTTTGCCCGGTCCGTGACACACCTCGCAACCCGAGGCGTACCCCTTCCCCGGAACTGAAACATTGGCGTGAGCGGTCTTTTCGTATTCCCGGTATTCAGGTTTGTGGCAGGAGCGGCAACGATCAATCCCGGCGTAATCGTCTGGATTGCCGACCACGAATGTCGGCGCCACCGATGGGCCCTGGGTTGCCGCCGGCATCTTTTGCCCGGCAGAGCTAGCCGAAAATAGAGCAGCTAAGACTACAAGGACCCGAATGTCCTGCCATGCTTGGCCCGCTTGAGCTCTCATTCCGGCCGGCTCCCCTTCCCGGCGTCCGCCTCAGTGGCTCATTGCCTATTTGTTAATATCGTTCTGCACCGTCCCGACCCATGAATTTCGCAAAAACGCAATCCATAGTTATCGTCGGCCAACCCACGGCTCAAATCAATAGTCGCGCGGGTACTCGACTCCTTTTAATCCGTTGGTAGTTCCAATTTGGCATTGGCCAGTCTTGCTTTGCGCGCCCGTAATTCGCTGTCTTGAAAAAATCGAATGTACGGAGTCACTGCCAGTCTCTCAGGTTAATAAAGAGAAAATCAGTGATTGCAACGACATCGATACGTGATCAGGATCACCTGCGCAGAGCACTAGCAGACAAGATCTTCACTCGCCCTCGCATATGTTGTATCGCCTTAGCGCTTGGAAAAAAGAAAACCCGCCAGTTCGGCGGGTTAACAGTTCAACTGGTTGAGTGCTAAGCGCGCTTCCGCTCCTTTTCCTGGTCATCGCGGTTGGCGTCCGGGCCACGACGCTGTTGCTGCTGTTCGTTCTCGAGGTCGCTACCCTGGCGGCGCTTCTGCTCTTGTTCCTGCCGTTGTTTGTCTTGTCCCTGCTGCCCTTGACCGTGGGAACCCTGTCCCTGACCTTGCGAGCCTTGACCCTGGCCGAACTGTCCGCCCTGGTTTTTTTCGTCACCCATGTTGAATTCTCCTTCGCACATCGAATTTAATGCTTTCGTGAGATGCAAAATTTTGGGCCTGTGTTCGACGCCAGGGTCATCACTTCGAGAGCAGCTGCGCAGCTGCTCTGCTGACCTTCCTGAGTTCGCATCGAACACAATGAGCAGCACTGATTCGGCGAGAACTTACGCGCCCGTTACTCCGCTTCAATTTCAATGATCTAGGAAAAATCCAGAGCTGGAGAAGCTCTACCTGAGAAGCAGCTGTAACCCAAGATTGGCCACCTGTCTCACTTTACCCAAGCCAGACCGTCTGCCCCGCGGCCCGCTCCGATGAGCTTTACGCTCCAACTGCCGGTCTGGATGGCGGCAACTTGAGCGCTCCGATCGCATGAGACGTATGCGACCTGCCCGTCGCTCGCGAGTAGCACCTCCTGCGGAGATGCCGGCACTTCCACGGTCTTGACCACGCTCAAGGTTGCGAGATCGACTACCGCTACGCCGTTCGCACTCGGCATGGCGACCAGCAGCCATTTGCCATCTGGCGTGGAAGCCGAGCCGTATCCGGGGCCCTCCAGTTCGATCCAACGATCAACCTTGTTAGTTTTCGAATCGATCGCGGCAAGTCTTGGCTTCTCCGTGTCAGAGGTAAACACCCAACGTCCATCGGGAGAAACCGATATGCGCTGCACGTGACCTGCAACCGGAATTACCGCCAAAGTTTTTCGCGCAGCGATGTCGATCACCGATACTGTTCCCGGACCAACGTTCGCCGTGTATCCATAACGTCCGTCTGGACTGATCGCCAGCATGTGCGACTCCGCTTGCCCAGTTGGAATAGTTCTCAGAATCTTGAATGTATGGGGATCGATGACGGCAATCGCCTTATCGAGTTCAATGGTGACGTAAAGGAGACCATCTTTCGGGCCGAAGATGGCGCAATGGGGGCGGACCCCATGCCCGAAATCAATAGTATGAATCACCTGCCGCTGCCCGAGGTCGATTACATCGATGGTGCGGCCATCCGTACCGGGCAGCCCGACGCCGGAATTTCCGTAGATCGGAACAAAGGCCAATTTCCCATCGGGTGATGCCACCACTTCATGACCAGTAGTGCCGCTCTCCGCTATCTTTGCAACCTGCTGGTTCGTAGCGGTGTCTATAATTCCGAGCGTGTGCTCGCCCTTATTCGCAACCAGTACCAGCCCGGTATGCGAAGAGATTCCGGTTAAACAAATCGCAACCACGACTAACATCAAAAACAGAGCGCGTTCCATGAAATTGCCTCCATGTGTGTGTCGATGAGGCAGCTTCTACACTCAACTCCATCCCCGTGGCCACACGAGAAAACACAACTGCCTTTCGGCCGTGAAACCTTGCAGCCGCATCAGGACTGTTAATTGCCCGGGCTTCGACCAGAGTTATTTCAGGTGCTTGTTGACCGCTTTGGTCATCTGGAACATATCTAATTTTTTTGTGCCGAAAATCGGCTGCAACTTGTCGTCTGCGATGATCTCACGCTTGTTCTGTGGATTCTGCAGTTTGTGCTTTTTGATGTGAGCCCAAATCTTCTTGGTGACCTCACTGCGAGGTAGCGGTTCTGAGCCGACAACTTTGGCCAAGTGCTCTGAGGGCTGCATTGGCTTCATAAACGCGCTGTTGCTCTTTGCTTTGCCTGCCGCTTTTGCCATTTATCTCTCCCGTCAAACTGGCTATCGTAAAAAAGAAGTACTGTAGGGATTGTATTCGAACTTGAGGCATTTTCGCGGTCGTTCGACAAGTGAGCCGACAAAAATCAAAGTTGGTGGCGGCGGTTGGACTCGAACCAACGACCTACGGATTATGAGACCGTCGCTCTAGCCACCTGAGCTACACCGCCACT
>Ga0070717_10001374_pt1 | contig 16755 bp, 14 predicted proteins | sample LARL113metaG_FD_71366 | JGI IMG/M metagenome (GOLD analysis project Ga0070717, IMG submission 71366) | Corn, switchgrass and miscanthus rhizosphere microbial communities from Kellogg Biological Station, Michigan, USA - LAR L11-3 metaG | ecosystem: Host-associated > Plants > Roots > Rhizosphere ... | reverse complement strand
GGGACGAGGAAGTCGCGCGCGCCCTCGGGCGTGCCGCGCGTCATGCTCGGCGTCCAGACGTCGACGAAGCCGCGCTCGTCCATCACGGTGCGAATCGCGGCGATCGCGGTGTGGTTGAGGCGCAGGTTCCGCTGCATCCGCTCGGTGCGCATGTCGAGCCAGCGATAGCGAAGACGGAGGTTCTCGTCGACGCCCTCCTCGTCGAGCTGGAACGGGAGCGGAGTCGAGCGCGAGAGTATCCGGAGCTCGTCGACCTGCACCTCGATCTGCCCGGTCGGCAGGTTCGGGTTGATCGCCTCGGGCGCGCGCGGCACGACCTCGCCCGTCGCCTGGAGCACGAACTCGTTGCGGATCTCGTGCGCGACCTCCGCCGCGCCCGGCGCCCGCTCGGGATTGATCACGAGCTGCGTCTTGCCGGTGTGGTCGCGGAGGTCGACGAAGACGAGCCCTCCGTGGTCGCGGCGCGTGTCGGCCCAGCCCGCGAGGGTGAGGCGGCGGCCGGAGTCCTCCGCCCGCAGCTCCCCGCACATCGCATCTCTCCAGGGCACTAGATCTCCGCGAGGCTGTGCACGACGCGGTCCTCCTCCCCGCGCCGCCGTACCTCGTACGTCCCGTCGCTGCGGGCGACGACGACCGTCGCCGCGCCGAGCCGCTGCGCCTGCGTCAGCTGCCCCTTCATCGAGCGGCCAGCGTAGTCGGTGTCCACGCTCAGTCCCTCCGCCCGCCACTTTGCGATCGCCGGGAGCAGGCTCGTGCGGAGCTCCGGCTCCTCCAACGCGACGAACAGGTCGAGCCGCGGCGGGTCGGCGCTCGCGTCCTCGCGCTCCATCGCGAGCACGAGTCGCTCGAGCCCGACCCCGACTCCGATGCCGGGAGTCGACGGGCCGCCGACCGCCTCGACGAGGCCGTCGTAGCGACCGCCGCCGCAGAGCGTGGAGTTGGCGTTCTCGTCCGGGCCGACGAACTCGAAGGTCGTGCGCGTGTAGTAGTCGAGCCCGCGCACGAGGGACGCGTCGAGGGTGTACCGGACGCCGTACGCGTCGAGGTTCGCCTTGACGGCGGTGAAGTGCTCCCGGCAGGCGTCACAGAGCGAGTCGCCGATCTTCGGCGCGAGGTCGAGCGCCTTGCGGAGCTGCTCGTTCTTGACGTCGAAGACCTGCAGGACGCTCGTGCCGCGCTTGTGAGCGATCTCCTCGTCCTCGAGCAGCTCGGGGTGCGCGTCGAGCCACTCGTTCAGCTGCGCGACGTACTGCGGACGGCAGTTCTCGTCGCCGATCGAGTTGAGCAGCAGCGTCCACTCCGTCACCCCGATCCGCCGCAGCAGCTCGGAGAAGTACTGGATCACCTCGGCGTCGATCGCGGGATCCGCCGAGCCGATCGCCTCGAGCGAGAGCTGCCAGTGCTCGCGGTAGCGCCCGCGGCCGGGGCGCGAGTAGCGGTACATCGGCGCGATCGCGTACGCCTTGACCGGCTGCGGCTCCTGCGCGAGCCCGTGCTCGACGTACGCACGGGCGATGGGCGCCGTGCCCTCGGGCCGCAGCGTGAGCGACCGGCCGCTCCGGTCCTCGAAGGTGTACATCTCCTTGTGCACGACGTCCGACGCCTCGCCCGACGTCCGCTCGAAGAGCGCCGTGTCCTCGAAGCCCGGTGTCGAGACGCGAGACCAGCCGTACTGGGCGCACTGCTCCTCGATCGTGCGGATCAGCCGCCACCAGAGGTGGTCTTTGGGCAGGACGTCGTGCGTCCCGCGCGGAGCCTGGAAGGTCGGGCTCATGCCCCGGCGTCGCCGGAGGCGGCGCGGTCTTCCGGCCGGGCGTCGACGGCTCCGCCGGCGACGCTTCCTGCCTCCGCGCGGAGCTCTGCGAGGAACGGGTTGCGCGCGAGCTCGACGCCGAGTGTCGTCTCGGGGCCGTGGCCCGGGTGGACGACGGTCTCGGGCGGGAGTCGCTCCGAGAGCATCCGCACCGAGGCGAGCAAGCTGTCCCAGTCGGAGCCGGGAAGGTCGACGCGACCGACCGAGCCGGCGAAGAGCAGGTCGCCGCTGAACAGCTCGCCGTCGGCGTAGAAGGCGACGTGCGCGTGCGAGTGCCCTGGAACGGCGAGGCACTCGAAGGAGACGCCGGCGACGTCGATCGTCTCGCCGCCGCTCAACAGGTGCTCCGGTGCGTGGGGGCGGCCCGGCACGCCGACCGGGGCGAACTCGGGATAGCGCTCGAGCCGTTCGCGCTCGCCCTCCGGCATCCAGACCTCCGCTCCGGTTCCCTCGGCAAGGTCCGCCACGCCGCCGAGGTGGTCGAAGTGCCCGTGCGTGACGAGGATCCCGACACACGTCGTCCCGAGCCGTGCCAGCTCGAGCCGCAGGTCCGCAGCGTCGCCGCCCGGGTCGATCACCGCACACTCGGCGGCGCTCCGCCCCTGCCTGACGACGTAGCAGTTCGTCTGGAGCGGACCGAGCGCGTATCTGTCGACGGCCAGCGGCATCGCGGGCGAGTCTAGTGAACCGCTGGTTAGGTGCAATGCGGGTGTGGGAAGGGGCCGTTCGTGCAGTATTGGAGCCTTCTCGAAGTCGCGACGCCGCAGGGCGCGCGGTCGCCCGTCGTCCTGCACTCGCGCGACGGCGCGGAGCGCGCCGTGCTGATCGAGCTGCGCGCCGGTGAGGAGCTCGGCGATCACGCCGTGAAGGAGTCCGCGCTCCTGCTCGTCGTCGACGGGTCGGTCCGTGTCGAGGCGGCCGACGAGTCGGTCGACGCCGGTGTCGGGTCGCTGTTCCAGTTCGATCCCGACGAGCGTCACGCCGTCACGACGGACAGCGGCGCGCGGGTCCTACTGGTGCTCGCCCCGTGGCCGGGCGAGGGGCACTATCGCGGCGACCGGTCCGCCGGGACCGGCGTCAGCGCTTCCTAGCCGGCTTGCCGCCCTGCTGCTCCGCGCGCCGCTGCCAGCGGTTGTGGGCGAAGCGGTCGATGAAGTACGTGAACGGGATGAAGAGCGCCGAGTAGATCGCTGCGAGGCCCAGCGCCGCGGGGATGTTGTGATGGCCGTTCTTCGAGCCGAGGACGTAGAAGAGGGCGAAGATCGCCCCGCCGAGGATCAGCGACCGCCGCGCGGCCCGCCGCCACGACGGCGGCGGTGGGACCTTGACGGGGCGGCCGCCGCGCTGCGGCTGCGGCTTGGCCTTCGGCTTGGCTCCGTTCGTCCGCTTCTCGGGCGCCGAGGCGACGAGCTCCTCGGGCGGATCCTCGAGCTCGTTGCCCTCGGAATCCACCCAGACGGTCTCGTACTCGTGGCGGCGTCCCTTCTGCGCGCGCCGCCGCTGCTTCCTGGTCGGCATGGAGAGCTAGCGTAGCTCGCCTCCGACGACGACCTGGGCGACCACACGCCCGCCGAGGTGGTACGCGAGATAGCGCCAGTCGGGTGCGTCGAGGAGCACGAGGTCGGCGCGGAAGCCGGGCGCGAGGCGGCCGACGCTTTCCGCGCGCCCGAGCACGTGCGCGGCGTTGACGGTGCAGGCGGCGAGAGCTTCCGCCGGCGACAGGTGAAGCTGGGTCGCCGCGAGCGAGCACACGAGCGGCAGGCTCTCGCAGAAGGCGCTGCCCGGGTTGAAGTCGGTGGCGAGCGCGACGGCGGCCCCCGCGTCGACGAGTGCCCGGGCGGGGGGCATCGGCCGGTCGAGGAAGAGCGCGCTCGCCGGCAGAAGGACGCCTGCGACGTCGCTCGCCGCGAGCGTCCGGATTCCCTCCTCACGCGTCGCTTCGAGGTGGTCGACCGAGCGCGCACCGAGCTCGACGGCGAGCGGAATCGCGCCGGACTCCGTGAACTGGTCGCCGTGAAGTCGGAGTGCGAGCCCGGCGTCGCGGCACGCCTCGAGGTACCGACGAGCCTGCGTCGCGTCGAAGGCGCCGCGCTCGAGGAACACGTCCGCTGCCTTCGCCAGCTCCGCGGCCTCCGGGAGGACCTCCGCCAGCGCAAAGTCGAGATACGCCTCGGCGTCCTCGAACTCCGGAGGAACGGCGTGCGCGCCGAGCCAGGTCGGGATCCCGCCGGCGTCCCGGATCGCCCGGAGCGAGGCCAGCTCCGTGTCGCGGTCGAGCCCGTAACCGGACTTCGCCTCGAACGTCGTCGTGCCCTCCCGCAACATCCACGACCTGTGTCGCTCGACCGCCGTCCTGAGGCCCTCCTCGCCGGCAGCGCGCGTCGCCCGGACGGTCGAGAGGATCCCGCCGCCCGCCGCATGGAGCTCCTCGTAGCTCGCGCCCCCGGCCCGGAGCGAGAACTCCTCGACCCGGTCGCCGCCGAACGCCGCGTGCGTGTGACAGTCGACCAGGCCGGGGATCGCGCACAGGCCACGGCCGTCCAGCTCGATGACGTCGTCGTCGAGCGCCGGCAGGCCCGACATCCGGCCCACGGCTTGGATCGTCTCGCCGGCGCAGAGGACGAACGCATCCTCGAGCACCTCGATCTCGTCGAGCGCAGACCCACGCAACGGTGCTCCGGTCCCGGCGGGCGTCGCGAGCTGCGCCAGGTCGCGGACGAGCAGCCGCTGCGTCACGCGTCGCCGGGTGGGCCCGGGATCCGCAGGCCGCCTTCCTCCGCGGCCGCAGCCGCTTCCGGATAGCCCGCGTCGACGTGACGCATCACGCCCGTGCCGGGGTCGGCGGTCAGCACACGCTCGAGACGCTCCGCCTGGGCATCGGTGCCGTCCGCGACGACGACCATCCCCGCATGGATCGCGTTGCCGATCCCGACGCCGCCGCCGTGGTGAACGCTGACCCACGTCGCCCCCGCCGCGACGTTGACGAGCGCGTTGAGGATCGGCCAGTCCGCGATCGCATCCGATCCGTCCCGCATCGCCTCGGTCTCGCGGTACGGCGAGGCGACGGAGCCGGAGTCGAGATGGTCGCGTCCGATCACCACGGGCGCGTTGATCTCGCCGCTGCGCACGAGCTCGTTGATCGCGAGTCCCGCCTTGGCGCGGTCGCCGTAGCCGAGCCAGCAGATCCGGGCAGGCAGCCCCTGGAATGCCACCCGCTCGGGTGCCAGTTCGAGCCAGCGCTGCAGGAGCGGATCGTCCGGGAACAGCTCCCGTAGGCGGTCATCGATCGTGGCGATGTCCGCCGGATCGCCCGACAGCGCCGCCCACCGAAACGGACCGATGCCGCGGCAGAAGAGCGGCCGAATATAGGCCGGGACGAAGCCCGGGTATGAGAACGCCTCCTCTAACCCATCTTCACTCGCCTCACCCCGCAGGTTGTTGCCATAGTCGAAAACATACGCGCCACGCCGGACGTACTCGAGCAGCGCCTCGACATGGCGGACGATCGACTCGCGGGCGAGGCGGAGGTACTCGCCCGGATCGGACGAGCGGAGCTCGGCCGCGTCCTCGACCGAGTACCCGCGCGGGACATAGCCGTTGAGCGGATCGTGGGCGGCGGTCTGGTCCGTGATGAGGTCGAACTCCTCCCCACGCGCCACGAGCTCCGGCACCACGTCCGCCGCGTTCCCGAGCAAGCCCACGGAGAGCGGTCGCTTCTCGGCGGCTGCGGCGCGCACGCGGTCGAGCGCGTCGTCGAGCGACTCGGCCGCCTCGTCGAGATAGCGGGTCTCGAGCCGGCGCTCGATCCGGTGCGGATCGACCTCGACGCAGAGGATCGCGGCGCCGGCCATCGTGCCGGCCAGCGGCTGCGCGCCGCCCATACCGCCGAGGCCGGCGGTCAGGATCGTCCGTCCGCGCAGGTCGGGCGAGCCGAAGTGCTTCTCGCCCGCCGCGGCGAAGGTCTGGTACGTCCCCTGCAGGATCCCCTGGCTGCCGATGTAGATCCAGGAGCCGGCGGTCATCTGGCCGAACATCGTCAATCCCTCGGCTTCGAGCCGCCGGAACTCGTCCCAGGTCGCCCACTTCGGAACGAGGAGCGAGTTCGCGATCAGCACGCGCGGCGCGCCCTCGTGGGTCGTGAAGACGCCGACGGGCTTGCCGCTCTGGACGAGCAGGGTCTCGTCGGGACCGAGCTCCAACAGCGCCGCGACGATCGCCCGCAGTGCCTCGGGGTTCCGGGCCGCCTTCCCCGAGCCCCCGTAGACGACGAGGTCCTCGGGCCGCTCGGCCACCTCGGCATCGAGGTTGTTGAGGAGCATCCGCAGCGGCGCCTCGGTCGACCACTGGCGCGCGTTCAGCTCCGTCCCGCGCGGCGCACGGATGGACGACAGGTCGCCGCAGAGCGCCTCCACGCGCTCGGCCAGGCTCGCAGTCGTGCTCACGAAAGCTCCCCCGCCTCCGCCTCGACCGCTGCAACCAGCGAGCCGTCGCGGATCGCCACCGCTACCGCCTCGATGTCGCCTGCCAGCGGCCGGTCGTCGCGGAGCCTCGGTGAAAGCTCTCGCACCGCGGCCCGCACCGCCCGGCCGCCGACTCCAGGCTCCAGCGGCGCGTGGAACTCCACCGCCTGCGCGCCGGCCAGCAGCTCGATCGCGAGCGCACGCTCGGAGTTGGCCACCACCTGCCAGGCCTTGAGGCCGGCGGCGTTCCCCATCGAGACGTGGTCCTCCTGCCCCGCGCTCGTCGGGATCGAGTCGACGGACGCGGGATGGCAGAGCGACTTGTTCTCGGAAACGAGGGACGCGGCCACGTACTGCGGGATCATGAAGCCGCTGTTCAGCCCGCCGTCGGTCGTGAGGAACGCGGGCAACCCGTCCGAGAGGTTCGGGTTCACGAGGCGCTCGACCCGTCGCTCCGAGATGTTCGCGAGCTCCGCGACGGCCATCGCGAGCGCGTCGAGCGAGAAGGCGAGCGGTTGCCCGTGGAAGTTCCCGTTCGAGACGAGCTCCCCATCCTCGACGAGGACGAGCGGGTTGTCGGTCGCCGCGTTGAGCTCCACGCCCGCGGTGTACTCGGCGTACTCCAGCAAGTCGCGCGAAGCGCCGTGCACCTGCGGCGCGCAGCGGAGCGAGTACGCGTCCTGCACCTTGTCGCACCAGCGGTGCGCCTCGATGATCGCCGAGCCCTCGAGCAGGCCCAGGATGTTCGCCGCAGCCGTCATCTGTCCCCGTAACGGTCGAAGCGCGTGGATCTGCGGCAGGAACGACGTGCGCGATCCCTGTAGCGCCTCGACTGAGAGCGCGCAGGCGATGTCAGCGGCGCGTGCGAGCCGGCGCGCCCGCACGAGCGCCAGCGCGAGAGTCGCGGCCATGAACTGGGTGCCGTTGATCAGCGAGAGCCCCTCCTTGGCCGCAAGCTCCACCGGCTCGAGGCCCACCCGCGCGAGCGCGTCGGCGCCCGAGAGCCGCTCGCCCTCGACCCACGCCTCACCCTCGCCGACGAGCGGCAGCGCGAGATGCGCCAGGGGCGCGAGGTCGCCGGACGCACCGACCGAGCCCCGGCTGGGCACGACCGGGAGCACGCCTCGCTCGAGGAGCGCGAGCAACAGCTCGACCGTCCCGACTCGCGCGCCCGACGTGCCCTTCGCGAGCGCGTTCGCACGCAGGAGGAGCGCGGCGCGCACGACCTCGTCCGGATACGGGTCGCCGACGCCGCAGGCGTGCGAGCGGAGGAGCCGCAGCTGGAGCTCGGCGGTCTGCTCCTCGGGGATCGCCACGGCGACGAAGCGGCCGAAGCCCGTGTTGACGCCGTAGGTGTGCTCGCGGCTTCCGTGCACGGCCTGCTCGACGAGCTGCCGCGCGGCGGCCATCTTCTCGCGCGCCTCGTCGGACAGCGTCGCGCCCGCTCCCTCGACGGCCACGGCCCAGACGTCGTCCACCGTCAGGTCGTCGCCGGTGAGGCCGATCGCAGCCTCGACAGCCACGGCGCGAGCCTAGCCCAGGAGCCGCAGCTCGAGGAGCCGCGAGGAGTCGAAGCCGTCGATGCGCAGGAGCGATCCCGCGGCCGCGGCGGCCGCGCCCGCCGGCATCAGGCCGACGAGCTCGGAGCCCTCCACCTCGACGCCGCGCGCCTGCGCCTCCCGCTCGACGGCGGCGAGGATGTCGTGGAGAGCCGCCGCCTCCCAGTCCTCGACGTTCATCGACACCTGCGCCCTGCCGGCCCGCGTGAGGTCGAGCCCGAGGGCGCGCACGCCCGGGAAGCCTCCGCCTCTTTCCCTGATGACGCCGGCGATCTCGCGCGCGACCTCGCCGTTCGCGCCGGCGAGGTTGACGTTGAAGGCGATCAGCGGCCGCCGTGCGCCGACGACGACTCCGCCGGCACCGGGATGGAGCTGCATCGGGCCGAAGTCGGGCGCGAGCTCGCCGGAGTCGATGCGCTTCTGCAGCTCCGCGGGTCCCCCGCGCCGGAAGAACGCGGGACCTCGACCACCGCCCAGCTCGCCGTAGAGGAAGACGGGCAGCTCGAGCTCGCCGCCGATCCGCTCCGCGAGCATGAGCGCCGCGGCGCGAGCGCGCTCCATGTCCTCCGGGCGCAGCGGGACGAGCGGGACGACGTCGGCAGCGCCGATCCGCGGGTGCACCCCTTCGTGGCGCCGCAGGTCGATCCGCTCGAGCGCCACGGCGACGGCGGCGAGGAGCGCGTCGACGAGCGCGGCCTCGTCGCCGACGAGCGTGAACACGGAGCGGTGGTGGTCGGGATCGGTGTGGATGTCGAGGAGTTGCGCGTACTCGGCGAGTTCCCGGCCGAGCAGGCCGATCACGGCGGAATCCCGCCCTTCGGAGAAGTTCGGCACTGCTTCGAGCGGCAGCATCGGCGCGGAGCCTACGCTCCGGCGCGATGACCGTCCGCAAGTCGTCGTACCGCTCCCTCGCCTCGCTCGCGCGCGACCTCTCCCGCTGCCGCGCCTGCGCCGAGGCCGGCTACCCGCTCGAGTCGCTTCCGGTGCGTGCCCCCGGCGCCGGCCAGCGCGCGTACCTGTTCGGCCAGGCGCCGGGCGTGATCGAGGGAGAGGAGCGGCTGCCGTGGCGGGGCCGCGCCGGGCGGACGCTGCGGCGCTGGCTCGAGCTCGACGAGGAGGAGTTCTACGCGACGTTCCACTGCGCCTCGGTCACGCGCTGCTATCCGGGCCGGGCACCGTCCGATCGCGGCGACCGGACGCCCACGCCGCGCGAGCAGGAGCTCTGCGAGTTCTGGCGCGACTGGGAGCTCGAGCTGCTGCGGCCGGGGTTGATCGTCACCGTCGGCGGCCTCGCGCTGCGGCGGCTGCTCGGCCTGCCCTCGCTGACGCCGTGCGTCGGCGAGCGATACGAGCTCCGGGGGACGCCCGTCGTCCCGCTGCCCCATCCCTCCGGTGCCAGCGGCTGGCTCAATGTGCCCGCGAACCGGGAGCGGCTCGCGACGGCGATCGAGGTCGTCCGCAGCGAGCTCGCGGCGCTCTAGAGGATCGGACCCCGTCGCTACATTCAAGACGGTGAGCGCGGTTCCGTACCGCCGCACGTTCGGGCGGCTCCTTTCGTTCCTGAGGCCGTACAAGCGCGGCCTTGGAATCTCGATCGTGCTCGCCGTCGGCTCGCAGGCCGCGCAGATCGCGCTCATCTGGGTCACGGGCCGAGGAGTGATCGACAAGGCGCTCGTCGACCACGACAGGCACCGGCTCTGGCTGTACGTGGGCGCGATCGTGCTGCTCGGCGCCGTCTCTGCACTGCTCATGGCCGGCCGCCGGCTCATCTCCGGCAAGCAGGCGCTCGACGTCGAGATGGATCTGCGCCAGGGCCTCTACTCGCACTTCGTTCGGCTCTCGTTCGGCTTCTACGACCGCCATCAGACCGGACAGCTGATGTCGCGCGCGACCGTCGACCTGCAGGGAGTGCGGTTCTTCCTTGGCTACGGCCTGATCTTCTTCTTCCAGAACGTCCTCACCGTCGCGTCGGTGACCGTCGTCCTCTTCTTCCTCGAGTGGCGGCTCGCGCTCGTCGTGCTCGCGGTGACGCCGTTGCTCGTGGCGCTCGCGTACCGCTATAGCCACGTCGCCCATCCGACGCTTCGCGACGTCCAGCAGAAGCTCGCCGACGTCGCGACGGTCGCCGAGGAGAACATCGTCGGCGTCCACGTCGTGAAGGCGTTCGCGCAGGAGCCCGCCGAGGAGGAGAAGTTCCGAATCCGGAACGAGGCGCTCTTCCGGCAGACGATCCGGGCCAACCGCCAGCGGGCGACGTACGTGCCGCTCCTCTCGTTCGTGCCGCTGCTGGCGCAGGCAGCCGTCCTGCTCGTCGGAGCGCGCATGGTCGCGCACGGCTCGCTCTCGGTCGGCTCGTTCTTCTCCTTCAACCTCTACCTCGCCCTGCTCGTGACGCCGCTCCGCTCGCTCGGGATGTGGGTCGGCCAGGCACAGCGGGCGACCGCGTCCGGAGAGCGGATCTTCCAGATCCTCGACGAGCCGGAAGACGTGGCCGACCGGCCGGGCGCGATCGAGCTCCCCGACGGAGACGGCGCGATCCGCTTCGACCACGTCTCGTTCTCGTATCTCCCGGGGCGGCTGGTGCTCGAGCAGCTCGACCTCGAGCTCGACGCAGGCACGACCGTCGCGCTCATCGGCCACACCGGCTCCGGTAAGACGTCGCTCTCCTCGCTCGTCCCTCGCTTCTACGACGCCGACTCGGGTCGCGTCCTCGTCGACGGCGTCGACGTGCGCGACGTGACGCTCGCGTCGCTGCGCCGCTCGATCGGCGTGATCGCCCAGGATCCGTTCCTCTTTTCCACGACGGTGCGCGACAACATCGCGTTCGGCCTCCCCGACCTGACGGACGACGAGGTCGAGCGCGTGGCGCAGCTCGCCCAGGCGCACGAGTTCATCGAGCGACTGCCGCAGGGCTACGACACCGTGATCGGCGAGCGCGGGATCACGCTCTCGGGCGGCCAGCGGCAGCGGATCGCGATCGCCCGGGCGCTCGCCGTCGACCCGCGGATACTCATCCTCGACGACGCGACAGCGTCGGTCGACGCGACGACCGAGGCGAAGATCCGGGCCGGCCTGCGCGAGGTGATGCAGGGCCGGACGACGTTGATCATCGCCCACCGCCTGTCGACGATCGCGCTCGCGGACGAGGTGGTCGTGCTCGACCAGGGGCGGATCGTCGCCCGTGGCACCCACGACGAGCTGCTCGAGACGAGCCCCGTCTACCGAGAGATCCACGAGCACGGGCTGCTCGAGCGGCAGTTCGCCGACGCCGTCGAGGCCCGCGCGGACATGGAGGAGGTCGCATGAGGGTCCACCAGCCGGGCGGGCATCTCATGCGCGGGCGCGCGGCCGAGGTCGAGGACTGGTCGTGGAACACGACCCGCCGCCGGCTCGGTGTCCTGTGGCGGCTGACGAAGCCGTACCGCCTGCGCACCTTCCTCTCCGCCTTCTCGCTGCTCGCAGCCACGGCGACGGCGCTGGCTCCTCCTCTGCTCGCGAAGTACGCGCTGGATGACGCGATCCACCACCAGACCGGGACGAAGCTCGTCCTCGTCGTCGCCCTCTTCGTCGGCGTCGCGCTCGCCAACTGGGGGATGACCTACGTCGAGACGTACATGACCGGCTGGGTCGGCGAGCGGATCCTGGCCGACCTGCGCGCGCAGCTCTTCGGACACCTGCAGTCGCTGTCGCTGGGCTTCTACGAGCGGAACCGGGCCGGCGTGCTGATCAGCCGCATGACGAACGACGTCGAGGCGATCGACCAGCTCGTGACCGACGGCGTCACGACCCTCGCGCAGAGCTCGCTCATGCTCAGCGGCACGGCCGTCCTCTTGCTCATCCTCGACCCCCGGCTCGCGCTCGCGACCCTGATCGTGATCCCGTTCATGATCGCCGCGACCGTGCTTTTCCGCACGCGCTCGGCCCGCGCCTACTCGTCGGTGCGAGAGCGGCTCGGGCTCGTCACGGCCACGCTCGCCGAGGACATCTCCGGCATGCGCATGGTGCAGGCCTTCGTGCGCGAGGACCGCGCGACGGAGAACTTCCAGGCCGTAGCCCGCCGCTATCGCGACGCGAACATGCAGACGGTCGTCCTCAACGGCGTCTATTTCCCCTTCGTCGCCTTTCTGGCCACGCTCGCGCTCGCGATCGTGCTCGGCTACGGCGGGCACCTCTATCTCAACGACGCAATCGCCCTCACGACCCTGTTCGCCTTCATGCTCTACGTGAACAACTTTTTCGACCCGGTGCAGCAGCTCTCGCAGCTCTACAACACGTTCCTCTCGGCGGCGGCGGCGCTGGACAAGATCATCGGCGTGCTCGACGAGCAACCGGACGTGGTCAACCGGCCCGGAGCGCAGCCGCTGCCCCGCATCGAAGGACACGTCCACTTCGAGGACGTCCACTTCGCCTACGGCCTCCGCGGCGGCGAGCTGGGCGAGGAGGTGCTGCACGGGATCGACCTCGACGTCCCGGCGGGCACGACGGTCGCGCTCGTCGGGCACACGGGCGCCGGCAAGTCGACGATCGCGAAGCTCCTCGCGCGGTTCTACGAGCCCACGAGCGGCCGGATCACGATCGACGGCGTCGACCTCGAGGACGTCTCGCAGGAGTCGCTGCGGCGCCAGCTCGGCATCGTGCCGCAGGAGGGCTTCCTCTTCGCGGGCACGGTCTCGGAGAACATCGCCTTCGGCAAGCCCGACGCGACGCCCGAGGAGATCGTCCGCGCGGCCCGGACCGTGGGGGCGCACGACTTCATCCTCCGCCTGGAGGACGGCTACGACACGCAGCTCGGCGAGCGCGGCTCCCGCCTCTCGCTCGGGCAGCGCCAGCTCGTCGCGTTCGCGCGGGCGCTCCTCGCCGACCCGCGCGTCCTCATCCTCGACGAGGCGACGTCCTCCGTCGACATCGGCACCGAGCGGACGATCGAGAGCGCGCTGCGGACGCTGCTCGCCGACCGGACCTCGTTCGTGATCGCCCACCGGCTGTCGACGATCCGCGACGCCGATCTCATCGTCGTGCTCGAGCACGGGCAGGTGATCGAGCAGGGCTCCCACGAGGAGCTCCTCGCCCGGCGCGGCCTCTACACGAGCCTTTACGGCGATTGGGCCGCGGCGTAGTGACGCCGGTAGTACTCCGTCATCTCGATCCGCTGCAGGAGGGTCGGGTGGTTCTCGAGGAACACGTAGTCCCACCACGGCGGATCCGGATCCTCACGCGTCTGTCCGGCGAAGAGGCGGAAGAGATCCCGGCCGGCGGCCGGGTCGTGCGTGGCGCGCAGCGCCGACCAGTCGGCCTCGGCCTCCATGTGCCGCGACACCACGTTCCGCAGCGGTAACGCCGCGAGCTGTAGAACGACGTAGACGAAGACCACGAGCGGCACCGCCTCCGGCACTCCCATCCCCCCTCGTCGCCGCGCCGCGAGCGAGAGCAGGAACGCGAGAGGGAAGGCGAAGAGCGCGTACCAGCCGATCGACTTCCAGATGTGGTTGTGCGCGAGATGGCCGAGCTCGTGTGCGATGACGAAGCGGTCGAGACGCGGCGTGAACACCCCTTCGGTGATCGGCTTCCAGAGGAAGACGCGCCGGCTCGGGCCGAGCCCGGTGGCAAACGCGTTCGGCTCGCTGAAGCCGCCGATCACGCGCACGGGCACGTGCACCCGCTCGATCCGCTCGAGCTTCGAGACGTAGGCCGCGTGGAACGGCCGGCCGCCGAGCAGCCACGGCGAGACGAACGCGAGCAAGGCTGTCAGCCCGACGAAGACCGGCGCTGCCGGGAGCCACCACCAGTCGCCGATCCGCCGCACGCGTGCGAGGCCCATCACGATCGCGAGCGCGACGCTCAGCAAGACGAACCGCGCGCCGAGCCCGAGCCAGTCCCCGACCGTGGCCTGCACGTAGCTCCCGTCCAGCCCGTAGCGGTGTCGCCACCAGACCTCGAGGACCGAGAACGGGAGCTCGGCCGCCCAGACGAGGGCGAAGCCGATCATCCCGAGCAGCATCCCGGTGCCGATCGGGCCGGCCGCAGACTCGCGCATCCAGCGCACGCCGTAGCGGGCGAAAAGGCCCAGCACGACGAGCTGCGTGACGGTCTGGCCGACCCAGAAGAGGCGCTCGACGCCGCTGAAGTGCCGGGCGCGATGCAGCACGAACCCCGGGAAGAGCGCGTGCTCGTCGAGGTGCGTCAGGTGGTACGCCGGCAGGGAAGAGCGCCAGAGCAGCCAGGCGGCGACCGCCCAGACGGCGGCGAAAGCGAGGAGCAGCGCCGCGCGGCTGCGGGTCACTCGACGGGCGTGTCTTCGCCCTCGAGCGGGCTCGCGTGCGGATACGCCTCGGTCAGCAGGGAGAGGTACGCGTTCGTCTGCGCCTGGTAGCGGAGCACGTACGCGGAGTAGTTCCGCAGCCCCCAGGGCGCCGCGCCGCGGACGAGCGCGACGAACCAGGTGAGGACGGCGGCGATGCCGAGGCCGTAGCCGAGCGCGGTGCCGATGAGGAGGGCCGGGATGGCGAGGATGATCCGGAAGCCGACCTTCCAGCGGTTCTGCCGCTCGGGCTGCGGGAGGACGAGGTCGATGGGGTACCGGCCCGGCGCGCCGTCGAAGCCGGGGAACGGGTTAGCGACGAGGTAGAGGAAGGCGTAGACGTGCAGCTGGTAGCGGACGTAGCGCGAGATGAACCGGTGCAGCGAGCTCGCCGGCGTCCCGCGGAACAGCGTCACGAACCAGTTGGCGACCACGGCGAAGAAGGTCACGATCCCCCAGAGCAGGAGCCAGATGATGTGCGGGATCGCCAGCGGCAGGCGGAAGAAGACCGTCACGCGGGAGAAGCGCAGATCGTCGGCGTCTCCCACGAGCCGCACCACGTGCTCGGGTGGGCGCTCGACGTCGCCGAGCATCGCCGTCGGGTCCGCGTTCGGATACCGGTCGGTGACGAGTAGGAAATACGCGGCCGCCTGCGCCCCGTAGCCGATGCCGTATGCGCCGGCGTCACGCAGCCCCTTCGGCATGCGACCGCGGGCGAGGATGGCGAACCAGCCGAGGAACGCGCACGTCGCCGCGAGGGCACCGCGGCCGAACGCGCCCGAGTACTTCGTGTTGCCCTTCTGCGAGCTGAAGCCGGTGCTGAACCCGCCGCCGAGCGCGGTCGCGAGCAGCAGCGCCGGGAGCACGAGGAAGATCCGGAAGAAGGTCTTCCACCGCTTCTGCGGACCGGGCTCCGGGAGCTCGAGGTCGATCGGATACTCGCCCTGCTCTCCCGTGAACCCGGGGTACGGGTTCGCGGCGAGATAGAGGTAGGCGTTGAGGTGGGTCCCGTAGCGGACGTACGCGCACGTCCAGCCGTGGAGCGTCTTCGCCGGCCGCCCGGCCGTGAGCGTCACGAACCAGTTGGCGAGGACGACGAAGACGATCCCGATCGTCCAGATGGTGATCCAGATGAGCTGCGGGATCGCGAGGATCAGGCGGAAGAAGACGGTGGGGCGGCTTCGCTCGAGATCGTCCTTGACGATCAGCCGGACGGGGTGCGCGTCCACGGTGTGCGCCTCCATGCCTTATTCATCGCACATCCGTCAGACTGAGCAGATGGCGATCGACAAGGAGACCGCCGAGCGGATCGAGCAGCCGGTCGACGCCGAGGCCGAACGCGAGACCCGTCTCACGCCGGCCGAGGCCGTCGCGCGGATGAAGATCAACGTCCCCGTCCGAGGCAACCGCAAGCTGCGGACGCTGATCGAGCGCGTCAACGCCGACGACCAGGTCAAGGGCTGGTGGCACGTCTCGAACGTGGACGCGGTCGTCCGCATGCAGATCAACGACCACTCGTGGGTGCACATCCAGATCGTCACGAACATCGCGCTCAAGCTGCTCCGCCAGCTGACGAAGCACGGTGTCGAGCCCGGCCTCGTCCGCGACTTCGGGCTCGAACAGGACGACGCGGAGGTCGTCGTCGTCCTCGCTGCGCTGTTCCACTGCGTCGGCATGTCGATCCACCGGCACGGCCACGAGGACTTCTCGCTCTTCCTCGCGGAGCCGAAGATGCGCGAGCTGCTCGAGGGCCTGTACGAGGAGCCCGACAAGACCGTGATCGTGTCGGAGGCGCTGCAGGCGATCATCAGCCACCGCTCCGACGGCGAGCCGCTGACCGAGGAGGCCGGCATCGTCCGCGTGGCCGACGCGCTCGACATGGCGAAGGGCCGCTCGCGAATCCCGTTCGAGAAGGGCAGCGTCTCGATGCACTCGCTGTCGGCGGCCGCGATCGAGGACGTCACGATCACGGACGGCGAGGAGCGGCCGATCCTGATCGAGATCCGGATGAACAACTCGTCCGGCCTGTTCCAGGTCGACGGGCTGCTGAAGGCGAAGCTGCGCGGCAGCGGGCTCGAGCCGTACGTCGAGGTCGTCGCCCACATCGACACCGAGACCGAGCAGCGGCTCGTGCCGATGTACCGGCTCGAGATCTAGGAGCACGTGGCCGGGCCGCAGCTCAACTTCCTCACGCTCGCCTGCGCCGACGTCGAACGGATGGCCGACTTCCTGCGCGCGCTCGGCTGGGACGAGTCGCCGGAGACTACGAGCAGCACTTCGGCCCGCGCGCCGACGGGTTCCGCGGCTTCACGCTCGGGCTGAACCTCGCCGCACCGGAGGACGTCGACCGCGTCTACGAGCAACTCCAGGGGATCGAGGGCGCCGAGCTGCTCGAAGAGCCGTTCGACTCGCCGCACGGCTTCCGCGGCTTCAGCCTCCGTGACCCCGAGGGCAACATCTGGGACGTCGCCTGGAAACGCGGCTCCACGGTCACGCCTGCCGGCGATCTCACCTGGTCGTAGGCCGGGCTACACTGGCCGCCGACCCGTTGCGGGGTCGTCTAATGGTAGGACGCCTGACTCTGGATCAGGAAGTTGGGGTTCGAATCCCTGCCCCGCAGCCTCA
>Ga0070717_10001373_pt1 | contig 16768 bp, 14 predicted proteins | sample LARL113metaG_FD_71366 | JGI IMG/M metagenome (GOLD analysis project Ga0070717, IMG submission 71366) | Corn, switchgrass and miscanthus rhizosphere microbial communities from Kellogg Biological Station, Michigan, USA - LAR L11-3 metaG | ecosystem: Host-associated > Plants > Roots > Rhizosphere ... | reverse complement strand
AATGTGCTGTTCAGGGAAGAGAGCGGTAAGGAAAGTGAAGCACAGATTACCGCTTTTGAAGATACGTGGCATTGGAACGATGTTGCAGAGCAAACCTATTATGAACTGATAACACAATCCCAAGACCATATAGCGACGATGATAGAAGCTCTACGTAAATTCGTGGGAAGTAACCAAATAATGGCTTACTTGGTAATGATGGCTGCTCGGTTGGTGGAGCTACATCGCGTTCTGAAACAGACAGGGAGTCTCTACCTGCATTGTGACCCGACAGCAAGTCACTATCTAAAAGTTATCCTTGATACTATTTTCGATCCGCGCAACTTTCGTAACGAAATTTCCTGGGAGCGCCACGAAAGCCATAGCAATGCGAAGCGGTTTGGGAGCATACACGATACTATTTTGTACTATCAGAAGTCTGGAAATGCTGTTTTTAATAAAATATATACCATATATTCTAAGGAACAATTAGGCCGTTATCGACCAGATGAGACAGGCCGTCTTTACACAGGCCAAGATTTAACTGCTGCTGGATGGAGTGCTAATCGCAGCATTGAATGGCGCGGTGTTTCGCCTGGCCCTAATCGCCAATGGATGTGGAGTATTGAAAAGATGGAACAACTGCTCGCTGAAGGGAAAATTCTGCTCCGTCAGGACGGCAAGCCACGTAAGGACGGATATAAAACATATTTGGATGAAATGCCTGGCAAATCAGTTGGAGATATATGGACTGATATTGACAGAATTGCCAATACTTCAGGAGAAAGATTAGGCTATCCTACGCAAAAACCCTTAGCTCTGTTAGAGAGAATTATTCAAGCCAGCAGTAATCCTGGGGATGTCGTACTTGACCCTTTCTGTGGTTGTGGCACAGCAATAGCCGCCGCCCAAAAGCTAGACCGCAAATGGATAGGCATCGATATTACGCATCTCAGTATTGCCCTCATGAAGTATCGGCTCGAAGCTATGTTTCCTGGGATTAAATTCAAGGTAGTCGGAGAACCGACTGATTTAGACTCTGCTCGTCAACTTGCACGCGATGATCGCTATCAGTTTCAGTGGTGGGCGCTCTCCCTTATCCGCGCCCGGCCACTTGGCGGCCAGGAAGGAAGCAGAGAAGGCAAGAAAGGAAGCGATAAAGGGATTGATGGCATCATTGCCTTTATTGACGATACGACAGGTAAAGCAAAGCGGGTGTTAGTACAGGTGAAATCAGGCCATGTCAACGCAAGCCACATCCGCGATCTTGTCGGCACCGTGCAGCGAGAGCAAGCAGCAATTGGTGTCTTTATCACGCTGGAAGAGCCAAGCCGCGACATGACAACAGAGGCACTCAAAGCAGGGTTTTACCACTCTTCCGGTTGGAATAAAGACTATCCACGCATTCAAATATTTACCATTGCCGGGCTCTTGCACAATGTAGAGATCAAAATGCCCCCGCAGTTTGGCACGTTCAAGCAAGCGCAGCGAGTAAAGCAGGCCGATGCAGAACAGGGAGAACTAGGATTGTTCACGGGGTAATCAGACGAAGCAGAAACGTATGTTCCCCCCCACCCATACTAATGCCAATTAGTTCCAGATAAATTTAACAAGCAAACAGTATTTTGCAACGATTGAAGGCATGAACAAAATGAGTGACATTCCAGTTTGGGTAGGTTCAATTGGTACTTTCCTGGCTTTTTTAGCTGCCTTTTATCAGATTTACACCGAACGGAGAGCAAGAAAACTTCTTGAGGAAAAACAACGCGAACAACAAATACGAGATCAAGCGGAACATATTTCTGCATGGGTAGACACTGAGGAAGGAGGAAAATATGCGGTCTTGGCAATTTTAAACAGATCTAATGAACCCGTATATCAAGTTATAGTAACCATTGTGGCATTTCAAGGTACTACTCCCACTTTTGGCACAAACCAATACAATCCATTTCGAGGTTTTATTAGCGTTGTTCCTCCTGGAAAGGTTTTAGTAAGAGTCGATGGAGGTTATCGTGGCATGTATTTTCATCCAGGCGTTGAAATTGTATTTGTCGATAAGGCAAATCAGAATTGGGTACGCAAAGGGGATGGGGAGCTCGTTTCTATTCCCAAAAACCCTACTAGCTACTACAACCTTAATGGTCCTTTTAATTGGCAGTTGCCTAAAACCACGGAGCCCCAAACACATCAATAGCACGCATTTTGTCTTAATCTTTATATCTTATTCTTCTTCCCTACCCATGGTATGATAAGCCTTGCAACATATTGCTTGACTGGTGGTAACATACGTTAGCAAACAAGTAGCGTTTGGAGCGGAAGCGATGGTAGAAAAAGACCTACTAGAAATCATTAGCAAACTTCGAGCAAAAGGGATGGAGTGGACAACCGTTGACGCCAAGCAAGAACTTTCGCTTACCGGTAATGGCGAGAAGGCAGAGTTTGTAAAAGATGTAACAGCAATGGCGAACAATGGCGAGAAAAGCTATATTGTCATTGGCTTGCAAGATGGAACTTTCGCGGATATCGGTACATTAAGCAATCATTATTTGAAAAATAATCTTAATCAACTTCTTGAAGGGAAAATTGACCCGCCTGTCATCATTGATTATCAAGAATTTACCGTCAATGGGAACGAATACGGACTGGTCGAGATCATAGGATATAATCCGCCGTATATTGTCGCTCGTGATTTTATTGCTAATCCTGGAGATCGAAAACAAACGAAAATTTACAAGGGAACTATTTTTATACGCCATGAGGACAGAACCGAAGGGATTAGCCGTGCTGAATTAGATGAGCTTTTGAAAAACCGAGGGATTAGGAAGGAGTTTGAAAATGAAACAGAGTATGCTCAACACCTCATATTTGACCATCCGTATGGCTGGGAATATTTGCTCACCGCAGAATTATTAAAATCGAAATTACTACCAATCAAGCGTAGATTTGCAGACCTTCAGCGAGGATTAGTTTACCGAAGAACTGCACCAATTCAAGAAGGAGCAGAATTCATATACTGGATGCGTTCAAAATGTGACGATTTAGCAAATTTGGCACAGATGGCAGCAAAAATCATTATTGAAGAAATACCTGCGTCCTGGGGACTTCCAGGTGTGGCTGGCGAACCTTTAGAAATCAGACATGCTGTGGATGCATTGACGTCTGTTTGCAATGAGCTAGTGGAATGGGAGGCTGATACTCGCTACGTTATTGCGCCTAGTCCTTTCCAGTCACTAAAGGAAAAGATGCAAGGTTGGACATCCCAATTTCTCGATGAGGTAGATAGCTCATCGGATAAATTAACGGAGATATTTAAGCAGCCAAATCCTAAAGGGGAATATACTATAATGCTTGTTTTCAAAGAGCCGAGCGGATTGCAAGAAGCTCTGGCTGAGATAAAACGCCTCCAAAACCATCCAGAAGTATGGAGAAGGTTTTTCCGTTGAGTATTTAAGTGCTCCTTTTCCATCTCACAAAACAAATATCCCACATCGCTGAAGAACTATTTTACTTGCCTTCTGGCCGATGTCAGAAATCATAAATTGTACGGCATCATGTTGTTACCGACCTCTTATATCTCTAGTATTTACCTGTAATGAGGAAGAGGACGAATTGGATGAAAGGGACGATAACAGTAATTGCTCCTAACACAGCCAGTAGGAATGTGAAAACATTCTTTGTAGTAATCATCTGTAAAAATGCTCTGATTGATTCTTTTGTAAGCTTCGCTTGATATAGGCCATAGAAAACTAAACATATTATTAGCACTCCCACGAGAAGAGCAAGTGTTTGAAAAGTTAGTAAGAAAACAGCGATTACCTCAGGAAACATGCTATGCCTTATAGCTAGCTGCATAACGATTATAATGAGTATGGAAGGTACTAAAAGTAGTATGCCAAGAGTTATGGTTTTCATCATGACTTTCTCAAAAGTCATAAACAAAAGAATTAAGGCTAAGAGAAGACCTAAACAAACGATCATAGCAGCAATATAATCTGTAACTAGGAAGACATCATTAGGAAACCCGATAAGTCTTGGAAAGTAATTGAGGAAGAGGCCTAAACTCAACAACATTCCGGCACTGTACCAACTGAGCCAGAATGGAATTTCTTCGTGCTGAGCTTCTTCGTTTTCTTCCGAGTCAACGATAAAGGATAGAGATGAATCTTCAACCTGATCGTTTAGAGGATTATCATGTTGCCCAGTAGCCGTCTGACCCGTGAATATTTCTTGGGTGTCTTTAGTCTGTTCCATCTTCTCTTCTCCGTCTTAACTGTTATACTGCTATTGTTATAAACGCATAGATTAGTAGGAAGTAAAGCAGAAGCGATTTCGGACAAAAAAACCTTGTTTGTTGCTATGTGATACCAGAGTCTCGATGAACGTTATAAATAATATAATGGAAGAAGTGCGTACTAACTCATTTGCAAAAGTTCAATGGATGCGCTGAAGGCGCGATATAAGCCTTTCCATGGCAGAGAAAGGAGGTATAGTTGGCAAAAGAAATAGTGCGAGCAAGATCATTCTGGATTTTTATCACTATCGGCATCTTGGGCGCAGCAAGTGTTCTTATCCCTGTATTCCGAGGATCAAATGTACTTAAATATCCTGAGGCCTGGATAGGCATAGTTATTGCAGCCTTGACTGTTGCCGGGACATGGATGCAGGGTTATGAAAACGTACAAGCACAAAAGGAGTTTGAGAAGAAACATTCCGAGGCAATGCGGGAGATTGAGCAGGCAAGAGAGGAAACGAGGAAGAAACACTCTGAAGCAATACAGGAAGTTGAAGTGGCCAGGAAAGAGGCTCTCTTGCTAATAAAGTGGGTACCTCGATTGTGGATCTTTCTTTACAGTATAGTAGATAAGCTTGTAACGCCTACTATCATGCAGTGGCTAAGGAAACGCTTTGACTGACCTTTTGACTGACCTTATTGTATGCTCATGCATAAAGCCTGATAAAACCACCGCTGTTTTGCCAAGCCAGAGGACCTCACCCGCTGTACGAGGGAGCGAACCCAAGATGTGTGAATACACTACTCAATTAATATACTACGCCATTTCGCAGAATGGACGTTCCATGTCGCCTTAACTGAATTGTTCGATCTGACATTTTGATTATGCTTGGTGTATCTATATCTTCTTTCTTTTTCGCCTTGGTAACGGTTTTTTCATGCCGTCTCTTTCCTGAAATTCCGGAGGTCTTGCTCTTCTTGCATTCCAAACACGCTTCATTATAATACTTTGCTGTTTCCTCCTGTAAAAATGTGACTCCAGCAAGGCGCTTATTGCTAAGAAAATAACAGCAACTAAGAGGAATAGGGTGATACTGGAAACAGTATAGGTATTACGCAATATTTTCTCCTGTATCCAGAGGGAGAAGAGATTTAAAGAGACAGTAGCCACCAGAAACCAGAAAACCTTATTCAAAATATCATGCTTATGCTTCTTCTTGGTCTGATAAATGTAAATGATAGCTATTAGCAGGAACAATACGAGGAAGAGATAAAATATATTAATAAAAACATCGTCGTGTAACCATGAGGTTATTAAATTCATTGGTACACTGGCTATAAAGGCAAGCACAATACTGGTCTTAGTTGACACCTTACTCCATGATGTCTTTTTTCCTCTTGATCTGGGCATATGATACCCCGCTTGAGAAAAAATGCTGACCTGTCTTTACAATACATATACACTATAACTTAGCATTTATCAATTGTTGAACATTTGTGCAATACAGCCCCTTTCCTAGCCTCAGCATGTTTTTGCATTTTCACTGTCTGATTGGTATAATGGTAACAATTATAGAATTGCCCCTTGCGGGCTATATTTCTTTTGTGTAATACTTTTCTTATATGGCAAAAAAACCACTTGCAAGCATGCTCCATAAGCCCGTTCATCCGGTTCTTTCTCTTGTTCTTATCCTCGTTGGCCTTGTTGGTATTGGCAGCTTCATTATGCTGGCTTTACAGAGCAACCGGAAACTAACCTCAACCCCGCAACAGTACCAAGCACAGTTTACCCCTACTGCTACACCTACCCCCGTAGATACATCCACATGGAAAACCTATACAGACTGGAAATATGGCTTCTCGGTTAAGCTCCCCCCCGAATTTGCTGGTTATCGTCCCACCAAGGGGTATACAGGTGATAACCCTGACCCCGACGGCACAGGTACGATGCAATTTGAAGATACAACGCTTTCGGGAGACTACCCGAACAGAACATCAAAATATGGATTTTACGTTCGCATTGAAAAAGGTTCGCCATACGGTTCAAATTGCACAACAGATCAGGAATGCCTCAATATGATTAGGACTAAAGCAGGAAGAGTCACAGGTATACCCCTCCACACAAGATTTCTTAATAGAGACATTGATGGCTTGGCTATGGTTTACACCACACCTAACAGTAGCTCTCCAACAGGGGAAGACCTTAGCGTTTATTATGAATATCCATTCATCGTGAACAGAATGGTATTTGATGTTGAAATCAGCTTTTATTATCCTAAAAGCTTTCAACAAACACAAACAAAAGCACCTCTTATCAATGCTATTTTGTCCACCATTTCCTTTACTAACCAGTAACCCCCTCAGCTAATCTTATTCCGGTTTTATCTTTACTCAATATCATTGCTTGTTTATTCAATAAATAGTATAATCACACAACGCACATTGACAATCTCAAAGAATAGTTCAATTGTTTATCTCGCAAGAGAGAAAGGAAAAGGTAAGGCAAATTGCCAAAGCCAAGTAAAATCAAACTTTTGTTAATCCTTGGAGTGTTGATTGCAGGAGCACTGGTGACGTTTGTCCCACGGACACAAGTACACGCAACAGTGCCCCCTTCATACTCTTACTCTACACCGTGGTGGTGGACGTTCTCAGATAGCTCACACCAACATTGTGACTCAGGTCATTTCGGAAACACTTATACTGTGCTAACCACATGGAACGGCTTGGAGGTTTGCGGGCCTACAGGCACAAATACTTCAGTTACTTTTCCAGGTGGTTCAGTAGAGGGCGAGTGGCAGTGTACCGAGCTGGTGAAGCGGTACTTGTATATAGCCTATGGTGCACCTGCGTTAAGTAACACTAACGGCGATCAGGTCGTAGCGAATTACGCAAGTACCTATTCAGATTTGTTCACGTCTATCAGCAACACCAACGGCAATCCTAACCATATATGGCCGAAAGTTGGAGATGTGATCAGTTACAGCGATGTTCACACTGCGATTATCAACAGTGTAACAATCACTGATGCGACAAATGGCAACGCTACGTTAGGCATCATCGAGCAGAACGCTTCGTCAACTGGAACGACTACACAACAGTTTGTTTCATGGAAGATCAAAGGCGACAAGGACGACCCTAACGATACGGGTAGCGACACTGTCACAGCTTGGCTCACGCCAAATAATACCCAGTCATGGAGTAATACCAGTCCAAGCGGGACAACCTCTGACGCCATCTACTCTATGGCAGCTACCAGTACGACGAGTGTTTGGGCAGCAGGACAGGAACATCCTTCAGGATCAAATTGGGTACCTGTTACCTACTACAATAACGGCTCAGGGTGGACAAAGTATATGCCTCCTACACAAAGCAGCGACCACCACTATCTCTACGGAATTGCGTCAAGCACTTCTGGCGATACGTGGACAGTAGGGACTTATTACTCCTACCCACAATTTAAGACGCTGGCGTATCACTGGAACAGTTCGACTCTAACATGGACACATGTTTCCAGTGACAGTCCTGGCCCCAGCTCTTGTGGTTGCGTAAATAAACTGCTTAGCGTTGCTATTGACAGCTCAGGCACTCCCTGGGCAGTTGGTCAATACAACTCAAACAGTTCAACAACCTTGCCACTGCTTGAAAAGTGGGACGGGTCAAAGTTTGCCCAGCAAACACTCTCACTTCCATCCAGCGCGATAGACGGAAGCCTCACAAGTATTGCTTTCAGCTCGTCAACAAATGGATTTGCTGTCGGCAGTGTATACACGAGTGCTACTGGTTGGACATGGATTGCCTATCACTACGACGGAACGTCGTGGTCATCTTACACGTACGGTTCCAGCTCTGCTGGCTTGAGTAGCGTTGCTATCGTCTCTAATAATGAGGCGTGGGCGGTTGGTTCTAAGGGTAGTTCCCCGCTCATTCTCCACTACACCACAAGCGGGTGGAATGAGGATACAAGCTATAACGGCTATTATCCTTCCGGTACCAATCTTCTAGGTGTTGGCACTGATGGAGCAAATGACGTGTGGGTTGTTGGCTACATTAACTCAACCACTCGCTTCTATACCATGCACTACAATGGCCACGCGTGGGTACAGGTGAACACACCCTCAATTTCCCTTTCAAGTTGGTACGATTGGAAATTAGAGAGTGTCGCTGTAAATTCCGGTTACGCATGGGCAGGAGGATATGACGAAGCGACTGTGTCTTCAAACGACAACCCGCTTGTTTTCCAGTGGTCATAGTTAAAACTATTCTTGGGATGTCACCAAACAAAAAAGGCGTGTGTGATAATTGCTTCACGCTCTTCTGATTGCTTGAGAATACGTGCGGAAAGGCGCATTCTTTTATGGATGCGCTTTTTTCTTGGCTCACTTCCCTATCCCATAATCTATGCTCACTGCGTCGTAAACGAATACAATGTGCGTCCCGGCCACCAGAGCGCAAACCTACCATATTCTTACAAACTAGACCTGTAACCGCGTGAAAAGTTGACTATGAGGTATCATATCCCCACAGTATTCATTTTCAGATATGATCCCATAACTCCTGTGCCCGCAACTGGTGCCAACTAGTATTGCCATGTTTCTCTTCTCTCCTGTATACTCACCCCACAAAGACACCAACCAGACACTATTTGCAATGTGCACCTGTCCTTTCCTCACGTGGGGAGCAACCTGCGAACATGTATCTGCTCGTGGATTGCTGCTCGCTTGTGAGTGGCCTAGTGAAAGGAGTTGTTATGTCTCGGCCAGATGATGACGATCTGCTGACTGTCCAGGAGGTAGCACGGAGATACCGGGTGGACGAAACGACGGTGCGACGCTGGATCAAGCGTGGCTTATTGGAAGCCATCACGTTGCCTGGTAGCGGCAAGAGACAAGTTCACAGAGTGAAAAAGTCTGCCCTACGGAAATTCGACAAAGAGTTAGAGTAGTTTTCTGAGAGTTCTGACAACCTGGTGGCGCTCAGCAATGAGCGCCTTTTTTTAAGGGCACAATTTTGCGCCTGTCAGCTCCATTGAATGGAGTAATGTTACTTTGTATGGAGAATACAAGCTTAACAAAGACCTAATGAGATAACTATTTTCTTAGCGTATAATTTCACACGATTCGGGGTAGTATCCTTAAATAGCCGCCGCTACCTACTGTGCTTTCATAACTTCCCTAGCTCGTTCATAACAGCATAGTACGCATCCTGCACCCTTTTCAGCTCTTCCGCCTTTTTCCTTTCGTACTCATCTTCGTTCCAATGGCTATATCCTGCAATCGCGTTCTTTAGCGTGACAATCGCACCTTGCTTGAAGTCTAGTGCCGTTTCCTTGAAGTTTCTTACTTTTTCAACTACCTTTGGATATCGTTTAAACTTTTTGAGGAATAGATCGAATTGGCCTTCATATGTTACACCCCCCATGAAGTCTTCGAGTTGTCTCTTGATGTCTTCTAATCTTTGTGAGTCATTGTTTCTGATCGCATCCCTCAAGTCACCATACCAAGCTGTAAGGTAGGAAGACAGTTTCCAAGTTATTTCCTGTTCCTCCTGTCTTCTTGCTATTCTGTATGTTTCAATGATAGCAACTACAGCCACGATCAGCGTAACCGCGTTGATAACCAGCCCTATATCCATAGTCAACTCCTTGTGTCGTGCATCTTCGCATCGAACTTGCTGTTGATAGCAATAGTTTCGCTATTATACACCTCATGCGAGCGCTTTGATGTGCATTTAGGAAGATAAGGCACGTTTCGCGAATTGATAACTTCTCCCCTGCCTGGTTACCATAACTTGCAGTTCTGTGTATCAGCCTCCAAAACCCCCGCTTGACAACCCAGCAGTATGGTTCCATATAATACGCTGTACAATAGTTATGTGTACCAGATTTTCCTCCCATTTTCATTTGACGCTTTTTCGTTTCTCTGGCATCATAGGGACAACGAAAGGACAACGCCATGCAAAACATCTCTCTTGACCAGGCACTCACCGATTTTCTCACCGAACTTCGGGCACGCAATACCAGCGTCTTAACCCGGCAGGCGTACGCAACGGATATCCGGCAATTCATCGTCTGGCTGAAAGAGACAACGGTTGTGGCGACCCATGCAGGCTCAGTCACCAAAGCTGATATTATTGAATACCTCTCCTATTTATCAGACCTTGGCAGGTCAGGCATCACCAGGGCGCGCAAACTGGCATCCATCCGGGAATTCTTCCGGTACGTGCATGACCGTGAACTGATCCCCTCCTCCCCTGCCGCGAGTGTGGCAATTCCTAAAAAAGAGCGAAGGACGCAAACGTACTTACGGCCAGAGGAATACGCACGCTTGTTGTCAGCAGCCGGTAGCAACCCGCGAGATTTTGCCATCCTCCAACTGTTCCTCCAAACCGGTATCAGAGTCAGCGAGTTAGTGAATCTTACCTTTGCTGATGCTGACATGGAGAATAGAGTCCTGAAGGTTGCCGGCAAAGGCAGCAAAGAGCGGGTCATCCCTCTTGAGAAAAAGGCGATCCAGGCAATCAAAAACTACAAATCAGTGCGGCCAGAAAGTCAGGATGTGCACCTGTTTCTCAACTACGAAGGGCATGGCCTCTCCCGCCGCGGCGCGGAAAAGATCATTGAAAAATACCGCACGCTCTCCGGCATCACCAAACGCTTTAGCGCGCATTCCCTGCGGCACACCTTTGGCTCATACAAGGCAGAACAGGGCATCTCCCCATTCCAGCTGAAAGAGTGGATGGGCCACTCCTCCATCTCGGTCACCCAGCTGTACGTGCATATGGGCAAAGAGAGTTCCCGGCGTGCCATGGAACAAACAAGTCTATGAGATACGTACCACCACATCCCATGAGAAGACGAAGACCAGGCATTCACTCCCCGATTGCCAACATCACCTTAATGCCGGCAAGCCTGTTGCCTTTTCAGGCGACATACCGCCGCGTTGCCAATCAACTTCCTACCGGTAGTGTCCTCATCCTCACCCCACCACCAGTGTTCTCGAAACAGCAGCACGCCCTTGCGAAAGCCGCGCAGTTTTTTCGCACCAATGGGCATCTGGTTAGAACGCTTCCCTATCAATAATCGCTGGAAAGTATTGACTATAAACGGGAGTATTTCCGTACTAAGCCAAGGGGACGTGCCCCGCAACAGCTTTCTTCTTGTAACGGGATAGCTATAACCTATAGTTATAGCCAATGGAGGAAAAAATGAAAATCAGTATGGTAGAGTCTCTCCCTACAAATAACCCGCGTCAGAGATCATAAATTGCGCGAGCTGCCCTTGTAACCAAGCTAAGGGTTGAGTAAAATAGCTCCATAAAATGCATAGGGAGAAAAAGAGATTTTGTATTCACTGACAAGGACAGCTCTCCAACAATTTGATAACGAGCATGATTTTGAACGAATGGCCGCCGATATATTGAACGCTCTGGGCTACACGAACGTAGTACTTACCGCTCCACAAGGTGGTAGCGATGAAGGGAAAGATATAACATTTACGACAGAAAGTGGCGGAAAAGGATTAGCATGCGTTACGCTGCGTAAGGACATCGATGCAAAATTTCGACAGGATTTTTCTCAGCGTAGCGCTGGTGAGTACGAGAAGTATATCCTTTTTTGTACAGCCTACCTCACAGCCCCACAAAAATTACGATTTACTCAATATTGTCTCGAAGAACTTCAAGCGCTCTTTGTACCGTATGACATAGAGGCATTACGGAGTTTGCTCGATAGCTCTTTGAAGGCAACCAGAGAAACTTACCTCCATATTAAGGATGAGAGCAAAGGAGTAAGCGAAGAGGCTCTTGCAGCACTGCAAGAGCAGATGCAGAAGCAACGTGAGGCAGATAAGCTTCTTTTAGAAGCGAACAAATTTACTTCCAGTCTCATAGAAAAGGATGAACTTGTTAGGAAAGCAGTTGGGCTAAATCCTCCCTATAGGCAAAGAGAATTTAGACTATTGGGCATTGAGATGAGTATAGCAGTGATTGACGGTTATAATCCACTTACACAGAGGGGTAGAATAGTAGCTGGTTTGGGTAGAGGCATGGTTGGTTATAGGAGTTTGAATCGCGATGAAGTTGTACAGCTGGCAACTAGTGCCATCAACTATCTACGGGAGAACGTTCACGATACCGGAATACCGGATAGTGAAGGGTTGCTGTACCTTGCCTGCATGTATGGGTATCAGCAGCAATTTGATGACATGATGAAAATCATTGACAAAGCCGTAAAAATCGATGAGGAGATAAAAGAGAGATTTCAACAGCGGAAAACACTCTTAACGCTCTTACGCGCATGTGGGTCGGATCAGATGAAACTGGAAAGATTAAGAAAAAAGCTCGGAATACTACCTGTCTCCAAAAAATCCTTTGGCAAATTCATACAGGATTTCGACCTAACAGACTTTCACGGATTTATCCAATGGATCGCCATCAAAAGGCCTAGCGCCGCGGGAGAAAGAGGCATATTTCAAATTATGATTACCCCTCCTTATGTACAAAATAATGGACTGGTGTCTGCATCTGCTCTAAGTGTTGAGTCTTGGCAGCCCGAGCATGTCTCAAATGGCGAATCAATGGGCATCAGTAACCTTTACAATGCGTTACATGCATCGTTCGATCTCATCTGCCCAACTGCGTGAGTAGAGTCGAAGATTGAAGACATTACAAACTCAAACCGCCTAAACAGGCACGTTGCCTATAAAACCTTGTGCGAAGTAAAGACGTTCCTCAAAACATGCTTCCCACGTTTTCCCTGCTTGTTATGTAACCTCTTCAAGAAATACCATCTAACGTAGCTAGCTTGCTACTATGAATAAATTCTTTTTATTTACCGTTTGCTTCTTACTTGTGTAAAAATGTTGTGGAATTGTAACTTAAGCGATCCATTATTAATCATATCTCTACTTCTTGAGCACCAAGTTACAACCGTTATCCCCTATACTGAACCTGTTGAGTAGGTAACAGAGCAATTGTTTGCCCTTGAGCGTACTGCACTTTCTACACATTTCCTCACTGTAGGGTTATAGGGTGGCGGGTTCACTCTATAACCCTCAGTTTGGTTTTCTTTCTTCGGTGGCAACTCTTTCTTTGGCATTTTGTGTAGCTGTTTAGTGGCCCACACTGAAAGGCAATTCGTAATTATGACAGCTAGAGTACGTAGCAATGAACAACTCCCCAGCAAAATTGTTATCATGCAAGACGCGGGAGATAGTCGCCTTCTAGTACTGCTGAAAGATTATGAACTGACCTTAAATCATATCGAAGGAATCGATGGACGACTTATACAAGTTATCGGCGGAATACTCGGTGTTCTAGGTATTGTTATAGGTATCTACTTAAATCAGAAGTTTCAGTTATCCGTTGGACTGGCTTGGATAACTCCGTTATTTTTTCTTATCCTTATTACGTTTCTCGTTTTCTTCATTTATCAGAATAACGTTTATCTATGGAATGCTCGAATTCTAGCAAATCAGATCAATACGATTATTGGTGAGAAAGTCATTATTAGTTATGATCCACAATTACCTGGGGCTGCTTTTCTCAGTCCTGAACGAGGCAGTTTAAGAACCAGAATCATGTATATAGCCCTATTTTGTGGAACCTTTTTCCTGTTTATTGTGGTAACAGTATCGTCATTAAGTGTCATTTACAACGCATCTCACATTCAAGGAAGTTTATTTGTCCTATTTTATGGCTTTCTTGTTGCTATTCTAAGCTTTAGCAGTTTAGGACTAATTTATGAATTGCCCCGTTCCTATCGTATCTTTTTGAATCAACTAAGAAGCACAGGTCACATTTCGAATGAGTTTCTAACAAACTTGTCTGCTTTTAAATCTAATATTTCTGGTCTCTTCTCTGTTATTATTCCAAGATTGCCGGATTTTATCACTAAATCCTTTTTTTTTATATTTGGGTATGTGACAGCAATTGTAGTGGTTGGACTTCCCGCCAGTAAACTTCCTCTAATAAACTACCTGTTCCGCTCAAGCACTGATTGGAAAAGCGTGTCCAGCGTACCTGTTTGGGTTTATTTTGCACTATGGATAGTATATTTTGTTGTTGAAGAGATTTTTCTCCAACAAGCAAAACTCATGTGGGATGATATAAGAGATATCGAACGTGACAAGATATTACTACAAAATTCTACGCGTCCAATAGCTAGCGGGCGATTGTCTGTGACCTCTGCAATTTGGCAGATGTATGTGAGATGGTCTCTAGCATTTTTATTCAGTTACCTGCTAGGTGGTTTTGCTCTTCTTTTGGTCTTCTTCTTCATTACCTTTCATCAAGCAGTATATGTCTTGTGGGCCAAACCAAGAAGCTCTAAACACCCGCTAATCGTTTTATTCACTTTATCATTTAACGTTTCACTTCGCTTTCTGGCTGGAGTGGTATCTATAGCAGGAGCCCAATGGTCATTAACCCCTTTTGTATTGCTTTTTGTATTGTGTTATTTCTATCCTGTCGGGGTAATGGCTCTACTGTGGAAAATTGAAGCCGAGTATCAGCGAGATACCCATCAAAACATAGCTATCCGCCCACAGAGCGAATTTTATCTTCGCCATGGTGAATTTTGGCAACATGTGGGATTGATTGCAGCAGTGGTTGTTGCAGGAGCTATTTTCCTAAATCACGTTATAAGCTTGTCATGTAATACTGGGTTCCCATATCTACAAACATGGTACCTGCGCTGCGGAGTTGAAAGTAGATTAGCTTACTTTGATAATATTGGTCCAGTAATAAGCATTATTCTAATAGTTGGGTTAATAATAATATTTATGTTGCTAGCATTTCTCTTTGTCCGGTTGTTTGAGAAAATGAGTAACTTGATAGTACCTGGTATCAGAAAAATCAAAGGGTTACTAGTAGCTGTGCTTGTGATGATAAATATACCCTTGTTCATTTTGAGCATCATTAAAGATGATATGGCGCTTTTATTGTTGGGTTTCCTGGTATTTAGCATAGCTCTTTTGTTTGTCTACGAAGGAATGACATATCTTGAATACACTTTCACAAACCTCAAAATACGAATGCTGTTAATTGCCAAAGTGATTTATGCTTACCTATTTCAACCAATCCCTAATTTAGGTTTAAAGGAGGTTTTAGCTATTATGTTTACTGATATTGACCCTGCCAAGTTCAGATTAATATTTCCCGAAAAGGAACCTGATCAGCGAGAGCGCGCATGAACCCCGATCAGAGGGGTGTGGTCCAACTCTAGTATAGTCGTTTTCTGATAGCTGTTGACACGAATGCTATACTTTCCGACAAGAGATAAATCAAGTTTTATTTAATCTTTCATTCCGGCAATCCCATTGTATCGATTGCTCAATTCTGCAATCACATAGTATCAATTGTGTAAGAGGATGTTGTTATGCCCAATCGATCAAAATTACTGATCCTCACATCCAAAACTGGTGGGGGGCATGTAAGTTTAGCCGAAGCTTTACGGGACCAACTTGAAAGTGCTTATGAAATTAAAATCATAGACCCATATTCTAACTTAATTCATGCGCATTATCGTTTCGTAAGTCGCCATGCACTATGGCTTTGGTCAACGGAGTTTCGATTGACAAACATATCTCTAATGTCCTTGTTGGTGCATCGGATATTCACCCAACTCGCTAGTAAGCCACTCAATAAAATAATGGATGATTTTCAGCCTGATATAGTGATAACCACTCATCCTTTTCTTTCCTATGAAGTGCAGCGGGTGCTTGAGAAATGCCTGTCAAATGCGCCATTGGTCTTAGTTTTCTCAGATCCAGAGGTACACGCCACTTGGCTTAGTGAAAAAAATGCAGCGGCTACCTTTGCCACTACTCATGAATCCTACAAACAAGCCCTTGATGTTGGTTTCGATCCTGCGCACTTACATCTTGTTGGTTGGCCAGTACGCAAACAATTCTATCACGCTTATGGTTCCAAACCTGCTGAAATACTCACCCACATCAATTTAGATCCAAACCGCTTTACTATCTTCCTGCAAGGAGGTGGTGAGGGAGCGGCTAGAATCGAGAGAACTCTAGAGAACGTCCTATCTACTCATAAGGGACTACAAGTGATCCTTGCTGCTGGAACAAACCAAGCTTTGTTTGAACGCTTCAAAGATGTGAAGAATCTATACGCTTTACCTTTCACCAAAGAGATAGCACCATTCATGGCTGCTGCCGATATAATAATGGGCAAGGCAGGTGTGAATGTAGTACTCGAGTCAGTGACGTTGGGTAAACCATTCATTGCGACTTCATACATTCCAGGTCAAGAAGAAGGAAATCTGGGATTTATCGAACGACACGAGTTAGGTTGGGTCGCATTGAAACCGGAGAGACTGTATGCAGTTATTGCAATGCTATTAACGAGAAGTGAGCAGTTAAGCTCAATAACGGCGAAGATAGATACATACCGTCAGTGGAATTATGCAGCAAATCAAAAGGTGTATGGTGGTAGGACTTGTCAAGACAGAAATTGACCAAATTTAAGACAAAACTCAACAGTTAGAGAGTGGATGCTTGATGATCACATCGATACACGGAAAAGGGTGTTTGATAGTCTA
>Ga0070717_10001372_pt1 | contig 16771 bp, 19 predicted proteins | sample LARL113metaG_FD_71366 | JGI IMG/M metagenome (GOLD analysis project Ga0070717, IMG submission 71366) | Corn, switchgrass and miscanthus rhizosphere microbial communities from Kellogg Biological Station, Michigan, USA - LAR L11-3 metaG | ecosystem: Host-associated > Plants > Roots > Rhizosphere ... | reverse complement strand
TGCGAGCCGTTAGTGTCCGGTCCGGAGTTAGCGTAGGCCAAGCGTCCCGGGCGGTCGAACAGTAGGTCAGGCGAGGTCTCATTTTTAAATTTGTATCCGGGGCCGCCTACGCCAGTGCCCATCGGATCTCCGCCTTGAATCATGAACTCCGGAATGACGCGATGGAAAATGGTGCCGTTATAAAGCGGAACACCGTGCATTTTGCGACCAGTGGCAGGATTGATCCAATCTTTGGTACCGCGCGCGAGGCCAATAAAGTTGGCAACCCCAATTGGAGCTTTATCGGGAAAAAGTGTGCAGGTAAGTTTCCCGGCCGTGGTGTTGATGATCGCCGTGGGCGGGCCTGCAACAGATGCAGGTTTCTTTGGTGCAGCAGCTTTCGCCGCGGGCTTGGATGTTTGCGACACGACTTGCAGGGAAGATAAAACTAGCAAAAAAGCGAATAGTTTGCGCATTGTTGCTCCTGGCGTCAAAAACGGAAATAGCATTGTACGACAGCGGGGGCTTTCCACTACAGAGGGTATAAGGTGCAGGGGCTTGGAGATCTTTAGGGCTTTGGCGAAACCAAAGCAGCAGTCGCGAGCTGAATGCAGACCTCTAGTCCTTGATCTGTATCGATTACCGTTTTCGGAAAAGTGATCTCTTCGAAACGCGCTTTAACCTGAAGATACAAGTCGAAGCTGCGGTTCGCCGCGATATGATTGGGATTATTGTTTAGCCGCTGCCGCGCAGTGTCTTCGCTGCAAGTGCATTCCAGAATCCGGCATGGCTGGCCAATGGCCTCGGCAAATCCGGTTGCGCGTTTCAGCTGATAAGTTCGCGAGAACGTGCGGCCGTCCAAAAATATATTACGCGCCGGATCCTTCCGAAATAGATATCCACCAACCTTGAGCATGACGGCCATGCAAAAGTCGTCTTGAGGCGTGGAATACTCGATGTCCGCAGGCGAGAAAAGGGATGCCCGGACTTGGTCCTTGTCGATTACGGTGCCGCCGAGTTTGGCAGCTAGCGCTCGGCTAAGCGTGCTCTTGCCGGTTCCCGGCAGGCCCGCCATTAGAATGAGCATGTGACGAGGATAGCTTAGGACTCAGCACAAAAGCTCTGCCATTCAGGTGAGCGACGGGCCCCAATAATCGAATGCAAGTTTTATTGCGGGAGACCAGGATCCGACAAACCGGCCGACATGATCTCAGAAAGCATCTTGTTAACGTCTTGCTGCTCGGCGAGCATGCGGGTCGCACGCCATTCGTCGTAGGCGCCGGCAACCATGATGTGGAAGCACCACTGGCGGCGCTCTTCTTCCGGCTCAACCAATCCCATTTCCTTCAGGGGGCGGAGATAGTCTTCCATCCATTTAACCTGCGGCTTGGTCATGCCTCGGCGCTGGAGGTCAACCGTGAGTCCAGCAAGGTGCGACGAAGCTGTCACACCCTTTTCCGGAGCGGCGTTGCGATTGTGGCGGCGCAGCTTCTTCTGAACCAGTACAGTACGGACCGCTGAATTGACTTGAATCTGCTGATGAAATTCCTTGTAGTACGCGTCGCTTATATCCTGGAGGAAAGCGAGTGTCCACTCACGGCAATAGCGCCGCGAAGGATCAAGCGAGGGTTGAATGCGCAGCGTTTCGCCGGGAACGATGGGAACCAGGTCTCCGCTGGCCTTGAGCCTCTCAAGCTGCCTATCGTCATAAATCCGCGGAAGGTTTAGCCGGTCGATCTCTTCATTCTGCAAAAGAAGAGATTCGTGTGATGGTTTGAACACCGGGTTCCATGGAATGCGATGCATGCGGTGCATGCGATGGTAACGTGGAGAAACCATGGGTCGAACTGCAAATGCCTGGCAGCTTAAGACCAGAGTTGCGAAAATGACGATAGCGCGTTTCTGAATTCTCATCGGCCAACTTGGCAGAATGCTTTCCAGGCGTTCATTCCAGGGCTTCATTCTATGATAGTTCCTGAAAAATCCAAGCGTAAAAGTTAGAACTTTTACATTACCTTGGACTTACCACCTGTAACTCCTGCTGGTTACCTCCAATTACTCAGAGTGTCCACGCCTATTCAGATTGCAGGTAAGATGCCGTTCGGAGTTGCTGGGTTCCCGAAAAACATCTTCTTTGGATTCAGCGCAGCCAGGCGAGGATATAGCAAGACTCCCGTCCACCAAAGGTCTAAAGGGATGGGAAGGGCAGAAAAATGGCAAACTTTTTCCGTCACGTTACGATAAAGTGGCAGAGGTAATCGAGCGCCGAGATTGGGCTGAAAGAGGAAATCCTCCTGTATGAAAGGTGCGATTCACCCAAGAAACTCGAAAATTCGAGGCAAGAAATCTGAAAGATCAGGGTGCTGTGGCTAGGTCAAGTGGTAGTACAAATTAGCACCGAGCATTCAGCGGCGGAACAAGTCGGCGATCGCCTGCTTCATGACTGCGCCGCCCACCTCGGAGATCGACCGGGTCAGCGGAATGTCCTTAGGGCAAGCCTCGACGCAGTTCTGAGCGTAGCCGCATTCCTGGATTCCGCCATCGCCCATGAGCGCAGCCAACCGGTCGCGTTTTAATGCAGCGCCGGTTGGATGGGTATTGAAAAGTCGCACTTGCGAAATGGTTGCCGCGCCCACGAAGCCGGTATGGTCGTTGAACTGCGGGCAGACCTCCATGCAGCAGCAGCAGGAGATGCATCGTGAAAGCGGATACGCCTCTTCCTGCTCCTGCATGGTGACGCGAGGGCCGGAGCCGAGATGATAAGTGCCATCGACCGGCACCCAGGCTTTTACCCGTTTCAAATTTTCAAACAGCACGCTTCGGTCGACGGCCAGATCGCGAACGACGGGAAATTTTGACAGGGGCTCCAGACGAATGGGCTTTTCGAGATTATCCACGAGCGCCGAGCATGCCATCCGTGCTCTGCCATTGATCAGCATGGCGCACGAGCCGCACACTTCCTCCAAGCAATTCGAATCGTAAGTGATCGGCGTCGTCGGCCTGGCATCGCGCGTGACTGGGTTGCGCGCTATCTCCATCATTGAGGAGATCACGTTCATCCCCGCATGCCAGGTCAGCTCGAACTCCTCCCATCGTGGACTAGCATCCGGAGAGTCCTGGCGACGGATTTTGAAGAGGACAGATTTTTCAGCCATGGCTTCTTCAAATATCTTACGTGATCTCATTCCAAACGGCTTTATGGTTCGGATCTGCTGATCAGACGTCACTCCTAGCATAACTGGAGCGAATTTCGCCGGGTATGCGAGTGGATTTCAACGGGTAAGGCGTCATATATTTGAGCGGAAGTAATTTCGATTCAGGCTGAAATAGAAATATGGTCCGCGTCGTGCTTCCATTTCATTTGCGCAATTTGGCGCACGTCGGCAGCGAGGTGACGCTCGAGGTTGAAGGTCCGGTGAGTCAGCGTTCTGTGCTCGATGCGCTCGAGGCCCGTTACCCCATGCTGCGCGGCGCCATTCGCGATCACGACACTCTGCAACGTCGCGCCTTCCTGCGTTTTTTCGCCTGCGAGCAGGACCTCTCACATGATCCGCCGGACGCGCCATTGCCCGACGAGGTCGCATCCGGAAAGGAACCCTTCATTGTGATCGGGGCGATTGCCGGTGGCTAGGGCGCGTGGTGTTAACATTTGGCGGCGAGAAACAGCAACACAAGTCCCTCCGCGTAAGGCTTGGTATCCATTTCTTGTTTGAACGCCCTCAAAGTGAGAGAAACATCCAAAGTCGATCTCGTCGGCGTCGGTCTTAATGCCACCGATACGCTCATCCTTGTTCCACAGCATCCTGCGCGCGGTGCCAAGGTTGAATCGCGATCGATGACTGTGCTTCCCGGCGGACAAGTGGCAAGCGCCGTTATTGCGTGTCAGCGATGGGGATTGCAGACCCGCTACGTCGGAAAACTCGGGGACGATGTTGCCGCTGCCGTTCACCGCAAAGAGTTCGCCCGCGCCGGGGTCGAGACGCAAATCATTACCGCCTATGGATGTGCAAGCCACCAGTCGTTCATTCTGGTTGACAACAAGGGAGAACGCACGGTTATTCGTCGTAGCGATGAGAGGCTTCTGCTCCAGCCTTCCGAACTCAAACGCGAGTGGATATCGAACGCCCGCGCGCTCCTCGTGGATGGATGTGATACTGCCGCAGCGACGACCGCAGCCAAGTGGGCCCGCGAGGAGGGTATTCCCGTGGTCGCCGACTTCGACGACGCCTACCCGGGAATTGAATGTTTAATCAAGAACATTGACTATCTCATCGTGAGCAGAGATTTTCCGGAGAAGCTTTGCGGAGAATGCGATCTCAATAAATCTTTGCCGGTGTTGCAGCGTAGCTTCGGATGTCGGCTCGCAGCAGCGACCCTCGGAGCTGGTGGTGTGCTGGCGTGGGATGGCGAGCGATTTCACTCCGCCCGCGCGTATAGAGTTCCGGTAGTGGACACAACCGGAGCCGGAGACATCTTCCACGCAGGATTCATTTTCGGGCTTCTGCGAGGCTGGCCACTACAGCGGAAACTGGATTTTGCCTGTGCCGCTGCCGCTCTGAACTGCACAGCTCAGGGAGCACGCGGCGGAATCCGGAAGGTTGAAGAAATCGAAAAGGTAATAGCTATCAGCGAACGCTACCCCCAGATCTCGAACCACGAACACCACAACCACGAATAATCGATCGCTAGAACGGCAACCGTACTGAAAAGATTGCATTGTGGTTGCTGATGTGAAATTGGGTGGTTGCAATCTGGTAGCCGCCGCCGAAAGTTAGGCCCAACCGATGGGTCAGATGTAATCGTCCAATCACCAGTCCCGGCGTTGCAAAGTTCTGCTTCTTGCCGTCACGCGCTCCATCCTGAAAAAAAGTGGTGTTCAGTTCTACCTCCGGCCAGAGCTTCCGCAGAAAATGATATTGAAGAGCGTTGTTCCAGATGTAGGTGCGGCCGATCAGGGCAGTGTCCGCCGCCGGCAGGCCAATTCCGAACGTTCCTTGCGCGTCGAAGTGGTGAAATCCCTTTCCGTAGGCAATAGTGGGAGTGATGACGGCGTGGAGCGCGCCGTTCATGTACTGCCCGGTGGGCAGGCTCCATCCCAGGAATGCGGTCAAAATGTAATTGCCGTGCTCTTCGTTGGATGACAGAAGGCGGTACTTTACCAGAAATGCGACGTCTCCAAAGCCATCCTTCGCGGTTGGACTGTTATGTGCGAGATATGGAGGCGCGTTCAAAATCACTTCGACTTTCTGCAGCGGAATTAACTCCAGTCCCTTTCCGCCATCGTAGTTGTCGGTCGTAACGCCCTTGGCGTTTACCTGCCACAACTGGTCGTAACGGAGTTCCTCCTCAAGGCGAGGAGTTGTCGTCGCTAATGGCGTAACCCAGCGCGGCTGCTCGGCCTGGGTCTTGTCCACACGGCTGAACCAGTCTTGCCCGTGCATTCGCGTTGGGGCAAGACAGAGGGAAGCGAATAATAGGCTGGAGACGAGTCTAAGCAAATTCAACGACCTCCGAGAGATTCGTATATGAAATACGCTTCGTATTCTCTCATATGTACGATTATGTATCATTATCACCAATGCGGACCGCTGATGCCCGGTATTGATCTACTGCCTTCGGCGGGATACGATTGCAGCCCATGCCCAGCAAGAAATCACGAAAGCTTCCGACCCGCGGAGCACTGTTGACTCCTCGCGATGCGGCGCTGCAACTGGGCGTCAGTTTTCCGACTATCAAGCAGTGGATCTATAAAAAGAAGATTCGCAGTGTGAAAACGGCGGGCGGTCACCATCGGGTGCCGCAGTCCGAAGTTGACCGCTTGTTATTCAGGGTTCGTGGCCGGACAGCGTCCGAACGCAAGGACGTTATTCGCAGGGTCAGCGGCCGTAATCAGTTGGTCGGCCGCGTCGAAGAAGTGCATATCAGTGGACTGATGGCAGAGGTTGTGCTATCAATCGGCGGCCAACAGATCACGTCCATCATCACCGCCAGATCAGCACGGGAGATGAACCTCAAAGCCGGTCAAACAGCCGCGGCCCTCATCAAGGCGACCGAGGTTATGATTTTGCGGGTTTAATGGATCGGAAATTCTAGGTAAATTTTGGACTCTGCCCTTTCTTTCCAAACCGTATTGCGGGTTATGGGGGCAGCCTCAGAAGGAAGAGGACGCGCACCACTCTTTGGGATACGTAATATAAGAGGCGTCCAAATCGCTGATGGATTTACATCCGAGCAGCCGCATGGTGCGGTCTACGTCTTTTCTTAATATCTGAAGCGCGAGGGCAACTCCCGGGTGGCCGGCAGCGGCGAGACCGTAAGCATAGGCGCGGCCCACTAATACGGCACGCGCACCCAAGCAGAGCGCCTTCACAATGTCACTGCCGCGGCGGATGCCGCCGTCCATGAGCACCTCGGTTTGCTGGCCCACCGCGGCGACTATCTCCGGCAACGCGCGTATGGTGGACGAAACCGAATCCAGTTGGCGACCGCCGTGATTTGAAACCACGACTGCGGAGGCGCCCTCATCCACTGCACGACGGGCGTCGTCGGCGATGAGCAAACCCTTAATCACAATTGGCTGCTTCCAGCATTCACGTATCCAGCGCAGATCATTCCAACTCACCGCCCCTCGCGACAATGACTCGCTGACGTTCACCATGTCCAGCGGGCCCTTTCCGGGTATGACAACGTTTTCGAGCTTCGGCACACCGCCATCGAGGAAAAATGAAATCATCCATCCCGGATGCAAAAGCAAGTTGGGTAAAAAGGGAATCTTGGCCAAAACGCCTTTGCCCAGGAGTTGTGGCACGCCGTTGCGCGGATCGCGCTCCCGCATACCCGCAACGGCAGTATCGATTGTGACCACTAGCGCAGAAAATCCTGCCGTATGTGCGCGTTCTATCGCTCCTTCTGCTGCTGCCCTCCCTCCGGCCAAATACAGTTGATACCAGGCAAATCCCTTTGTGCCGGCCTTTACGTCCTCCAGCTTATGCCCGGAAATCGTAGAGAGAATATAGCCTGTTCCTGCTTCTCCGGCGGCGCGCGCGGCTGCGACCTCACCTTCGGGATGCATGAGGCGGCTGTATCCGACCGGCGCGAGCATCGCCGGAAAGGAAATCTCCTGCCCTAAGACGGTGGTGCGCAGATTGCAATTTTCCATGGCCACTGCCTGGTGCGGCCTGAAGGTGATGTCCTCGAAGGCGCGGCAGTTTTCACGCAGAGTGATTTCGCCGTCCGCGCCTCCGTCAAGATAATCGAAGACAGCTCTGGGCACACGTCGTTCCGCAAGTCGGCGAAGGTCTGCTATGTTCAGCACGCGTGAAGCTGCAAGTTTGACCATTTTTCCGATCGTGAAAACAAGAAGCTAGCAGCATAGCGAGGGATGCGCAACTGCACGACTGAATGTCCCTGCGAGAGTGTCTGAAGTACTACATAATGCGCACAAAACAAAGGGACTCAGCCGCCTTTTCTACAGCATATCGGTATTTGAAGTACAGCGACGCCCTGATCGCCAGGTGCATAAGGCAGCGGTATGCTTTTTTCGTGCAAGTTATTAAACGAGGCAAAGAGGAGGCAGCATGCTGTATTGGGCGCTGGTATTTCTAATCATCGCGATTATCGCCGCGATCTTTGGATTCGGTGGAGTCGCGGTAGCAGCAGCCGGAATTGCAAAGCTCCTGTTCTTCATTTTCCTGGTGGTGTTTGTCATCACCTTGATCACAGGACTTACCCGCCGTGGCCGTACTCCTGGGGTCTAAGTTCCCGGAAATTGGGTCACGATTGAGTTTACGGAATCCGGGCCAGGCTGTTCCTTTAGGAACGGAACAAGCCTGAGTCCGGAAATTTATTGTTTCTCGCTTACAAAAGCACTCGACGATTGCTGCTGAGAATTGGAAGCGTAGCTTCTAGGTCAAAAAAAATAAGGCCCCGATTCGGGGCCTTTTTCCTTCCATTGATTACAAACTCACTGTGGGGGCGGCGTAGTGGAGTTGCCGCTATTGCCTGTTCCCTGCGAAGAATGGTCCATATTCCCAGAGTGGCTCTTGCCGCTGCAGGAATCGGAAATCATATCCACGCTGCTCACATTAAACGTCCTGCCCGTTGCGCCGACGCTTCCGGACGATGTAGCGGACGTTCCGTTTTCCCAAGTACCCTTGACCGCGACTTCATGGCCGACGTGGGCTGAAACATCCTGTCCGGCCAACGCCACCGTCTTGCCTTTTTTGGTTTCCAGGGTGTACTGCCCGCCTTGGGACTGTACGCAACCCTTTAACTTCCGTTCACCATTGTTACGATTCTGGTTGGCAGTGTTCTGGTCGGTCTGCGTGCCCGGCATGTTGCTGTCCGGCCCCATTCCAGGCTGTTGGCCCGGTTGCTGACCGGGTTGTTGCATGCTTGGGGAAGAGTTCTGAGTGCCCTGAGCTCCTCCGCCGGGGGCCATTTGCGCAACCGCCGACGCCACGAAAAAGGCGAACGCCAGAAACACTGACAGCGATAGTTTTCTCATTTGCTACTCTCCTGGTTGTGAATTTGACGATCGTTCAGTTTCGGGGTTAAGCGACCGTCCTCTGTCCTACCTCAGACGCCCTTGAGACAGAAGCGGGTTGCAGCGCGCGATTGCGTTTCTTTTGCAGCACGCGATGAATGGTAGCTGAGAGCTGGTTCCGAGATCCTGCCTTGTCACAAAACGCATCTACTACACGCCTGGCGCGGGGAGATACTAAGGTGCTGCCTGAGAACAGGACAACTGGCAGTCGGGGTTTAATGGCCTTTATTGCGGCTGCTACGGCTCCTCCGTCCATACCAGGCATTTCGTAGTCAGTTACGACTACATCGATCAAGTGCTGAGCCGCCAGCTTCACTGCCTCCGCTCCAGACCCAGCGGTAAGGACTTTGAAGCCCATGCCTTCAAACATTGCCCGATAAAGTTCGAGCCCCGGCTGGAAATCATCGACCCAAAGCACCGTAGGGCGGCCCGAGCAAACCGGGCGTTTTGTTGCGAGACTCGCTGAATGGGAACGCCAAACAACGCGGTTTGACACAGACGAAGCTTCGCTCCCTACTCTGGCACTCCTCGGCATCCGGATAAAGTACGCCCATTTCCTGTGGAAAACAATTAAGTGAACGCTGTAGTTGATCTCAAGCGAATGCTGTATGCCTTTTGAGATAAATGCCTTACGGTGTGAACAACAAGGAAAACGTTATTGCTGACGTATGTACCTCAAAGCAGAAGGGATGAACTCACGATGCGCGTCCCTCGGTCGGTTCTTTGTCCAGTCGTAAGCTCGCCAATCAACCCAAGTGGCAACTGGTAAAAAAAAATTAACGGCCAGAGCCCGAATCTATGGTGCGGTGGAAAAAACTTACAGCCTTCCCATCAGGAGAAGCACGATCAGGATCAACAGAATTAATCCCAACCCTCCGCTGGGATAGTAACCCCAACCCGTGCTGTACGGCCAGGTGGGCAGCGCTCCGAGTACCAGCAGAACCACGATAATCAGGAGAATCAATCCCATAGTTCCTCGCGTGTCGAACAGAGTGTGAAACCAACATCTTTTCGTTATGCTGTGCGGGCATATTCTCCTGCCCACGCTACAAAGTAGGACGCCAGCAGGCCACCAAGTAATCGGGTCAACTCTGTAACAGCTTGCGAATTATTCTGTACCGAAGGGGACGTCACCTTCCTATGCGATATGAGAAAAAGTGCGCCAAGTAATCTCAGATTTCGCGCATCAGAGATTGGTGAAGCGCAAGCGAAGTAGTGCGTCATACTTTTCGTTCATAATTCTTAGCGTCCTCTGTGGCCATTGAATTTTTCGGTTCTTTCACCTGTGACGACACGAAGTAAGACGAAGGGAAGCATATTACCAATGCTGTCGGCTGAGATATCCGACTCCGACCCGCATGTGGTGCAGCCAGCGATCTGGAAGGCTGGCCGCAATGGTGATGCCCAGTGCACCGTGTATGATTCCAAGCGAAGATAGGTTCCGCCATCGACGAAAGAATTCGCAAAACAATAAGCCGCCCAGAAAAGACAGCACCGTCAGCGCCGCATTGGGTATGTGGGCTAGGGCATATAGCGCCGCAGCCCAAAACACCGCGCGGCGACTGCCAAGCACGGACTCAAGACGGACAAAAAATATGGATTGCAGAATGAACTCCTGAACCAAAGCCCAGATGGCATATTGCCATGACCGGTTCCATGGAATGGGGTACCCGGGTCCGATTGAACGCACCGCAAATCCAGCGACCCAAATCAGTCCGCACAGTACTGCTCCCGCCAGAAAAATCTTCCACACTCCTGCCAGCTTGTTGAGCCAGTCCCATTTGCCGCGGTTCCCACCGCCCGAAGCAAGCAACCACCAGCACGCATGCTGCGGCACTGACGCTGAAGAGTGCGTTTAATCGGCCTTGAGGCGTCCAAACTGCCGCCAGGATTAAACCAAACACGATGGCGATTTCGAGCAGATCGCGGACGGTTGATCGTTTACTCGTCTCGGACGCGGCCGTCCCCGATCCGACAATAATTTCCGACTTCTCCGGCATGAGGGAAATCTATATTAGGTTGAGATGCGCTTTATTTCGCGCTGATGCGGCAGGGTTAACATGCAGGAAAATAGACCGCGGGTGGTGGTGGTAGGCTCCGGATTTGGCGGACTGGAAGCGGCCCGCAATCTGGCGAAGTTACCCCTGCAAGTCACACTCATTGATCGCAAGAATCACCACACCTTTCAGCCACTCCTGTATCAGGTCGCCACCGCGGGAATTTCGCCTGCAGAAATCGCTGCTCCTATCCGCTGGATTCTTCGTGGGCGTAAGAACGTGGAAGTGTTGATGGACGAAGTTGTGGGCTTCGATCTGAACCGAAAGATCGTCCAATTGCCTGATCTTGAAATTCCATACGACTACCTGGTCGTAGCAGCCGGAGCGCAGCATTCATATTTTGGCCACGATGAATGGGAGCCGCTGGCGCCAGGATTGAAAACCGTGGAAGATGCGCTGGAGATACGTCGCCGCGTGCTGCTGGCGTTTGAATTGGCCGAGAAGCAAGTCGTTGCCGGAGAGACGCAGTCGATGCTGAATTTTGTGATTGTTGGCGGAGGACCGACGGGAGTAGAACTTGCCGGGACTCTGGCCGAGATCGCACATCGCGTGCTGCGCGATGAGTTCCGCTCGATTGATCCGAAGCGGACCCGGATTCTGCTGCTAGAGGGCGGACCTCGCATTCTGCCGGCTTACGCGCCCGACCTATCTGAAAGTGCGGTCCGGCAATTACAGAAGCTGGGTGTCGAGGTGCGCGTCCCGGCAATGGTAACCAGAATTGATCCCGGAGCAGTTTGGGTGGGGACCGAGCGGATCTCAGCAGCTGTAATCCTGTGGGCGGCAGGAGTTGCTGCATCGTCGCTTGGCAAGAAACTCGGGGCCCCTACCGACCGAGCTGGCCGCGTCCTGGTGAATCCCGATCTGAGCGTTCCCAATTATCCCGAAGTTTTCGTCATCGGCGATCTTGCGACCTTGAAAGACGAGCACGGGAATACGTTGCCAGGAGTCGCCCCGGTGGCCATTCAGGAAGGACGCTATGTAGCCAAAGCGATTGCCAACGATCTGCGCAAATCTCCGCGGCAAACCTTCCATTACGTCGATAAAGGCAGCCTGGCGACCATCGGGCGAGCCGCAGCGGTGGCCCAGTTCAGGAAGCTGCACATCTCCGGATACTTTGCCTGGCTGGCCTGGCTCTTCGTCCATATTTTCTTCCTGATTGGATTTCGCAATCGTCTCATTGTTCTGATCCAGTGGGCCTGGTCCTACTTTACTTATCAACGGGGTGCGCGGCTAATAACCGGCGACACCACAATTCCCGGTTGGCCGAATGTTACCGCGGATAGCGAAACATCTATCGCAACCGCGAAATTGCGAGACAATAAGGGCAGCAGCTCTGCTGGAGTGTGAAAATGGCTCGCCGAATTCCGTTGGCCGCATTGCTCTCGATCTTCCTGCTTTCCCCTTTGTCCAAAGCCGATGTTCTCAAGCTGGTAATTGACGACACCATTCAGGCTGCCACTGAAGAACGCATCGAGCGCGCGCTTGATAAGGCCGCAGCCGAAAAAGATGACGCCGTCCTGATAGAGCTCAACACTCCCGGCGGTTTGATGGACGCCATGCGCGAGATTATGGGCAAGATCATTGCATCGCCCGTGCCAGTGATCATTTATGTGGCGCCCGGCGGTACCCGTGCCGCGTCCGCCGGCTTCTTCATTCTGGAGAGTGCCGATATCGCGGCAATGGCGCCCGGAACTAACACTGGCGCAGCACATCCGGTGGGCCTTTTCGGTGGAGATATCAAGGGCACGATGAAGGACAAAGTTGAGAACGATGCGACCGCGCTGATGCGCTCGGTTGTTGCCAAGCGTGGCCGCAATGTGCAGGTGGCCGAAAGTGCCGTGCTGCAGTCGAAGTCATTCACTGACGGCGAAGCGCTTTCGCAGAAGCTGATTGACTATGTCGCTCCCAACGAACAGGATTTATTTCGCCAGATCGCGTCAAAGCCGGTGAAGCGTTTTGATGGTCAGACCATTACCCTCAATCTTGTCGGCAAACATGAACATGTGGCAGACGAAACCCTGAAAGAGCACATCCTGGCATTCCTCATGGACCCCGACATTGCTTTCATATTGTTGGTTATTGGCGTGTTCGGGATCTACACCGAGTTCAACCATCCCGGCGCGGTCTGGCCGGGGACCGTCGGCATAGTTTTCATTCTGCTGGCTGTGTTTGCGCTTCATCTTTTGCCAATTCGCTTTGCCGCGGTGGTATTGATCTTCGCCTCATTTGTGCTGTTCGCGCTCGAGGCTAAGTTCGCGACGCATGGCGTACTGGCGATTGGCGGGATCACGATTCTGGTTATTGGCGCGCTTCTGCTGGTTGATTCGCCGATTCCCGAAATGCGGGTGAAGTTGGCGACCGCCTTGGCGGTGAGTGTTCCGCTGGGCGTGATTACCGTTTTCTTGATGACGGTGGCGCTTCGTGCACGCCGCAACAAAATCACCACCGGTGTTGAAGGATTGATCGGCGAAGTGGCCATTGCGCAAACCGCGCTGGCGCCATCGGGTAAAGTCTTCGTGCATGGCGAGATTTGGGATGCCGTGGCCACCACGAACGTGCCTGCCGGAGAACGTGTAGTGGTGCACAAAGTGGACGGATTGCAGCTAAAGGTTGATCCGGTGCATGAGGCGGAGAAAACCACCTTGGTGTGACTTGGGGTAACAGGCTTCGCTAGAGATCGGTATCTTCCCGATAAACTCCGGTAACTCGCACTCCTACACCACTGGTGCAGTACAATCAGCTCACACCTGCATTTAAGGCGGGAGGTCAAGATGGATCTAGGCATTGGCACGGTTGGAATTGTCGTTATCGTAGTCCTGCTGTACGCCCTGAGTTCCATCAAAATTCTCGCCGAGTATGAGCGCGGCGTCATTTTTCGTCTGGGCAGGTTACGGCATGATGCCAAGGGTCCCGGCATAATTCTTGTATTCGCGCCGGTGGACCGCATGGTGCGGATCTCTCTGCGGCAAGAGGCGCTCGAAGTCCCGCCGCAGGACATCATCACGCGCGACAACGTCACGTTGAAGGTCAACGCGGTAATTTTCCTTCGCGTGATCGAACCCACGCGCGCCGTGGTTGAGGTTTCCAATTACGTTTATCAGACTTCGCAGTTTGCGCAAACCACTCTGCGTTCCGTGCTAGGAGAGGTCGAACTCGACGAACTGCTCGCGCATCGGGAAAAAATCAATCTGCGGTTGCAAAGCATTCTTGACCAGCACACCGCCCCCTGGGGCGTGAAAGTGGCGAATGTCGAGGTCAAGCAGGTGGACATGCCGGAATCCATGTTGCGCGCGATGGCCAAGCAGGCAGAGGCAGAACGCGAGAAGCGCTCGAAAATTATTCATGCCGAGGGCGAATTTTCGGCCGCGCAGCGCCTGGTGGACGCGGCGAACTTGTTGGCAACCGAGCCGGTGAGTATTCAGTTGCGTTACCTTCAAACTCTCACTGAGATCGGTGTCGAAAAAAACACAACCGTTGTCTTCCCGGTTCCGGTGGACTTTTTCTCTGGTATGCAGAAGTTGTTAGGAAAGGAAACCGCCCCTCCGAAATAGATTTGGCTTCGCGAGGACTCTATGACTCCAGTAATGGCAGCGCCGGCGCGCGATCCACGAATGCAAGATTCAGAAGATACCGAAATAACCCTTGGGACGGGCAAGATGCTGGCCCTGTTCTTCGGGCTGGTGATCTTGTGCGCCATTTTTTTTGGCATGGGATATTCAATGGGCCGAAGCGCGACGAAATCCAATGCCGAACTGCTTCCGTCCCCCAGCACTTCTAGGCCGAGCCGCCTATCGCCATCCGCGCCTCAAGCAACAAGCGGACCCGTGATGCAACCTCAGACCGATAGCAAACCGGCCGAACCTCAGCAAACCGCGACCGATTCGGGCGCTGGAGCCAACTCTACACCGACGACATCGACTTCCGACCAGGCCGCACCCCTTACTCCGCCGCAACCGACCGCCGGCTACTTTGTTCAGGTTGCAGCGGTGAGCAAACAGGAAGATGCGCAGGCACTGGTTGAATCCCTGAAAGGCCGTCAATACGAGGCTTTCATTGCGGATGCAACGCCGGACAAACTCTTCCATGTCCAAGTCGGCCCCTTCGGCGACGTCAAAGAAGCCGAGAGCATGCGGGCGAGGCTGGTGAACGACGGCTACAACCCGATCTTGAAGAAGTAAGAGCAGGGAACTCGATAGACACCCCACAGCGCTCAGGCGGTAGTTAGCCGATTCTTCCAGTGCGAGCGCACGAACCATATAATTCCCACCGCCAGGAGCACAACAATCACCACGTCAAATTTGTGAAGATACTTGCCCAACTGACGCCAGTTCTCGCCCATTTTCATCCCGAACCAGGCAAGTAAGAAGCACCAAGGCCAGGAACCCAGAAATGTATAAACGTGAAAGCGCAGGCGCGGCATACGCGCGATTCCCGCGGGCAGTGCGATGAACGTTCGAACCACTGGCAGCATGCGCGCAACGAAGACCGCCAGATATCCCCAGCGCGCAAAGAAGCGGTCCGCCCAGTCGAGTTCGCGACGGCCCATCAGTACCCATCTGCCATAGCGTTCAACAAGCCGGCGTCCGCCATGATAGCCAATCTCATATGCGATCAGCGATCCAAGATTGCAGCCGATAGCACCAGCAGTTGCGACCCACAACAATTTCATGGCGCCCGAAAATACCAGGTAGCCGGCGAAAGGCATGATGAGTTCCGAGGGCAAAGGAATACACGCCGATTCGATTGCCATCAGTAAGATGATGCCGCCGTAACCAGTTGCCGCAATCAGCGATTTTATGAAGATGAAAAGCGCAGTGAGAATTTTTTCAGTCATCATGTATGGAGAGAGTTAAAGCACGCCGTGCTCTGCGCGAGGGTTGACCTACAGGATATAGCGTTCACACTTTCGCCCCGGTTGCACGCTCGCGGTAGAAGTGCATTAAGTCCAGCAGAATGGGCTGGGCGCCAAGCTGCCGCAGCAAGGTCGTAACCTGTCCACGATGATAGGTTCCGTGATTCACCACATGCAGCATCGATTGCCAGAGGGGATTTGAGTACACGCCATATTTGAGCGTCTTATATTGTATTTCGCGGTCGAGGTCCGCTTGACTAAGTCCGGCTACGAATACTAACAGCCGTTCCTCATGGACTGACCAGGTCTCACGCAGAGTCTGCACGTCGGGGAATAAAGCGATATTTGGCAGCGCCGATGGCGAGCGTCCTTGAAACCGCTCGAACCAAATCCACTCAGCGCCATAGATGTGAGCCAGCGTGTCTCGTACAGAAGGGAAACTCGAACCCATTGGCTTGGTGAATTGCTCGACGGTCAGCTTCTCCGCCGCGGCAAGTGACCGCCCGTTGGCCCACGCATTGTAATCGTATAAAGGGCGGATTTCATCGGGGGACATAGAGCCGCCTTCAAATTTAGAACGAGCCGTCTTGGGTGAAAGTAAATCCGGGCAAAGCCGAACCCTCCGTCGTCTTGGCAACTTTAACTCGGACCGTGGGCGCATCCGGTGCGTTCACCTCAGCAGGACGAAGAACGGCATATTGCGTGAACACCTCGCTGTAGAGCTTGGTCACGAGATAGTCCTGGCCATTTTCGTCTTTGCGCCAAACCTGCCCGAGCTGAATCGACTTAACCGCCATGCTGAATTTCTCCAGGAATCCAAAATCCAAGTGACTAGTGGGTGATTCCAGAGTAAAGGCAGCACTGGAGGGCGTCAATGCTCCGAAGTCTCTGTGAACGTCGCGAATGGAAGTGAACCTTCGGGCTGAGGGAAACATTGCGGTCAGTTGTTGTTAAGATTGCATTCTGCCCAGGAGGAAACATGCCGCGAGGAGTTATGCCGCGCAGGCCCGCAAAGTCAGGACGACACGAAGGAGCATCCCGGAATGCACGAACGACATCAGCAGCATCCGATTCCGGCAAGCGCGCTGGACGCATCGCGATAGTTTCTCCTCGCTTCCCCAGGACTGTGAAAGTTGCCAAAAAGCCTGAGCCGGCATCATCGAAGCACAGGACGCCCACGGGTTCAAAAAGCAATGACCCGACTTCCTCCGAACGGATTTCCGAGATTCTGAAAAGGTTGGATCAACTTTATCCGGATGTTACTTGTGCGCTTACACACAAGGATGCGTGGGAATTGTTGGTCGCGACGATTCTTTCCGCGCAATCGACCGATGTGCG
>Ga0070717_10001371_pt1 | contig 16788 bp, 9 predicted proteins | sample LARL113metaG_FD_71366 | JGI IMG/M metagenome (GOLD analysis project Ga0070717, IMG submission 71366) | Corn, switchgrass and miscanthus rhizosphere microbial communities from Kellogg Biological Station, Michigan, USA - LAR L11-3 metaG | ecosystem: Host-associated > Plants > Roots > Rhizosphere ... | reverse complement strand
TCTACGAAACCGAATCCCCTCGAACGTCCGGTTTCGCGATCGGTCAGAATGCTCACGCGGTCGACCGTCCCATAGGGTTCGAAGATCTTGCGCAGCTCATCTTCAGAAGTGTTGAAACTGAGATTCCCAACGAAAATATTTTTCACGGTGCCCCCTCTTTTGTCATTGCGAACCGGGGCGAATATTCCGGCAAATAGACGGCGTTTTTACCGGGTCCGCAAGTGCGCCGAGAGTATAGCAAATCTCAAAAATTGGGCAAGAGAATTGTGTGAGGAGACGCATCATCGCGGACTTCGATCATTCCCGCACCCGATAGATCGTTGTTTCGACAGCTCGGGAGATGAGCCGCTGGGGATCGTCATTCCAGGACAGAATACTGTTCAGCACTTGTCTACTTTCCAATACCCGTCGGCATGGTAGCCGAGTTCGAGCAGGCGGTTCTTGGGATCGTGCCGCTTGCTGCAGTTCGGACAGATCAAATACCGGCTCCAGCTGGTGCCACGCCGGTCATAGTCTGTTTGAACCGCAAAAGTCGTCCCGCAGCTGCACGGAACGACGTACATCCTGAACCGTTCAGGAGGTTGCTTTTCGGCCGAAGCACGACGTGGCATGAACCGATTCTCGTACAGCCCGCGCATTAATTCCACAGGAAGCAAAGGAAAGGAATTGGTAGCCTAGAAGCCGTCCGATTTATGGACGACTCGCCCACCGACCATCGTCAGTGTCACCTTAGTCTTACCAAGCTCGTGCGGATCGACGTGGAAGACGTTTTGCGAAACCACGATCAAATCTGCGACTTTTCCTGGCTCCAATGAACCTTCGGTCTTTTCACGATGCCCGGCGAATGCCGCGTTCAGCGTATAACCCTTAATTGCATCGGCGAGGCTAATGCGTTCAGACGGAATCCAGCCGCCTTTTGGCTCACCTTCGGTAGTCTCGCGTGTGACCGCATTCTGCAATCCCGGCCACGGGCTCAGCGTCACCACCGGCCAATCGCTGCCAAATGCGAGCACTCCACCCGCCGCTTGAATGCTATGCCATGCCCAGGCTCGCATTGCGCGCTCCGGTCCAACTGCTGGCAGCCAGGATTTGAGCGTGTCATCATCAGGATACGCATGCAAAGGCTGCATGCTGGCGATGACGCCGAGTTTACCGAAGCGCGGGATGTCCCCCGCGGACGCATCCTCGATGTGTTCGACGCGATGGCGGGCGTCCCTGGTTCCGTTCTTGGTCGCGGCATTTTCGTAGGCATCGAGCGCCAACCGAATGGCGCGATCACCAATGGCATGGGTAAAAATTTGAATTCCCCGCCTGTCAAGTTCCGTCACGAAGCTTTTGTATTTGTCCGGATCCCACAACAAGCTGCCCGATAGCGATGGCGCGTTCGAATAGGGAGTGAGCATGGCCGCGGTGTGGGTTTCGATAACGCCATCGAGAAAAAACTTCACGCCGCCGGACGCAATCCATTCGTCGTGATATCGTGCGCGAGCCTGCTCGATCTCATCTAACTGGTGCGCCGTCACCTCCGGCGGATCGAACCGGTACGCAAGATAGAACCGCACCGTGAGTTCATTATGCCGGCGCAACTCTTCCAGCAGCTCGGCATCTGCTACATCACCAGCGCCAACGTTCACCCCGCCCATCACGTGCACACGCGTGATTCCCAATTCATTTGCGTGTTTCAAGCCCGCACGCAAGGCCATGAGTTTCGCCTCGCGGCTGGGAACGGGGATGGCGCGACGAACCAGCGCGTCGGCAGCATCTTCCTTTATGGCCCCAGTGGGTTCGCCGGTTGCCGGATCGCGAACGATGGTTCCGCCCTGAGGATCTGCCGTGTCCTTGTTTATATGAGCGACCGCAAGCGCCTTGGTGTTGGCCCACCAGGTATGCCCATCGTATCCTTCAACATAAGCAGGACGGTCGGGAACCACAGCATCCAGCTGCTTTCTGTCCGGCATTCCCGATGGGGGGAATATGGGGTACGACCAACCGCGCCCGAGCACCCACGGATCATTCGGATGTGCCACCGCGTAAGCCTTTATACGCGCCTGCACTTCTTCTACGGTCTTCGCATCTTCCACATTGACCTGTTGCAGGGAAAATGAACCGTCCAGGAAGTGAACGTGGCAATCAGTGAAGCCGGGCAGGACCAACTGGCCTTTGCCCTCGATGACCTTTGTCGAAGCTCCACGATAGTGGTCGATCTCACTGTCCGTGCCGACGGCGAGAATTTTTCCGTCGCGAATCGCTAAAGCCTCAGCCCACGGCTGTCGGACATTCACGGTATAAATTCGCGCGTGGATCAAAACTACATCTGCGGTTGTCGATCCCGCTTCGGCAAACGATGTCCAGGAGAGAGATACAAGAAACCAACCCAGAAAGATGTGCCGAACAAATTTTCCGTAAGCCAACGCGATCTCCTCGCGACTAAAAAGTGGGAGGCGTATTTACCCACAGTATCCACGTCTCCGAACGGCCTGGGTTAGTCCACTTGTGCGGAACTGCGCTTTCGAAGTAAAAACTGTCGCCGGTTTTTAGGCGGAACTCTTCATGGCGAAGAAAAATTTGCAGCTTGCCTTTCAGGATGTACAAAAACTCCTCGCCCACATGAGTGTACGATTCGCCGCTGCCTGCGTTGGGAGCGACGCGAAACAGGTGCGGCTCCATCACGGTGTTGCCCCATGCCAGCAGTTCCATTCGAACACCAGGGCCAGCTTCCAAGATTTTACGAGCATTCGGCTGGACCAAAGGTTGGTTCGGTTCAGCAGTATCGTAGAAATCGAGGATGTTGGTTTTGTAATAGCGCGCCAGTTTGCGTAGCGTGCTCACAGAAGCGCTCATGTGGGAGCGCTCGATGGCGCTCAGAAATCCAACTGAAATGCCTGCAGACTTGGCGACACTGGCAAGCGATGCGCCTTTTTTCGTTCGCAGGAGGCGCAGTCGAGTGCCGATTGCTCCGGCCGCGCCATCGCGCGGCGGTTGCACCATGCCCTCACGTTTCAATGTCTGAACGATTGCGGACGCGTTCATGCCGCGAACTTTTCGCAGGAAGCTCGCGCGCTTCAGCAGCCGGACGTCTTCCTTCGTGTAAAGCCGATACTGGCTCGCGGTACGCCGCGGGCGGGCCAATCCCAGACTTTCCCACATGCGAATCACGGTCGGCGAGATGCCGACGAGCCGGGCCACATCTCCGATCCTTAGATAATCGTTGTTGCTGCTGGAAGACATAATTCTTTGTTCGGCGGGCGGCTCGCCTGCTTCTTTTGCAGAGCGCGGCAATCGGTTTTTTGCTTGACAGTTCCCTCGATCAGCCACTAACCTTGCTGAATTATAGCAAGGTTCGCTTCTCGCTCAACCATCCGTTTTTCGCAGTTGATTCTTGGCGAATGCCTGGAGGCGTCTCGATGTCTTCCCCCGAATTCCGTAGCTCAAGGTTTGCTTGCTGCGTCGTAGCTTCGATTCTTTGCATGCTGCTCTCCGCATCCGCTCAAAGCACTGGCGGACGTATCATCGGCCGCGTATCGGACACGACCGGGGCGGTGGTGAGTGGCGTGACTGTTACCCTGGTGAACGACGCCACCGGCGTAAGCCGGGACGCCAAAACCAACGACAGCGGAGATTTCACCTTCGTCGAAGTCGCGCCCGGGAGCTATCACGTTGAGTACGCGCTGCAGGGTTTTAAGAAGAATGTGCGCACCAATGTGGTCCTTGAAGTGAACCAGGTACTTACTCTGAATGCAACTTTGCAACCGGGCGGCACGCAGGAAACCGTGGAAGTATCATCCCAGGCGCCCTTGGTGGATACCACCAGTACCCAGTTAGGGACAGTAGTGAATGACCGGGCCATAGTCCAACTTCCTTTAAACGAGCGCGACACCTATCAGTTCCTGTCGTTGCAACCGGGAGTTTCTTCCCAGCTCGGGTCGGATCTTTACTACGGCAGCAGTGACGTCGCAAGCGTCTCTGTGAATGGAGGACGTGGACGGTCGAACAATTTCAGCGTCAATGGTGGCGATGCCAATGACATGTTTGTGAACCTACCGACTGTGCAGCCCAGCCCTGACAGCGTAGAAGAGTTTCGCATTCTCACCAATACCTTTGACGCAGAATATGGTCGCAACTCAGGGTCGGTAGTGAATGTGGTCACGAAATCCGGTACCAACCAGTTCCACGGTAATCTTTATGAGTTTCACCGCAATCGGCCACTAAATGCCAAAGGCTATTTCGATACTTCCAAAGCCGCCTTCATCATGAACCAGTTTGGCGGCACATTCGGAGGGCCAATTAAGAAGGACAAGACGTTCTTCTTCGCATCGTACGAAGGTTTGCGTCGAGTCAGAGGGATTTCCGGGACCACCGTCGCTGTACCAGATGGTTTGGAGCGGACGGGAGACTTTTCGGAAGGCCCAGCCTTTGCTGGAGCTATCGGAAACCAAAATGTTGCGGACGTACTGAATACTCGGCCCAACTGCCTCAACAGCATAGTTGCGGCGGGAGGAACCATGCCAGCCGCCAACGTTGCTTATGCCGATATTTTCCCGGGCAATGTAATTCCATCGTCTTGCCAGGATCCAGTTGCGAAAGATCTGCTCCGCTTTGTTCCGACCCCTAACACGAGTCAGGGCTTTTTTCAGGCTGTTCTCAGCGGTAGTGATCGATCGGATCAGACAACTTTCCGCTTTGATCACCACATTAATCAGAAGCAGCAATTCAGCGGTTATTACTATTTCACAGACGAGCATAGCGTCGAACCGTTCAACACTTTTCAGGCTGCTGGTGCAAACGTTCCGGGTTTTGGCGATGCTACCAAGCAGAGATTTCAGCAGTGGAACCTGAGCCATACCTGGACGTTGAGCAATACCGTCGTGAATGAATTCCGATTCACTTATATGCGTGAGGGCCAGCGCACGTTTCACCACTCGCAGAATACAAATCTCGTCACGGATTCTTGCGCTTCGGCGGCCGCTAAGCCGTTCTGCTTCACCGGACTTTCGGATGCGACCATAATTAACGACCCAGCCAATAACCCTCTTGCGGGAACACCCTTCGCTAACAAAATCGGAATTACTCCGGGCCTAGGGCCTGACCGTGAGGGAGTTCCTGACGTGACAGTATCCGGCGGATTCACAATCGGTAATAACTTCGAAGGCGAGTTGCCCCAAGTGGGAAATTCGTTTCAGTGGTCCGACAACATCACCAAGGTTAAGGGCAGCCACACTATGAAGTTTGGCGCCGATGTGAGGCGCATGCGCTTCGATCAGACGCTGTTTTTCGAAGTCAGTGGCTTTTACAACTACTTCGGCGGCGGCACTAACGACGTCGGCTATAACAATGATCTCTATCCAAACTACTTGCTGGGTTTACCCGATACTTACCAGCAGGGGGCAGCGCAAGTCGAAAATGTGCGGACTACCTCGGTCTACTTGTTCGGGCAAGATAGCTGGAAGATTCGGCAAAATCTCACGCTGAACTACGGTTTGCGCTGGGAACTGGATACCCCGCTCACGGATATCGGCCATCACGTACAAACCTTCAGACCTGGGCAAGCGACAACCATTTACCCATGTCAGATATCGGCTTATGGTCAGGCTGTTCTGGGAACCAGCGATTGCACTTCAGTATTTCCAACCGGCTTAGTAGTTCCAGGTGACAAAGGCGTACCTAATGGGATGACCCAAACCTACGAGAAGGCGTTTGCCCCGAGGGTCGGAATCGCGTACAGCCCTGGCACGTCCGGAAAGACAAGTATCCGCGCCGGCTGGGGATTGTTCTACAACCCGATTGAGCAGTTGGTGCTTGAACAGTTCAGCGCTGAACCTCCATTTGGCGGTAGCACGTTCTTGGTCGAAACGATGTTTAACACGCCGTACTTCCCACAGTCTGGGGGGTTCGCTTACCCCAACCCATTTAACGGAATCCTGAATCCACCGCGGGGCCAGCCCGTCGATTGGTCAGTGTTCCGTCCAATATTGTTGTTCGGTGAGTTCCAACCGAAAATGCGGACGCAATACTCCGTCCAATACAACTTTGGCATTCAGCGCGAACTGGCGAAGGATTTGGTATTGCAGGTTGGCTATGTCGGCTCACAAGGCCATCGTTTGCTCGTTTCCAACGATTTGAACCGCGCAACTCCCCAAACTTGTTTGGATATCAATTCCATTGCAAATAGTAACTCTAATGATGTGACCTCGTTCGGCAGTGCCGCTACCTGCAATCAGTTTGCCGAGGATAATCAGTTCAGCGTCACAGTTCCAAACGGCTTCACTTTCCACATGCCTAACGGCACTAAGATCACGGGAGCAGGACAAACCTTGAATTTCGTGGGTATTCGGCCGTTCTCGTCGCCGAATTGCAATCCTGTGGCTAATACGAATTGCCCCCCCGATCAGGTGCCGGTGTTCTCGAACATCTTCACCCAGGATACGATCGCGAACTCGGCATACAATTCACTACAGGCCAATCTTGAGAAGCGCTTCTCGAATGGTTTGCAGTTGCAGGCGGCTTACACGTTCAGCAAATCTCTGGATCAAGCCTCCAGTTTCGAGGACATACTCAATCCCTTTGACCCACGACGGACCCGAAGTTTGTCTTTGTTCAACGCCGCGCAAAGATTCGTTGTGAGTTACTACTATCAACTGCCCAATCCGAAGTTCTCGGGAGTTGCGGGCAAAATTCTAAATGGTTGGGCAGTTTCGGGGATAACTCAGTTCCAGTCCGGGTTTCCAGTGCACCTTCAGTCATTTGACGACAATGAGCTGACCAGCAGTATTGATTTTGCATCTGCCGGTGAGCCGGACCAGATTGCGTCATTCAAGAAGCTGGACCCTCGCAAGAACCCCAACAACTACGCTTTCGATCCGAACAGTTTTACCTCGAACGCATCCGATAACTCCCAGCCGCCATGCTCGGCGGGGGCTGCGTTTAATTGCTATCAGCCAAGTTTATTCGGCCGTTACGGAACCGCACCGCGAAGCGTCTGCTGCGGCCCGGGGCTTAATAACTGGGATATCTCGTTTCAAAAAGATACGCAAATTGGGGAGACTAAAAAGTTGGAGTTCCGCTGGGACATATTTAATCTGGCTAACCATACGCGATTTTTCAATCCGGACGGCAACGTCACGGACGGAAGCGATTTCGGTCGGGTGAAGGGCGCGGGGGAACCCCGTCTGATGCAAGCAGCGTTAAAATTGTTCTTCTAGCTCTAATCCCGGGCGGCCCTGCCACCCGGTCCTAATCTAATGGCCCCGGCGAGCCGGGGCTTGAGACTCTTCGGAGACCACGATGTATCCCGACCTACAGAAAGAGCTTGATACTTTTGTGCGCCGAACGCCCAAGTCGGCCGAGGCCCATAAGAAAAACTTGAAGCGCATACCGCTGGGTGTTGCCAGCAACTACCGCGCTTACGATCCCTACCCGATCTTCGTTAAAGACGCGGGCGGCAGTAAGTTTCGCGACCTCGACGGCAACGAATACATCGACCACAACCTTTGCTTTGGCGCGATCATGGCCGGGCATTGCCATCCCGCAGTGATGAAGGCGGTTGAGAAACGCTTGAGCACCGGCACCATGTTCGGCATGCCGCATGACATGGAGTGGGAACTCGCGGAAGAAATTTGCAACCGCTTTCCGGTTGAGATGGTGCGCTTCGGCAATAGCGGAACTGAAGTGACTATGCACGCAATACGTTTGGCTCGCGCCGCGACTGGACGCGACAAGATCGTCAAGTTCGAAGGGGCGTATCACGGGCTGCACAATGACGCATTGGTGAGCGTCAAGCCGCATGAGCCACACGAGTACGGCGACATTCATGCGCCGAATTCCGCGCCCGCCGGACTTGGCGTGCCCAAGTCAACCCTCGCAAATGTTCTGATCTCTACATTTAACGATCTCGCAACCGTGGAGCTTCGCTTCAAGCAGAATCCCGGCCAAATTGCCGCGATCATTCTTGAGCCGATTCTGATGAATGTCGGGTTGTGCATGCCGCAACCCGGCTTCCTCGAAGGACTGCGCGAGATCGCAACCAAGAATGGTGCGCTATTGATTTTCGACGAAGTTAAAACTGGCGCGAAACTAGGATGGGGCGGAGCATCGGAGTACTTCAATGTCCGTCCAGACATGATTTGCCTGGCGAAGTCGATCGGTGGCGGCTTGCCGCTGGCGGCATTCGGAACCCATAAATCCGTGATGGATCTGATCTCGCAACACAAGGTCTTCCATGGCGGAACTTATAACACCAATCCCGTTTCAATGGCCGCGGGCCTGGCAACTTTCCGCAGCGTGCTCACGCGCGAGAACTATGCGCACGTGGACAAACTTAGCAAGAAGCTAACCGATGGTTACCGCGAGATCGTTGCCAAATCCGGACTGCAGGGCTACATCATCAGCGCGGGTGCTAATGGCGCGTTGATGCTTTATCCGAAGGAAATTCGCAACTATCGCGACTGGCTCACGATCGATGTCGATCTGTGGCGGCACTATTGGTTCGGCATGGTGAATCGCGGCGTCATGGCTCAGCCTTACTGGTGGGACGAGCAATGGACGATCTCGGTCCAACATACCGAAGCCGATATTGACACGCACGTTGCGGCCTTTGCGGATGTCGCACCTGCGCTGGCCAAGGCGCAACAGGAACGTTCGGCGGTGGTAGCAGCTCACTAATTTCGTGGAGACGTAGCTTTGCTAGGTCTGTAGCTGAGAGCAGACCTTGCAAGCAACATCTCTACAATCAGAATTACTCTACGAGGACCCTTGCCCCGCGAACTCAACTCAACGAATGTGCCGCATTTGAAACGTGTTCTCGGCCGCTGGGACCTCGTTCTGCTCTTTGTGGTCGCCGTATTCAATTTGAATGTGGTGCCGTCTATAGCGGCAAACGGCGGCGTCACCGTCTGGTTATGGATCGTTGCTTTATTGCTCTTCTTTTGGCCGCAGGGGATTGCTGTGATTGAGTTGGCACACCGCTATCCTGGTGAAGGCGGAGTCTATCTGTGGGCCAAGGAAGTCTTCGGCGATTTTCATGGATTCCTGTCCGGTTGGTGCTACTGGACCAATAACATGCTTTACGTTCCAACGGTAATGCTCTACTTCGTTGGAGTTTCGGTGTACGTGTTGGGGCCGAGCCACCAGGGGCTGGCGGACAACAAAATCTTTGCTTTGGTAATCTCCACCGTGCTGCTGGCGCTACTTACGTGGTTGAACATTGTCGGCCTCGGGGTAGGGAAGTGGATCAATAATCTGGGTGCGATCGGCACCGGCATCGCTGCGGCCGTCCTCATTGGACTAGGGATTGTCCTCTGGTCGCGTTTTGGGACCGCGCTATCCGCCGCGGATTTCCGCATTCCCCCTGATCCTCGTTTCGTCCTGAATTCATTTGGCGTGATGTGCTTCGGATTGGTCGGCCTGGAACTCGCTTCGGTCATGGGCGATGAGATCCGCGATCCCGCGCGCACGCTGCCCGGTGCAGTCGCCTGGGGTGGCATTCTTTCAGGCGTGCTATATGCCGGGGCGACGCTTACTCTGCTGATTGCGGTCGGCAAAAAAATCAGCGTGCTGCAGGGCATTGTGCAGGCGGTAAGCCACATGGCTTCACAAGTGGGCGTCGGGTGGGTCGTCATCCCATTTGCCTTGATGCTGAGTCTCTCTATCGCCGGCATCGGCTCAGCCTGGATGGGCGGCTCGGCGCGAATTCCCTTCGTCGCCGGCCTCGACGCGTATATGCCCTCATGGCTGGGAAGGCTGCATTCGCGCTATGCCACTCCTTATGCGGCGCTGATCGTGCAAGGCTTGGTGTCGCTGGTGCTGGTGATAATTAATTTTGCAGCGGCAGGTGGTGTGCAGGCAGCATTTCAAACCATGCTTTCGATTGCAGTCGTGCTGCAGCTGGTCCCATTCATATATATGTTCGCCGCCTTGCTTCGGCTTGCCTTTAGGTCCGCGCCGTGTGAAGGGCGGTATGGTCGCGGGTTTCTTGTTCTGGCGGGGAGCAGCGGTCTTGTTACCACGGCTGTGGCAATTGTTGTAGCGTTTTTTCCTGCCAGTCAGATTACGTCGGTATTGAAATATGAGTTGAGCATGTTTGGCCTGACGCTATTTTTTATCGCCCTCGCGGCGTTTTTCTTTTTCGTTTACGGAAGGCGCAAAGTGCACCGAGACGTGGGTTTGACGGCAGGCGAACTTGCCCGCCCGATCGAGCGTAGCTCGACAACCTAGCAAAGGAAGGATTTATGCCAGCCGGAGTCAAGGCAGATGTTAAGACGTACCAGCTCTACATTAACGGTGAGTGGAATGAGAGCAGGTCCAACAAGACTTTTCCGGTTTACGATCCCTCTACGGAAGAAATCATCGCGCAAGTTCCCGACGCGAATTCGGATGACGTGGATCGCGCGGTGGCGGCGGCCAGAGCGGCATTCGACGAAGGTCCGTGGGCGAGCACAACCCCGCAAGAGCGTGGTCGCGTACTCTTCCGTTTGGCGGAGAAGATTCGTCAAAACCTGGCAATGCTTGCGGAACTCGAATGCCGCAATACCGGCAAGCCGATTGTCGAAGCCGAATACGACATCAATGATGTTGCGACCTGTTTTGAATATTACGGCGGGCTTGCCACCAAGATTCTCGGATATGTAAATCCCGTGCCCGATAATGCCGTCAGCCTCACGTTGAAAGAACCTGTCGGCGTAGCGGGTCAAATTATTCCCTGGAATTATCCGCTGCTCATGGCAGCTTGGAAGCTTGCGCCTGCGCTCGCCGCGGGGTGCACGTGCGTGTTGAAGCCAGCCGAACAAACTCCGCTCACCGCTTTGGAGATGGCAAACTGGTTTCCTGAGATCGGCGTGCCGCCCGGAGTTGTGAACATAATTACCGGCTTCGGCGAAACCTGCGGCGCGCCTCTCGTGAAACACCCAGACGTAAACAAAATCGCATTCACCGGAAGCGCGGAAGTGGGCAAGATCATCGTGAAACAGGCGGCAGATACGGTGAAGCGGGTGACGCTCGAGCTCGGCGGAAAGTCTCCGAATATCTTTTTCGCCGATGCGGACTTCGAAGCCGCCATCGATGGCGCTCTCTTCGGCGTATTTATCAATCAAGGCGAGGTCTGTTCCGCCGGCAGCCGCATTCTGGTACACAAACCAATCTATAAGAAATTTGTCGATGCCATGACGGAGAAAGCTCGCAGCATCAAGCTCGGTCCGCCTCTCGATCGTTCAACGAAGATGGGCCCGCTGGTCAGTAAAGATCAATATCAGCGGGTTCGTTCTTATCAGGACCTGGGAAAGACAGAAGCCAATATTGCCATCGGCGGCGGGCGCGCGGAGAAATTTGCCAAAGGATACTACGTTGAGCCAACCATCTTTTACGATGTTGACAATAGCTCCCGCATTGCACGCGAAGAAATCTTCGGACCGGTCGCATCGGTCATCCCATTCGAAGATGAAAAGGACGCGCTGAAGATCGCGAACGACTCGCCTTATGGGCTCGCCGCTGCCGTTTGGACGCGCGATATCTTTAAGGCATTTCGCGTGGTGAAATCGCTGCGAGCGGGAATCGTTTGGGTCAACCACATGCAACCCACTTACGTTGAAGCCCCATGGGGCGGCTACAAGCAATCAGGCTTTGGACGTGAGCTGGGCCCGGGCGGGATAGAGGAATACCTCGAAACCAAGCAGGTGCACATTAATTTGAACGAGCAGCCGATTGGGTGGTATTGAACGAAGTGGTGGAAGGGCACTTTGAGTGCCGCGTAAAGCTCTGAACACAGCCGACACGGCCCTAAAGGGCTGCTCTTCCATGCAAGCCTTAGCAGCCAGGAAAGCGTCAGCGATGAGTACAATCCAATTACGCACTACAATCCCGGGCCCCAAATCGCGCTCGCTCGCCTCCCGTCGCGAAGCGGCCGTCCCGCGGGGACTCTCGCACGCTACGCCGGTGTACATTGCGCATGCGCAAGATGCGTGGCTGGAAGACGTGGATGGCAATCGTTTCATCGATTTCGCGGGCGGTATCGGTTCACTCAATTCCGGGCACCGCAATGCCCACGTGATCTCGGAATTAAAGTCACAGCTCGAGAATTTCTTGCATACGTGCGCTTCAGTTACGCCCTACGAAGATTACATTCAACTGGCCGAGCGCCTGAACCAGATCACGCCCGGAAAGTTCCCGAAAAAAACGCTTCTGGTGAATACCGGCGCCGAGGCGGTCGAAAACGCCATCAAGATTGCTCGCGCCCATACCGGGCGTGCCGCAGTCATTGCCTTCGAAGACGCGTTCCATGGGCGCACGATGATGACACTGGCGCTTACCAGCAAAACTCATCCTTATAAGGCGGGCTTCTCGCCATTTCCGTCTGATGTCTACCGCATTCCCTACGCCTACTGCTACCGTTGTTCCTATTCATTGAAATATCCATCGTGCGATGTATATTGCGCGCGCCATCTCGAAGACACGTTCAAGCGCGTGGTCGCAGCGGAAGACGTCGCTGCCGTGATCGCCGAACCAGTTCTTGGTGAAGGGGGCTTTGTCAATCCACCGCCGGAATTCTTCAGTATTCTGATGGACATTTGCCACAAGCATGGTGTGCTGTTTATTGCCGACGAAGTCCAGAGTGGCTTCGGACGCACCGGCAAAATGTTTGCCTGTGAGCACTACGGGATCGAGCCTGACATGCTGGTCACTGCAAAATCTTTAGGCGGCGGTTTGCCCTTGGCAGCTGTGACCGGACGCGCCGAAATTATGGATGCTCCTGACGTTGGCGGGCTGGGTGGAACTTTCGGCGGCAATCCGCTCTCCTGCGCTGCGGCGAATGCTGTGCTGGATGAATTCAAAAGCACGGACCTGCTGGCGCGCGCGCACGCCATCGGCCAGCGTTTTGAAAAGCGAGCGCGCGAGTGGAAAGAGCGCTTCGACCTGATCGGTGATGTTCGTGGCCTCGGTGCAATGCGCGCTCTTGAGCTAGTCAAGTCTCATGAAGCGCGCGAGCCAGCGCCCGAAGAGACGAAGAAAATTACCCAGTACTGTTACGAACATGGGCTGATCACGATCACAGCAGGGAGTTACGGGAATGTAATTCGCTTGCTGGTTCCTTTGGTGGTTAGCGATCAGCAAATGGATGAAGGCTTGGATGTATTAGAAGCCGCGCTGGCCTCGGTTTGCGAGAGGCGACGGCCGCTGGTCGAAGCGGTCATCAAGTAAAGTTACTCTTAACGATCTGGAAGGTTTCCGAACATGAGTACCGTCGCAGCACCACCGCTGACAAAGGTTCCGAACTACATCAACGGGCAATGGCGCGATTCCTCAGCAAGTGAATCGCAGGATGTCATTAATCCCGCCACTGGTGAAATTCTTGCGCGAGTCCCACTGTCTGATGTTGCTGAAGTCAGCTACGCAATCGAAGCCGCGGCCGCCGCGTATCCCGCGTGGCGCCGCACTCCGCCGGAAGATCGCATTCAGCCGCTTTTCAAGCTCAAGCAACTCCTCGAAGAGCACATCGACGACTTGTCTCGAATCATCACCACGGAAAACGGCAAGACCTTCGCCGAAGCCAAAGGCGAATTGCGACGTGCAATTGAGAACGTCGAAGTTGCGTGCGGCATTCCCATGATGATGCAGGGTTACAACCTGGAAGACGTTGCCCGTGGTATCGACGAAACCATGATTCGTCAGCCTCTCGGCGTTGTGGCTGCCATTACCCCATTTAATTTTCCGGGTATGATTCCGTTCTGGTTTCTGCCGTATGCGATCGCGTGCGGAAACACTCTCATCGTGAAGCCGTCTGAGCGGGTGCCGCTCACCATGCGGCGTGCGTTTGAGTTACTCGAACAAACCGGACTGCCTGCCGGAGTGGTGAACCTGGTTAATGGTGGCAAGGTGGCGGTAGATACTCTGCTCGATCATCCTAAAGTTCGTGCCATCAGCTTTGTCGGTTCGACCCCAGTGGCGAAATACGTTTATGCTCGCGCCGGAGCTAATGGCAAGCGCGCGCAATGCCAGGGTGGCGCGAAGAATCATGTCATCGTGCTCCCTGACGCGGATATGAAAATGGCAACCCAGATCATCAGTGATAGCGCCTTCGGATGCGCAGGTCAGCGTTGCCTGGCGGTTTCAGTTGCGGTGACCGTTGGTGAAGCAAAGAAAACATTTCGCGATTCAATCACCGAAGCTGCGGGGTCACTGCGCGTAGGAAATGGCTTGGACGAGGGCGTGCAGATGGGCCCGGTCATCACGCGGCAGAGCAAGTCGCGTGTGGAATCGCTGATTGAGGCAGGCGCGCGTGAGGGGAAATTATTGCTCGATGGCAGGCAGCCGCGAATCCCAGGTGGGGAGAACGGAAATTTTGTGAAACCTACCGTGCTGGACGCGCTCCCGGCGAACAGCGAACTGGCGGATACGGAAATCTTCGGTCCGGTTCTAAGTCTTGTTCACGCCGACAGTCTGGACGATGCTCTCGCGTTCTTGGAACGCAGCGCGTATGGCAACCAGGCTTCGCTATTTACTTCGAGTGGCGCAGCCGCCCGCCGCTTCCGCTATGAAGCACCGGCGGGGAATATCGGCATCAACATCGGAGTTGCGGCCCCTATGGCTTATTTCCCGTTCAGTGGATGGAAAGATAGTTTTTTTGGCGTGCAGCACGGGCAGGGCCGCGATGCCGTCGAGTTTTATACCGAAAAGAAAGTCGTGGTAGAGCGGTGGGCTAGCGACCACTCACGGAAGTTTTAAATACTTAAATCCAGTAACGGCGGAAACGAAGTTACACGAAGGCAAAATTCACGAGAGACTTTAGCGCTGTTTCTGTCCATGCACTGTACTGAAGGTTAGATCACGAACATTCAGGTGTTTTCCTTTGTGCACCTTTGCGCCTTTTGTGGTGTGAAGGTTTCGAAGTTCGTAAAGCTGAGGTGCTCATGTCCAATACTATCCAGAAATACAAAGACTACGTAATGACCGGCTTTCTGAAGTCGGTTGCGCCGGTCGTCATCGATCGCGCCAGTGGCGTCAAAGTTTGGGACGAGAATGGCCGCGAATATCTCGATTGCTTCTCAGGAATTTCGGTAGTCAACGCTGGACACAACCACCCGCGTGTTATCGCAGCCGCCAAAGCGCAAATGGAGAAACTGGTCCACTGTTCCTCATACCTGTATCACGTCGCGCCAGTGGCGGATCTCGCCGAAAAGATCGCCCATATCGCGCCACCCGGGCTGACCAAATCATTTTTTGGCAATGGCGGTGCCGAGGCAATTGAAGGCGCGTTGAAGTTAGCACGTCTTTACACCGGCAAACACGAGTTCATTTCGTTGCATGGCAGCTTTCACGGCCGCAGTTGGGGGACGCTCAGCCTGACTGGAAATCAAGGGCGCAAAAAACGCGGCGGTCCTTACGCTCCTGGAATAGCGTTCGCTGCGGCACCATACGCGTATCGCTCGTTGTGGCCCAACGATCCCGAAGAATGCGCCCGCCAATGTGCAAAATCAATCGAAGAAGTCATTCGCTTTGCCACTGCCGGCGACGTGGCTGCTTTCATTGCTGAGCCTGTCATGGGCGAAGGCGGCATTCTGGTTCCTGCAAAGAACTATTTCCGCGAGGTGAAGAAGGTCCTTGATCAGCATGGAATACTTTTTATCGCCGATGAAGTACAGTCCGGATTTGGCCGCACCGGGAAGATGTTTGCCATCGAGCATTATGGCGCCACTCCTGACATTTTGGTCACTGCTAAAGGGATTGCCGATGGTTTTCCGCTCAGCGCCTTTACCACCCGCTCCGAAATAGCCGCGGCATACAAGCCGGGGGATCATCTTTCGACTTTCGGTGGAAATCCCGTGGCTTGCGCGGCTTCCCTGGCCAACATTCAAGTCATGGAAGAAGAGAAACTGCCTTCACGTGCCACTGAAACGGGCGAATACGCAATGAAGAAATTGCGCGATCTGCAAAGGCAAAACCCGCTGATCGGCGAAGTGCGTGGTCTCGGGCTGATGATCGGCGTCGAGCTCGTACGCGACGAAAAGCTCACGCCCGCGAATGCAGAAGCCGAGGCGATCCGCGATGCGTTGTTGCGTCAGGGTGTCCTGGTTGGGGTGGGTGGAGTTTACGGAAATGTTGTTCGTTTCCAACCGCCGCTGATCATCAGTAAGGAGCAAATCGATCATGCATTGGACGCTTTCGCCACGGCGTTGAGTGAGGTTTCGCAACTCGCCCCGGCCTAGCCCCTGCGGCGGAAATGCCATAGCAGCCTTTGTCACCAGGCACCAAGCTCAACAATCTTCTGTCCTCCCGTGAACTTGACCTTAGAGGACTCTTCTGTTGCACTTACGATTAGGACTTTTCCTGCATCTTAGGAACCGACATGAAAATCCTCCGCAACCCGCTTTTTGTCATTGTGTTGGCTGGCCTTGTGAGTACTCCAGCCTGGGCCGTAAACCGCGAACTGGTTGAGCTGCAGACGCAAGTGCAGCAGATTCAGGACCAGATGACCGCGCTCAAGCAGTCGCTCGACGAGCGCATGGGCGTGATCAAGAACCTGATGGACCAGAACACCGACAGCATCAACAAAGTGACGGTGGCAATCACCAACATGCAGGTCGCGCTGCAAAAGCAACAGAGCGACACCAACAACCACGTGGACCAGCTCTCCGGGCAGTTGCAAACTCTGAACGACAGCCTCGACGAATTGAAAGCTCGGCTCGGCAAAGTAACTAACCAGCTGGAAAGCATGCAGCAGGCACAGCAGACGCTTGCCGCGCAAGCTAGCCAGCAGGCCCAAACCGCCGCGCAGCAACAGCAGCAACTAAACGTTCCGCCTCC
>Ga0070717_10001370_pt1 | contig 16791 bp, 10 predicted proteins | sample LARL113metaG_FD_71366 | JGI IMG/M metagenome (GOLD analysis project Ga0070717, IMG submission 71366) | Corn, switchgrass and miscanthus rhizosphere microbial communities from Kellogg Biological Station, Michigan, USA - LAR L11-3 metaG | ecosystem: Host-associated > Plants > Roots > Rhizosphere ... | reverse complement strand
GCGGCCGAGATCACAGTCGAGTGCGCTCCGGGAACCTTGACTTTACCGGTGCTCGAAAGCTTGCAGCGTTGCGAAGTCAATCGCGTGAGCCTGGGGGTGCAATCGTTCGACGATCACGAGTCGGCATCCGTCGGACGATTACACAAACGCTCAACTGTTATCGATGATGTCGCTCACTTGCGCTCGGCAGGAATTTCGAACATCAATATTGATCTGATTGCTGGCCTGCCGCATCAGACACAGGAGAGTTGGGAAACGTCGCTCCGCGAATTGATTTTGCTGGAGCCTCCTCACGCTAGCATTTACATGCTCGAAGTGGATGACGATTCCAGGCTGGGGCGCGAGCTCATCGCCGGAGGCCAGAAATACCATGCGCACTTCGTCCCAGATGAAGATTTGACTGCCGGCATGTATGAAGTCGCCTGCGAGCGATTGGACACGGTCGGAATTCGACAATATGAAATTTCAAACTTCGCGCGGGCTGGCTTCGAATCAACGCACAACTTGAAATATTGGACGCGGCAGCCTTATCTCGGATTTGGAGTCGATGCGCATTCCATGCTGGCTTCGGGGGACGGACAGGCGGTCAGATTTTCGAATCCCGACTCGTTGGACAAATATCTAGCCCGCGCTGCGAAAGAGCGCACTCCAGTCTCGTTGGAATTTGCGCTGCAGGAAGCGCTCTTCCTGGGGCTTCGGCTGAATCGCGGAATAGATCTTCAGTACCTTGTCACTAAGTTCGGCGAGAATGAAGTTTCTTCCTACATGGGAAGCATCTCTGAGCTGACGACCGCTGGACTGGTCGAGAAAGACGGTACCACGATTCGGCTCACCTCAAGGGGCAGAATGCTGTCAAATGAAGTTTTTGAACGCTTCATTTCCGTGGAATCCGCGGTATAATCCGCAGTCGAAAACGAGGAACGCTCATGGGGCTGTACTCGCATTACGATGCGGCGCACAACCATCCGGTTAACCGTGCGCTGCACCTGATCGCCATCCCTGTCGGCTTCTCATCGATTGTCGTCGTGTGGTTTCACTGGATCATCGGCTTGCTGCTGATTCCCACCGCCTTTGCGCTGGCGTGGCTAGGACACCTGATCGAGGGAAACCAACCCGCATTTCTCACGAATCCCGTGCACGTGTTGGTCGCCCCGCTGTGGATGGCAAAAAAACTTTTTGGAAAACACACCGCTACTCGTACGTAACCAACCGGTCGGCATCGCCATTTTTATTTGCCAGCTCAAGTATGTTGTAATTGCTACTGAAAAGCTTTCAACCACAGAGGACACAGAGGCACACGGAGGACTGGCAGCTTGGGTATCCCTGTGCTTCTCTGTGCACTCTGTGGTTTGTCTTCTGGGAGTAAGACTTGGATTTCCAGCTCAACGACGAACAACTGCAGCTGAAGAAAAGTGTTCGTGAGTTTGCCGAGCGCGAGATCGCGCCGCACGTTCGCGAATGGGACGAAGCTGGCGATTTTCCGCTTTCTACGATCAAGGAACTCGGCAAGCTGGGATTGATGGGGGTGATCTTCCCTTCGGAGCTGGGCGGCGCCGGCATGGGTTATGTGGAATACGTTACCGCCGTCGAGGAACTTTCGCGTGTGGACGGCTCAGTCGGAATCATCGTTGCGGCGCACACGTCGCTTTGTTCAAATCATATTTTTCTTGCTGCGAACGAAGCCCAGAAGAAGAAATATCTTCCCAAGCTGGCTACCGGGGAATTCATTGGCGCCTGGGGTCTGACCGAGCCTTCTTCGGGATCCGATGCCGGAAGCGCCCGAATGACCGCGGTTCGCAAAGGCAAGAGTTGGATCCTCAACGGAACAAAAACATTCTGCACCAACGGCCACTACGCCGATGCGCTTGTGGTCGTGGCTGTGACCGACCGCGCTGCTCACACCCACGGACTCTCTGCCTTCATCGTGGAAAAAGGAACTCCAGGTTTCCGTCCTGGGAAAAAAGAAGACAAGCTTGGGCTGCGCGCTAGCGATACCGCGGAATTGATCTTCGAGGACTGCGTTCTGCCGGCTGAAAATCTGCTTGGGACCGAAGGCCAGGGATTTGTCGATGCCATGCGGGTGCTCGACGGCGGCCGCGTCTCGATCGCAGCTTTGTCCCTAGGTATGGCGGAAGGCGCGTACGAAGCGGCCCTAAATTATTCTAAGCAGCGCAAGCAGTTCGGCCGCGCGATCAGCGATTTTCAAGCGATCCAGTGGAAGCTGGCCGACATGGCGACGGAAATAGAAGCGGCAAAGCTGCTAACCTTTCGTGCCGCCGCGATGAAAGACGCCGGTTTCAAGACTACACTGGAATCATCCATGGCCAAGCTCTTCGCCAGCGAAGTCGCGGTAAAGTGCGCCAATGAGGGTGTGCAGATCCACGGCGGCTATGGTTTCATTAAGGATTACCCAGCGGAGAAGTATTACCGCGACGTCAAGCTGTGCACCATCGGCGAAGGCACCAGCGAAATCCAACGGCTGGTGATCGCCAGGCAATTGCTGAAGGATTAAAGAAGCAGCAAGCTTGAAGCTTCGGGGTATTTCAATTCGTTTCCGTCGGCGCTGTTTTTTCTTTACACTTCTTTCTTGATCGCTTCGAAAGAAAGTCTCATCTCTCAGCTCCGCTCCGGTGATCTCCGCGCGCTAGCGCGCGCTATTTCAACCGTGGAGAATCACTCTCCAGGTTGGGTTGAGTTGCTCAAGCAATTGTTTCCACACACCGGCAAGGCACGTACTATCGGCCTTACTGGTCCGCCCGGCGCAGGCAAGAGCACGCTTGTCGACCAATTAGCAAAACATTATCGCGAGCAGGACCACAAAATCGGAATCATAGCCGTCGACCCCACAAGTCCCTACACTGGTGGCGCGATTCTCGGCGACCGCATCCGCATGCAACAACATTTTTCCGACCCCGGCATTTACATTCGCAGCATGGCCACGCGCGGTTCACTTGGTGGGTTGGCGCGAACCACCGCTGATGTCGCTTTGGTACTGGATGCAGCTGGCCGCGACCTGATTTTGATTGAGACCGTCGGCGTTGGTCAGGACGAAATCGACATCGTTCGACTTGCTGATGTCACCGTCGTGATTCTGGTTCCCGGCATGGGCGACGATGTGCAGACCATTAAGGCCGGCATCATGGAGATTGCCGACATTTTCGCCATCAACAAAGTAGACCACGAAGGCGCGGAACGCGTCGAGCGGGAAATTCGTGCCATGCAATCCCTGGCAATACGCGCTGATAACTGGACTCCGCCAATCGTAAAGACCGTCGCGACCGATGGTCGTGGAATTAAAGAGCTTGCGGATGCAATCGACAGCTATGAATCACACCAGCAGAAGGAGGGTTTGGCCTCGCAGCGCAGAATTCAGAACTGGGAAGCGCGTTTACTGGAAATGCTGCGCGATACCTTGCTGCAACGGGCGCATGCTGCCATGCCGGAGGGCGAACTTCTACACTTAGCCGCGGAGGTCGCGGAGCATAAGCGCGACCCGTATTCCACGATTGAGGAAATCGCGGGCCGAATGCACAAAGCGTGAGCGGATCCGCCGCAGTGGAATTTCTGAAATTTGCAAGAGAACAAACTGGCCGAAAGCTGCTACTGGCGTTCGTATCCCTTGCTGCCACGGAATCCCGGGCCGTGCTCAAGGGAGCCCATCAGCAGACGGCGCAGTCGGTGGCGGCTTTCCAGATCCATGTTCACGAACTCAAATCCAACTTCATTGACGTGGGCGCGCCGCAAGACGACCTGTGCGCGAATGTTACGCATTCCCACAGTTATCTGCAGGTCGGCATCGGAGCCCACCCGTAATGTGTCCGCTTTAGTTCCCATGCCTCCGCCCAGGCTCAGCTCGTGAATTGCGATGTTTGATCTTCCCCATGAGCTGCTGATGCTCGCCGGCACCGGCCGCTTGAGAATGATTCGCTCGTAACGGCGCTGGCGTACCCAGGGGCACGCGGGCGCTGAATCGAGCGGTCCAATCGCGAGCTCGCCGGGTTCAAGGCTGCTCTCGGCCATGACGCGCGTGGAGAAACGCAGGTCGATTTTCGCCAACGCCTGGGCCGCCGCAATTCGCAGCTCGCGATGGTGAAGCCATTTGAACATCTTTTTCGCTTCGAAAAGAGCTTTTAAAACCGGTACAGCATCGGGTTCACGTAGTCTTCCGAGCGCCTCAATCGCCTTTAGCTGGAGCAGAGGAGAGCGTCCCGCTGCGTCGCCGGCCGCCGCCATCACGATCAGCGGGGGCGATGCGCTGCGATCTCCGCTCATTCCGATTTCATCCAGTGCCTGCGGAACTACCGCCGGATCGAGTACTTCGAGGATCTCGAGCAGGGTGCGTCCGCGATCGCCTGCGGCACCATATGCAATCTGCCGTACGATCAAATCATGATAAAAGCGGTTCAGTTGGGTCAGCCGCGAGGGAAGCAGCTCCAGCAGCGCCGGTACATCCAGCCTGCTCATGAGGCCAACCGAAGACACCGCCTGCCGCTGCGGCCCGCTACATAGCATTTCGCGTAAATATTCATTTGCGCCAAGCCCTAGTTCATTCACCAGTTCCACAATGCGGTCGCACTCTTCGCGTTTCATGGCACGGAAGAAACGATCCGCCAGGTGCTCGGCCGATGCTTTTGAGTTCCGGCGCAATACTCCAACCAGGTCGGAGTTGAATTTTGGCTGTGAAAGAGCGTCCTCAATAAACTCCGGCAACCGCCCCTCCACTCCAATCCGCGAGCGCAGTTCCCTTTCGAGCGCCGGGCGACGGCTGGCAACGTAATCCATGGCCTCGCAGGTCTGGGCGATCGCGCGGTATTGTTTGCGATGAGCAGCTTCCGCACTTAGCCGGACAAAGGCTGCACTCAGCAAGGCCTCAATTTCGGGATCCGACTCCTTGGCAATGGCGCCGCCCAATTTCTGCGTGGCCTCGGCAAGTACGCTGCCGCCCGCAATTGCAAATACGTCTGAAAGCTGGGCGATTCCATCTGCAACACGAGAGCGGTAGTCGGGGTCCCTTGAAGTTACCGCATTTGCATAGTTCGCGAGGATGGCGGAAGCGGCTTCCCGGTCCCCACGCTGGAGCAGCAATTCCAGGTACTGGCGGACGTTGCGTGCCGGCACACAGGCGGCGTCTTCCGATTGCAGCGCTTTGTTCTTGCTGCTTTCCGGCAACTCGGACCAAAATGTTCGATCGAGAATATCTGCATGCGACTCGACCATGATGCCGGCCTTGCTCATCTTGGCTTCATGGGTCTGCAAAATCTTACGTAGATTCCCCATCTGCTGGCTCATCTGCTCCAGCATTTCGTGGACGGCATTGACTTTCACGTCGCCGCTGTCGAATCGCTCAAGCGCATAGCGGATCGCCAACTGTTCGGCGGCCCGCATCAAAAGCGGTTTTGCAGCTTTAGGGTCCGGCCCTGCGCTGGATAGCTCCTCCAGCAACATCAGCACCGAGTTTTTGATCTTATCGTCGGCTCGGTCTAGTTCCGATCCAATCAGCTCTGGCTTGGGAGATTTGACGGTGGTTAGTTCGCCAAAACGTGTCAGCAATTGAAGAGCCTGGTGAGTCTCTTTGCTATTCAACCGGAAGGGAGAATTACTCCAACCTCCTTCCTCGCTTTTGAGGCCCTCGGCCGCGGCGGCTTTGGGTCTGTGAGATCCCTCGGCAGCTGCAATTACCTGTATCAGTTTGTTGGGATCATTGAGCCAATCTTTAAATTCCGGGCCCAGTGACTGCGCCACGATGTGCGCGGCTGCCGTCATATTTGCCGATGCTGAATCCGACGCCACGAACTTCACTTCATTTACGCGGATACTTCCTTTATTGTCGGAAAACGCGCTCTTGATCTGGTCCGCTAAGTCCTGCGCCTTTGCTCCATTGAAGGCGAATGCCCGCACCAGCTTCTCAAATTCTTCTGGCGAGACATCGCTACAGAACTGAATGCTGGCGAGCCCGGATGCGGTGAGCAGCTGTGCGAAACCGCGTTCGGCTTGTCCAGTTTCAATGGCTACCCCATCAAGCAGCAGGCGTTCACCCGCGACGCCCAGAACGAAGCTGCCTTTGCCTACCGGAAGGGCATCCCTTAGTTCGGCCCACGCCACCTCAAACTGTGTTTGGGTGCGCTTGTGATCAAATCCATAAAGCCTCACGTACTTAACCAGAATGTTCAGGCTGTGAATGAACGGGCGGGCGGACGCCTGGGTGATCGATTTACTTGTACCAACGCTAAGAATAGGAGTGCTCCCCTGAATCTATCAATTAGCCTAAGCGGAAGGCACCTGCGATGCACGTTACTGTGGTCATAGGACGTAAGGAATATGACATCCTAAGTAGCTGAAAATAGTAATCAATGCTTGATGAAACAGAGTCGGCTCTGGTCACTGTGAGTACCGAAGAGGAGCCGGGGTTGTAAGTAACCGGATTACTAATCGGCATTGCTGCCTGCGGGCGCAATCTCTCCCGTAATGGGCCGGTGCCTCCGCCTCCAGGCCCAGCGCATACGATCCAGGTAGAGGTAAACCACGGGAGTGGTAAACAGCGTGAGCGCCTGGCTGAAGATCAAGCCGCCCACAATCGTGATTCCCAGGGGCTGACGCAATTCCGATCCCACACCGGTCCCCAGAGCCAGGGGAAGCGCGCCCAGCAGCGCAGCCATGGTGGTCATGAGAATTGGACGGAAGCGCAGCATGCACGCTTCAAAGATGGCGTCCTCCGGAGATTTACCTTCGCGGCGCTCAGCGTCCAGTGCGAAGTCGATCATCATGATCGCGTTCTTCTTTACGATTCCGATCAGAAGAATGATTCCGATCAACCCCATCACGTTCAGTTCGCGGTGAGTTATAAGCAACGCCAGTAGCGCACCCACGCCAGCAGATGGGAGTGTGGAAAGAATAGTTATGGGATGGATATAGCTTTCGTACAAAATTCCCAGGACAATGTAAACCGTTAGCAAAGCGGTAGCAATGAGGACGGGTTGATTGGACAGAGCATCCTTGTATGCGGCAGCCGTTCCCTGAAAATTGCCGTGAATTGTAGCCGGGAACTGAATTTCATTCTTCGCCGCCTCGATGACCTGGGTCGCCTGGCCCAGAGAAACGTTGGGCGCCAGATTGAAGGAAATCGTGGTTGCAGGAAACTGTCCTTGATGGCTGACTGCCAGGGCGGTATTGGCGGGCCCAAAGTGCGCAATCGCCGACAGGGGAATCATCTTTCCGTTAGAGGACCCTACATAAACCGATTCCAGTGCCGCCGGGGACTGCTGGTATTGTGGGTCGACTTCCATTACCACATGGTATTGATTGAGTTGCTGGTAGATGGTCGAAACCTGGCGTTGCCCGAAAGCATCATAGAGAGCATTGTCGATAACTTGCGGAGAAACACCCAGCCGGGAGGCGGTGTCGCGATCAATAATTACCTTGGTCTCCAGTCCGCGGTCCTGCTGGTCTGTATTTACGTCGCGCAGCTCTTTTAGAGTACGCAACTTCTGAGTCAGGCGAGGAGCCCAGGAATTCAATTCCTTCAAGTCTTCGCCCTGGAGGGTGTACTGATACTGTGCCTGGCTTTGTCGCGCTCCTGTAGTCAAGTCTTGCGCGGACTGCATGTATAGGGTCGCCCCGGGTACCGCCGTGAGCTTACGCCGCAGCTCCCCAATCACCTGGTCAGCGGTGAGTTTCCGCTCCTTCCCCTTAGCCTTAAGCGTGATAAACATCCTGCCCTGATTTCGGGCGGTGTTCCCGCCGGCGAACCCCACAATTGTCTGCACATTCGGGTCGTGCATGACAATGTAGACAAACTGCTCCATTTTTTGCCGCATCGCCGGAAAAGATATGTCTTGGTCCGCCTGCACCGACCCGATCACGCGACCCGTATCCTGCTGCGGGAAAAATCCAGTTGGAACTTTGAAGTAGAGATAAACCGTCAGCACCATGGTCGCGAGAGTAACTATTAGGGTCGGCAACTGGTGGCGAAGCACCCAGCGAAGGCCCCCGCGGTAGCTTTTCAGCGTCCAGTCGAACAGCGCCTGTGAGCTACGAAAGAATCTTCCGTGTTTCTCTTCTCCAATCGGCTTGAGAATTTGTGCGCAAATCATTGGCGTGGTGGTCAGGGAGACGAGCAAAGACACGCAGATGGCGATGCTCAGAGTTACTGCGAACTCGCGGAAAAGTCGTCCCACAAGGCCACCCATCATCAGGATGGGAATGAAAACCGCGACCAGCGATGTGCTCATGGAGAGCACAGTGAACCCGATTTCACGCGCACCCCGGAAAGCCGCGGCAACAGGCGCCATTCCCTGTTCCAGATAGCGCGTAATGTTTTCAAGTACAACAATCGCGTCGTCCACCACGAAACCAGTCGAAATCGCGAGCGCCATCAGTGAAAGGTTATCGAGGCTGTAGTGGAGCAAGTACATCAATCCGAAAGTTCCGATCAGTGACAGCGGCACGGCAATACTGGGAATGATGGTGGCGCGTATCGTTCGCAGGAATGCGAACACCACCAGAATGACCAGGAACACTGAAATCAACAGTGTGATTTCAATATCGTGCACCGAAGAGCGGATTGTGGTGGTGCGATCCATCACAACGTCGAGATGAATCGCCGGCGAAATAGAGGCAGCCAGCTGCGGAAGAAGCGCATACACACGATCGACGGTATCAATGATGTTTGCCCCTGGCTGCCGGAAGATAATGATCAGCACGGCTGGCTTTCCCTGTGCTGAGCGATCAGTGGTCCCATGTGCGGAAAGGCCGATCACTCGAGTGTCGGCCACCGAATCCTGGACGTTTGCTACGTCGCCCAGCCTTACTGCGGCGCCATTTTTGTAGGAAACGATCAGCGATCGATATTGATCAGCCGTTTTGATTTGGTCGTTGTCCTGGATGGTCCAAGCATTGATCGGGTCCGCCAGCTTGCCCTTCGCGCTGTTCGCATTTGCGGACCCGAGCGCGGCTCGCACTGCGTCGAGTCCGATCCCAAGCTTATTCAGCAGATTGGGATTCACCTCGGCGCGAACTGCCGGTTGCGCTGCACCTCCCACGAACACCTGGCCTATACCACTGACCTGCGCCAGCTTCTGTGCTAGTACCGAATCGGCTGCGTCGTACATCTGCGGCAGCGTCATCGTGTCCGACGTAAGTGAGACGATGAGGACCGGCGCGTCAGCCGGGTTTACCTTGCGATATGAAGGATTGCCTGGTAAATAGGATGGCAAGTTACTGCGTGCGGCGTTAATGGCGGCCTGCACATCTCGGCCAGCTGCGTCGATGTTGCGATTCAGATCAAACTGCAGAACGATGCTGGTCGAACCGATCTGGCTGGTGGACGTCATTTGATTAATTCCGGCAATACGTCCGAACTGCCGCTCCAGCGGAGTTGCCACCGCGGATGCCATGGTTTCCGGACTGGCGCCGGGCAATGATGCACCAACCTGAATCACGGGAAATTCGACCTGGGGCAAAGGCGCAACCGGCAGCATCTGAAACGCGAGAATTCCTGACAGCAGAAGCCCAATGGTCAGCAACGACGTGCCAACCGGGCGCTTAATAAATGGGGACGAAACGCTCAATACTAATCTCCGGTTGCGGGCTGCTCCTGAACGTGTTGGAAGCCGAACCGCCTGAACCGCTGCGATAGACGGTCAAACCACAGGTAAATCACAGGCGTGGTGTAAAGGGTGAGCAGTTGGCTCACCAGCAGGCCACCAACAATTGTGATTCCAAGAGGGTGGCGCAGCTCTGAGCCTGTGCCTGAGCCCAACGCCAACGGGAGTCCTCCGAACAACGCCGCCATGGTTGTCATCATGATGGGCCGAAAGCGGAGCAAGGAAGCCTGATAGATAGCCTCCTCAGGCGGTTTATGCTCATCACGCTCGGCCTCGAGCGCGAAGTCGATCATCATGATGGCGTTCTTCTTAACGATTCCAATCAGCAGGATTATTCCAATCAAGCTCACCACACCCAGGTCGTTTCCAGTGATAATCAGGGCCAGCAGCGCGCCGACGCCGGCAGATGGGAGCGTGGAAAGAATTGTGATCGGGTGAATGTAGCTCTCGTATAAAACTCCCAGCACGATATACACCGTGATGATGGCAGCCAGAATGAGCAGCGGTTCGCTTGAAAGCGAATTGCGGAACGCGGCCGCGGTTCCCTGGAAACTGGTATGGATACTGGCTGGCATGTGGATCGACTGCTCGGCGGCATCGATTGCTTTCGTCGCCTCTCCGAGGGAAGCGTTCGGCGCAAGGTTGAACGATAAGGTCACTACCGGAAACTGCCCTTGATGATTGATGGCCAGCGTCGCGTTAGACCGCTCAATGTGGCTGAATGCGGACAGCGGTACCTGTGTGCCGGTATTCGACTTCACGTATATGTTGTCGAGCGACTCGGGATCCTGTTGGAATTGTGGATCAACCTCAAGCACCACGTGATATTGATTCAGCTGAGTGTAGATGGTCGAAACCTGCCGTTGCCCAAAAGCGTCATAAAGTGTGCTATCGATTTGCGCCGGCAGGATTCCCAGGCGAGACGCGGAATCACGATCAATCACCAGGTCAGCTTGAAGCCCGCCATTCTGCTGATCGCTGGCCACATCGCGGAGCGCCGATGACGAGCTGAGTTGTTGAATCAGTTTTTGCGCCCAATCCGTCAGCTCCCGCGGGTCAACGTCTTCCATCGAATACTGAAATTGCGTGCGGCTTACTCGGTCTTCAACCGTGAGGTCCTGAATCGGTTGCATGTAGAGCGTAATCCCCTCGATTTTTGCGAGCTCTGGTTGCAAACGGCGAATGATCTCAGAAGCCGTCGCACTGCGCTGGTTGCGCGGTTTCAGGTTGATCTGAATTCTGCCGCTGTTCATGGTGAGGTTGGTTCCGTCAATACCAATGAATGAAGACAGGCTCATCACATCGGGGTCTTTCAAGATCGCCCGCGCTAGCTGCTGCTGGCGCTGAGACATGGCGCTGAAGGAAATGTTCTGCGGAGCTTCTGAAATGCCCAGGATCACGCCCGTGTCCTGCACCGGGAAAAAACCTTTCGGCACGACCACGTAAAGGAGCAAAGTGAAAACCAGCGTCGCTGCGGTGACCAGAAGGGTCGCAGTCTGATGCTGGAGCACCCACTTCAGCGTGCGGCCGTAGCCTTGAATCACGCGTTCGTACACGCGCTCTGACCACTGGTAGAAACGACCTTCTTTGTGGTCTTTTTTTGATTTCAGCAGACGTGCACTCATCATCGGCGTGAGCGTCAGAGAGACGACGGCCGAAACCAGAATTGTTACCGCCAGCGTGACCGCAAACTCGCGGAACAGCCGGCCAACAATGTCACCCATGAACAGCAGGGGAATCAAAACTGCGATCAGCGAAACTGTAAGCGAAACGATGGTGAAACCAATTTGTCCGGCGCCCTTCAGCGCGGCATCGAGTGGTGGATCACCCGCTTCGAGAAAACGATCGATGTTCTCGATCATCACGATGGCATCGTCCACCACGAAACCGGTGGAGATCGTCAAAGCCATCAATGTCAGGTTATTCAGGCTGTAGCCCAGCAAATACATAACCCCGAACGTTCCAACGATCGACAAAGGGACTGCGACGCTGGGGATAACTGTCGCGCGCAAGTTTCGCAGGAAGAGAAAAATCACCATCACTACTAATCCAATGGTGAGCGTCAGTTCAAACTCTACATCCTTCACTGATGCCCGTATGGTGTTGGTCCGGTCAGTCAGAATGGAGACTCTGACTGCGGCGGGAAGCGAAGCCTGCAGCTGCGGCAGCAGAAGTTTGATCTTATCCGCCACGCTGATGATGTTTGCCCCCGGCTGCCGCTGAATATTTACGATCACCGCAGGCGACAGAACTGAACCTTGCCCCATCCATGCGGATTGATCTACGTTCTCCACGCTGTCGGTGATTTGGGCTACGTTGCTCAGGCGGACGGGTGCACCGTTGCGGTAGGCAATCACGATTGGAGCGTACTGCGGTCCCGAAATAAGCTGATCGTTTGCGCCGATAGTGAACGATTGCCTCGGTCCGTCCAGTGTTCCTTTGGCTTGATCAACGTTCGCCGCCGCGAGGGCAGTTCGAATGTCCTCAAGGCCCAGGCCGTAGGAAGCCAGCGCAGTCGGGTTTGCCTGAATGCGGACCGCTGGCTTCTGTCCTCCGCTGATTGAGACCAGACCCACACCAGTTACCTGCGAAATTTTCTGTGCAAGTTGCGTGTCCGCCAGGTCTTCGACCTTCGATAAGGGCAGCGTGTCGGAACTCACGGACAGGGTCAGAATGGGCGAATCCGCCGGATTGACTTTGCTGTATATGGGAGGATTTGGCAAATCCACAGGAAGATAAGTTCCGGCGGAGTTGATTGAGGCTTGCACCTCCTGCTCAGCGATATCGATGTTCTGGTCAAGATTGAATTGCAGCGTAATGACCGAACTACCAAGCGAGCTGGTGGAGGTCATCTGGCTAAGACCGGGGACTTGTCCGAACTGCCTCTCAAGGGGCGCTGTCACCGAGGAAGCCATCACCGTTGGGTCGGCGCCCGGATAAAATGCCATGACCTGGATCGTGGGATAGTCGACCTCTGGCAAAGCTGAAACCGGAAGCTGCCGGTAAGCCACAATGCCGACCAGCAGAATGCCGATCATGAGGAGCGACGTAGCGACCGGGCGAAGGATAAAAAGCCGTGACGGATTCATTGCGAAGCGGTCCCGCGATTCTGATTGCTATTGGGGGTATTGCTCCGTCGTGCGTGTTGAGCCTGTGCTGGATTGGTCCCGGACGCAGCGTTGGTCGCGCCTGGGCTGGCTGTCGCGCTCTGCCTATTTCGAGCTCCCGCCGCCTGAGTGTGAGGTTCAACGTGGCTGCCCTGTTGCAGCTTGTCCTGCCCATCCGTGACAACGAGTTCATCGGGCGAAACCCCGCTTGAAATCTCACTGAGATTGTCTTGAGTAACAGGAACGGTCACGTTGCGGACTTCAACCGTCTTGTCCGGCTTCATCACGTACACGTAGTTTCCCTGCGGTCCGCGTTGCACCGCTGCGGACGGCACCACAGTCACGTTCTTTTGCGTTTCGAGAAGGAGATGAACATTCACAAACTGGTTGGGCCAAAGCTCATTGCCCTTGTTCTCGAAAACTGCTTTTAGTTTCCCCGTGCCCGTAGTTTGGTCAATTTCGTTGTCAATGGTAAGCAATTTTCCGGTGGCAAGTTTCGTCAGGTCATCGCGGCTGTAGGCATCCACCGGTAATGTGCCTTTATTCATGTGTTGCGACACGGTTTGCAGCTGGTCTTCCGGGAGGGTAAAGACCGCGGTAATCGGCTGGAGTTGGGTGATCACGAGCATGGGATTTGCGTCGGAGGCATGCACAATATTTCCAGGATCGACCAAGCGCAGACCGATGCGTCCGCTGACCGGCGCCGTGATGTGGCAATAAACCAGATTCAACCGGGCATTTTCTACCGTGGCTTCATCATTTCGGACCGTACCATCGAGTTGGTCGACCGTTGCCTGCTGAGTGTCAACCTGTTGCTGAGACATCGCGCCAGAGTTTTGCAAGAGCTCTTTGTAACGCTGATAGTTCAGTCTGGCATCGCGCAACGTCGCCTGATCTTTAAATAGTTGTGCTTGTGCCTGATCCAACTGCACCTGATAGGGCCGCGGGTCGATGACCGCCAGCAACGCCCCCTTCTTCACAGATTCACCCTCTTTAAATTTCACATTGATCAGCTGGCCGTCCACACGGCTCTTCACGCTGACGGTGTAGTAGGCCTCGATTGAACCGAGGCCCGTAAGGTAAATCGGCAGGTCTTGCCGCTGGGCGGGAGCAACCGTCACTTGCACGACCTGCTGGGCATTGGCTCGAGCTGATGAGGGGCTGGGACTTGATCCGGAACACGACGAAAACAGAAGCGGCACAATGAGCAGCACTGAGAGGCCAGCCCAGTGCAAAGGCCGCCACCGCGGTTTCAGCAGATAAAAATTCATCGTGTAACTCGCCTCCGCCCCAGAAGATGCGCGATCATATTAAACAATGGAGAGCCGCCTACACGTTTCCCCAATTGAACACAACTCTTGGATGAGCATTGAAGTCAATTCTCATCAGATGTTTACAAAAATTTACCTGTTCGTGTGAGTCGCCATTGAAGCGCTATTCATGATGGCGAAACCCGATTGGCTCACGTATATTGGCGGCCAATGTGATTGCCATGTCATCCTCCATTACTCAAGCGGCCATAACTGTTCGCAACCTGGAGACCATTGCGGAGCTCGAACTCATGCTGGGGCTGGAAAAAGAAGTATGGGGACTTGCCGACCTGGATGTGACTCCTCTTACTCTGGCAGTGGCTCTGAAAGCCGCGGGCAGCATGCTTATTGGGGCATTTGACGGCCGTGAGTTGGTTGGCTTTGCCCTGGCTTTTCCAAGTCTGGAAAACGGACGGATCGGCCTCCACTCTCATATGCTCGCGGTGCGTCCGTCGCATCGAGAACACGGGCTGGGTTATCGCTTAAAACTGGCGCAGCGGGAACGAGCCCTAGGGCTCGGGATCACTGCCATGACGTGGACCTTCGATCCCTTGCGTTGTCTCAATGCGCACTTGAATTTTTGCAAGCTGGGCGTCATTTCAGATAGCTATAGAGTGGACTTCTACGGTCCGCAGACTTCCAGCCACTTGCACACCAACGGCACGGACCGACTCTGGGTAACGTGGCACATGGCGGATTTGCGCGTTCAGGAACGGCTGAACGGCAAGGACACGAAATCGGAGGTGCTAGATGCCTTGAATCATCTGGAACCGCTCCTCCGCTTCAATGGTGATGGCAAACCTGCGGTGGGCGACTTAGCAGCATTACTTTCGAGACAAAGAATTGCGATTGAAATTCCCGGTGATATTGATCGAATCGAGAGCAAAGACAAAAATTTGGCCCGCCAATGGAGACTGGCCACGCGCAATGCATTCACTGGAGCTCTGCAAGCCGGGTTCGTCGTTAAAGAATTCTGCCGGTCAATTCGGGGGCAGCAGGGGCCGGGCGCGTATCTGTTAGCAAAAGCCGGGGAGTAACACGCTGGCGGTTCTCAACTATCGGTCTTTCAGAAACGGATTCTCCTCCCGCTCATCGCCAATCGTGGTGAGCGGGCCGTGTCCGGGGACAACAGCGGTCTCATCCGGCAGAGCAAGGACCTTGCCGTGGAGCGAACGCATAATTTTGTCAAATGAGCCGCCGGGGAGATCGGTTCGGCCAATGCTGCCGGCAAACAGCGTGTCGCCGGCAATCAATTTTTTCTCAACCGGAAAATAAAGACAGATGCTGCCTTCGGTGTGTCCCGGCGTGTGTATTACATTTGCGACCAATGAACCGGCTTGCACCGTATCGTTATCGCCTAGGCTGTGATCGATCTCAACTTTCCCCGGCGATTGCATTCCGACCCAATCGGCTTGCAAATCAAGCATCTTCAGAAGTGTATAGTCGTTGTGATTCAGCAGGATCGGCGCGCCCGTGGCCGCACGCAACTTCATCGCCCCGCCGACGTGGTCAATGTGCGCATGCGTGATTACTATCTGCTTCACCGTTAGCCCGTGCTTTTCGAGGATGGCCAGAATATCCGCGATGTCATCGCCCGGATCGATGACCATTGCTTCGCGCGAAATCTCGTCGCCAAAGATTGAGCAGTTGCACTGCAAAGGACCGACGGGCAGGATTTCGTGGATCATGAAAATGCAGCCTCTAGCCTGTAGCTCGTAGCTGTCAGCCTGGTGCTACTCGATATGTGGATCGTACTTCAGAAGCTAAGAGCAAGTGGCTAAGAGCTAAAAGCTGCTTTGCCAATTATTTCTTAGGAGCAGGTGTATTCGGCGCCGGCGCATTACCAGACTTCGCAGGCGCCGTCGGGAAGTTCTGGAACACCGACTTCGGGCCTGTCTTGCGCGAGGCCGCAATTGAGAGAGTGATCGACGTCAGCATAAAAATCACCGCGCACCAAGTTGTGGCTTTGGTAAGCACGGTTGCGGCGCCACGCGGGCCAAAGGCGGTCTGGCTTCCCTGTCCGCCGAAGGCCGCTGCAATGTCGCCGCTCTTGCCGCTCTGCAGCAACACGACGATGATCAAGAAGAAGCAAACGAAGATATGAATCAGGGTGACAAGTGTAATCATGAATAATGAGACCTTTGCTGGAACGAGTTCTTCTGCGCTAGCGCTCCAGAGTCTGGTGCGGAAGGGGGGACTTGAACCCCCACGCCTTTCGGCGCCACCCCCTCAAGATGGTGTGTCTGCCAATTCCACCACTTCCGCTAATCTTGAGCGCTTTCAGCGTTTTATTGGATACTTTGAGACCAACTGGGTGAGGCGTTTTCCACAGAAAGTCATTCAAAGCTTACACTGACAGACGGCGGAAGTTCAAGCTAAGCACGTGCAACGCAGAGCCTAAATTTTGATTACCGACTGCCACATTCACATCCAACCGCTGCACATGTTTCGGCCGCAGGCGCTGGAACTGATGAAGAAGCGACGTCCCAACTTTGAGCAAATTGCCGAATTCAGCCGCTCTCCAAAATCGTTCCTCAAATACCTGGACGCTGCGGGCATTGATCGCGCGGTGCTCATCAACTACGTCGCACCGGATGTGATCGGATTTACTTCAGAAGTGAATCAGTTCATCGCCGATTACGTGAAGGCCGACCCTAAACGCCTGATTCCCTGCGGCGGTATTCATCCTCGCCATTCGCCCGACATTCAGGCGGAGATCGAACAAATTTTGCGGCTGAAAATCCGCATGATCAAGATCCATCCACCGCACCA
>Ga0070717_10001368_pt1 | contig 16806 bp, 13 predicted proteins | sample LARL113metaG_FD_71366 | JGI IMG/M metagenome (GOLD analysis project Ga0070717, IMG submission 71366) | Corn, switchgrass and miscanthus rhizosphere microbial communities from Kellogg Biological Station, Michigan, USA - LAR L11-3 metaG | ecosystem: Host-associated > Plants > Roots > Rhizosphere ... | reverse complement strand
AAGCTATCGCGTTCAGAAGAAAGGAAATGGTAGGCGCGGCAGGACTCGAACCTGCAACCGCCGGATTAGAAATCCGATGCTCTATCCGTTTGAGCTACGCGCCCTCGGGGGAACAGCTTTCAGAGCAATTTTATCCTGCTCTGATCGCTGTCGGCGAGGGCTATAGCTCAAGTCCCGTCTGGGGCAGTAGGCAAGCGCCGCGGTGAGACGGGAATTAGGTGCGGTGCTCATCAGCGATGATCTCGTTCACGGTCGTCGCGATCATGGTCATCGCGATCATGGTCCCAATCGTAGTTGCGGTCCCAGTCACGGTCGGTGCGCCACTCACGACGATGCGGATCGTACCAGCCGTGGGCTTCATTCCAGCAGTGCTCCCATTGATTGTTCAGGCGGGCTTTTGCATCTTCGGCCTGCCGGCTGTGTCTGCCATGCTCGCGCAGTTCGTGACGATAGTGTTGCTCGGCCCTTTCAACCCGGCGCTGGCAATTCGAACGCGAGTCGGCTGATGCCTTGCTCGGCGCGGTAATGAACAACGCCGCAGCTATGGCAAGCGCCGCTACCGTACTGGAAAGTTTCAGTAGGTTCATTAAAGAGTTCCTCCGTGTAAGTGATTTCAGAAAAATTGGCCCGCACGTCAGATAGGCAATCGCGAGTGCGGGGTTGCTCTTTGAATTCCGTCAATCGCCAAGGGATAAAGCTGTAGCCGGGCCTGCATATAGAATTCAGACTGTGGGGACACCAACGCTTTCAAAACTGGATTCTGTGGAGTTCCGCCCCAGGCGATGGCTCCGCGGCGGTCATATTCAAACCATCGCCAGCTTCCTGTTGCCGCGCCGATTTGCCGTCTCTGCGCCGGAAGAACGCCTGGTTGAGGTTGAGCCGGGAATTCAGGTTCTGTGCCACTGTCATTGGCAGACAGAAAGACGGTCCGCGCTTACGGTCATCATCATCCACGGGCTCGAAGGTTCGAGCGAATCCAACTACATGTTGGGGATTGCGGAGAAGGGGATGGCGGCGGGGATGAATGTTATCCGCATGAACCAGCGCACATGTGGTGGCACTGACCGGCTCGCGCCGACCCTCTATCACTCGGGGCGGTCAGGCGACATGGTTGCGGTGGCGAAGCATTTCGTCGAACGCGACCAAATCTCCCAGTTCGCGCTTTGTGGATTTTCCATGGGCGGCAACCTGGTGCTGAAGGCTGCGGGCGAGTGGGGAGCGAACGCGCCCCCAGAGTTTGTCGCCGTAGCCGCGGTCTGTCCAGCGCTTGACCTGGCGGCTTCCGCCGATGCGCTGCATTCGCCGGCAAACCTGCTTTATGAACAATATTTTTTGTGGAGGCTGAAGGCGCGCATGCGTGCCAAAGCACGCTGTTTTGTGGGGACGTATGACTTGTCTCGACTGCGCGGGCTGAAGAGCTTGCGTGACTTCGACGACAAAGTTACGGCGTTTTATTGTGGATTCGATGGAGTTGCGGACTACTACGCGCGCGCGGCGGCTTCGAATGTCGTCGACAAGATTTCAGTCCCGGCCTTGATCCTGTACGCCAGAAATGATCCCTTCATTCGCATTCTGCCGGCAACGCGCGAGAAGATTGCGGTAAATCCCAATATCACATTCATTGAAACTGCCGACGGCGGTCATTGCTCGTTCATAGGTCAACGGAACGGCGGCGACGGGCACTTCGCGGAGGGAACCGTAGTGCAATTTCTGCAGCAGGTTGGCTGAGCGCTTACGGCAGACGTTTCGGATTCTACACACCGGCTCCTGTACAATCAGCGCGATGGCGCGGGCACGAATCCTTCTTGCGGTTCTTCTATTTGCCGCAGTCCTAGTACGGGCCGAGCCTGTCTCCCAACTCCGTCCCTCGAATTACGTCAACGATTTCGCGCACGTACTCGGTGATCAGACTGCCGCTGAGCTGAACGACATCTGCCGGCAACTGGACGAGAAAGCGCACGCCCAGGTCGCTGTGGTCACGGTCAATTCTCTCGATGGCAGCGACATCGACAGCTACGCGGTGGATCTGTTCAAGCGGTGGGGCATTGGAAGCAAGTCAACCAATCGCGGTGTCCTGGTTTTGTTCGCAATTAAAGATCACAAATACCGCACCGAAGTCGGCTACGGACTTGAGCCGATCCTTCCTGACGGGAAAGTCGGCGGCTTCGGGCGCGAAGCCGTACCGCTGCTGAGGCAAGGAGACTACGACGGCGCCGTGCGGCTGGTGACCTTGCGAGTCGCTGACGTGATCGCGAAAGATTCTGGAATTCAGCTGACCGGAGCGGAGCAGCCGCCCTCGCCTTCAAACCGACCCTCTACCGGAATTTCGCTTGGCGGAATATTGGTATTGATTGTCATCATCATTATTGTTTTGGCCACGCCGCTGCGAGGTATTTTCTGGCTGCTGCTATTCAGCAATTTCGGCGGTGGTTATCGTGGCAGCAGTTGGGGTGGTGGCGGTGGATTCGGCGGCGGCGGTGGCGGTGGTTTCGGCGGATTCGGCGGCGGCAGTTCCGGTGGCGGTGGCGCAAGCGGCGGCTGGTGAGGAGAGACCATGGCCAATTATCAACAGACAGAACTTACGAACGAATTCGTTAGCAAGATTCGCGCGGCTGCGGGCGATAACATCACCAGCGTGATACTTTACGGCTCGGCGGCGGAAGGCGAATTCCATCCCGAATATTCGGATTTGAATCTGCTCTGTATGGTCCGTGATCCGTCGTTCGCATTGCTGGCGAAAATTGCTGGAGTCGCCGAGTGGTGGCGCGGCAAGAAGCACCATCCGCCGTTGATCCTGACTTCCGAAGAACTGCGCGCGTCGGCGGCCGTTTTTTCCATCGAATTTATCGACATGAAGCAGCGCTATCGCGTGTTGTACGGGGAAGACGTACTGCAAAACTTGCGAGTGCCAATGGCATTTCATTTATTTCAGTTGCGTTACGAGTTGCGGGAAAAGCTGGTCCTCCTGCGACAGCATTTGTTGCTGGCCGCGAATAAGGAGAAGCAACTGTGGGAAGTAATGCTGCATTCGTTGTCTTCATTCACGACTCTGTTTAGGCACGTTTTGGTCGAGATGGGTGAGCAGGGTCGAAAGCACTCCCGGGAAGCAGTCACTGAGCTTTCGACGCGGTTGAACTTCGATGCTTCGCCGTTCGTACAATTAATGGACGTACGCGCGCAGAAGCTTGACAGAAAACAACTGCCGGTTCCCAAGACAGTTGAGCAATATTTGAGCGCCATCGAGAAAGTTGCCGCGTCAGTAGATACAATGCAGAGTTCGCGTCAAAGTATTTAGATCGCCAGGATCGAGGGAAATTTCATGAGCAAATTTACGATTGTTCTAATCGCGATTGCGGTCTTGTTGCTGCTTGCGTTTAGCAAGTACGTGAGCGTGAAGAATACATTGGTGGCGAAAAACGAAGCAGTCAAGTCGACGTGGTCCCAGGTGGACGTCGTGTTGCAGCGTCGCGCCGACCTGATCCCGAACCTGGTCGAGACGGTGAAGGGAATTACGAAGCAGGAACAGGCGGTGTTTGGAGAGATCGCACAAGCGAGGTCGCAGCTGCTCTCGGCGCAGGCACCCGCGGACAAGATCGCGGCCAATCAGCGGCTGGATGGCGCGCTAGGCAGGCTCCTTGCGATCGCCGAGAATTATCCGCAATTGCGATCAAGTGAAAACTTCCTGCGCTTGCAAGACGAACTTGCCGGCACGGAAAACCGCATCTCCGTCGAGCGCAAGCGCTACAACGATACATTGCAGGATTACAACACCTACGTGCAGCAATTCCCCAACAGCGTGTTTGCGCAATGGGCGGGATTCAAGCCGAATACCGCATATTTCCAGGCTACTGAAGCCTCGCGCTCGGTTCCAAAAGTTGATTTCTCGAGTCCGCAAACGCAGCCTGCACCCGCACACTAAGAAGCCTGGGTTCCTTCGTGTCACTTCGTGTCCTTCGTGGTAGAAATCCTTACGGCGACGGTCAAAAGCCGCATTTCGCGATTACGGACTTTTCTTTCCTTCCGATCAACGCTAGTGCTGCGTGTTCAGCCGGAAGGGTGAAGGTCATGCGTGTTCCCGTGCTTTTATCGCGCACATCGATTTGGCTGTCGCTGGCGTAATCAGAGACGAAGATGTACAAGACCGAATCTTCGAGCGGCATGGGATATACCATGCCGCCGGGAGAGAGCGGCCGGGCCTCGTCAAATTGCGGCTGAATGCCCGCTGCACCTGCAACTGGCGAATACAAGAGTCCAGTCCAAAGCTCACCCTGCGCTAGTTCGACCGGGTTGGCCGCCCACACGATGGCTCCCTTTCCGCGCGTTGCCTGCTTCAGAGATGATCCATCCGCGAAGTGCAGACACTCCATCCAGCTTTGTACCTCCTGGCTAAACGTCAGATCAAGCGCGGTCTTTCCAATCCGATTTGTCGCTTGTTGAGCATTATGGAAAGTGAGAGGCTGAGCGGTTGCGCCGGGAATTATTTCCGCGGCCCGATTTACTTTTTGCCAGTGTTCGTCGCGATCTACCGGGCCGGTGATAAGAAGGGTTCCTCCGCGGTCAACGTATTTCAATAGCGCCTGCCAGGTCTCTTCGGTGATAGCTTGCGCCGAGGGCAGAATGGCCAATTTCGGCAATCCCATTTTGTCGATCTGATTTTCGTAAACGATGTACGGCGTCACGTGATCGTAATACGCCAGTGCACGTACCGATTTTCGTTGCGCTTCGATCTGTGCTTCGGCGAGCGCGGAGTATTGTGCTGCTTGCGAGGCTATTACTGCGACTTGGGCCGGCTGCGGATTGCGCAAGTGATCTTTTATCTGTGCCGCGAATTTTGCGAAATTACGCATCACCGTGGCCTCGGGCTTTTCGGTGCCGTCTGCCCGAAGAGCTCCGATGGGAGTTTCGTTACCCTCGGTCATATAAGAATTCGTGTTCCACAGCCATTCGATCGCGCCCGAGCCCTGCACAAACGACATCGCAACTTTGCGTTCGAACAGTGCGGCTTCGCTTTCCGGTGTACGCCGCGAGGTTTCGTCAAGATTCAATTCGCGCTGCAAGCCGGTTTCCTGGATGAGCATGGCTTTGCCGGGCTGCTTGGCTACAAGTGAGTCCCAGAGAAGGGAATCGTTCTGCCACCAGGAATGGTTGGTAGTGAAATCAACAAAAGACGCGAAAAACGTGGGTGAAAGCCGATCTTGAAACCCGCCTTCATCCTGGCCAACGGTGATGAGCTGCCACGATCCAGTCTCTCGAATCCCGTCGCGCATCTGCTCAACCCAATGCGCAAAACTTTCCTGCGCGAACATTTCATAATCGTAGATCTTGAGCGAATTGTGGCCGTTGTACATGCCTCGCGGATTGAAGTCTACGTCCTCGGGTAGAGAGATTTGTCCTTGTACGGAGTTGATCGGCACATTCCACGCTGCCGCCAGCGCTTCGCGAGCGGGATAACGCGCGTTCAGCCATTCATTCCACTTCTGCGTTTCAATCCAGTCGCCATTCGGCCGCATCGTCCAGAGATGTTTCGAAAAGCTCGGCTCGTTGATCAAGTCATACGCGAGAAACGGCACATCGTGGAAGCGCGCAGCGACTGATGTGATCAGAGTTTTTTGTTTGCGCACCGCTTCCGGATCGAGATACGGATTCACACCTCCTAGCACTTCAGGTAAGAATGCGAAAAAGTTGAACTGCACCGGCAAGCCGTATTTGCGCGCAGTCATTAAATACGCTTCGATCGTGCGCAGAGTGCGCTCGTAAGGTACGCCGTTCTCGTCAGCAAATTTGTCCCAGCCCGTCCACCAGCCGGTGCGGATCATGTTCAAGCCGGCATCGTGAATCTGGCGTAGGTCGCGGTCCCAGACGTAGACGTTGGGATGGTCGAAATACAGCCGCTGCACTTCGCTCGACATATAAGTCGTGCCGATGACGGCGAGTGGTTTGCCGTCGAGTTCGAAATAATCTTTGTTGACGCCGAGCTTGGGCCCGGAGCGCAAGTAGTCTTCGTCGCGAATCCAAAAAGCAGAGTGGTAGATGGCGTGGACCTTGTCTCCGACCCGCAATTCCGCCGTGACAATGTGCAGACCCTTTTCTTTCGGAGGTGAATAAACCATCGCTTGCGTGATAGGCAATGGCGTGCGAGCCGTTTCGTAATCGAGTATCTGGTTTTCACCTGCCACTGTAACGGAAACGGTCACGTTCTTTTCCGTCGCGGTGTAATTGACTTGCAGTTCGACGGGCTCCCCCGGTAAATACAGTGGAAGTGCCGGCCGTACCGTGAACTCCTCTGCGCCGCGCATCGCCTGCTCGGCAAGTTTTGAAATCAGTTCGCCGGCATTCAAGCCAGAATAGAAATCCGGCCCAAGCTCCGCATCCAAAAAAATCCATCTGCCCCCATCGAATCCGTTTCGCAGATGATCGATTTGAATCACCGGCGCAGACATTCGGCGACCCTCTCTTGTCCCCCAGGCAAGGGCATCAAGATTCGAATCGATCGATCCCGCCGAGCCGCCGCGGTTGTAAAGATCGACGGCGCTCAAATGAATGATGGGACTGAATCCCTTATTCCACGCGAATTGCGGCAACCCCAGCGGAATATCGGGATTCGACTCGAACCTCAAATCCTGCGAACCGGGCGTCTCCTGATATTGATCGATCATCAGCGGCCGGGTGTAGCGAACGCTATAGTCGCGCAGCTTCCAACCTGAGCCATCTCGGTACGCGACGCGAGTGAACGGACGGCCTCCAAGTACCAGCAGATCGCCGCCGTGTTGAAGAAAGTTATAAATATCGCTCCACGACTCTTCGGGAAACGTTGACCCGTAGGGTAGAACCAGGAGCTTCGCAGAAGACAGGCGCTGCTTCAGTTCGCTGGTTGAGACGAACTCCGCGCCCGACAGTGCACGGTGCAAAATCGAATCAGAAGCGGCCGCGGAATCTGCGGCAGGGAATCCGTCCTCATGAAGAATGACGATGCCAGATTCTGCGGAAGCGAGGGTAGCAAGGAGGGTCACAAGAGCAAAACTCGCTAAGGCACGATTAAAGCGCATCGGTTTTCCTCGCAATTTGCCTTTTTGAGCATTCAGGCATTACCTTCGCATTCAAAAATACATAGATCCTTCGGCGGTTGAAGAAGCCTCAGGATGACAGGCGGACTGGCGCACAAACCTTTCAAGCGCACAATGCCGCGCCACCTGCAATGCCGGAATCTGCGCCATAGCGAGCCGACACAATCGGGACTTCCATCGCACGCGGATTGAGCGTAATTTTCGCAACACGCTCGCGAATCTGATCGAAGAACGGTTGATAGAGGGCTGCCGCTCCGCCGCCGATGACGATCACGTCCGGATCAAGCAGGTCAATCATATTGCTCAGCCAGACCGAGAGCATTTCCGATGCTTCGCCGAGGATCTTTTTCGCCAGCGGATCCCCCGCCGCGCTGGCCTGCGCGACAATTTCGCCAGTGATCGCATTAATATTTCCGCCCACGAGCTCTAACATGCACGATTTCTCTCCTGCAGAAACTCGGTCCCGGGCGCGCTGCGTAATCGCGGTTCCGGAAGCAAGAATCTCAATGCATCCAGGTTTGCCGCAGCGGCACAGCGGGCCATGATAGTCGATGCTCACATGTCCGCCCTCGCCTGCGGAGCCGGTGCGTCCGTGATAAATAGTCCCGTCGAAAACGATGCCCGTACCGATGCCGGTACCGATCGTGGCATAGAACACCTGCTTGTAGCCGCGCGCCGCTCCCCACCGGGCTTCTGCGAGAGCAGCGGCATTGGCGTCATTATCAACTTTCACCGGGACGGAATGCAGTTTCTGCACCGATTCAGCGAGCGGAAAGTTGCGCCAACAAGGGACGTTAGGAGGATTGAGAATGATGCCAGTTTTTGGATCCAGCGGCCCAGGAGCACAGATGCCGATTCCGGCGACTTGAGCCCCATGGTCGGGAATTACTCTCGCAATGGCCGCAAGCACGGCTTGCAGTCCATCAGCAGCGGAAGAAGTGGAGACCATGGGGACGCGCGCCTGCGAGGCAATTTCTCCGACTCCATTCACCAGTCCGGCGGCAACTTTGGTGCCACCGATGTCCACGCCGACAAAGAAATTTTTCTCCACACCTAAGAGCGCGCCCCCGCCTTGGCGTAGCGTTCGCTATTCGGCTTAGAGCCGCTGACTGCATAAAACAAAATGTAGAGATAGCAAACAGCTGCGAGGATCAGAGCGTAGTGAATACCTTGTCCCCAACTGGTTTCGCCCTGAATGGTTGAAGGATAGTACGCGTGGTTGATGGCGTCGCCGATTCTGCCGACTACCCACGGGATAATGGCGCCGCCCACAATCGCCATGTTCAAGAGTCCCGAGCCATCGCCGGTTAGAGGCCCCAATTCCGCGATGCCGCTGGTGAAGATCGACGGGAACATGATGGAGTTGAACAGCCCGATTGAAAGTACGGTCCACATCGCGAAGTGTCCGTTGGTCAGGACTGTGATTACAACCAGCAAAGCCGCCATGAGTGCACAAAATCCGAGCACAACGGAGGTTCTGACTTTTTGCAGCACGGCTGAGCCGATAAAACGGCCCACCATTGCGCCCAGCCAATAAATCGAAATATACCTTGCAGCGACCGACAGCGCCGCGCGGTATTGCGTCGCGGGATCGGCAATGTTTGACGCGAAATGTCCAATGTTGGGCAGAGCGAGGTAGTTCGCGATTGAACTACCGATCGCAACTTCCGCGCCTACGTAGACGAAGATGGCAATCGCGCCGTAAGGCAAGTTGGGATGTTTCCAAATGGAGTCGTCGATTTTTTCGCCTTTATGGCGCTCGGCGGACTCGATTTTCGGCAAACGGAAAACCGCGAACAAGATGGCCAGCAACACCAGCACAATCGCAAAAAAGTAAACATACAGTTTGATCACCGCGTCTTGCGACGCACTTTGCGCCGCGGCGCTTACGGTTTGCCCAAGGATCAAGCGCGCACCAACGAACGGAAAAACAGCAGTCCCCAACGAATTAAAAGCCTGGGTCAGATTCAACCGGCTGGACGCTGTCTCAGGTCTGCCCAGCACAGCAACATACGGATTCGCTGCAACCTGCAGGACGGTAATCCCTGCGGCTAGAATCATCAGCGCGGCTAAAAAGAACGGGAAAGAAGGAATTTTGGCGGCGGGATACACCAACAAGCATGCCGCGACCATCGTGCTCAGGCCCACGATGATTGCGCGCTTGTAGCCGATCCAATCGATAATCTTCGCTGCCGGTAGAGAAATGATGAAGTAAGCGAGAAAGAACGCAGTCTGAATGAGCATGCTCTCAGCCAGATTGAGGCTGAATACATGCTGGGCAAACGGGATCAGCACATCATTTAGGGACGTTAACGATCCCCAGATAAAGAACAGCGTAGTGAGCACCGCCAATGCGGGAACGTAACTGGGAACACCTTGGTTTGTAGTCGAGACCGTTGCTGAACTTTTCACGCTAGTAGTGGCCATATGCCGGCATGTACCTCGCAGGAAGCGATAAAAGACTCCCATTTTTATCATGAATCGACGGAAAAATCGTTTTTTTCAAGTTTGTGCCGGTTTGGCGGGACGATCTGAACGGCTGTGCAGCATTTATTGGACAAAAAAAGGGCCAGCTTTCAAGCTGGCCAAAGGGGGGATTGGTCAACAAAAACCGACGTGACTTCGCGAAACATCCCGGCGTCAGTCACGGCTTACTACTTGCAGAATAGGGTTCCGGAACCCTGCCACCAGGAACGAGCCGAAGCAAGACCCGTTCTGAATAAAAACAGACTAGGGGAAGGCCGGGGTTCGTTTGTCACGTTCCTGTAAATTCTTTGTCCAAAAGATCTGGAGACAACGGATCTGGAGACAGGGGAAATTGCCAGCAAATCAAGGGTGAACATAGCCCGGACTGTCCGGAGTCGGCGGTTCATAGTCCATCCCGTACTTGTTCTTATGAGAATTGACGGCATCTACCGCCGGTCCAGCCGGTATCTGAAGGATGCCAAGAGTGGAGCTTTCTGGGGTGATGGTGATCTCTCGGGTCATAGCGACGAGAGTGGTGGGAAGTGCGGTTTCGTACCAAACGTGCATTGTGTAGCGTCCAGTCGGAACTCGCGGAATGACAACCTCCCCTTTACGATTGGAAATTCCGTAGTAAGGCGTGTCCAGCGCGATCACAACCGCGCTCATCTCGGCGTGAATGTTGCAAAAGATGTAGGAAATTCCGCGGCGATCGAAGCTCACGCGCCGCGTCGTGCCCGCCTCATAAAGCCCAAGATCGAAGCGCTTGCCCTCGAAGAGCGAAAACACGTTGTGAAAAAAAGGATCGTGGTTGGGGAATTCAACCACCGCCCCTACCGGGACTATCAGCACGTGCGGTTCAAAGCTCTTGTGGTGCTGCGTCAGTCGGAGCGGCGAGGAGGAGAATGGTCGCGCCGAGGGTTGCGGTTCTGTAGCACTCAACCACACCACAACATTTTCCGCGTGAGAGGATTCAATCTGGTGCTCGCCCTCAACTATCTTTACTCGCCCCGAAAGTGAGACCTCGGGAGCATCAGCCTGCAGCTGCAATCTCTGACTGGCACAAGAGAGAACGCATATAAGCAATACTCGGCCGATTCGGCGTGCTCTCAAAATAGAACTCCCATAACCAGATTTACCTGATCAGCGTCGTTGATGACACCAATCTGTGATGTCCTGAGGTGGCGGTACTCTCCCGATAACAGTAAATCCGAGCGTGGACGAAAGATAAAGTTCATCATCTCACTACGGTTGGAGGTCAGCACCCGTGGATAGTATGTGAGTGGGGCTGCGATGCCGCGGAAGTCCGCGGAAAAAGGACTGTCCATGCCAAAGGCCCCATTGAATTCCAATTTCGGTGTGGCAATGAATTTCAGCTGCGACCAACCTCCTACCGAGTTCAAGGGCCGAAACTCAATCTTCGAGCCAAGGGGATTGGAACTGGCATTTGCATCAAAGACCACGGACTGCCCGATGCCAGCGCCGATTCCACCGGCTGCCAGGCCGCGAAAGAGTTCTCCGGACAGCTCCAATCTTGACGTAAAGGGAATTTTCCAATCGGTTGCTGCAGTCCATCCGGTTGCATCCCACGTCGGCCCCCAGTGCTGGCGCGACAAATAGCCGCTGGCGCCGAATGCCAGCGGCCTTCCATTGATGGTCCGCGTCCAACCCGCCCTCGCCGCGTATGCAGGTTGAGCCGTGCTCTCGCCAGCCAGTGGCCTGCGGTTCCCGGGTTGAGAGGGCTCGCCGGTAACGTTATCGAGGATTCCGCCTTGAAGCGAGACGACCTGGTCCGGAGCCAGTTTGAATCTGCGTTCCACTCTCAATTGAGGCGTCCACGCCCACAAATTCCCTGAATAGCCGAGACTGGGAATTACGAGAGAGGCTATTGAGGTCGGATCAAGGGGCGATATGAACAGGTTGTCCTGACCAGCAATAACCGAAGTATTTTCCCAGTCCAGTCGCATGCTGGCGGTGCGCATGCGCACCAAGCCGGTATTTACCCCGCTCAGGGTGTTGGCTGGAAAGCCGCCGCCGAAATCAAACTGGATTTGCCCGCTGCTCTTAGCGCCTGCAATTTGCGGCCCGAAAACCTCCAAGCCGAGTTCCGATTGCCGCAGGGTTGCGCCAAAAGTATCTCGCCGTTCGTAGATGCTGCCGGTCGCGGCGTAAGTGGGAAAATCCTGGTTGTCTACGAATCCGCTATTCCGAAACAGGTTCATGAGCACCAGGCCTGAGAGCCTTACCCGATACTTGGAAGCGCTTTCGACTTTGGTTTGGTACTGAGTACGAACTTCCGTCGCCAGAAGTTGGGTGTTTTCTTCGACTCCTGAAAGCCGGTGCTCGGTTGAGGCGCTCGATCCTGCGCCCGGCTCGTTGGGCGAAGCGACGGCCGCAGTCCCCGGGGCCGCAGATGGGGCACGCAACTTTTGCAGTTCCTTGCGCAACTCCTCGCTTTGCGACCGGTACTCCGACGCTTCTGTTTTCATCTCCGCAACCGCCGCTCGCAGTTCCTGCACTTGCTGACGCAACTCTTCAACTGATTGCGACAGGGTCTGGTCGGATGATTGTGGCGTGGGCTGCTGGGCTACGACGAAACCGTTCCTGCCGGCCAATACCAAGCACACAACCAGAAGCCTGGAAGAAAGCGAAGTTGAATGGCTCAAGGGTCCCTCCCAAAGAGAAGAAATGTGCCTGCAATTCAGAGGATCAGGACTCGGAAATTACTCGTGCTTCGTCGAGCCTACCTGAATTCCCGCCGTGGGCGACTCTTCATTTGCGACGGTATCGCTCACACGTGGCGCCGGGAAAGGCAGCGCAATTCGAAACACCGTCCCCTGCGAAGAACTGCTCTCGACCGCGACCTCACCGCCGTGGTCCTGAACGATCTTCTGTACGACGGTCAAGCCCAGCCCGGTTCCGTTCTCTTTTCCCAGGCTGACGAAGGGCTCAAACAGTGTATTCCGGATGGACTCCGGAATACCACGCCCACGATCGGTGACCAGGATTTCAACTCCTTGCTCGTGACCACGCAATTCAAGCTCGATCTGGCCCGAGCGATCGGGCAGAGATTCACAAGCGTTCAGCAACAGATTGAAGAACACGCGCTCGAGCTTCCGATGGTCGAACCAGCCTTCAGTGCTGCCGGACTGACGAACTTGAACGTTCACGGCATGGAACTCGGGGTTCGCGTGCAGCGCGCGAATCGCGTTGTCGACGGCAGTCCGAATGTTTCCGTAAGTAGGACGAAGGGAATTGCTGGTACGCGAGAACTCGAGCAGGGAATCGATCAGCTCAGTCATTCGGTGCACGGCCGACTGCACTTCTTGATAAAGCTCTTCGCGCTGCTCACCCGAAAGGTTCAATTCGCAAAGAAATTCCGCATTCGCGACAATGGCAGCAAGCGAATGACGCAAATCGTGAGAAATAGAGTTGGCCATCCGCCCAATTGTGGCCAGGCGTTCCGACTCGATCAGGTTCTGCTGAGTCTTCAACAGGCTTTCTCGCATACGGTCGAACGCGCGGGCGAGCGAGCCGACTTCATCATGGCTGTGCAGATCAAGGACGTAGTTAAAGTCGCCTTTCTCCAGTGCGGATACTCCAGCAAGCAGGTTGGAGAGAGGGCGCGTGAACGTGTGCGAGATGACGAAAACCAGCGCGCTTCCCAGCAGGACTGCGAGCAGGCCCAACGCCAGCAGCAGGCGATTCAGCTTCTTCAACAGCGCATCTGCCTCGTCATAGGACCTCAAGACCGTGAGCTGCACTGCAGGAATTGCATGCGGAGCCAGTTGCAGCGTGCTTTCCAGGAAGCGTTCATCGCCAATTTGGATGGGTGTTGGTCGCGAGATGCCGGCGGCGGGCAACTCTTGCTGGGCCAGGGCGTCCAAGCTCGGACCTAGCGTGCTGGTGACAACTGCATCGCCGTAATAAAACACGACTTTGCTGTCGGCAATGCGGCTGATCTGGGACGCCACTGCCTGGTCAATTTCATAGCCGATTACGAGAAAGCCAAGCAGATGATTCTCAGCTGCCGGGCCAAAATAGATCGGCTTTAAGAAGACTTCATATAGATGTTTTGATCCAAACCACCAGCGCTGCTGTTTCTCGAGCGACCTATTGAAAGAGACTTGCGCCATTTCGGCGGTGAATCCAGGAGTGTTGGTATTGAGCGCAACGATCTTGCCCGCGCTGTTCGCCAGGACCAGCAGATCGCTGCCGGCAAGGTGCCAAAGGGGGACCGATCCGTCCTGAATAGTTGCATCATCGGGCGCCGTCATGAGAGCGCGAAGAATGGGCAGGTCGGCCAGCAAATCCGCGGAATGGCTGAGGGTGATTTCCTTTTCTCGCTGAAAACTCTGGAATGTGCTGACTGAATTTCGCAGGTCAGAAAACATTTCCCGCGTGATCTGGGATTGAACACTGTGCCGCACCAGCAGAAGGCTTAATGAGGTGAGCCCGGCGGTGATAAGGACCATCGAGAGCAGGAATTTTGTTCGTAATCGCGCTCTCACCATGCGGCTCCCCTGTGTCTGGCGTCAGCTTACAAACTTATAGCCTACACCGTGCACGGTCCGGAAATGCACCGGATTGGCGGGATCCTTCTCGATCTTTTGCCGCAGCTTCAGGATGTGGTTGTCTACGGTCCGGGTGGAAGGGTAGTTGTGGTAGCCCCAGACTTCATTGAGCAACTCGTCGCGTGTGATAACACGTTCGGCATTCTGGACCATGAATTTGAGGGTCTTAAACTCTTGCGCGGTCAGGGTCACAGGCTTGCCTTCGCGGACAACTTCCATCTTGGTGAAATCGATGTGAATGCCCGCGAAAGTAAACTTTTCCGTAGTCGTGGGACGGGTAGTCCGGCGTAAAGCTGCGCGGACCCGCGCCAGCAGCTCGCGAGGGCTGAATGGCTTAGTGACGTAATCATCGGCACCGAGTTCCAGCAGCAGGACCTTATCAGAAACGTCGCTGGCAGCGCTGAGCACAATGATAGGCACGCTCGGGGCATGCTTTTTCAATTCACTGCAAACTTCCCTGCCGGGAATGCCCGGCAATCGCAAATCCAGTACCACCGCCGATGACGGCGAACCGCGGAACAGCTCGACGGCCGCGATGCCATCCGAGACCGCCTGCACCGCATACCCTTCGGCTTCAAACAAACGCTTTAACGCCCGCTGAACCGCGCGGTCATCTTCGACCACCAGGATTGTGTCTACACCTGGAGCGCTCACCCGGTAACCAAGCTTCTGTGGAAGGCTTTGGAACCCAGGCGACGGCACGTCCTCAGCAAAGCGCAGCATAATTCCCCTCTTTAATAATCTACCTTCGGTGGCAGAAGTACTGATAAATCAGATTACTACCGACAGGCAAAAGAACCGGTTTATTCCCTTTCCTTTACAATATTTTTACAACTGGAGGGTGTGGACACGCGAAATCAAGGCTTAATTTGTAGTTTGATGGGGGCCGAGCCGTTCGACCCCAGCAAAGTTACGTCGTGATATCCGGAAATGATCCAATCGGCGCCTGCTTCCTGGAGCTCAGATTCGGGCGAAGTGGTCAGCAAAGCAAGCACGGAGGCGCCGGCTGTCTTGCCGGAGCGAATCCCGGCGGGTGCGTCCTCAAACACAAGGCACTTGCTGGCGGGAATCCCAAGCAGGGCTGCGCCCTTCAGATATGGCTCCGGATCAGGCTTGCCTCGCCGGATGTCATCCGAGGTCTGCAGCCGACGTGGAATTGGCAGCCCGGCGGTCCTCAGTCGGACTTCCGCCAGCGGGCGGCTACAGGAGGTCACGATGGCCCAGCGGTTCGCAGGAAGGGAATCCAGGAGTTCGCGCACGCCCGGCAAGGCGACCACTCCGTCAGTATCAGCGATCTCAGCGCGCAGGATGACTTTGTCTTCTGCTTCGAAATCAGCATCGGGCAGCAGGTCGCGCACGGTATCTATGCTTGGGCGTCCATGCGCTACACGGACAGTTTCATCGGGATCCAACCCGTGGGCCAGCGCCCATTTTGCCCAGACCCGAGTCACTGCTGGAGTCGAGTCGACCAGAACACCGTCCAGATCGAAGAGCAAGCCATCGCAGGAAATTTCGACCATGAATTAACAATAACAGGCACGACGGTGAGGGAGCATTCGGGGACCGCGCAGGATTTGTGCCGCTTCAGGCCAACCGCTAGCCCATGCGCGCGAACAGCGGTTTCATAGCGGGATATAGCAGCCGGTAATTCTCATACTGCTTCTGCATGGTTGGGGACGAGGCGCCATTCGGCTGCACCCGCGTATGGACTTTGACCACGGCATCGCAAGCCTGCTCGACCGAACTCCAAAATTTCGCACCCACTCCTGCGAGCAGCGCGGCGCCGTAAGCAGCGCCTTCTTCCGCCGCGAGAATTTCGACTTCACGTCCGTACACATCGGCTTGAATCTGCCGCCATAAGCTGGAACGCGCGCCGCCGCCCCCGAGCCGCACGTTTCCCACCGGGACACGCATCTCGGCAAACAGTGAAAACGTGTCTTTCAGGCTGAACGCCACGCCTTCAAGCACCGCGCGCACGATGTGGCCACGCGTATGGTTGGCGGCGAGTCCGGTGAGTGTGCCGCGCGCATTTGGATCCAGGTGCGGAGTGCGTTCGCCCATGAGATACGGCGCCCAAAGAACGCCGTCGGAACCCGCAGGCACCGCCGCTGCTTCACGCGTGAGCTCATCATAGGAGAGATTGCCGGAATTTTTCAGCAGGTCGCGCAGCCAATGCAACGACAAGCCTGCTGCCTGCGTGACCCCCATCACATGCCAGCGACCGGGCACCGCGTGACAGAAAGTGTGCACGCGGCCTTTCACGTCCATTGCAGGTGAATCAGTGGCGGCGAATACTACGCCGGAGGTCCCGATGGTTGCACTCACCGCTCCTGCGCGGACGATTCCCATTCCCACCGCGCCGCCAGCCTGATCTCCGGCGCCAGCCACCACGGGAGTGCCAGGTTTCAGACCTGTGTGGGCCGCGCCTGCTTCTGAAATCCGCGCGCATACCTCAGGCGATTCGTAAAGTCTTGGCAGACAACTCAGCGGCAGCCCCGCGGCTGCCATCATTTCTTCAGACCAGCGGCGCTGGGCGACGTCGAGCATCAGCGTGCCCGAAGCATCCGCCACATCCATGGCGTGCGCGCCCGTCATGCGAAGGCGAACGTAGTCCTTCGGCAACAGCACACGGCGGAAACGCTCCCATATCTGTGGTTCGTTGTCGCGCACCCAGAGGAGTTTTGTCAGGGTGAAATTCGCCAGAG
>Ga0070717_10001367_pt1 | contig 16807 bp, 13 predicted proteins | sample LARL113metaG_FD_71366 | JGI IMG/M metagenome (GOLD analysis project Ga0070717, IMG submission 71366) | Corn, switchgrass and miscanthus rhizosphere microbial communities from Kellogg Biological Station, Michigan, USA - LAR L11-3 metaG | ecosystem: Host-associated > Plants > Roots > Rhizosphere ... | reverse complement strand
CCGGGGCCGGGGCCGGAGCCGGGGTCACCACCGGGGCCGGGGCCGGAGCCGGGGTCACCACCGGGGCCGGGGCCGGAGCCGGAGTCACCACCGGGGCCGGGGCCGGACTTACCACTGGGGCTGGGCTCGGGGCGGTTGCGGGGGCCGGGACCGCTTGCTGTGACGGGGTCTGCATCGGCCCACCGGGGTTTACGGAGGTAGTGCCCGACGTCGCGGCGGCCGACGGCGTGCCGCCACCTGATGCCTGAGAAGCGGTTATCAGGCCGAAGGGCGTGACGTAAAACCCGGCGGGCAGCGTCATCATGGCGCCGTCGGACGTGATGATCAAGCTACCGGCGGGCACCGTGTGGACGTTGGTGGCCGATAGGGCCAGAGTCGCAAAGGTGCCGTCGGGCTCAAGCAAGAGGCCGGGGCCCGGCGATACCGAATCTGCTGAGTTCGAGGGCGCGACAGTCCCGCCCGCCTGCTGCATGCTCACTGAACCGCCGGTTGCGCCGTTCCCGGTCTGCCCTGCCGTGGGCTGGAGCGGCGAGTGACGCATATGTTGCGACCGGTGCTGCTCTGTGGCTTGGTCCCGGTCGGTGCGCTGGTGCTGGGTGCGCTGGTGCTGGGTGCCCTGGTGCTGGGTGCCCTGGTGCTGGGTGCCCTGATGCTCGGTGCCCTGGTGGCTGAAGGTGATCAGCGGTGAGCCCGGCTTTATGGCGATCGACGAGGGCGAGGCGAATGCCGACGTGGCCGGGATGGCCAGCGTCGCACCGGCCAGGCCGGCGATGACGATCTTCGCACCCAGCCCACCCGGCATCGTGGGCAGGTCACCTACCGTCCACCGGTCCTTTGTCCACGGGTCCTTGCGATGCTGCGCGATGTACCGCCCTCTCGTGCCCGCAGCCTTTTTCTTGTTGCTCATGATCGGCCTCTCCTCGTCACCGGCAATGGCCAGGGTGCACGGCCCCGTGAAACACGATGGCCGAAGGAATGCCCCCGGTGGATGCAAATGATGCCATTTCTGCATCGCTGGCCCAAATGATCGGTAGCGGAGCGTAAGTCCAGCGAAAGGGGCCGCTCCGCCGACTGTCCGGCTGCGTCAGCAGCGGACGCCGTGAGATATTCACTCACGCCGAGGACCGTAAGTAATTGGTAAGGCCCTGCGGCCATTTCTGGCCGTCAGAGGTGAGCCGCCCCGCTCTACAATTGGGGTTCAACCATCTAGTGTTTCGATGATCATGAATCTGGCCGTCGCGCCGCTCGTCCATACATACGCGGGGAGTGACCTAGTGCGCATCAAGGTGTTGGGCCCGGTCGAGGTGGTCAACGATGGCAAGACAATCCACCTGGTGGAGCGTCAGCGGACCCTTCTGGCCGCCCTGGCGCTTGAGTACGGCAGGGTCGTATCCGTGGACCAGCTCATCGGTATCCTCTGGGACGGGGCGCCCCCAGCGACCGCCCGCACCAAGCTTCAGGCCCACGTTTCTGCCTTGCGCCAGGCCATGGGCCAGCCCGTGCGGGACGAGTGCGGACCGCTGCTGACCACCGGATCCGGGTACATGCTGTCGGGGGACGGCGCCGAAATCGACCTCGCCGAGTTCGACTCCACCATGAAACGGGCCAGATTCACCCACGAGTCCGGCCACCCGGTCGTCGGGTCCGAACTGTTCGCGAGCGCGCTGGCGCTCTGGCGCGGCCCGCCGTTCGCGGATGTCGCATCGCCTATGATCAGGGCCGCCGCGGCGCCGCTGGAGGAACGCCGCGTGCTAGCCGTCGAGGCCAAGGCCGAAGCGGACCTGTCCCTCGGCCGTTGCGGCGCCGTGGCGGCTGAGTTGCCGACGTGGCTCTTCCGGTTGCCCATGCGTGAGCGGCTGCGCGGGCTGCTGATGATCGCGCTGTACAGGCTTGGCTGCCGAGCGGAAGCGCTGAAGCTTTACCGGGAGGGGCGGCAGATCATGATCAGTCAGCTCGGCCTGGAGCCAGGCGCGCAGCTACAGGCCCTTCACAAGCACATCCTGGCCGACGCGGGTGCCGTAAGACCGATTGCGGTCCCTCGCCGGCCGGTCGGGGTGTCCGCCAGCTGACCCAGCCGGAAAGGATGAGACCGCTGCGGGCAGCCGTTAGGAAAAATTATCCATAACGATAGAACTGAGCTGGTCACGCCTGGACGGGTGGCTTGGCCGGCTACGGCATGTCCCGTTTATCCGCACGACTAAGAGCGCCCAGCAATAGGACTGCCGGGCTCGCGGCGCCCAGACGACGACCGGCGGCGTTCTCACTCGCCCGCATAGCTCCGCTATGCGGGCTCGCTCGGCCTGGCCGGATCGCCGCCTGGATCGCCGCTCCCTGATCCAGCGCCCTATTGCCGGGCGCTCTAATCTGGAAAGTATTCCGCGATCGGTCCGGGCCATGGAGGCGGGTGACGGGTGGCGATTCGTGTCGTGCTCGCAGAGGACAACTACCTGCTCAGGGAGGGCACCGCGGCCCTGCTCGCCGCGGTACCCGAGGTGGATCTGCTGGCGAGCGCGGACGATCTCGACAGCCTGCTCGCCGCGGTGCGCGAATTCAGGCCAGACGTCGTGATCACGGACATCCGGATGCCGCCGGATCATGCTGTCGAGGGCCTGAACGCCGCGCAGCAGATCCGCGCCGATTATCCCGGCACCGGGATCATCCTGCTCACCCAGTTCGCCGAGCCCGAGTACGCGTACCAGCTCCTGCGGCGCGGCGCTACCGGAGTCGGCTACCTGCTCAAGGACCACATCGCGGACATCGACGAGCTCACAAGAGCACTCAGCCAGGTGGCGGCGGGCGGAACAGCGCTTGATCCCCAGCTCGTCGAAGCCCTGGTCATCCGCCGCGAACGCCAGGGCGACACGTCGGTTGGGGCGCTAAGCCCGCGCGAGCGGCAGGTCCTCGAGCAGATGGCGCAGGGAAAAAGCAACACTGCGATCGGGCGTGCCCTTTTCCTGACCGAGCGGGCGGTGCAGAAGCACATCAACTCCGTGTTCCACAAACTAGGGCTGAGCGAGAGCCCGGAACTGGACAGCCGCGTCGCCGCGGTCCTGCGCTTCCTCGATGCCCGCGGCACAAGTCATCCCTCTGTGTAATCGCGGCTGACCCGGTTAGGGAGCGCCCGGAAATAGGACTGCCGGGCTCGCGCCGCTCCCTGATCCAGCGCCCTATTGCCGGGCGGCCTAGGCCGTCATAGACAGCATGGCGCGCTCGTCGATCGGCTCGGCGGGCACCCAGCCCGAGACGGTCGTTCCCTCGCCCGGCTGCGACCGGAACTCCAGGGTCCCACCCACGGCCGCCACCCGGTCGTCCATGCCTTGCAACCCGAAGCCGCGCGCTGTCTCCGGGTCGATGCCGGGACCGGTGTCGACCACAGTGAACCGCAGCCCGCCGGCGTCCCTCGCCAGGGAAAGCCTGATCTGTGCGTCAGGCGCGTGTTTGCGCGCGTTCTGCAGCGCCTCAAGGCAGGCAAAGCAGACAGCCGCCTCGACGTCAACAGCGAAACGCGCATGCTTGGTGCCGTCACCGAATTCCAGGCTAATCTCGCCGGGCATGGCGTTAACGTGCGCCTGGAAAGCGGCACACAAGCCCTCCTCCATGAGCTTCGGCGGATAAAGCCCGCGGGCGATCTCGGACAGGCTCGCGCTCGCGTCGTCAATGCGAGCCGCGATTCCCTGCAGGACGGCGGTCAGGTCCGCGGCCGCGCCCGAAGCCGCGCCCGAAGAAATGCGGTGCTCCGCGAGGCCGAGCGACATGCGAATGGCGACCAGATGGGGTTGCGCGCCGTCATGGAGATTTCGTTCTAGCGCCTGCCGTTCCTGCGCCTGGGCGGCGGCGATGCGCCGGCGTGAGGCCGAGATGGTGGCCGTCTGCTCACTGATGACAGCCAGCCGCCGTTCGAGCTCGAAAGCGAGCCGCGCATTACGCAGGACAAGACCCGCTCCATCAGCGAGATCGGCGAGCAGGCGCCGCTGAACGGGGGCAAGCCCGCCCGCCGGAGGCTCGACGCGAATCTCCCCGAGCGTGACCCCGCGGTGGACAACCGGGACCGAGAGAAGTGCAGTGCCCGGCCGGATGGCCGCTGGGCCAGGCCGCACGGCCGCGGTGCCAGGCGCCGCGGTGCCAGCATGCCCTGCGTGCCACCTTCTGATCTCCAGCCGGCCGTCCGGGCGGATCAGCCGGACCTCACATGAGCGCGCGCCAAGACCATCGCCGACGATGCGGGCGAGGGACGGCAGGATCGCCACACCGGAGTGCGTGGCCTGGGAAAGCGCCGACAATCGGGCCAGCACGTGGTACGGGGCAGGACGCTCCCCGTAGGCGAGCCGGTCGGCCAGGCGCGACAGCATCGTGCGGGCGGGCGTCAGGGCGAGCGCGACGGCGGCGGTCGCCGCGATCTGGACCAGCGGGTTCTGCCGCATCGGCAAGCCGAGCAGCACGTCTGCGCCGATCACCAGCGCCACATAAAGGACTCCGATGAGCAGCGCGAGCAAGCCATAGACCAGGGCGCGGTTGAACAGCCGCTCGACGTCCCACAGGCGGAAACGGAGTACGCCCAGGATGAGCGCGCACGGGATGACGGCGAACACGGCGCGGAAGATCCAGAACGCCAGGGCCTGCGGGTCGACCGTGAACCCCGGCACGTGCGCCACGCGGATGACCAGGCCCCCAGCACTCAGCAATACCGCGGCGCCGAACGCGAGGACCAGCGCCCTCAGCAGAACCGCGGACTGCTGACGCGCCTCGGCGGTGGCCGCGTTGACGTAACGCCGCCACTGCGCCGTGATGCCGACGATCGGTGTCAGCAGGCCGAAGAAGACGACGAAGCTGATGGTGTGCGGGTACTGCGCCGTGGACTCGCTCAGCAGGGCGACAGCCCCGGCCAGACCGGCGAAGGCGAGGGCGCCCCCCGCCCAGCGCGACCGTCCGCCGTTATCCAGGCGGCCAGCGGGGAACAGCAACAGGGCGAAGACGTAGGCGACGCCTCCCACGCCGTGCAGGAGCAGCGAGTGCCACCAGCCGATGCCGATGCCGGCCATGCGCTGGACAGCATCTATGGCGGAGTGTGCCTGAAGATTGAAGGCGCCGGCCGAGCCCACCATCCCGACCGCAAGCAGTCGCACGGTCCAGTTACGGCGGGCCAGCCAGAGCAGTGCCACTGCGATGGCGATATTCATGGCGCTGAAGGCGTAATCAAGCACGACTTCGCCGGTGGGGTAACTCTTGGGCAGCCCCGCCATCACGCCTGCCGCCACATTGGCGAGCCATGACGGATGGCCGCCCTGGGCCAGCCGTTCCACCGCGTGGCGAACCGCCTGGATGTTGGCGGCCATCCCGATCACAAACCCAAGCGCGAGCCAGGCCGTCGCCACGGCCAAGTACATAGCGAAGGCCACCCAAAACACGCCGTCGCCGCGCGACCGTCCACCGGGCCGGCGGGCCAGGTCCTGTGCATTGTCCGCGGCGGTGCCTTGGCCGGCCTCCGGCCCGGCCTTAACCTCACGGCTGAACGCCTGCGCCGCGCCATCAGCACCGCTCCTGCCCGCTACCGCGCCATCATCCTCGCTCCAGTCAACTTCGCTCGCATGGCCGATGCCCGGCGAGCCGTTAAGGGCTGAATGTTGCACCAGGTGGTTCACCGGGGGCACGCGCAGCGGGAAGGTGGCCTGCAGCCAGAGGCTGCCGTGGATCTCCGTCGCTGTTGCCATGCCGCCGTGCGCGCCTGCGTGGTCGCCCATCTCGTCGAGCAGCGCACGTTCGTCATCGCGCATCTGGCCGGAACGTGACTCGTCGATAATGGTGAGAACCAGATTGCGCCCGGTGTCGGCGAGACGGATCCGCAGCGGTACCGCGTCGTCGCGTGCGGCGAGAGCACGTAGAGCCACCGCGGCGCAGAAGTACATGGGCGACTCGAGTTCCATGGGGTACCGGCCAAGCCCGTGTGCCGCGATCCGTGTCGTGCGCGGCAGGGTCGCGGCTAGGCTCTCGACGGCCGTTGCTAATCCGTGATCGGACAGGGCGGGCGGATAGATGCCGTGCACTACCGAACGAAATCGCGTGATCAGCACATTGGTCTCGGCCCGCGCCGCACCGATGACGGCGCGCGCCTGGCTGGTGATCTTCTGCAGCGCCTTCTCGTCCCCGGCGGCATCGTGGACTCTGGCCTGCAGCGCGGCCACTACCTCGCGGACAGCGTTGAGCGTGCCCTGCACGCTCCCGGCAAGCTCGTAAACGAGGCGACGCCGCGCGATGTCGCGCGCCACGACCAGGCGCCGCCGCGACCGATGCAGCTCGTCGGCTTGCTGGGAGACGGTGCGCAGGCGTTCGGAGAGCTCGGCGGTGAGCAAGGTGTTCCGCAGCAGGAAGCCAGCTGAATTGGCCAGGTCCGTCACGAGCCGGACGTCCGGCGGGGTGGGACGGCGGCCGGGCGGGAGCGCGACGCTGAGGGCGCCGAGCGTCTCACCGCCGTCGCGCACCGCGGCGAACACGTCTATGTCGCCGCGCCCGCCGAACTCCATCGGCCCGGTGAGCGTATGGCGCCCGAGCGGAGCGGGTGACTCAGGCCATACGGCCGCTCGCACGAACCCTGGCCCTGACCTGAGCCACACCGCGGCCTGGCGCGCCTCGGTTCCTTCGCCAAGCAACCGCGCCAGACTGGGAAGCGCCTCTTCGAGCGGGCCGGCTGCCCGCAGCCGCCCCGCGAGGCTGGCCAAGACCTCATATCGGGTTGGACCCGGCAGGAGGTGCCGGTCCACCGCCACGCCGACATGGCGGCGCACCGCGACGAATCCTGCCGCGGTGATCGCCACGGCGGCCAGCCGGAGGGCGCTTCGCCAGCCGTCCGACCAGGGAGTCAGCGCGCCCAGGCCGACGGCCACAGCCAGGTAGACGCCGGCCACGTACGCGGAGAGCACAGTCAGCTTGCACGCCCAGGCCAGAGCGTGACGCAGCGGGCGGCGGCTATGCCGGTGTGCTTGGTTGGCCACGCTGATCGGCCGTGTCACCCCTTCATGCGCCACCGAGATGACTGCTGTAGCTGAACCGGCGGCTGGCGAGCCCTTGGACATCGGCACTCCGCGTCAGGAAACGCTCCCGGCTGAGCTTATGCCAGTCCGGGGACGTGCAGTAGTAACGGAGTGGTGACGGCCTGTACCCTTCCACAGGCCGTCATTCCCACAAGACCACTGGGTCACGCCGCCGCTGAGGCGAGGACGTGCGCAATTCTTCCCGCGGTGAACTCGACTTCATTCGCAGGTGCGATGCGTTCCGCCCACGACCACCAGAACCACCATTCCCCGGCGGTCTGTGCCACGAAAATGCTCTCCGCGAGATCAGGGGCGTCACGATTGATAACCTCGACGAAACTGGGGCCGTCGCCGATGCGAGTGACGTTGGCGAGAAGCCCTCGTGTGTTGAGCGCCTCTGCGAGCGGCTCAAGGTAACTTCTCCCGGTGCCTGCCACGGACGCGCTGGGCATCGTGTCGATCATTGCGACTCCTTTGAGTGCGTTCACCGTCCGCAAGTGGGACCAGGTCCGGCTGCGGACTACTGACATCCACACTTTCGCCGCGGGGGCTGCGTCGGCGCGAGGAGGCAGACCGGTGTGCTTGGAGCGGAGGCAGGCATCCGCCCGGCCGAGGGTGCCTGCCTCCCCAAATCCGCTCCGATCACGTCCCGCTCGCGCCCCACGTCGGCCAGCGCGCTGGAGTCGCCCCGAAGGGCGGTAGCGTGTGGAGCGGGGGGCCAGACATCCGCACGAAAGGGACGATCATGAGCGAGCCAAGGACGGAAACAGGCGGCCCGAACCGCACTCCGCGTAGTGAGATCGGACCGGCTGTCTCCGCGAACCGCAAGAAGGAGCCTGTGCTCCTGCTTGACCTCTCGACCAGCATGGACTGGAACGCCGCTTCCGAGACCGGCCCGGATTGGCCCGATCCCACCAGCCGCCGTGCCATCGTTATCGGGGCCCTGCGCGGTCTCGTCCGCGTCCTGGAGAAAGAGGACAGCGAGGCGGCTGCCGAGCAGGCTGGCGGCAGTGACGAACTGGGCGGCCTGCTGACCCACGGGTTCGCCAACGAGCATGTCGAGATCGGCGACCTCAACTCCAGCAACCTGGAACGCAGGCTCAACGAGATCCAGTGGGGCGGCCGGACGTACATCATGCCGGCCTGGAAGGCCGCGCTCGCCGACTACGACGAGGAGTTTGGCGATAAGGACCCCGACGAGCAGCCGACGATGCTCACCCTCGTGCTCACCGATGGAGAGGCCGACGACTGGATGGAATTTGAGCCTGTTCTGGAGAAGGCCTCCGCCAAGCGGGTCTTCGTGGTCGCGATCGTGGGCCAGGGTGACAAGCACAACGCCACGCTCGCCGCGTACCAGGAAGCGGCCAAGAAGAACGCCGCCCAGGACAAGTTCGGGAAGGTACACGTCGAAGTGGTTTCGTTCGACTCGGTGACCGACCCCGAGGAGATTGCCCTTGACCTGATTACGCTGGTCAGCTAGCGGCAGGTCGATAGGCGCGAGGAGGTGGCCGACGGGGTGGATGGGGTGCGAGCGGCAGCTTGAGGTCGTCCTAGATACGCCGGTAGCGAACATAGACGACGCGGGAGCCGAACGTCCGTGTCTCGAGCAGCTCGAGGTTGATCTTCTCCTCAAGCGGCGGAAAGTAGGGCGTGCCGCCACCCAGTACGACCGGGCTGACGAACAGCCGGTACTCGTCGATGAGGTTCAGCTTGATCAACGTGGAGGCGAAGCCGGCGCCGCCGACCGACACCACGCCCTCCCCGGGCTGTTCCTTGAGCCTGGCCACCTCGCCGGCGACATCGCCGGAAGCCAGCCTGGCGTTGCCCGCTACCTTCTCCAGCGTCGTGGAGAACACGACCTTCGGGATGGCGTTCCAGATCCGGGCGAACTCGAGTTCCTGGGGGTCCGACCGCATCTCCTCCGCGGTCTCCCAGGGCAACATGTCCTCATAAAGCCCCCGCCCGCACAGATTCGCGACGATCTCCCGCGTCTGCTCATTGTGGAACCGGAGCAGTTGCTCGTCCGGCGCGGCCCAGTCGATCTCGCCTTGAGGTCCGGCGATGAACCCGTTCAGCGACACGCCCATCGAGTAGATCAGCTTGCGCATCAGAGTCCGCCTTCCGGCAGCTATGCGGACCGGGTGAGCCCGAGGATGCGGGTGGCGTTGTCGTGCAGCACCTGGTCCACGACACCGGCGGACAGGCCAAGGCCGGTGAACTCGGCGAGGCAGCGTTCGGGGGTCAGGAACGGGAAGTCGCTGCCCCACAGGAACTGCCTGGACAGCCGCCCCTGCAGTTCACCGATCACCTCCGAGGGTATCCGCCGCGGCGACCAGCCGGAGATGTCGATGTAGACGTTGGTCTTGTGCAAGGCGATGGCGATCAGGTCCATGTGCCAGGGCCAGCCGAAATGCGCGGCTACCACGGTCAGGCCCGGATGGGCGGCGGCGACCGGATCGAGCTTGAGCGGGTGGGCATAGTCGATCCGGATTCCCTGCCCGCCGGGCTGGCGGGCACCGATCCCGCTGGTCCCGGTGTGGAACAGAGCGAGCAGGCCGTGCTGCTCGCACGCGGCGAAGATCGGCCAGTGGCGGGGGTCATCGGGCGAGAATGCCTGCAGCGACGGGTGGAACTTGACCCCGCGCAGCCCGAGGGACGCGATGTTCGCCACCTCAGCGACCGCCGCCTCACCTTTGTGCGGGTCAACTGAGCCGAGGCCAGTGAAGACGTCCGGATGATCGCGGCAGGCCGCGGCCACAGTCTCATTCGGGATACGGGGCCGTCCCGTCGCGGTCTCCGCATCCCAGGCCAGCAAGACCGCCATCACGTCCAGCTGGCGGTACCTGGCCGCCAGCTGGTCCAGCGACAGCCGTTCCACAGTCGCGCGGAAATACGCTTCGGCCGCCTCGACATAGCCGGCCATGCTGCCATCCAGCCAGTCCGGGGTGGGCAGGTGCACATGGAAGTCAACCGCGCGCAAGGGCACCGGCTCATCGTAATGGCAGCCCGCACGGCCGGCCGATCACACCAGGTGCTGACCCGCGTCATGCCCAGTCCCGGCTGGGTCAGCGGTTAGACGTTGCCATCACCGTCGCTCGGGCCACCGTTGTTGTCGGCGTCCTGGTCGCCGCCATTGCCCTGCGGGATCGGGTTCATGGTCGGCGGCGCCATGGTCGTCGGTGGCGGAGGTGGGGGCGTGGTTGACGGCGCCGGTGCGGGCGTCGTGGCCGGCGGCGTCGCCGGGGGTGTTTGGTGGTGGGTGGCGGTGGCGTGCGGCGTGGCCGGCGCGGCCACGTGAGTCGGCTTGGCTGAGGACGCCGGCTTTTGCGTTGCACCGGCGGCACCGCAACCTGCGGCCAACGCCGCCAGTAGTGCGAACCCGGCCGCCGATCGGGTGAGGGTCAACGACATTTCTTATCCCTTGCGAGTTGATGATCTTCTAGAACGGCGGCCGCCGGTTTGCTGCCTATAACACGTGGCCCAGGTCCCTGGTGGTTCAGCGTGACGCGCCGGTGAGCTGGACAGGGCCTGGCTTGCGCGCAGTAGCTGGCCTACGGCGAGACAACGTTCAAGATCGCTACCTCGGCCAGCAACCACCGACGGTGAGACCGGGAAGTCCGCGCCCCAGCCGGGGCGATGGCCTGGCGGCCACCGTGAGTTGAGGATCAGCGTTTGGGCCAGTGCCACGCTGGCTCGTCAAGCGGCCCCTGGCCGACGATCCGGGTCTCGCCGAACTCCTTGGTCAGTTCGATGGTGTTGACGCGCGCGCCCGCCTCCTCGGTTGCCCGCTGCAGGGCGTCGGTCAGGGGCCGGGAGTGCGTGACCGCGATTATCTGGGCGCGGGCCGCGGCGCCGGCGATCAGTTGCGCGAGCGGGGGAAGCAGTTCGGGGTGCAGGCTGGTCTCAGGCTCGTTGAGGACGATCAGGCTGGAAGGCCTGGGCGTGAGCAGCGCCGCGGTCCATAGCAGGTACCGCAGGGTGCCGTCCGACAGTTCTGGGGCACCCAGCGGCCGCAGCAGGCCGTGCTGGTGCAGGAGCAACTCGAACCGGCCGGTTCCATCAGCTTCGATGCTGATCTGGCTGCCAGGGAAGGCGCAGTCGATCGCCGCGTCCAGGGCCGCGGCGTCGCCGATCTCGCGGATGGTCTGCAGCGCGGCCGCGATGTCGGCCCCATCGGCGCCGAGGACCAGAGTCCGGGTGCCGATCTGGCTGCCGCGGGCGGGGGCGGCGACGTCGGTCCGGATGTAGTCATAGAACCGCCAGGACCGGATCCGCTCACGCAGGCCGAGTACCTCCGGCGCGCGCTGCGGATCAGCGAACTCGCTCAGCATGCTGTCGTAGGACCGGATGGGATAGTGCCTGGACCAGGTGCCGTCGTCGCCCCGGATGCGGACGACGCCGTTGTTCCGGTCGCAGAGCAGGGCCGCAGGCCGGAGCGCCGGCCCGTTCCAGATGCACTCCCGCTTGATCTCCGGATCCAGGGCGAACGCGGTCTGGCCGGCGGCTGGCGGAAGGCCGAGGTCGATGGCGTAGCCGAAATCATCCCCGGCGAACCCCAGCCGCAAGCTGACCGCCTTGGTCCGGACGGTGCCCTGCACCGGGTACCGGCCTTCCCGTACCGATCTGCCGGTCTTCTCCGGGCCCGCCCACAGCGTCGACGGCAGGCCGCCCTCGCGGGCCAGCGCAGCGACGGCCCCGTTCCGCGCCGCGCCAGCAAGCAGGCGCAGCGCCCGGTACAGGCTGGACTTGCCGCTGCCATTGGCGCCGGTCACCACGTTCAGCGCCGCGAGCGGGACAACCAGCCGCCGCAATGACCGGTAGTTCTCCACGGCGAGCGTAGCCATCACGCGCCCGACGGTACCCGGCGCGGCCGCCCCCATCCTCAAGACCTCGCCATAACGTGCCCGGTGCGGATTTGGTGTCGTTGGGATGTGCCCGGTGCGGATGTGGGCACGTTCGGATGCGGAGTGGACGCGCAGGGAGTCCTCAAGCATGCCGGCCCGGCAGCCAAGGTCGTAGTCGTGAAGGAGGCGTTGGGCCCAGCCGGCCCGTGAGAAAAAATCTTGAAATGGTGTGTCGATCGGGCGGCGCCTCGTTCGAAGCGTCGGCAGAGCCGGAAGAGAACCGGCCCGACCGAACGGAGAAGAACGATGACAGTTCTCGAGCGCACCACCTCCATCACTTCCTGCGACCGGGAGTCGCGCATCACCAAGTCGCTGCTGGGGTACGGCGTGATCGCCGGGCCGGTGTACGTCGCGGTGTCGCTGGCCCAGGCGCTGACCCGGCCGGGCTTCGATCTGACCCGGCACGCCTGGAGCTTGCTGAGCAACGGCGACCTCGGCTGGATCCAGGTCACCAACTTCGTGGCGGCCGGGCTGATGACCACCGCGCTCGCCGTGGGCCTGCGCCGGGCCGGCGCCGGCCTGTGGACCCCCCGCCTGGTCGCGGTGTACGGCCTGAGCCTGGTCGCTGCCGGGGTCTTCCGCGCCGATCCGGCGCTCGGGTTCCCGCTGGGTACGCCCACCGACGCACACACCGTCAGCTGGCACGGGATGCTCCACCTGGTGTCCGGCAGCGTCGGCTTCCTCTGCCTGATCGCGGCGTGCCTGATCGTCGGCCGGGCCGCCGCCGCCCGGGGAGCACGCGGCTGGGCGATTTACTCGCGGATCACCGGCGTGGTGTTCCTCGCGGGCTTCGCCGGGATCGCGTCTGGATCGCATGGTGCGCTGACCACGCTGCCCTTCACGGCAGCGGTCGTCCTCGCCTGGTCCTGGATCAGCGCGCTGTCGGTCCGCCTCTACCGCTCCGCGGCCGGCGATACGGTCGAAGCCGCCTGAGCGCGCCCCTCTACCGTCACCACAGATCACACGTAAGGGAGACGAACCATGCGTTACATAATCCTGCTGAAGGGCGCCCAGCCTTCCACCCCGCCGCCCCACGCGCTGATGGAGGCCATCATGAAGCTCGGTGAGGAGGCCACCAAGGCTGGTGCGCTGCTGGACACGGCGGGCCTGGCGCCCAGCGCGGCCGGGGCCCGGATCGAGCTGGCCGCCGGGAACGTGACCGTCACCGACGGGCCGTTCACCGAGTCCAAGGAGCTGATCAGCTACGCGCTGTACGACGTGCGGAGCAAGGACGAGGCGGTCGAGTGGGGCGCCCGCTTCATCCGGATCCACCGCGACCACTGGGCAGGCTGGGAAGGCACCGCGGACGTGCTGAAGGTCATGGGGCCCGAGGACTTCGCGCCGCCGTCCTGATCCAGGACGCCGAAGCCGGGGACGTGCGATCGTCCCCGGCTTCGGCGTGGTGATTGGATCGGGGCATGACCGGCAGCGACGCGAACCAGGCGATCGAGGCCGTCTGGCGGATGGAGGCGGCCCGCGTCATCGCCGGCCTGGCGCGGATGGTCCACGACGTCGGCCTGGCCGAGGAACTCGCCCAGGACGCGCTGGTCATCGCGCTCGAACGATGGCCCGAAACGGGTATCCCGCCCAACCCCGGCGGCTGGCTCATGTCGACCGCCAAGCACCGCGCGGTTGACCTCGTGCGCCGCCGGGCCGTCTACGAGCGCAAGCTCCAGGAGATCGGGCGTAGCCTCGACGAGGCGGCCGAGCCGGACCTGGACGCCACCCTTGACGACCACATCGGCGACGACGTGCTGCGGCTCATCTTCACCGTGTGCCATCCGGTGCTGTCGACCGAGGCGCGGGTGGCGCTGGCGCTGCGGCTGCTCGGCGGGCTGGCGACCGATGAGATCGCGCGGGCCTTCCTGATCCCGGAGCCGACCGTCGCGCAGCGGATCGTCCGCGCCAAGCGAACCCTGGCCACCAGGGGCGTCCCGTTCGAGCTGCCCGCCCCCGCCGAGCTGGCTGAGCGGTTGTCATCGGTGCTTGATGTCCTCTACCTGATCTTCAACGAGGGCTACTCGGCCACCGCCGGCGACGACTGGACCCGCCCCGACCTGTGCTACGAGGCGCTGCGCCTCGGCCGGGTGCTGGCCGGGCTCATGCCCCGGGAACCCGAGGTGCACGGGCTGGTGGCGCTGATGGAGATCCAGGCGTCGCGGCTGCGCGCCCGGCACGGCCCAGCCGGCGAGCCGGTCCTGCTCCAGGACCAGGACCGCAGGCGGTGGGACCGGCTGCTGATCCGTCGCGGCCTGGTGGCCCTCGAACGCGCCGAGGAGGCCGGGGGCCGGTTCGGCCCATACGCCCTGCAAGCCGCGATCGCCGCCTGCCACGCGCGCGCGCCGTCCACTGCGGACACCGACTGGGAGCGGGTCGCGGCCCTCTATACCGTGCTCGGCCACGTCGCCCCCTCGCCTGTCGTGGAACTGAACCGGGCGGTAGCCGTGGGGATGGCGCTGGGGCCCGGCGATGGCCTGACCATCGTGGACGCCCTGATCTCCCAGGGCGGCCTGGAGGGCTACCCCCATCTGGCCGCCGTGCGCGGCGACCTGCTGGCCAAGCTCGGCCGGTCAGGCGAGGCCCGGCAGGAGTTCGAACAGGCCGCCTCCCTCACCCGCAACGCGTCCGAGAGGACCCTGTTCCTGGGCCGGGCCGCTCAGCTCTCGGCCAGCCCGTAGCCGGCCCGGTTCCCCGCAGACCGCTCGGGTGAACGGCGGATGATCAGAACAGGCCATGGTCACGGGCATAGATCGCGGCCTGGGTGCGGTCCCGCAGGCCGAGCCGACTGTATGTCAGTATTCGGAACGCTGACTTCCCCCCGCGCTGACCGCACATAGTTCCCGGTTTCTGCGGTAGCGGCCGTCAGACGCGGATCCGGCAGCGGAGCGAACTGGCCACGAGGAACGAGGGGGAGGGGACGCGGCTTTAGCTCATGCCAGGCAGGGGCGCATGACCGCACTCCGAGAGCGAACTCACCAGTCAGGAATCGGGCCAGAGATCCTCCGGCTCACGCCCGCGGGTCTCGGGGAGCAGGGCAAAGAACACCATGACGAATGCCGCAGGCAAGAAAGTGACCAACCCGGCCACTGCGAACCGGTTGCCGACGTCGGCCACCGCGCCAAAGAGGATCAGGCCAGCCACCGCCCCCAGCACGCCCGCCGCCAACGACCAACCCGCCACCGAGGCCCGCACCGACGTGGGGAACAACTCGTTGACCAGCGCCCCGGCGGCCGGGGCGAAGACCGCTCCGGCGAACACCCCGAGGATGTAGCCGACCAGCAGCGCCGGAGCGGAGCCGGTGTACGTCAGGGTGGCGAACAGGGCCAGGGCCACCATGGCCAGCGCGCCGGTCAGACGCCGACCCACCCGGTCCGCCAGCCACCGCCCGGCCAGCAGTCCGACCAGCCCGGCGATGCCAGCGCCCACCACCATGCCCGCCGTCACGATGCCCCGCTGATGAAGGAAGTTCTGCGCGAAGAGGAAGACGAAGCTGTTAGCCGGCCCCGTGATCACCGAGACGGCAAAAGCCAGCACCACGATCACCGTCAGGCGGCGCCGGAACGGCCGGGCTACGGCGCCGAGCACCGGGATCGGATGCTCGGGTCTCGCCGCGGCCACGGCGAACCGGTCGGGTTCGGTGATCCAGCGCCGAAGGAGCGGCAGCAGCGCCAGAGGGACGAGCGCCACAGCGAACACCCCCCGGAACCCGATCGTGTGCGACGCCAGGCTGTGCATGATGGCGATGACCCCAGCGCCGGCGCCGTACCCGGCGGCGACGAGCGCCACAGCCTTGGCCCGGTCAGCCGAGGCAGTCTGCTCGGCCACGGTGACCTGCGCCAGCCCATTGGTGGCGCTCAGCAGAGGACGCCCGCAGGCGAAGATGGCCACGAACCACCAGTAGCTCGGGCTGAACGCGGCCACCACGGTCATGGCCAGCCCGCCGCCGACCGTGACGAGCAGCATCGTCCGGCGGCCAAAGCGGTCAGCCAGGCCCGTGATGGGAAGGGCGCCGAGCGACGCCAAGCGCATGATGGCCAGTCCAATGCCAAGTGCCGTGCCTGAAAGCCCGGCCTGGTCGGCGAGGGTTGCGCCGTGGTTGACCTGGCCAAACCCTCGGGCCACGTCGCCGAGGGCGGCTACCACGCCGAACTGCCCGAACCCCGAGGCGAACGCGGCGACGGCCACGCCGACCACGGCCCGATCGTTCCAGCGATGCAGATGGAGCGCGGTCGGCCGAGGTATGGGGACCGTGCCCGGATCAGTGCTCACCGTCGCCCGCCTTGGTCCAGAACGACTCCCTGCCGACCTCATGGGGCGTGAGCGACATGCGGTATTCCCGCTCTGCTTCTCAGTCCAGGCGACACCGCGCCCCTTCCAGCGACCATGGCTGCAGCCCCGTCAGGGATCGAAGCGGACCCGGGGAATCACCCTCGTCCTCGCAGCCTAAGCAGCATACGCGCGTGGCGATCCCTTTCCCGGGATGGCCAGGCCGTGCGCTTGGAGGCCCGAAGCAGCGGGCTGATGAGCGGCTGCCGGTGGAGGCAGTCAGTCCTGGCGCCAGTAGATGATGGTGGCGTCGTCACCGGCCTTGCTGCGGGGCCAGCGCGCGCGCTCCGGATCGCTGGCCTCGGCGGCGCGGAGTTGGCCGATGAGGCCGGCGGGACCGTCGTCGCGTATGACGCCAAGGACCGCGGGCCAGGGCATCAGTCCGTACCGGTCGGTGATCCGGGTGGCACCGTCGCTCAGCAGGGCGACGCCGCGCAGACCCGCACGAGGGAAGGTGCCGGTGACGGCGCGCTGGGCAGCCTCCGGGCTGGCCTTGGCGCCCCGATGCGAGTCGGTCACGATCAGCGGAGGGCGGCCGTCACCAAAGTCGGC
>Ga0070717_10001365_pt1 | contig 16810 bp, 13 predicted proteins | sample LARL113metaG_FD_71366 | JGI IMG/M metagenome (GOLD analysis project Ga0070717, IMG submission 71366) | Corn, switchgrass and miscanthus rhizosphere microbial communities from Kellogg Biological Station, Michigan, USA - LAR L11-3 metaG | ecosystem: Host-associated > Plants > Roots > Rhizosphere ... | reverse complement strand
GTAAGTGCCTGATATACACCGAGATTAAACCCGCCAGTAGTGACAAAGGGATTACTAGCTAATCCTATTGCACCCCGAATTAACCCGAAGATGGTACCGGCGATAGCGATGGCGATCAGTTGTACCCAGACGATAGCCCAGTCTGCTTTGCCCATCTCTTCAAAAAACGACTGTACCGATGGTTTGGTTAAGATTTTAATATATTGGTTAGGCAATTCCTGAATGGCCTGACTGAGCGAACGAGGTGGTTGCTGAGGAGGCGCATAGCCGTATCCATAGCCGCCTTGCTGGTTTGGTGGAAACCCATATTGTGGGGGTGGAGTGCCATAAGGATTCTGTGGAGGTGGAGTGCCGTAAGGATTCTGTGGGGGTGGAGTGCCATAAGGATTTTGTGGAGCGCCGTATCCCGAGTATGGTTCCTGGCCGCCATTGCCCGGCTGCCCTTGTCCCTGCTGACCTTGATTTGGATCCCAAGCCATTTCGTAGTTCTCCTTTGCTCTAAACAAGTTTATACAATGCCGTATACCTGCATATGAGAATACCGAAGCCTCTATAAGAGGCTTGTAACGTATCAGTTATAACATAAGTCGTTGCATCTGTCTATTTTCTTTAACGTGAGCAATACTATGTACTGTTGTTTAATCACTTGTAAGGCAGAGCAGGGCCTGTGAATTATCCTGACCCCCGCAAGGGGGGTCACTACATTTCATACGCGGAACAGCCCACAATGTAGTTGCTCCCCTTGCGGGAGCGAGGTGCAGTCGCCTACCTTTTGGGAACATTCACAGACCGTAAGGTAGAGGTATGCCCAAGACTAACACGGTTGAGCGTGCTATAATAGCCCTTGCAATCCTGAATAGAGGGGAGAAAGTGAGTTTTTATGATTACCTATGGTGATTTTGAAAAGGTGGATATTCGCGTAGGGAGAATAATTCAAGTGGAGGATTTTCCACAAGCTCGTAAGCCCGCCTATAAGTTGAGCATCGATTTTGGTCCAGAAATTGGCATAAGAAGATCATCTGCACAACTAACAAGCCACTATACAAAAGAAGCGTTGCTTGGAAAACAGGTTGTTTGCGTCGTAAACTTTCCGCCCAAGCAAATTGGCCCTTTCATCTCAGAGGTGTTAACGCTTGGAGTTCCTGATGGGAATGGCGAGGTTGTTTTGCTGGGTCCTACACAAGAAGTCCCTTTAGGTGGGAAGATGTTTTAAGCCCTGCCTGAAGGAGCGAGCGTTCGCTTGCGTCTGCCCGCTCCTTTGCTCTTCACAGAAGTGTACGCTCTTCTTAGATGTACACCAAAGGATACAGATCCCCGTTCCTCGTTGGCACTCTAGCGGTTGACCGCGCTCATATCAGCGTACCGCTCCCCAGCGGCCACTCCCTTTGGCGCCACCTCCTCAATGCGCGCTCGATCCTCTCTGGTAAGCGTGATGCCTACTGCGGCGACATTCTCCTCGAGGTAGTTGCGATGCTTGGTGCCGGGGATCGGCACAATATCCTTGCCCTGTGCCAGTACCCACGCCAGGGCAAGCTGGCCAGCCGTGATGTGCTTCTCGCTCGCCATCTTCTTTACCCGCTCAACGAGCGCAAGATTCTTCTGGAAGTTCTTGCCCTGGAAGCGCGGAGTAGTTCGACGCCAGTCGTCCGGGGCTAAGTTCTCGACACTGGTGATCTGCCCGGTAAGAAACCCGCGGCCCAGTGGGCTGTAGGCGACGAAGCCGATTCCGAGTTCGCGCACGGTTGGCAGAATCTCGTCCTCAGGATCGCGGCTCCACAGCGAGTATTCCGTCTCGAGGGCCGTGATCGGGTGGACGGCGTGCGCCCGCCGGATGGTTGCAGGCGCGGCTTCCGAGAGGCCGAGGTAGCGTACCTTGCCCTGCTGCACCAGTCCGGCCATCGCGCCGACTGTCTCCTCAATCGGAACCGTCGGGTCCACACGGTGTTGGTAATACAGATCGATGTAATCGACGCCAAGGCGACGCAGCGAGCCATCACAGGCCGCACGCACATAGTCAGGCCTGCCGTTGATGCGCACAAAGGAGCCATCCTCGCGCCGCTCGTTGCCAAACTTCGTCGCGAGCACCACCTGATCCCGCCGGCCCTTGATCGCCTTCCCGACGAGCCGCTCATTCGTGAACGGGCCGTACTCATCGGCCGTGTCCAGAAAGTTCACCCCAAGTTCCAGGGCGCGATGAATCGTCGCAAGTGACTCGCCCTCATCAGCAGTTCCGTAGAACTCAGACATGCCCATACAGCCAAGACCTAGCGCCGAAACGGCGAGTCCCTGGCTTCCAAGTGTTCGTTTCTCCATCAGTTTCCCTCTTTTCTTTCTTCAAATCGACACGGTGCTGATAGAACAGGTCGATATGATCCGTCTTCAACCGTCTTAACGATGCGTCCGCGACCGCCTTGATGTGCTCAGGACAACTATTGACTCCACGCGGTCGACCGCTTTCAGAATCGAGATCAAAGCCAGACCTGGTCGCGATGATGACAGTATCACGGATGGGTGCAAGTGCCTCACCAACGGGCTCTTCGTTGGTGAATGGTTCATGGACTTCAGCGGTGTCGAGAGGCATTAGAAGGATGTTCCGGTGTTAGAGTCTGTAAGAGGCTTCTATCTTTATCGATGATGCTTACAGATATGTTTTGCTCGTTGCACCATCGAATAGCATCTAAAAGGCAATGTCCCCATTTTGGAAAATCAGCGTTTTTATTTTCACGTTAGCATGCTAAACTTTTCTGAAGACAAGAAACGACAGTATAAAAATAGCATTCTGGGGAGAAGCGATGGAAAAACCAGTTCATGCACAGCTGACTGGTGAGCGCCTCGTCGATACAGACGAAGCCGACCTGATCCGCATGGCCCAGGAGCATCCGTCCGCCTTTGCGAGCCTCTATCAACGTTACCTGCCACGCGTCTATAACTATGTGCGAGCACGCCTGGAAAGCGACGAAGATGCCGCAGATCTGACCCAGCAAATCTTCCTTCAGGCTCTGGACGCTCTGCCTGCCTATCAACTACGTGGCACACCTTTCGCGGCCTGGCTCTTTCAGATCGCGCGCAATGCTGTGACCGATCTCTACCGGCGCCGGAAAACCATCGTTTCCTGGGACTCGCTGCACGGCATGGTGCTCGCGCTCCCGGAACAACAAGACATGGATGCCCGGCTCGTCCACCAGGAGCGCCTGGCCCGACTCAAAACCCTGTTAGCTCGGCTCAATCCGGCCCAGCGTGAACTCCTCGCCCTGCGTTTCGCCGCCGGACTCAGCGCGCGGCAGATTGCCCTGGTGGTCGGCAAAAGTCCCGCTGCCGTGAAAAAACAACTCACTCGTCTTCTGCATACCCTCAAGGAGCAGTATCGTGAACAATAAACCGCCTATCTCAGCCCGCTATCCCGATCTCCTGACCGAGCAGGACGACCCCGCTCTGCTGAATCTCGTAGAGGATCTGGACGCACTTTACACATCCCATCAATTGCCTGCTCGCCTTGAGCATCCTGTGGAAGCGAAGCGGCTCGTTGTTGGCGAACGGTCGCAGTCACCGGCTCCCTTGCCATCGCAGCTTAGCACTCTCTCTTCTCTTGTGCCTCGACGTCGCACGCACTGGTCTCGACTGAATACGCTGGCTGCAGTCCTGTTCACTGTTTTTCTGGTGGGCGCGCTGGCCGGTACATTTTACGCGGCACATCGAGCCGTGGAGATTGGCCAGGAGCATGGTGGGAACATACCTGTTAGCCATAGTATACCGCCTGGGAATGTACCCATAACAACAACGCCTGCTTTATCATCCACTATTCAGGAGCCGATAGGCCAGATCCGTATGATGAACGCCAGCGAAGGTTGGGCCCGGACCTGGCTGGAAGGCGGCAATACAAATACGCGTGATGAGCTGTTGCATACCAGCGATGGAGGTGTTCACTGGCAGAATGTTACGCCTGCGCACTATGGCACGCTTGCCGGCGAGAATATCTCTTATATCTCAGGTACAGCGGCCTGGGCCGAGATGATTAACAATGCCAATGCAACTGTATTTGTACGTACAACCGATGGAGGTCGGACCTGGCAGGCGTCTGCCCCGTTAGGCCAGCCATTGGGTATGGTTCCACCTAACCACGCTGCCGCGAATATCAATTATGTAACTTTTCTTACTCCTACTATTGGCTGGCTGCTTGTTGCTACTTACAATGACATAGAAACTGTTGTCGGGGAGATCCTCTATCATACAACCGATGGCGGACTGACCTGGAATGAACTGACAAGTAGCACCAGCACAGATGCAAGCACCTCCGGACGCCTACCTTTGCCCGGTGCGTATACAGGCCTGAGTTTTATTAATGCTTCGACTGGCTGGATTATGGGCTCCAATGTGAGTCTAGATGGGGTATTAGGAGATGGTGGTAGGCCTACGATACGTGAACCATGGTTGTATGTAACGCACGACGGCGGGCTAACCTGGCATGCGCAGACTCTCCCAGACACTCTCTCGATCCAGGGGTCAGCATCCGGGATAGTCACCTACCCGCCTCAGTTTTTCTCTGCCGGCGATGGTTTGCTCACAGTCTCTTCCTGGTCTCCAGGTGAAATCGCCATTTCTGTCTATGCTACCCACGATGGAGGCGCAACCTGGCAGCGGAACGGATTTGTTGCTGTCTTTCTAGCCCAGAACAGCCCCGGAACAACCGTGCTAGCCATGCCCAACCTGGTTGCCACGTTTGCTGACATGAATGCGGGCGCGTTCTGGGAAGACTCAGAGTACCAGAACGCCAATACGCTGGCCAGAACTCACGATGGAGGCCAGAACTGGATACAAACGCGACTCTCTTTTCCGGCATCCGTTGGGGGGGTGCCCTCAACTGGCCAGATTGAGTTTGTATCCGCGCGGGTGGGATGGCTGCTATTGCTGCCTGCTGGTAAGTTGCCTTCATTCGCGCCTGTCCTGCTGAAAACACTCGATGGCGGCAAGACCTGGACTCAGGTTCACTATACTGTCTCATAAACAAGAAGAGCTTTGTGATTTGCCACGATACTTGGCGGATTTTGGGGGAGGACAAGGATTCCAAAAGGGGTGCAACTAATTCATTTGTAGAAGTCCTCTATTGATGGATTTTGCTCGTCGGAGAGCGCGTACATTCATAAACAAGACGAGCGTCTTGTTCCTCCTCGGTTCTGCCCATGGGAACGATATGGTGATTAGACCCGTTTGAGGCCGATGAGTTCACGGACTTTTGCCGCAAACACGTCCAGGTCAAAGGGCTTCTGTAAGAACGCACTTCCTGGGTCCAGCAGATTCCGCCGTTTCAGGTCCATCTCTTGATACCCACTCATGACCAGAACCTTCGTGTCTGCACGCCTCCTGCGCACATGCTCCTGGAATTGTCTTCCCTTCATCCTGGGCATCATGATGTCTGCGATCACCAGGGCGATGGAGGAGGCATGCTGCTCAAACAAGTGCAAGCCTTCTTCTCCATCGTTGGCTATGAGCACGGTATACCCGTGCTCCTGCAGCATCTCGCTCATGATCAGTTGGATGTCAGGGTCATCCTCGACCAGCAGAATGGTCTCAGATCCGCCCAGAACTGCCTGCGCTTCGAATGGCCCCCGTTCCTCCGCCGATTCCGTTTTGGGTTCGACGGCTGAGAAGTATAGCAAGAAGGTGGTACCTTGACCTGGTTGACTCTGCACTCGAATCACGCCGTGATGCTGCTTGACGATGCCGTAGACGACGGCAAGGCCCAGTCCTGTTCCCTGACCCACCTCCTTGGTGGTAAAGAACGGTTCAAATAATCGCGCCTGAACCTGTTCATCCATCCCAATTCCCGTGTCGCTGATGCGCACGAGGACATAGGACCCGGGAGGGAGATAGGGCTGGACATGTTGCCCGCCCTGTGCAATTTCGACCTGCTGGGTGGTGATCTCCAGGTCTCCCCCGGCAGGCATGGCATCGCGCGCATTCATGCAGAGATTCACCAGGACCTGCTCCAGCTGCGTTGGATCGGCATAGACCGCTTTCAGTGCCGGGTCAGCGTGGAACACAAGCTGCACGCTTGCTCCCAGAAGCGTCCTGAACAGGTCGAGGAGCGAGGCGATCTGCTCATTCAGGTCGACGTATCTCTGTTCCATGGGAGTTCCACGCGCAAAGGCCAGGAGCTGCCGGGTCATGCGCGCTCCCCGCTCGGCTCTCGTATGTATATGCTGGAAGTACTCGGAGAGGACATGTTCCTGCTGCGTGCGCGCCATCCCCCGCTGGGCATAGCCCATAATCCCGGCCAGCAGGTTGTTAAAATCGTGCGCCAGACCACTGACCAGCAGCCCCAAACTTTCCATCTTCTGGGTTTGCTGCATCTGTACCTGCAAGGACTGGCGCTCGGCCCGCAGCCGCACACGTTCCAGACAGTCATCGATGGCAATGGGTAGCCGCGAGAGATGGGTTTTGAGGATGTAATCACTCAAGCCAATTTTCATCGCCTCTGCGGCAATTTCTTCGCTGCCAGTCTCGGTCACCATGACCACTGGCAGATCGGAGGAGCGCGCCCGGATTGCCTTGAGGATCTCGAGCCCCGTCGTCCACTTGAGCTGATAGTCTGTGAACACCATCGTATAGTCCAGCTCTCGCAGGGCCTCTTCGAACGCCTGCTGGTGAAGAATCTCCACGTAGGTCGCTGCCGGAATCGCCTGCTGGATGGTTCGTTTTATCAGTTCACGGTCATACGGGCTATCATCAATGAGCAGAAATCGCATAGTTGTCCTCACTCTGCTGCATGCAACTCTATCCAGAAAACGCTCCCATGTCCTATGCCGGAGATGATACCGATGCGTCCTCCCATCAGTTCGACGGCCTTGCGCACGGTCGCCAGTCCCAGACCCACGCCGTCGTAGACCTCGACGCCATGCAGCCGGACAAACGGCCGAAACAGCCGTAGTTGATCGTCGGGCGCAATGCCAATGCCGTTATCCTCGATCTCGAGGCGGCACACCTTCTGGGTGGTTGCTGCCCTGATTGTCACCGTGGGTCGCACTCCTGGCGGCACGAATTTGAGCGCATTGGACAACAGATTGGTCAGCGCCAGCATGAGCAACACGACGTTCCCCTGCACTATCGGCAGCTCCCTATCGACAACCACCAGGGCCTGGCGCTGCCCTACCTCCCGCTCCAGGTGTTGCACACATCGCTGGACCAGCTCATCGAGCGCGATGTGCTGTAACTGCCGATCAGCGCGCTCGACACGCGCGAAATCGACCAGCCCATCGATGATCTCCTGCATCTGCACGGCGACGGACTGAATACGCTCCAGGTCGTGTCGTCCTTGCACCCCCAGCCGCTCGGCCTCTTCCTCCTGCAAGAGCCGGGCAAAGCCTTTGATCGCCCGTAGCGGCGCCTGCACATCGTGCGTCATCGCGTGAAAGAAGGACTCCAGCTCTTCGTTGCGCAGCTTCAGTTCCCGTGAGAGCTGACGCGTCCGCAGCAGGATTTCCACCCGCGCCTGCAGTTCCAGCTTCTCAATCGGTACGCGGATCAGCTCATCCACCGTCTTCCACAGGTGACGGGTGAGCAACTCGGCCTCCCGCTGCGAGGTGATGAGCACCACGGGTAAAAAGGTCGGGGCGTCCTCGGCCTTGCGCAGACGCACCTCCGGCCAGAGCCGGTCCAACGTGGGACCATCGATCAGACACAGATCAAACGGAATGACGAGAGGTGTTCCATTGTCTGGGATCACCACCTCATAATGCTGTCTCAACCAGTCGGACAGCAAGGCGCGATTCGTTTTGTGGTCCAGGAGCAGCAGTACGCGGTTCATCTCTCCTACTCCTCCATGATGCTCTGGATCACCCCAATCAATTCCTTGACCACCAGGGGCTTCACCATCACGCCTTTCGCTCCATGGGATAAACTGGCCTGCTGAATGGCCGCACTCTGCCGGGGTGATACGACCAGAAAGGGAATTTTGGCCGTCCGCAACTGCTCGCAGCGCGCCCAGATCTCCGCGTCGAAACCGGTAATATCGACCAGGGCCCCGGCAAGCGGCTGCGGGTTCGCCAGGGCCCGATCGATCTCCTCGTAGGTCGCCGTCGAGACGGCGGGATACCCCTCTTTCGCGAGGAAGTCCGCCAACAGCTGCAGATTGCGCGGCAGACGGTTGACCAGCAACAGTGTGCGAGCGGCGGTTGACATGCTTAGCCCTCCTTGCTTGCAGCATCGATGTAGGAGATCCTTCCCGTCAAAATGCCTTGCAGGTTCGAGAGGGGTTGGCCCACCTTGATGCCATAGCGACTCATTTCGATTTCGCGTAAGGTGCGTTCAAAGCTCGACAAGCGTTTCTTGAGGACGCCAACGACCTTGCGGAGTTCCCCACGCAGTTCCAGGTAGCGTAAGAACACAATATTATCCGCCAGGTAACTGATTCCCACGTCACTCACCTGGAAGTCGCCGACGATCGACTCCACTTCGTTGATGAGCAGGACGGCCACGCCCATATTCTGAATGCAGGGGTTCGATCTGCACCACCGAGAGGGTCCCGCGCTCTATCATGGCCCGGACCGGGATATTGAGGGATTCACAGCGTCGCAGGAGCGTCTCTCGCGCCTCTTCAAAGGTGTAGACCACCGACCGTTCGCCTCGCCCTGCCGCCTCTTTCATGAATTGGAGCCCCAGCGTCGTTTTCCCGACACCGGTGGGGCCCGTCAGAATGCTGATGGTGCCACGCTCCAGCCCCCCGTGCAGCAGTTCATCCAGCTCTGAAACGCCGGAGGAGATGGTCTCCTGTACGAACTGCTTGAGGTGCTGCTCGGGGAGCAGGTGCGGAAACACCTCCATGCCCCGATCGGTGAGACGCATGCTGTGGAACCCACTGCGAAAGTCAGAGCCCCGAAACTTGCTGACACTGACCGCACGGCCTTCCTGCTGAAAATGCAGGTGGATGACGCCGTCGCTCATAAATTGGAGGTCGTCATCAGGAACGGAACTGTTGCCTTCGGAGGTATAGAGAACAGTTGCTCCCTGCTCGACCAGAAAGCGCAGGAAGGAGAGCACCTGTTTGCGGAACTGGAACGCATCGGTGGCGAGGTAGCGAAACTGCGTCATGGCATCGAGAAGGACCCGCTGCGGCTTCAGATGCTCGATCTGCTCCATGATCTGCCGGGTCACCGGCTCGCGTTCGACTTCGGCAGGAGAAAAAATATCGTAGGTTTGCATTTCGGTGAAGAAGTCCGCGTTGGGCGAGAGATCCAGGAAGTGGACCTGGGTAAGATCAAAGCCAAGCGCGTTGGCATTGGCGCGCAGTTCCGCTTCGGATTCCCCCAATGTGATAAAGAGGCTGCGCTCTCCTTGAGCCGTTCCTTCGGTGAGAAAGTGCAGGCCGAGCGTCGTTTTCCCACACCCGGAACCGCCGCGCAAGAGATAGGCGCGCTTTTGGATGAGGCCGCCATATAAAATCTCATCGAGCCCTACCACGCCCGTCGAGACCCGCACAAATCCTTGCTCGACCCCGCCATTACGCTGCTGTTTCTGCGGCTCCTGCCCTGGGATAACCTCCTCCGGGGGGAGAGGGTTCTTGCTCGTATTCATAACATGCTTCTCCTTCATTGGTCATGCGGCACGATCCGATTGGCGACGGAAAAAATACCTTGTGTAGTGGTGTCCTTCTCCGTAGGGCAAAGCAGCCGCACGTGCCAGAGTGAGAAGAGGACGCGGTAGTTAACGCAACGGGGTCGGGCATGAAACGCCTCCCATGATCTCAACATCCTATCAGTGCAGAAATACAGGACAATAACGATCTTCCAGGCACATCATCTCACGGCTCGAGTCTATCCATGGGCTTTTCCTACGAGAGCTATAAATACCCTACTACCATATTATATAGTACACGGGTGAGAACCCAATGATGGAGACAAAAGGTTACTGCTATCGAGCCAGCTTTTGGGAAATATGGTACTTTAGCTACTTTGTCCCATTGCCAAGCCATAGAACAGTAGCGCGGCAGCAGCAGCCATCACCAGAAAGGTCAGGACCAGGCCAATAATCGTCAACACGCTCAAACGCTGCTTGCCCATGATCGCCCGGTTCGTGCCCACCAGGATTAGCGTGATGATCAGCAAGGGAGACAATACCCCGGCGAGCACATTGGACCAGAAGATGAGGCGAAGAGGGTCAATGCGCAGGAGTGCTAGTATGAGGCTCACCACCAGGGCTACTGTGAGAATCAGGTAAAAGCCCTCATTCTGCCACGGCTTCTTGGAGAGGCCCATCGGCCAGCCAAGCGTACCCGCGACAGCATAAGAAGCGCCTGCGAGCAAGACCGGAATTGCCACCAGCCCGGCACCGATGAGCCCGAACGCGAAGAGATACTTGGCGAGTGGGCCGAGCAGGGGTGCTAGCGCTTGTGCTGCATCGGCTGCCGTCGTGATGCTTTTGTGATGGCCAAAAAGCGTTGTCGCTGTCGAGAGGATGATCGCGTAGGCTACCAGGTTCCCACCAATCACTCCCACCCCCATGTCGAGCTTGAGCAGCCGCATCTGCTCTTTGGGAGTCCCAAGACGCACCTCCTCCTTTTCACCTTGCACCTGCCAGAAGATGTTATAAGGTGAAATGGTTGCCCCGAGCAAGGCAACTGCGCTGCTAACGCTCGCGAACGTGAGATCTATGTGCGGCACCACTGTATTGAACAGAACTGCGCTCCAATCCGGTTTCGCCCAGATCGCGGTGATGATATAGGCCCCAAATGCCAGGCTCAGCACAAGAAAAATGTTTTTGAGCGTTCCAAAGTTGCGGTATACTGTGAAATACCACAGGACAGCGACGATGGGGATAACAAACCAGAACCAGGCAAGACCCGTCAGCAACCCGAAGCCACTGCCAACGGCGGCCAGGTCAGCGGCAATCAAGGCGATGTTTGAGATAATGAGCAGGAGCGCGGCCAGTCCAGCAACGGGACGCCCATAGTGCTCGCGCAACAGGTCTGCCAATCCCTTTTGCGTAATATGTCCAATCTTGGCACAGGTAAAGAGGACTGTGTAGTAGAGCGGTGTTGCCAGGAGTAGCAGCCAGAGATGCCCAAAGCCATTTTGTGCGCCATCAATGGTGTAGGAGCCGACCGCGGATGAGTCATTGCCCGCCATGCCTCCTAAAAAGCCCGGCCCCAGCAGCCCCACAACGTAACGAAACCCACCTGGTGATGGTTTGTGAGACGGGATATTCGTTGCTGTTGCGGCGTGGTTCTCTTTGGCGCTGCTGCGGTGCCTTCGCAGCGCTTGCACTTCCTCCTCTTTTCCTCGCAGCCCTTCAGCAGTGGGGATGGCCGACTCTACCTCATCGATCGGACCGCTCTGCTGCTTATCCTCCAATTGCTCGGCCCCGGTTGCTGAAAGTGCCTCCACTTCCTCTGTGTTCGCCTCGATCAGCACATTCCCGTCGGCGTGTTTTTCATCTGCCTGCTCAACAGCCTGGATGCGATCAGCTGGAACAGTCAAATCTTTCTTGAAGAGTAGTCCTTTGTGCACCACAATCTCCTCGACTTTGCCCTGTGGATCACGGACCACGCCCGTTACTTTCGGTGGACTAATATCTGCCTCGCCCAGATCACCCCCGGTCGCCGTCACGTGCATTCCAGGTTCGACCTGGTTGCTCTTCCGTTGTTGTTTTCTGCTCTGTCGTCGCTTGCTCACGTGTCCTGTTCATTCCTTCATTGCCTCTTACATGGGAGCAGAAGAAAAAGAGTTTCACCGCCTGCTGTAATGCATTACGTGCTGCTTTCAGCATGAAGCGCAGGCTGAGATGAAAGTGCGATATCAAGAGGAGCCTGTGGATGGCTGGTAGTAGCGGACATCCCAAGAGCTTTCTTGAGTGCTTCAAGATATTCCAACGTCATCACAGGCAAGAGGTAATTGTTCTTGATGAGTGTGTGTGCGCGTTTGCCGAGTTTGCGCCAGAGGTCACGATCATAAATGAGCCTGAGTGCCGCCTGTGCGCACGTTTCTGTGTCATCGACAAGGTAGCCGTTCCGCCCATCGATGATCTGCAAGCGTAAACCTGTCACCGAGGTTCCGACTACCGGCTGGTATTTCCACATGGCTTCCGTGACGGTCAATCCGAACCCCTCACGGATTGAGCGTTGGAGCATGACGCTCGAATAGCGTTGAAAGGCATTCACTTCCGTGTGCGTGATCACAGCAGGATCAGACAGGAGGTGGATATCCGGGTCGTTGCCTGCATACTCCTGCAGGTCTTTCAGAATCTCCAGCGCTTTTACGTCATCGGCCGCTTCCATGGCCCCTACAAGGGCTACCTGCACGGAAGGAAGCTGCTGCTTCACCAGGCGATATACATCAATCACCTGGTGGGGATTTTTCCAGTTGCTAAATCGTGACACCTGTGTAATGAGTGGCCGCGCTACATCTATGCCGCATTTTGCCAGTGCCCGCATCCCTTTGGCCGGTGTGAGAAAGCGATTTTTTTCGCTGAAAGGATCGATGGTGGGCATAATCACCTGGGTCTTTTCGGACGGCAAGTCTTTGAAAACCGATTGCTGGGAGTTAAACACGCACACGCTATAGGCATCAAGGAACTGTTCAATGTACGCCTTTGCATACGGATCTGGATTCGCCGTGTCGATATGGCACATCCAGAGGGTTGGTCTCATCCAGGGGAATAACTGTGCAAAGGGGGCAAGTTGAAAGTCGTGCACGAAGTAGATGTCGGCCTGATTTTCTTCCGCATGACGCATGGCCGGTGTAAGACGTAGTTTATCAAGGAACACGCGCTGCTCTTCTGCGGGTATGTCCCCTTGTTCAATTCCCTGTAGGAGGTCTGCAAGACGTGCCGTAAAGAGGTTAGAGGGCTCATCAAGCTGGATCACTTTGCGGGTCTGCTCAATGCCAAGCTCCTCCATGAGGGGGTTGAGCGCTTGCAGAAGCTCCGCCACCCCTCCACCACGGGCTGTAGTGTTGATGTGAAGGACATGCGATCCAGCCAGAGACTCTGCGGCGCGATAAATGCGCGAAAGCAAATCGCTCCCTACCAAGCGTTCATAGCGGTCCAATCGAGGTGATCTTTTCATGAGAGCATACTCCTGAGGTTTTGTTACAGAAAGCTTATCGAAACGCAGTAAAAGTCGATCAATATGCGACTTCGCTTAGCAGTACCCTATTTCTTGTAGCGGCTCTGTCCTTATTCATCCTGATAACCTTCTCGTATATCTTTACATATTTCTCCGTCATCACACGCGCAGAGAAATTCTGCTCAACATACGCAGGTAGTGCATCCCTGTCGATCTCATCAATGTGGGAAATAAACTGAACCATTTCAGCGGCAGTACGGACCAGAAAACCTGTTTCCCCATGCACAACGATTTCTGAGGCAGCGCCACGGTCAAAAGAAATGACCGGGCAGCCCAATGCCATGGCTTCGATCATGACGATCCCAAATGGCTCTTCCCATTCAATTGGATTGAGGAAACCATGAGCGCGGCTGAGCAAATTCACTTTCTGCCTCATATTCACGGGGCCAATATACTTAATCTGTTCGTTATCGATCTGCGGTTGAATCTGCTCGTGAAAGTAGGAGACCGAGGCTTTCTCATACCGATCAATCGTGCCAGCCAGGACAAGTGGTACATGGGCTTGCTTTGCCACCTCGATTGCCAAGTGGGGCCCTTTCTCAGGGACAAAACGCCCTAACCAAACAAAGAAATCGCCTCTCTTCCTGCGGCGAGTCCGAAATTGACTCATCTCAAGGCCATTATGCACCGCTCCCACAAAATTGAGAGGAAGCTTTTCTTGTGCACGAGCACTTTCACTAATCGCAACGATCGGTACCGAAGGCGCCCAATCCATATAGTAGCGGTCAGCATCACCAACCCGGCCACCTGGGGCACGATCAAAGGGAAAATGGCTGTGCAACGTCGTGACGTGGGGCATGGCAAGAGCCGCAGTCAGAGGGAAAATGTACAGATCAGCACTCGAGGAAAGATGGGTATGCACGATATCGAAATCTTGTGCTCTCACCTGTTCGAGCGCCTTGTGCAAGTGATAAAAGGCTTTGAGATGCATTGTCCAGGGGATGCCTTGCTGAAGCAGAGATTTCGGGAAAAATGAAACGAGCTTTGCTGATGTCTTTGCATCACCCGGTGCAAACAACGTTACATCATGACCTTGCGCTACTTGTTCCTCTACAAGTGTAGAGAGGACGCTCTCGGTTCCACCATAGGTTTTTGGCGGGATCGTGATCCAGGGAGGGGCTATCTGTGCTATTCTCATAATTCCATCCTTTCTCCTGCTATCTATCACACGGTTGAAATCGTTTCTGTGTTTCAGGCGCTTCATGATATTTCCTAGAGTAATCTCTTCAAATTCTTCTTTTTTCGTAGATACGAGGGCATTTCGCACCGGCTCCATCCTTTCCATCAAAACTCCGGCTGACTCTCTTTCCCGGGGGTTCTTTCGATCGCCTCACTCTACATGAGTTCATTTTTTCTGCATTCTCTCGTCAAAAAGTGCAGAGTCGGAACTGGCGGCTGGCGAAGGAGAGAGGAGCTGATGAGACATCCAGATGTATTCCTCGACAGGGGGTGCAAGCAATGAGTACGGCGGTTGATTTTGTCCGGCACTTTCGTCAGCTTCGTGCGCTGGTTATCGGCGACGCTATGCTTGATACTTACAGCAAACCGAGCGCGAAAGCCCCCGTGATTCATCCGGGGGATGAAGCGCCGTTCCTTTATGGGGTGAGGGGGAGGCGAGTGCGCTCAGCTGGTTGACAGAGCGGATGTAGCCTGCTAGAATTGGAAGAGATGTTCTAGTGGAGCACCGAGCAAGGCTGATGAGGAAAAAAGACGCTGAGGAGCGTCAGCTCTCCAGAAAGAAGACACCAACGTTTCTGCTCGAACTGCCGCTGGTCGTGCACGCAGGGCAGGCCGCACGCATCCGGGGACATCTGGAAGTGGGGCGGCAGTTCTACAACGCTGTCCTCTCCGAGGGGCAACAACGCTTGCGCCGCATGCGAGCCGACCCCGCCTGGCAGGCAGCCCGTGCCATCCCCCGCACCCAGAAGCAGGAGCGAAACACCGCCTTTGCGGCCCTGCGGGAGCGCTACGGCTTTTCCGAGTACGCCTTTCACGAGCTCGCGCGGAAGCTGCGCGTCGCGTGGCTGGCCGAGCACCTGGATGCCGTGCTGGCCCAGACGTTGGCCAGCCGTGCCTATCACGCCCTCAACCGCGTCTGTACGGGCAAGGCCCGCCGGGTGCGCTTTAAGAGCAAAAGCCGGGGACTGGACAGTATCGAGAACAAGCGCAACGATACCGGATTGCGCTTTGTGCTCGAGCCTCCAGAGGAGGGCAATCGCGGCTGGCTGATCTGGAAGGAGGACCAGCTGCCTGCCGTGATCGATTGGGACGATGAGGTGGTCGCTCATGGACTCAGACACCGCATCAAATATGCCCGCCTGGTACAGCGCCGTGCTAGCAGTGAGCGTGCCGCAGGGGCTGACCGGCAGGGCTATCGCTATTTCGTGCAACTCGCGCTCGAAGGCCTCCCCCTGCAGCAACCCAAACATCCCGTGGGGCGCGACATCATCGGAGCGGATCTGGGGCCGTCGACCATCGCGCTGGTCCCGCGAGCAGGAGAGGCCAGCCTCGCGCTGTTCTGTGAGGAACTGGCCCCTAACGCCCAGGCCATCCGTCGGCTGCAACGCCGGATGGAGCGGCAGAGGCGTGCGGCCAATCCCGCCAACTACGATGCCAAAGGGCGCATTAAGAAGCAGGGGAAGATGAGGCTGAAATGGAAGACGAGCAAGAACTACGAGCGCACGCGCAGGCGCAAGGCGACCAGAGAACGGAGGCTCTCAGCCCACCGCAAGAGCCTGCATCGCAGAAAAGCTCATGAAATCGTGGCCGTGGGCAATACCGTGATTCTCGAAAAGCTTTCATATAAAGCGTGGCAAAAGCAGTATGGCAAAAGCGTGGGACTGCGCGCACCAGGGATGTTTGTAGAGATGCTCCGGCGCACCGTTGCAAGCACGGGCGGCACCCTGATCGAAGTCCCCCCACGGCAAGCCAAACTCTCGCAGTTCTGCCATGGCTGCGGACGGCACGTCAAAAAGCCGTTATCACAGCGCTGGCATCACTGTCCCTGTGGCGTAGGGCCCGTGCAGCGGGACCTGTACTCCGCCTTTCTGGCCTCCACGCTCTCAGCAAATCATCTGATCCCGTCATGTGCCCAGGCTGTCATTCCCTGGGAAAGTGCGGAGGCGCGCTTGCAGGCCGCACATGCACGGGTGCTCCAACGGGCGAATGAGGGGCAGTCTTTGCCCCGAAGCATGGGTGTGCCCCGTGCCGGAGCCCGTCGGCCTCAAAGTCTGGGCGAAGCGACACAAGAGCTACTTTTTCTCTCGAGGAGGGGACACGTAGAAGCGTGGAAGCACCGCTCAGAACCCCCGCGGCTTTAGCCCGGGGAGCATTCAGCTATCGCATGTTTGTTCATAGTAGAGATAAAATAGGTTTTATTGACCCGAACCAAAAGGTATCTCAAGACCTCTTGCACTCCTCTTTATCCCCTAAGTGGTTAGAAGAGGTGCAAGATGTTGCCAAAAAGATACGTCAGTTCTTACTTGAAAAGCCAACTATACCAATAGAGTTTATATTAGTTGACTTGCATGGAAACACGAGAACAGAGTCCCCTACTCGATGGGATATCCTTGAAACGTTACTTTACGGAGAATACGCACATGCCTCACAACGAGAGCGATTAAAAAACTGGCTCACAACGGACTTTGAAGAGGAGGTAAGAAGTTTTCTCATGAGGGAATTTAGAGACATACTTAT
>Ga0070717_10001363_pt1 | contig 16812 bp, 10 predicted proteins | sample LARL113metaG_FD_71366 | JGI IMG/M metagenome (GOLD analysis project Ga0070717, IMG submission 71366) | Corn, switchgrass and miscanthus rhizosphere microbial communities from Kellogg Biological Station, Michigan, USA - LAR L11-3 metaG | ecosystem: Host-associated > Plants > Roots > Rhizosphere ... | reverse complement strand
CCGTGTGGTTGCTGACGGAGCGCTTCCGGATCGCGCAGCAGCGCGTTGCGCACCGTGGCCGGTGCGTCTATCGCCTGCTCGTCGCCGAACTCCCAAGGCCGGGTGGCCCCGGTGTACTCGCCCGCCTGCCCCGCGTCACGCTGCTCGTGGTCCCCGTAACCGCCCTCGGGAAGCTCGGCGAAGACCCGGCGCAGGGCCGTCTCGCCCAGCCGGCGCACCGCCTTCGGAGTCAGCTCCAGCCGGCCTCCGGTCCGCTCCAAGTAGCCCTGCCGCTCCAGTTCACGCTCGGTCTGCCGCAGCGCCTCCATGTCATCGACGGCCTGACGGCCGAGCGCCCGCCGGATCGCGCTCTCGTCGATGTCGTCGAGCCGCGCCCCCGGGTAGTCCTGGCGCAGCGCGTTCTCCAGGTCGGCCAGGTCGGCCAGGTCGGCGAGCGCGGTCGTGGCGTCGCCCAGGCCGAGCGGCTCGTCGCCGGTCATCGGGTTATCGGCCCAGCCGGGAAGATCCATGTCAGGCCGGCGGGCCCGTAGCAAGTCGGCCAGCCGGGCCATCTCCGCGGCGAGGCCAGCGTCCTGCAGCGTCTGGCCCATCAGCCCGGCCAGCTCATCGCGCTGGCTCTCGGTGAGCGACTCGAGCAGCCGTTGCGCCGCCGAAGCCCGGCGGACCAGCGAGTCGACCAGTTCCTCCAGGTTGCGCGGGTCGTCCGGGAACAGGTCCCGGTAGGAGTCCATGAAGCGGTCGAAGTCCTCTTGGGTGTGCTCGCCCCGCGAATCGGCCTCCAGCATCCCGTTCAGATCGGCGAGCATGTCCTTGACCCGCTGCATCGCTTCGGCGTCAGGGCGCTCGAGGCTTTCCTTCATGCCGCGGAACTGGCTGTCAAGTACCTCGCTGCGGAGCAGGTCCTTGAGGCGCTCGAAGGTCTCCCGGGCGGCCGCCGAACGCCATGAGTAGTCGGCCAGCCGACGGATCGCCTGCGCCGCGTCCGATGGCAGCGAGTCGAGTTCCGCCTCGCGCAGCCTGGCTTCGTCGCTGGGGTCGGGGAAGAGTTCCGCGCGCTCCTGCCCGATGGCCGTGTCGAGCAGCGCGCGCGCCTGGTCAAGAATCCCGTCGAGCCGGCCCCGGTTGCGCACGTCCCGCTGCTGGTCACGTACCCGCCGCAGCATGTCGTCCAGGCCGTGGCGGCCCGACAGCCCCCGGCGCAGCAGGTCGCGTAGCGCGCTGGCCGGGTCCGCTCCCGCCAGCACCGCGTCGCCCAGCTCGTCAAGCGCGCCGCGGGCGTCGTACGGCGGGGCCAGCGGGTCCGGCCCGTCGTGGTACTCGCCGTACCGGTAACCGCCGCTCATTTCATTGCCTCCCTCGCGGGCGGTCGGCCCCAGGGGGCCTCCCATGGTCGGGCCGGAGGCGCGCAAATTGGCTGAGCGGGAGGCGGGTCCTCGGCGCAGGGACACACGTCGTGCCGGAGGCGCGCTGACCGGCACTGCGGCCCTGAAGGTGCGTCGTGCCGGAGGCGCGCAGGCCAATCGCGCAGGCCAATACTGTGCGGCGTTCGGCCCGGCGCCTGCGGCGTTCCGGCAGCGCGGGTCGATAGAGAGCGCCTCATGCTCTGTTGCCCGCTCGCCTGCGGGGCGCCTGAAGGCGCCGCCTTCCCTCGTCGCTCGTGCTCTGCTGCCCGCTCGCCCGCCGTGGCGCCTGAAGGCGCCGCCTTCCCTGCTTGCTTTGCGCCTCCGGGGCGCTTAGCGCGCCGCCTTCCCTCGTCCCTCGTCGCTCGTTCCTCGCTCCTCGCTCCTCAGTCCAGGCAGCGCCGCGCCCCTTCGGCGCGTCAGTCCAGGCGGCGCTGCGCCCCTCCGGCTCGCTCATGCCTCTCCCTCAGGTCCGGTAGATGGCGCCGCCGTCGATGGCGTCCTTGGACAGCCGCCGCATCAGGTACAGCCCCTCGAGGGCGAACTCCAGCGCTGCGGCGGCATGCCCGAACGACTCATCGCCGCTGTCCATGCCCAGCCGTCCCATGATCCTGGCCAGGCCCGGCACCTCCCCGATCCGCTGGAGCAGGTCGGCGGCGGGCACCAGGTCGCCGGACTCGACGCTGCCGCCGCCTTCGAAGGTGGCGAGCAGGCCGGTAAGGTCGGCGCTGCCCAGCCTGGCGCGGAAGGTCTCGGCCACCGCGCGGCGCAGCAGGTGCTCAAGGACTTCCTGCTCCCGGCCCTCCTCGCTGACCTCGAATTCGACCTTGCCGCGTAGCGTGCTCACTGTGGCCGGCAGGTCGCAGATCCGGGCCACCGGCTGCGTCTCCCCAGTGAGGGCGGCCCGGCGCAGCGCAGAGGCCGCGGTGGACTCGGCGGCGGCGATCGCGAACCGGGCCGATACTCCGGAACGCGAGTCAACCGCCGGCGAGGCGCGGACCAGCCGGGTGAACCGGGCGATGACCTCCATCAGGTGCTCGGGGAGGGCCGCCCCCGGGTCGGCGCCGTTCCACGAGATCAATGACTCCTGCTTGGTCAGGGCGATCTCGTCTTCCAGGGACACCGGGTAGTGAGTACGGATCTCGGCGCCGAACCTGTCCTTCAGCGGGGTGATGATGCGGCCCCGGTTCGTGTAGTCCTCGGGGTTAGCGCTCGCCACCAGAACCAGGTCGAGCGGCAGGCGAAGGGCGTATCCGCGTACCCCGATGTCCCGTTCCTCCAGGACGTTGAGCAACGCCACCTGGATACGTTCGGCCAGGTCTGGAAGTTCGTTGAGGCAGAAGACGCCCCGGTTGGTCCGTGGCACCAGCCCGAAGTGGATGGTTTCCGGGTCCCCGAGGGTGCGCCCCTCGGCCACTTTCACCGGGTCGATGTCGCCGATCAGGTCGCCCACGCTGGTGTCCGGCGTGGCCAGCTTCTCCCCGTAGCGCTCGCCGCGGTGCCGCCAGGTCACGGGCAGGTCGTCGCCCAGTTCCGCGGCCAGGCGGCGGCAGCGTGCGCAGGCGGGCTGGTAGGGATGGTCGTTGATCTCGCAGCCCGCTACCATCGGCGTCCATTCGTCGAGCAGCGTAGGCAGGGTGCGGATGAGCCGCGTCTTGCCCTGGCCCCGCTCACCGAGCAGGATCGTGTCGTGCCCGGCGAGGAGCGCCCGTTCCAGGTGCGGGAGCACGGTCTGGCCAAAGCCGACGATCCCGGGGAACCGGTCCTCGCCGGCCCGCATCCTGGTCAGCAGGTTCTGGCGAAGCTCTTCTTTGACCGTCATGAACGAGTGGCCGCTGGCCCTGAGTTCTCCCAGGGTGGCTACAGCGGGACGGGGCGACGAGTCGGCTGCGGGGTGGCTCTGGTTGTGTAGCTGCACCATTCGACAGTATGTGGAGGCCGGCCTGGTTCGCACATTGCCCAGGTCAGGCCGGCCCGTATCGACCGCTGACAGGAGATAGGGCATTGGGAAGAAAAGATCCTGCGCTGGCCATCGATATCGGGGGGACCAAGATCGCGGCGGGGCTCGTCGAGCCCGACGGGCGGCTGCTGACCTGGGCGCAGATCCCCACCCCGCGGCTGGACGCCGAGCAGCTGTGGCGCACGCTGGACTCGCTGATCAGCCGGGTCATCGCCGAGGGCCACGTCGAGGCGCCCGAGGAGCTGGCTGGCGTCGGATGCGGCTGTGGTGGGCCGATGGAGTGGCCGGCCGGGAACGTTTCCCCGCTGAACATCCCGGCCTGGCGCGCCTTCCCGCTCCGTGGACGGCTCGAGAAGCGGTTCCCCGGTCTGCCGGTGCGGCTGCACAACGACGCGATCTGTGTGGCCGCCGGTGAGCACTGGCGGGGTGCGGGCCGTGGACGGCGCACGATGCTCGGCATGGTGGTCTCCACTGGCGTCGGGGGCGGCCTGGTGCTGGACGGCAGGCTCATCAACGGGGCGACGGGCAACGCCGGCCACATCGGCCATGTGGTGGTGGACCCGGACGGTCCGCCGTGCGTATGCGGCGGGCGCGGCTGTGTCGAGGCGATCGCCCGCGGGCCCGCGCTGGCCGCGTGGGCCCAGGCCGAGGGCTGGCGGCCCGGTCAGGTGGACGTGACGGCCAAGGACCTCGCGGATGACGCGGCGCAAGGCCATCCGGTCGGGCTGGCCGCGATGCGCCGGGCGGGCCGGGCCCTCGGCATCGCCATCGCCTCCGCCACCCACCTCTGCGACCTTGAGGTGGTCGCGGTGGGGGGCGGGCTGGCCCAGGCCGGGTCCTTGCTGCTTGACCCGCTGGAAGAATCGTTGCGCGTGCACGTGGGCCTTGATTTCGCGCGGGAGGTCGTCGTGGTGCCTGCGGCGCTCGGGCAGAGCGCCGGGCTGGTCGGCGCCGCCGCGTTGCTGTTCGCCGCTGACCGCTACTGGGCTGGAGAATGACGCCGCAGGTGCGAGACTGCCAGTGGTCATCAAAGGAGTGCTCTGATAGACCACTTGGCATGACGATGGCGTCCTCCCTGGTCGGGCCCGATGACGTGGCTGCCGCCCGCGAAGTGCTCCACGGGGTCCTGGCGCCCACTCCGCTGCTGCGCTCCCGCGTGCTGTCTGACCGGCTCGGTGGGCCGGTCTTCCTCAAATGCGAGAACCTGCAGCGGACCGGGTCGTTCAAGGCCCGCGGCGCTTACCTGCGGATTTCCAGGCTCACCGACTCCGAGCGGGCCCGCGGCGTGGTGGCAGCGAGCGCGGGCAACCACGCCCAGGGGGTGGCTTTCGCCGCGGCGCTGCTCGGCGCGAAGGCGACCGTGATCATGCCGGAGGGCGCGCCGCTGCCCAAGATCGAGGCCACCAAGGGCTACGGGGCCGACATCATCTTGCACGGTCAGACGGTGGACGACGCGCTGACCGAGGCGCACGCCTACGCCAACGAGCACGGTGCGGTTTTCATCCACCCGTTCGACCACCCCGATGCGGTGGCCGGCCAGGGCACGGTCGGCCTGGAGATCATGGAGCAGTGCGCCGAGGTGCGGACGATCGCCGTCCCGGTGGGTGGCGGCGGTCTCGCGGCCGGCATCGCCGTGGCGGTGCAGGGGGCCGATCCGGCCATCCGCGTGGTGGGGGTGCAGGCCGAGGCGGTCGCGCCATTCCCCGCCTCGCTGGCCGCGGGGCATCCAATGCGGGTGGAGCCCGCGCCGACCATGGCGGACGGCATCGCGGTCGGCCGGCCGGGCGAGATCACCTTCGCCATCATGGCCGCGTTGGCCGACCGGGTGGTGACCGTTTCCGAGGAGACCCTGTCCCGCGCGCTGCTGCTCTGCCTGGAGCGCGCCAAGCAGGTCGTGGAGCCGGCCGGGGCAGCGGGCGTCGCGGCCCTGCTTGAGCACCCGGGCGTGTTCGAACCACCGGTGGTGGCGGTGCTCTCCGGGGGGAACATCGACCCGCTGCTGCTGTCCAAGGTGCTGCGGCACGGCCTGTCGGCGGCCGGCCGCTACCTGGCGTTGCGCTGCCGGATTCCCGATCGCCCCGGCGCGCTCGCCACCCTGCTCCGCGAGGTCGCGAACCTCGGCGCCAACGTCCTCGACGTGGTCCACGAGCGGGTCACCGCGCGGGTGCGGGTGGACGAGGTGGAGGTGCTGCTGCAGGTGGAAACCCGCGGGCCCGGGCACTGCGACGAGGTGATCCGCCAGCTTCGCCAGGCCGGCTACACCCTCATCTTCAGCTGACCGGCTGCGCGGGAGCGCGGGCGGGAGTGCGGGCGGGAGCCTGGGCGGCGGCCAGCCCGAAGGCGATGTCCAGTACGACCTCGCGCAACTCGGCCGGGTCGCGGGCCCGGTCGGCAAAGAACATGCAGCCGAAGCTCACGCTGGCCAGGGCCACGGCCGCGCGGACCTGCTCGGCGAGCGGAGCACCTGGCTCACTGAGTATCCCGACCAGCCCGTCCATCCGCTCCCGGAACAGCTCGCTGCGGTGCTTGGCGGCCGCGAGGGCGCTGAGCGCGGCCTGGTTCTGTTGCATCATCCGGAAGACTTCACTGCCGTCTTCGACAATGCCGAAGTACCGGTTCAGCACGGCACCACGTACCTCGGCCGTCCTCGGCTGGCTCCGGCCCCATTCGATGAGCGCGTCGATCTGGCCGAAGTAGTCCTCGACCAGGCTGCTGACGATGTCTTCCTTGGACTTGAAGTGGTAGTACAAGGCCGCCTTGGTGACCGCGAGCCGTTCGGCGATCTCGCGCAGCGAGGTCTTCTCGTAGCCCTGCTCGGCGAAGAGTTCCAGCGCCACGGCCTGGATCCGCTCCCTGGTGTCACCGCGAGCGTGCGGCGTTTCTGCGCCCGGTGTGCGCGGCTGACCGGCGGCGGCCGGCCTGCTGGCCGCCCCCGCGGCGTCACGCATCGCCTGGTCCATCGTGGTGTCGCATCTCGTCTCGCCTCGGCCGGCTGAACCTACTTGACGGCCGGTTAGCTGGCATCTTAATCTGGCTTCTGCGCCTATGCTAGCCGGTCGGCAAGTAAGTTGCCATGAACGGGCGGTGGGCCGGCGGCCATACCCCAATAGGAGTCCCGCATGGCAGACACACAGGCCTCATCGGCGCCCGACGCTTCGGGAGCCGGGGCCCCGGACGCGAGCATCGGCATGCGGCGGGAGATCCTCGTTGTGCTCCCTGGGCTGTTGCTGGCGATCATGCTCGCCATGCTTGATCAGCTGATCGTCGGCACCGCGCTGCCGCGCATCGTGGGCAGCCTCGGCGGGGTCGCCCACCTGTCCTGGGTGGTCACCGCCTACGTGCTCGCCTCCACCATCACCACCCCGCTGTACGGGAAGCTCGGCGACATGTACGGCCGCAAAAAGCTGTTCATGGCCGCGATCGTGGTCTTCCTGGTGGGATCCGCGCTGGCGGGCCTGTCGCAGACGATGGCCGAGCTCATCGCGTTCCGTGCGGTCCAGGGGCTCGGCGCGGGCGGTCTCATGGTCAGCGCCATCGCGATCATCGGGGACCTGGTGTCACCCCGGGAGCGTGGCCAGTACATGGGCTACATCATGGCCGTGATGATGATCGCCACGATCGGCGGGCCGCTGCTCGGCGGGTTCATCACCGACCGCTTCTCGTGGCGCTGGATCTTCTATATCAACCTGCCGATCGGCGGCGCCGCCCTGGCCTACCTGGCCGCGACCCTCCACCTGCCGAAGCGCCGGCTCGAGCATCGGGTGGACTACCTGGGCGCGGCCATCCTGGCCGTGGGGACGACCGCGATCGTGCTGGTCTCGACGTGGGGCGGCACCAAGTACGCGTGGCGGTCGCCGCAGATCATCGGCCTCGGTGCGCTGGCCGTCGTGGCCGTCATCTCTTTCCTCAGGGTGGAGGCGCGGGCGGCTGAGCCGATCCTGCCGCTGCACGTATTCCGTAACCGCAACTTCGCGCTGGTCACCGCGCTGAGCTTCCTGGCCGGGCTGGCCATGTTCGGGGCGATCACGTTCCTGCCGCTCTACCAGCAGACCGTGCAGGGGGCGTCGGCGACCATCAGCGGCCTGCTGCTCACGCCGATGATGGTCGGCGTGATGATCACTTCGCTGATCGCCGGCCAGATCACGACGCGCACCGGCCGGTACAGGGCGCTGCCCATTCTCGGTGCCGGAGGCATGGCCGCGGGCATGTTCCTGCTGTCGCTGCTCGGCGTGAACACCAGCCGGGTCACCTCGGGGTTCTATATGGTCGTGCTCGGCCTCGGCATGGGATTCCTGATGCAGATGACCACCCTGCTGGCCCAGAACAGCGTGCAGCCCCGCGACATCGGGGTGGCGAGCAGTTCGCGGCTGTTCTTCCAGCAGATCGGCGGGTCGATCGGGGTGTCGGCCTTCGGCGCCATCTTCGCCCGGCGCCTCCAGGAGGCGCTCACCTCGGTCTCGCCCGGCGTGCACCTCGCCACGGGAGGCGGCCAGTTCAACCCGGCCACGGTCAAGGCGCTGCCCGCTGCGGTCCAGCACGACGTGTTCTACGCCATCACGCACGCGGTCCAGGGGGTGTTCCTCGCGGCGCTCCCGGGGATGCTGCTCGCCTTCGCGCTGGCCTGGTTCATCAAGGAGGTCCCGCTGCGCGGCCGGGCCCCGGCCGCCGAGCAGCCTGCGCCCGAACTGGTCGGCTGAGGGCGCCCGGAAGGGACGCCAACCAAGATCACGGTGACTTTTCAGTCGTCACGACTGAAAAGTCACCGTGATCATGAACTGGTGGGCTGGACCGTGTGGACGCAGTCCTCGGGAAACGGGCGGGTCAGATTCCCCCGTAGGGGACCGCCTCAAGGATCTCGACCGTCGCGGCGCGCCCGTTAGGCAGGGTGTAGGTGGCCGTCTCGCCGACCTTCTTACCCGAGATGGCGCTGCCCAGCGGTGAGCGGGGGGAGTAGACGTCGATGGGCGAGCCGCTCTCCTCCCGGGAGGCCAGCAGGAACGTGACCTCCTCGTCGTCGCTGTCGAACCGGACCGTCACGGTCATGCCAGGACCCACGACCCCGTCTGTCCGGGGCGGCTCACCGACGTGGGCGTTCTGGATGATGTGGGTGAGCTGGTTGATCCGGCCCTCCCGCTGGCCCTGCTCGTCCTTGGCGGCGTGGTAGCCGCCGTTCTCTTTCAGGTCACCCTCGTCCCTGGCGGCTTCGATCTTCTTCGCGATCTCGACCCGCCCGGGGCCCGAGAGGTAGTCCAGCTCAGACTTGAGCCGGTCGTATGCCTCCTGAGTCAGCCAGTTAACGCTGTCATTGCGAGTCTCAGTCACGGGAACTCCTTGCGTGCAGTGCGGAACGCGGACGTCCGCTGGAGCGCTGCGCGTCTCCTCGGGGTAATCCTTTAGGCTAACAAGGCTCCGCAAGTACGTCGCGTCAGTCAACCGTCTCGGTTAGTGGTCAGCATGCCGGGATTACGGCGGTTACGGTAGGCCCAAGCTGCGCCCCAGCCCGCGGAAGTGCGGGAATGTCCTCGCGGGCCGGGCGTGTTGTCCAGCAGAATGGCCCGTCGGTGCTGCTGTGGCTCGAACGGCTGGTGAGCAGCCAGCGTAGCGCGTCCGGCAGAGTCCATCGTCTATAACGCTGAGGGGATTAGCTTGTCTGCCCTGACCAATGAGCCCGCCGATGTGACCGGCCGGCAGGCGGCCGCCACGGCTCCGGATTCCGCCGCTCCCGGTTCCGCCGCTCCCGGTTCCGCCGCTCCCGGTTCCGCCGCTCCGGATTCCGCCGCTCCCGGTTCCGCCGCTCCCGGTTCCATGGCCCCGGATTCTGTGGCCCCCCGGCCCGGAGCCGGCCGCGGGGTCCAGGCCGCGCCGCTGCGGCTGATGGCCGTGCACGCGCATCCCGACGACGAGTCGAGCAAGGGCGCCGCCAGCATGGCCCGGTACGTGCGGGAGGGCGTGGACGTCATGGTCTGCACCCTGACCGGCGGCGAGCGCGGCAGCATTCTCAACAAGGCAATGGACCGGCCCGAGGTCCGCGCGAACCTGCCCCGTATCCGCCGGGAGGAGATGGCTCGGGCCAGGGAGATCCTGGGGGTCCGCCAGGAGTTCCTCGGCTTCACCGACTCCGGGCTGCCCGAGGGCGACCCGCTGCCGCCACTGCCAGATGGCTGCTTCGCGCTGAAGAGCCTGGAGGAGGCGTCATATCCGCTGGTCCGCGCCGTCCGTGAGTTCCGGCCGCACGTGATGCTGACCTATGACGAGGAGGGCGGGTACCCGCACCCCGACCACATTAAGTGCCATCAGGTCTCGATCGAGGCGTTCGAGGCGGCCGCCGACCCGGACCGTTATCCGGGCACCGGCGATCCCTGGCAGCCGCTCAAGCTCTACTACTTCGCCACGTTCCACAAGGAGCGGCTTATGGCGTTGCACGAGGAAATGCTGCGCCGCGGCCTGGAATCGCCGTATGCCGAATGGCTGGAACGCTGGCAGGACCGGCCCGACGGCCGGCCCGCACTGGACATCACCACCCGCGTGCCGTGCGCCGAGTTCTTCGGGCTCCGCGACCAGGCACTGATCGCGCACGCCACCCAGATCGACCCGGAGAGCTCCTGGTTCGCCTGCCCGCAGGAGGTGCAGCGCGCGGCCTGGCCGACCGAGGACTACCATCTAGCCAGGTCGGTTGTGGACACGGAGCCCCCGGAGGACGACCTGTTTGCCGGGGTGCGGGAGAGGGTGAGCCTATGACGGTTGTCGTGGCCGCCTCGGCGGCCAGCAACGGCGAGGCGGGAGCGCTCGGGTTCCTCGTCGTGGCCGGAATGGCCCTGGCTCTGTTCTTCCTGTTCCGCTCGCTGAACAAGCAGTTGCACAAGATCACCCCGGACGCGCAGAGCCGCAAGCAGGCCAAGTCGCGCCAGGCTGGCGCCGCTGAGGATGGCCCCGCGGGCGGCCCGGACCACCGCTGACCGCCGCCCCGTACAACCAAGACCTTCAGCCATAACGAACCCCCGCCCCGCTCTACATGCGCCTGGCGGGGTCCACAATGCCTGGACAAATCACCCGTTGATGGTGGTCGTGGCGGTGAAAGAGGCAGGCCGCCGCGCGTTGCACGGGACGGCCGGGCATTCCGATGGGCGACATTCACCTGACGGCGACTCCGCTCCAGCGATATATGTGCATGGGCAGCCGGCCCGCACCGCCGCCTCGGCCCGCTCTCTCGAACAGGCCGCCGCCCGGCTCACCGAGCCCGACCTGGCCACGGGAAAGACCGTCCGGCTGACCAACTATCTTGCCGACCCGGTTGAGCTGAAGCTGCTGCACATGGTCACCGGGGATCCCAGACGCACCCCGTCGCTCGTGCTGTTCGGCAACACCGATTTCTGGCTGAGCAGCGGTTCTGCGAGCTGCGGCGCCTCCTGCGTGAGCGAGCCGGTCGGCACCGATGCGTGGAATCACGGCACCGTTGGCCCGCAGATCAACACCACTTGGCTCGGCCTGGTCGGGCCCGGGGTGGCACGGGGCGGCGTCGACAACTCGACCTGGTCCGACCACACCGATATCCAGCCGACCATGATGGACCTGCTCGGGCTGCGCGACGACTATGTCCCGGACGGCCGGGTACTGGCCGAGGTGCTCGACCCCGCGGCGGTACCGGATGCGCCGCGCGCCGACCATGGCACGCTGCTGCGCCTGGGCCAGGTTTACAACCAGCTCGAGTCGGCGGTCGGCACGTTCGGGCTGGCCACCTTGCAGGCTTCCACCCGGGCGCTGGCCAGCGAGTCGCCCCGGGACGCCACGTACACCCAGATCGAGAGTCAGCTGCAGCGGCTCGGCCGCGACCGCGACCGCGTTGCGGCGCGGACGCGGGCCGCACTCGACGGTGTCGCGTTCAACGGCCAGCCACTCGACGAGGGGCAGGCCCGGGCCCTGATCCAGCAGGGGGAGCATCTGCTCGACCAGGCTGCGCAGCTGGCGTCGTGAGCGCGGGAACCACCGCCGAAACCTGATGAATGTGCCGTTGCCCGGGTGGCAACCCCGGCAACGGCACATTCACCGGCTCACGGGGCGGCCCGGATGCCCCGCGTGCCGGCGCGGGGCCGCTAGCCGGTGCGCAGATCGCGGCCGTAAGCCAGCAGCATGAACCCAGGCACAGGGCACCAGTCACGATCGGGGATGCGCCGGAAGCCCGCCGCCGCGTACAGGTGCTGGGCCGCGAACATCTCGGGCTGCGTGCACAGCATCAGCTGGTGTACTCCCTGGTCGAGGGCGCGATCGGTGACCGCCCGGAGCAGTGCGCGGCCGACTCCCCGGCCCTGTGCGCCAGGGGCGACCGCCAGGGCCCGGATCTCGGCCTCATCGGGGGTGCGGACCACGTTCCCGGCGTGCGGCCACGGCTGCAGCATCACTGTGCCCAGGATCTGCTCGCCATCCACGGCGGCGAGGACCTGGCCGTCGCCGGCCCGGCCAAGCCCGCGAAGCGTTTCGGTGTAGTGGGAGTCGTCCGAAAGGAAGCCCTCGGCCGCATAGGCGCTAACCCGGAGGTCGCCGATCGCGGCGAGTTCGCCGGGCCGGGCGTCGCGTACCATCACGCCGTCCTGCAACGCCGCCCGTCGGCCCGCTCATTCCAGTCCCGGAAAGCCTTCCGGGCGGACTGACGTTGCAGACCCGGAAGGATGCCGCTGAATGTGCCATCGCATGGCTTATAACCCGTGCAATGGCAGTGGCGCGGACCGCCGCATTCGCCGCGTGCCCACCGCCGGATTGCTAGCGTGGCGAGAGCCGGGGGGAGGCCGCCAGGGCGGAGTCGAGGAGTGCGTAACACATGCTGGTGATCCACGGGATCTGGGCGAACGGCGCGCTCTGCCTGTGGGCTGAGGACTCGCGCCGCCCGGCCCGGGTTCCGCCGCCGCCGCCGGGCCGTCGGCCGTCCCGGGTACCCAGGCCACACCCGTTCGCCGGCGCCCCGGACGTCCTCGCCGAGATGCTGGCCGTGCTGCCGGAACCATTCCCCGGACTGGCCCGCAAGGCCGTTGAGGACGAACTCACGCTGTACCTGCCTGCCCTGGCGGACGGCCCGCTTGCCTCCCCGGAGCTGATCCGGCCTGCTGGAGGCGAGGGTGGCCAGCCGGAAAGCGGGGCGGGCCGGGTCACACTGACCCCGTGGCGGGTCCCGGCGTTGATCTTCGAGCCCGCCGCGGCGCTCGACCTGCTGGCCGCGCTGGATATTCTCGCCGCACCCGCCGAGCCGGGCGCGGCCGATGTGCCGCCCGCAGAGATGCCCGGGCCGGACTTGGGTGGGGCCGGGGTGACTGGGCCGGATCTGGACGTAGCGGGGATGACCAGGTCGGATCCAGGCGTGACAAAGGTGCCTGGGCCGGACCTGGGCGTGGCAGGGGTGACGGGGCCGGATCCGGGCGTACTGGAGGTGACCGGGCCGGGTCCGGGCGTTGCGGAGGCGACGGGGCTGGATCGGGGCCTGGCGGAGGTGGCCGGGCTGGATCCGAGTCTGGCGGAGGTGGCCGGGCCGAATCCGGGCCCGCCGGGGATGACCGGGCCGAGCCTCCCGGACACCGGCCCGGGGGCTGTCACTGCTACCGCGGGCGGGTCAGCTCCCGCGGGCGGCACTGCTACCGCGGGCGGGTCAGCGGTTTACTGGTCCGCGGTCGCGGCGCTCGCGGCCGATCTGGCCGGACAGGGGCGCGTCCTTCCCGTCCTGGAAGCAGAGGATGCGGGCTATGCGGCGCGCTGGCGTCCCGTGCTGAGTGGCGCCGGCGCGCAGCGGGCGCGCGAGCTCGCTGCGGCCATGCCGCCGCTCTGCCGGGCCACCCAGCCCGCCGGCGAGCCTCCCGCGCCGGTGCTCGCGGCCGCGCTCGACGCCCTGTCCGACGCCGCCGCGCGGGCGCGGCTGGATCGTGCGCGGTCCGGCTGGGCCCTGCTGCCAGCCCGGCGCGGCCGGCGGCCGACCCGGGTCGGCGTGGCCGAACGCTGGACGGAGGCACTGACCGGCGCCGATGCCAGGGTCGCGATCACCTCACCAGAGGACTCGGCGGAGGCCGCGGAACTAGCCCGCGCCCTTGCGGCCTGGCGCGCGGCCGCACAGGCCCCGGCCGGCCCGGTCCGTACCTGCTTCCGCCTGGTCGAGCCGGCACCGGACGAGGGGCTCGGCGAGCACGCGTCGGGCGAAGGACTGGCCGAGCCGACGGACGACGGGTCGGTCGAGTCGGCACCGGACGCGGGCCTGGGCGAGCACGCGTCGAGCGAAGGACTGGCCGAGCCGACGGACGACGGGTCGGTCGAGTCGGCACCGGACGCGGGCCTGGGCGAGCACGCGTCGGACGAAGGTTTGGCTGACCCGACGACGGACGACGCCATGGCCCTGGCCGCGCCGGATGACGCTGGCGAAAAGCCAGGCGCGGTCCGGGCCGACGAAATGTCGGCGGTGGACGGCAAGCTCTGGACGGTGGAGTTCGCGCTGCAGTCCACTGACGACCCGAGCCTGATGATCGCCGCCGCCGACATCTGGGCCGGCATCGCTGGCGCGCCGATCGGCGGGATCACCCATCCCGAGGAGGCGTTGCTGACTGGCCTGGGCGGCGCGGCCCGGCTCTTTCCCGAGCTGGACGCCGAGCTTCGCCGCGCCGCGCCCGCCGCCGCCACGCTGGATACCGCCGGGGCGTTCCGGTTCCTGAAGGAGACCGGCCCGCTGCTGTCCGGCGCCGGGTTCGGCGTGCTCCTGCCGGACTGGGCCCGGAAGGCCCGTCTCGGCCTCAAACTCACGTCGCGGTCGGCGAGCACGGGCGCCGCGGGTGGAGCCGTCAAGGGAGCTGCGTTCGGCCTGAACGACCTGGTCGACTTCCGTTACGACCTCGCGGTCGGCGACCAGGCCCTGGACCCGGACGAACTGGCCGAACTCGCCCGGCTCAAGATTCCCCTGGTCAGGATCCGCGGCCAGTGGGTGGAACTGGACGAGCGGAACTTGCGCGCCGCCATGCGGTTCCTGGAACGCGGTCAGGGTGGCGTGATGCGGGCCGGCGACGCGCTGCTCGCCGGGCTGCGAGGCCCCGAGGATGATCTCCCGGTCACCGCGGTGGACGCCGACGGCTGGCTAGGCGACCTGCTCTCCGGCCAAGCTGACCGCCGGATCACGCCAGTCGCGGCCCCGGAATCTTTCCACGGCACCCTGCGCCCTTATCAAGAGCGAGGCGTGGCCTGGCTGTCATTTCTGAGCAATCTAGGAATGGGCGGAATTCTCGCGGATTCGATGGGACTGGGTAAATGTAGCGCGGCAGATTCGCCAATCTTCATAAATGGTAGTCTAATCGCTGCCGAGGACGTGTGGGGCAAATTCGCGAAAGACGCATGGAGTGACGGAGAAGGCCACTGGGCTGTCCCGTCCGAGCCTCTCGTGACCAACGCGCTACGGCGGTCGGAGTCTTCCGAGGTAATGAGCACCGCCACGGTAACGCGGCTCTATCGGCAGCATGTCAGCGAGAAGCTGCGACGGGTGCGCCTGGACGATGGCAGCGAGATACTCATCACCCGGCGGCACCGCCTGCTCGGCCTGCACGACTGGACCCGCGAATTCGCGGTGGGCGACCGTATATGCGTGCCCGCTCGCCTGGAGTGGGAAGGCCAACCGGTCGATCCCGATCTCACAACCCTTCTCGCCTGGCAGATTTCGGAGGGTGATGAACAGCGACCTGGGCAGTTGAGGATCACCCAAAAGTATCCACTAGTGCTCGGGAGGCTCTGGGAGCACGCGCAGCGGCTCGCGGACACATTCACGTTGGAATTCAATGAGCCGATGATTTACGAGCATAGCTCGGGGCGGGCGTGGTTCTTGCGTATCTCTAGCGTTGCTTATCGAGAATTCTTGGAGGGCCACGGATATATCTGGGGCAAGAGGTCTGCGCAGAAGCGAATACCAGATTTCATCGTCGCGGCCGACGACGACACGATCCGCCGTTTCATGCGTGAGTATTTCAGCGCGGAAGGCTCGGTTGTCACCGGCATGCGCTGTGTGGAGATCAGCTCGGCGTCACCTTGGCTCATGCAGCAACTCTCCTGCATGCTCCGCAGGTTCGGGATCTGGCTGCGCATCACCGAGAAGTACAAGCGCGCCACAAACGGGTCAGGCATTTACCGCCCGTACTACATCGGCCTAATTGGCGGCTCCTCGCTACGGCGCTTCCACGCTCTGGTCGGGTTCTCCGATCCCATCAAGCAGCGCAAGCTGGCGGATCTCTGCACCACTGTCTGCAACACCAACGTCGAAGGAATCCCCGGATCGGATGTACTGGCCCTGGCCCGGCGGCTTACCCGGCTCCCCACGGGGCACTTCGGTCTCGGCGCGGTGTACTTCACCGGCAGCCAGCAGCTTTCGGCGACCACGGCGGGGACTGCCGTGGCCGCCATGGATCGCATCCTGTCGGGCGAGGCGGTGGCGGAGTACGCGAGCAAGCGCCCGGGTAGGTGGACCGAGCAGACCCTGGCGGCCTACGAGAAACTTGACCTGGATGATCTCGGCGCGATGAGGGACATCCTCGCGGAACGGGTCGGCCGCGAGGTGTTCTATCCACGCATCGTGTCGGTGGAGGACGTCGACTACACCGGCTGGGTCTATGACTTCGAGGTCGCGGAGCACCACAATTTCGTGGCGGGCGGCATGCTCTGTCATAACACCGTTCAGTTGCTCGCGCTTCTGGCGCATGAGCGGGCTGGGCAGCAGCCGGAGCAGGATGCGATCCCACAGTCCACGGAGGTTGCTTCCGCCGTGGCAGGCGTAGTCCACTCCCTAGGGCCGACGTTGTTGGTGTGCCCGATGTCGCTGGTGGGCAACTGGCAGCGGGAGGCGGAGCGGTTCACCCCGCACCTGGCCGTGCACGTGCACCACGGGTCTGACCGGCTGACCGGGGACGGGCTCACCGAGGCCCTGAACGCGGCCGATCTGGTCATCACCACGTATGCGATCGCCGTGCGGGACCGGGACGCGCTGGCCACGGTCAGCTGGGGCCGGGTGGTCTGCGACGAGGCGCAGAACATCAAGAACCCCGGCACCCGCCAGGCGAGGGCGGTCCGGAGCCTGCCCGCCGCGTCCAGGATCGCGCTGACCGGCACGCCGGTGGAGAACCGGCTCGCCGAACTCTGGTCAATTATGGAGTTCGCCCGCCCTGGCCTGCTCGGCCCGGGGGAGAAGTTCCGCACCGAGTTCGCGATCCCGGTGGAGCGCCACGGCGACGAGGACGCGTCGGCCAGGCTCCGGCGGCTCACCGGCCCGTTCATCTTGCGCCGCGTCAAGACCGACAAGACGATCATCTCCGACCTGCCGGAGAAGCAGGAGATGAAGGTCTGGTGCAACCTCACTCCCGAACAGGCCTCGCTCTACCAGGCCACCGTCGCGGACATGCTGGCCCGGATCGAGGCCGCCGAGGAGGGCATCGAGCGCCGGGGCCTGGTGCTGGC
>Ga0070717_10001362_pt1 | contig 16813 bp, 14 predicted proteins | sample LARL113metaG_FD_71366 | JGI IMG/M metagenome (GOLD analysis project Ga0070717, IMG submission 71366) | Corn, switchgrass and miscanthus rhizosphere microbial communities from Kellogg Biological Station, Michigan, USA - LAR L11-3 metaG | ecosystem: Host-associated > Plants > Roots > Rhizosphere ... | reverse complement strand
ACCGATCTGCTGGCCGCCATCCGCGACCAGCTCGCCCAGGCCAACCGCTCCGCCGCCGGGGTGGACGTGACGGTGCTGCCGGCCAGCCAGCGCGAGACGCTGACGAAGGCGCTCGGCGAGCTGCACGACGCCGTCACCGGCCTGGACGCCGTGTGGCCGAGCCTGAACGCGGTGCTCGACCTGCTGGGCATGAACGGGCCCCGCACGTACCTGATCGAGCAGACCAACGCGGCCGAGCTGCGGGCGGGCGGCGGCTTCATCGGGACCGTCAGCCTGGTCCACGCCGACCGCGGCAGGGTGGCGCTGACCAGGAGCCTGCCCGTCGAGTCGTTCGACTACTGCGACGCGGCGGCCTGCGTGCACCCCCGGCCGCGCCCCGGGCAGCCCGGCTACGTCGCGCCCCCCGCCGAGCTGACCGGGCCGCCGCTGCCGACGTTCTCGCGGGTGACCGCCTGGAGCCTGGAGGACTCGGGCTTCGCCCCCGACTTCGCCGCCAACGCCGCCACCGCCGAGACGTTCGCCCGCAGGCTGCTGAACACGCCGGTCGACGGGGTGGTCGCCGTGGACTTCTACGCCGTGGCGCCGCTGCTCCAGCTCACCGGCCCGATCTCGCTGCCGCAGTACAAGCTCACGCTCACCGCGGCCAACTTCGTGGACCAGATCGTCGGCCTCGACCTGGACCGCGACCCCGCCCACAAGGACGTGATCGCGGCCGCCGCCGCGCAGATCGTCAGCAGCCTCTCGCACCTGCCCCCGAACGGCCTCTCCCGGCTCGTGGGGATCGTCCAGGACATGATCCGCGGCCGCCACCTCCAGGTCCACTTCGACGCCCAGGGCGTGCAGAAGGAGGCCGGCCGGCTCGGCTTCAGCGAGGTGCTGAACCCGCAGCACGCCGACGACTTCCTGCTGGAGACCGAGGACAACTACGGCGGCAGCAAGGCGAACTACTTCATCCAGCGCGGGTTCCAGCTGGAGCTGAGCCAGACCGGCTCGACGCTGCACCACCGGCTGACCGTGACGCTGCATGACGGCGCCCCGCCGGACCGCCCCTACGACGGGCCGCAGTACTACGCGTACCTGCGCGTCACGATCCCGGCGCACGCCACGCACGTGAGCGTCACCAGCGCGAAGTCCGCCGAGTACGCGCCCATCACGGCGCCGGCGCGCCGGACGCAGGTGCCGCCGCCCGGCGCCCAGGTGGCCGGCGGCTGGATCTTCATCCTGGTCGGGGAGGGCCTGTCCGGCAACTACCAGGCCACGTTCACGTGGGACACGCCGTGGACGCCGGCCGCCGACGGCTCCGCCAGCATGTACTGGCAGAAGCAGCCGGGCACGGTGAAGGACGCCGTGAAGGTGATGTGGACACCGGCCGGCGCCGCCGCCGCCACGACCACGACCGACCTGAGCCAGGACCGCGTGGTCACGCTTCGCCCGAACGCCGTGGCGGTCGGCCCCGCCCCCGCTCCCGCCGGCTGACGGGCGCCGCCCCGTCCGCTCCGTGCGACAATCGAGCCACAGTCGAGCGGAAGAGGGAGACAGGGTGGACCAGGAGCACGGCCCGCGGGGAGCGGCCCCCCAGCATTCGCCCGACCGGCGCTGGTGGTGGAACGGCCAGCAGTGGGTGCCGGCCGCGCCTCTCGGCGCGCCGCGGCGCCGGTCCGGCTGGGCTGCGATGGCCTGGATCGCGCTGCTGCTCGTCGTCCTGCCCGCCACCGGGGCGGTGGGCGCCGCGGCCGGCCCGCATCTGTTCGGGGCCGCGGGCGCCGCGATCAGCGCCGCTCGGGGGATGCTTCCGACCGACGAGCCGGCTCCGGCGCCCGGCGACCAGCAGCAGATCGACATCGCGGCCCCGCCCGGGGCGCAGGCCGTGCCGGCCGTCACGGCCGCGGGCCTGGCCCCGCCGGGCCCGGTGGACGTGGCCGCGATGGGCAACCGGCTGGCGGCCGCCACCGTGCTGATCGACGCGCAGCTGCGCCACCACAACTACGACAGCGCCGGCACGGGCATCGTGCTGACGGCGGCCGGCCTGGTCCTGACCGACGAACACGTGATCAACGACGCCGAGAGCGTGACCGCGCAGGTCGGCGGGACCGGGCAGACGTACCAGGCCGCCCTGATCGGGGTGAACGTCGCCGAGGACGTCGCCCTGCTCCAGCTGGAGAAGGCGTCCGGGCTGGCGACCGCGCCGCTGGGCCGGTCGGCGGGCGTGACGCTGGGCGACCGCCTCGTCGTCATCGGGTACCCGAACGACACCGCGCCCGCCTCGGTGGGCGGCCGCGTCGTCGGGCTGAGCGAGTCGGTGGACGTCACGGACAACGCGGACGAGGTCGGCACCAGCGTCGACCCCAAGGTCACGTACACCGGCATGCTGCACAGCACGGCGCACTCGCTGTCCGGCCAGTCCGGGGGACCGGTCGTGGACAGCGCCGGCCGCGTGGTCGGCATGGACCAGGTGGGCGGCGACAGCGACGACTACGACATCCCGATCGACCGCGCGCTCGCGGCCGCCCGCGAGATCGCGGCGGGCCGCACCGGCGTGGACGTGGTGATCGGCGCGCCCGCCGACCTGGGCCTGGTGGCGCGCACGTCGAGCAGCGGCGCGGCCGGCGCCCGGGTGGTGACGATCTACTCGGGCACGCCGGCCCAGTCGATCGGGCTCCGGATCGGGGACGTCATCACGGCGATCGACGGCGCCCCGATCGCGTCCGCCGTCGAGCTGCGCCAGGCGCTGGGCCGCCACCGCCCGGGGGACCGGATCAGCGTCCGCTGGACGGACGCACGGGGCGGCGACCACACGGCGCGGGTCACGCTGGTGACGGGCTCAGCGGCGTAGGCGCCGCCGGGCTCACACCGCCGAGCGGGCGCCGGCGGCCACCATCCGGTTGGCGAGCGTGCCGATCCCCTCGACCTCGGCCTCGACCAGGTCGCCCGGCTGCAGGAACTCGGCCGGCTCGCGCGCGAACCCGACGCCCTCCGGCGTGCCCGTCGCGATCAGGGAGCCGGGCAGCAGCGTCATGCCCACCGAGAGCCAGCTGATCAGGGCGTCCACCGGGTAGATCATGTCGGCCGTGTTCGCGTCCTGCTTGACCACGCCGTTCACCGACAGGCGCAGGCGCAGCCGCTGCGGGTCCGGGATCTCGTCGGGCGTCACCACCCACGGGCCGCTCGGGCACGACCCGTCCAGGCTCTTGCCCTTGAAGAACTGGCCGCCCCAGCCGCGCTGGATGTCGCGAGCCGTGACGTCGTTGATCACGGTGTACCCGAACACGTGCTCGAAGGCGCGCTCACGGAGGATGTTGGTGCCGCGCCGGCCGATGACCACGCCCAGCTCGACCTCCCAGTCGATCTGCTCGCTGACGGCCGGGTCGATCGGGATGTCATCGTGGGGCCCGGCGATCGTGGTGATCGCCTTCGTGAAGATGGTCGGCGGCTCCACCTCGCCGCCCCGGACGCGGGCGCCTTCGGCCGCGTGCTTGGCGTAGTTGCGGCCGAGGGCCAGCACGTTGCCCCGGGGCGGGTCCAGCGGCGGCAGCAGCCTGAGGCCGGCCAGCGGCCGCACGACGGCGCCGTCAGACGCGCCCGGCAGCTCCAGCAGCGCGGCCACGCGGGCCAGCGCGTCGTCGCCGGCGTCGATCAGCGCCAGCAGGTCGGGCGGCGGGGCGGGCACGCCCGCGGCGGCCGCCAGCGCGGCCAGGTCGACGACGCCGCTGCCGCGCAGGGCGCCCAGGCGCCGGGCGGCGCCATCCTCGAACATCAGCAGCCTCATCGCGACACGTCACCTCCTGTCCTTCCCCACGAATGTCGCCTGGATTGTGGACAATTCTAGACACGACCAGGTGACCAGTCCCGACACGGATCGCAGCGTCGCGGTGTACCGGGAGCTGCGCGAGCACATCGTCAGCGGGAGGTTCCAGCCCAACGAGCGGCTCGTCGAGGTGGACCTGGCCAGGCTGCTCGGAGCGGGCCGGACCACGATCCGGGCGGCCCTGGTCCGGCTGGACCAGGAGGGCCTCGTGCAGCGGTCTCCGAACCGCGGCGCCCGCGTCCGGCTGCTGTCGGACCGCGAGGCGCTGGAGATCGAGCAGGTGCGGTCCGCGCTGGAGGAGCTGCTGGTCCGCCAGGCCGCGCGCCGCGTCACCGCGCGCGACGTGGCCGGCCTCCGCGCCGACATCGCCCGGATGCGCGCCCGCGTGGCCGAGGCCGACCCGCTCGGCTACTCGGAGCTGAACGCCAGCTTCCACCAGCGGATCTGGACCATCGCCGGCAACCAGGTGGCCACCTCGCTCCTCAGCACGTTGAAGTCGCAGAGCATCCGGTTCCAGTACCGCACGATCCTGCAGCCGGGCCGGCTCCTGCGTTCGCTGGAGGAGCATCAGGCGATCGCCGAGGCGCTGGCGGCTCGCGATCCCGAGGCCAGCCAGACGGCGATGCGCGTCCACCTCCAGCACGTCGTGCACACGCTGGAGTCCGCCATCGCGCGCCAGAACCCACAGGCGGCGCGCCGGACCGCCGGACGATAGGGCGTCCGCCCCGGCGGCCGTATGGTCGATGGTTGCGTCGTACAAGGGATTACAAAGTTGTGACTTAGCAAGGACTTAACCAGAGCTTATTGAATCCGCCCATCAGCTTGACGAGGGACCTGACCCTGTTAGCCTCCCTCGGAACCGTCCGCCAGGACGGCATCCGCGTGGCGGCCTCTTGTCCGGGCCGCAGCATCACGCGAAGAAAGGGGGAGGGCAATGAGCTTCGACTCGCTCCTGCAAAGGAGGGTGAGCCGGCGCACCGCGCTCAAGATCGGTGCCGCTGGCGCGCTTGCAACTCAGGCCGGCATGCTCGAAACGCTGGCCACGATGCCGAACCGGCTGGCGCTGGCGGCTGGCACGCTGCCGAACATCCAGTTCGACATCGGCAACTTCATCCCGCCGGCCTTCACCGTGGAAGGCGTCCTCGTCCGCTTCGGGCCGGTGTTCACCGCGTTCTTCCCGGGCAAGCTGACCCGGACTCCGGTCCTCGATGACCAGAAGCGGCTGGAGAACGCGCTGGGCCGCCTCGAGCAGGCGTTCCCGTTCAGCCCGAAGGGCCTGTTCGCGATGGTCGCCTACGGCCTGCCGTACTTCAAGCGGCTGCCGCAGTCGCTGGTGGCGAGCCACATGCCGCGGCTGCTCTCCGACAACACGCGGTGGGCGCTGGAGGAGGCGGTCCCGAGCCCGACGGACGTCATCGGTGGACTGGTGGGCGGACCCAACGCTCCGATCGCGAACGTCAAGAAGGACCGCTTCAACGTCAACGTCCGCATCGAGTCGAACGACATCCTGATCACGCTCCGCAGCGACTCGGTCCGCAACATCGTCGAGGGCTTCGGGTTCCTGGAGTGGCAGCTCGACAACCTGGTCCGGTTCGACACGCCGCGGCTGATCTTCCAGCAGCAGGGCCTGACCAGGAAGGTCGCGGACGCCAACCAGCTGGAGTACGCCGGCCGGATCAACCCGATCTCACCGATGTGGATGGGCTTCCACGACCAGCAGGTGGACGCCGCGGCGGCCGCCCAGACGGTGACGTTCGAGGGCAGCTCGGTGGCGAGGCTGACGACCGCGACCGCGCACGACTACTTCGCCAACGGCTCGATCCAGAACTTCAACCACAACATCCTGGACCTGTACCAGTTCTACGCGACGCCGGGCCAGGACACGCGGCACCCGGACGGCGAGGACTACCCCGAACGCGTCATGTACATGCTGCGCGCGAACCAGATCGGGACACCGAACGGTCTGCCGGCGCAGCCGAACGCCGACCCGTTCACGAACGGCGGCGGTCCCGGGGCGGTCGCCAACAAGTTCCAGGGCGCCAACGACACCTTCCTGAGCGCGCAGGACAAGTCCGGCAAGTTCGCCGCCGGGATGACGCCGGCGCAGCAGCAGAGCGCCACGTTCACGGGCCTGCCGCGCATCGGCCACGAGCAGGCGCTGCAGCGGTCCAGCCGGGCCGCCGACGGGACCCCGATCCACATCCGGATGGACGGGGCCGGCTTCGACAGCATGGACGTGCCCGCGTTCCAGGAGTTCCCGAACGGCAGGAACGTCCCGGCCGGGAGCAACCAGCCGAAGCTGCAGTTCAGCGCGTTCGTGCCGAGCGCGGAGTTCTTCCGCGTCATGCGGGCGAACGCCGCCGCGCAGGACCTGCAGAAGCAGTTCGACGTGGACCCGGACGACAACGGCCTGGAGCGGTTCACGACCGCCACGCGCCGCCAGAACTTCCTGATCCCGCCGCGGACGCGGCGGTCCTTCCCGCTGATCGAGCAGCGGTAGACCGGAACCGTCTCCGAAGCCGGGCCGCCCTCGTGGGGGGCCCGGCTTCTCCCTGCTCATCGGCGGCGGCCGTAACCCGACCCGGTAGTCACAGCCGCGGGGGCCGCCTGGCGCCCAACGCGCGGTCGGGGCAGGAAGGTCGGCAGGACTCGGGTTCCCGGGAGGTCCGTGGTGTGAAGCGAGTGGTGCTGGCACTGGTCACCCTGGCGGTCGCGGGCTGCGGCGGCGTGGCGACAGGGCCGCCCCGGCAGACCCCGACGCCCGTCGAGCCGCTGCTGTCGGCGGCGAGCGACGCGACGCTGGGCCAGGTTCTGGTCGACGCGAAGGGGTTCACGCTCTATTTCTTCGTTCCCGAGCAGGGGACCAGGGTCGTGTGCACCGGCGACTGCGTCGCGACGTGGCGGCCGCTGATGGCCACCCGCCCCGGGCAGCCCGTCAGCGCCGTGCCGCTGCCGGGCGTCCTGGGCACCGTGGACCGCCCGGACGGCGGCCGCCAGGTCACGTACGCCGGCTGGCCGCTCTACACGTACGCGAAGGACGACGCGCCGGGGGCCACCGCGGGCCAGGGCGCCGCGGGCGAGTGGTTCGTGGCCGAGGCGACCGTCACCGAGGCCACGCCGACCCCGACCCCGCCGCCCACGCCGGTGCCCACCGCCCCGCCGGCGACCGCTCCCCCACCGCCGCCGCCGCCCCCACCCACGATGCGGCCGCCTCCGTTCGGGAACGACGGCGACGCCGACAACCGCGGCGGGCCGAACGACGGCGATGGCAACAAGTAGGGCCGGCACGTGATCCTGACCGCCCCCCGCGCGAAGCGGCGGGCGGTCGCCGCCGCGCTGACGGCGATGCTGGGCTGCGCCGCCTGCGGGTCGGGCGGCACGCCGGCCGCCGGGCGGGCCGCCGACGACGTGGGGCCGCCCTCGGCGGCCGCGCTGGCGGCGGTCCAGGGCGCCGCTGCCGGCGCGCTGTCCCGGACCGCCGCCGTCTCGATGACCCTGGCCGGCGGCGGGCTGTTCGGCAACACCGCCTCCCGCGTGGACGGGACGGGCGCGTACGACTTCGCGGCGCAGCGCGGCGCCCTCTCCTTCACGCCGTCCGGCTCGCGGACCGGCGAGCCGGTCGTATTCACCCCCACCGCGGTCTACGTGCGCCCGCCGCCGGGCGCGAGCCCGCTGCCCGCCGGCAAGACCTGGACCGTGGCCGACTTCACCGACCCCGAGGCGCTGACGTCCAACTTCCCGAGGCTGATCCCGCAGGCCGAGAGCGTGAACCCGGCGGTCACGCTCGGCCAGCTGCTGTGGGGAGGCGCCGCCGCGGCGCCCGCCGGCCACGAGACGATCGGCGGCCAGAACGCCGTCCGCTACGCCGTGACCGTGGACCTGGACCACGCGGTGGACGCCGTGACCGGCCCGGGCCGGATCCCGTTCGCCCGGGCGCTCGCGACCGAGGCCGCGGCGGCAGGCACGCCGGCCGTGGTCACCGTCACCGTCTGGGTGGCGGCCGGCGGCCGGCTGGCCCGCGTGCGGACGACACCGCCGGGCACCGGCGTGGGCACGGTGACGACGAGCCTCTCCGGGTTCGGCCGCGCCGTCCGGGCCGACCCGCCGCCCTCCGCCCAGGTCGTGGACATCCTCCAGCTCGGCCCGGCCGGCGAGCGCGAGAACCAGAACGGCGGCGACTCGGATGGCGGCTAGCGCCGCCGCCGACTGCCCGGCCGTCCGGATCGAGGGCCTGGTCAAGCGGCTCCCCCGCGGCGTGACCGCGATCGCCGGCCTCGACCTGGTCGTGGAGCGGGGCCAGGTCGTCGGGCTGACCGGTCCCAACGGCTGCGGCAAGTCGATGACGCTGCGGGTGCTGCTCGGCCTGGTCCGGCCCACCGCCGGCCGCGCCCTGCTGTTCGGCGAGGCGGTGCGGCCGGGCGCGGCGGTGCTGGGCCGCGTCGGCGCGCTGGTGGACGGGCCGGGGTTCGTGCCCCACCTGTCCGGGCTGGAGAACCTGCGGCTGGCGTGGCGGCTGACGGGCCGGCCCGCCGCGGAGGCGCGGCTGGACGCGGCGCTGGCGGTGGCCGGCCTGGACGTCGCGATCGACCGGCCGTACCGGACGTACTCGCACGGCATGCGCTACCGGCTGGGCCTCGCCCAGGCCCTGCTGGGCACGCCGGACCTGCTCCTGCTCGACGAGCCGACGACGGGTCTCGACCCGGCCCACGTCCGCGAGGTGCGCACGGCGATCACGGGCGTGGCGGCGCGGGGCGGGACGGTGCTGCTGTCCAGTCACGTCATGGCCGAGGTCGAGGAGGTGTGCACGCACGCGGCGTTCATGCGCGAGGGGCGGCTGGTGGCGGCGGGCAGCGTCGCCCAGCTGACGGGGTCGCGCCGCTCGCTGGAGGCGGCCTACCTGGACCTGGCCGGTTGATCCGGATCGAGCTGGCCAAGCAGGCGCGACCGCGGACGTTCGTCGCGCTCGGCGCCCTGGCCGGTCTCACGGTCGCGCTCGCCGTGGCGCTGGAGCTGACCGGCGCCGGGCGCGCCGAGCCGGTCGGTGACATCCCGCTCCTGCTGGTGCCTGCCGCCTCGCCGTTCGTCCTGCCTCTGATCGCGCTGAGCAGCACGATGAAGTTCTTCCTGCCGCTGGCGGTGTCGGTGTTCGCCGGCGAGGCGGTGGCCGGCGAGGCGCGCTGGGGGAGCCTGCGCTACGCGCTGGGCCGGGGCGTCTCGCGTTCGCGGTTCCTGGCCGCGAAGGCCGCGGTGGCGGCCCTGCTCTCGCTCGCGGCGGTGCTGCTGGTGCCGCTGATCGCGCTCGGCGCCGGGCTGGCGATGGCCGGCTGGCAGGCGCTGCCGGCTGTGGACGGGGGCGCCTCGGCTGCGGTGCGCCAGGCCCCCGCGGTGTTCGCGCCTGCGGCGGCGCTCGGCCGCCTCGCGGTGGGGACCGGGTACGTCGGGGCGGGCATGACCAGCGTGTTCGCGTTCGCGTTCTTCCTGTCCACCGTGACGGCGCGACCGCTGGTCGCCGTGGCCGGCGGCGTCGGGCTCACGATCCTCTCGCGGGTGCTCAACTACGACTACCTGCCGGGCGTCGCCGTGCTCAGCCCGTACTTACCGAACAACGACGTGGACCTGTGGCTGCACCTGTTCCAGGAGCCGGCGCGAACCGCGGGCATGGGCTCGTTCCTGGTGCTGCAGGCGATCTACACGGGCGTGTTCCTGGCCCTGGCCTGGTGGTGGTTCACCCGCCGCGACGTGCTGTCGTGATCGGCGTCGAGCTGGCCAAGCAGTGCCGGCGCGCCCGCGGCTGGGTGACGCTGGGCGTGATGGCGGCGGTGCCGGCGCTGCTGACGGCGGTGATCGGGCTGACCCGGCCGGCGATCCCGGAGCGGGTCGGGGACTGGGGCTCGGTGGTGACGAGCACGTCCGGCCTGACTATGCCGCTGATCGCCCTCAGCGCGATGCAGCTGTTCCTGCTCCCGCTGGCGGTGGCGGTGTTCGCGGGCGAGGCGGTGGCGGGCGAGGCGGCGTGGGGCTCGCTGCGGTACGTGCTGGCGCGGCCCCGCTCGCGCTCGCGGGTGCTGGCGGCCAAGGCGGGGGTGGCGGCGGCGTTCTCGGCGGCCACCGTCGCCGTGGCGGGCGGGTCGGCGGTGCTGACCGGCGTGGCGGCGTTTGGCTGGACGCCGCTGACCGTGCTCGACCTGCAGCACACGACGGCGTTCACCTACGCGACGGCGACGTTCGCGCCGGGCGACGCCCTGGGCCGGGTGGCGCTGGGGGCCGGGATGGTCGCGGCGGGGCTGGTGAGCACGTTCGCGTTCGCGCTGCTGCTCTCGACGCTGACGGCGAGCCCGTTCGCGGCGGTGGCGGGGGGCGTGGGCCTGGGCCTGGTCTCGCGGGCGCTGGACAACGTCGCCGGCCTGCACGCCCTGGGGCCGTGGCTGCCGCTGACCGACGGCGGGAGCACCCTGTGGACGGGGCTGTTCTTCAGCCCCGTCCAACTCGACGGCCTGGCCCAGCAGGCGCTGGTGCAGACGGCCTACGCGGCGGTGTTCCTGGCCGCCGCGTGGCTCCGGTTCACGCGCGCCGACGTCCTGGCCTGAACCACGGCGCGCACCGCTTCCGACCCTACCCCAGCAGCTGCTCCAGGCGGTCGACGTAGCGGGCGAGCGCGGCGAAGCCGCGGTCCAGCGGCTCGCGGCTCGTCATGTCCACGCCGGCCAGGCGCAGGGCGTCGAGCGGATACATCGAGCCGCCCGCCGCCAGGAACTGGCGGTACCGCTCCGCGGCCGGCGGCCCCTCCGCCAGCACGCCGTCGGCCAGCGCGTGCGCGGCCGCGATCCCCGTCGAGTACTGGAACGGGTAGAAGTTCCGATACAGGTGGGACGAGAACTGCGCCCACATGATCCCCGAGCGGCGCCGGTCGACCTCCACGTCGGGGCCGTAGGCGTCGGCCAGCAGGTCCGCCATCAGCTCGGTCAGGCCCTCCGCCGTCAGCGGCTCGCCCCGCTCCACGCGGCCGTGGATCTCCAGCTCGAACCGGGACAGCGTGGGCATCACCAGCAGGTAGCGATGGAAGTTGCCCATCGCCTCCTCGATCAGCGCCACCTGGACGGCGGGGTCGGTCTCGCGGGCCAGGAGATGGGCGCGCACCAGCGCCTGGTTGAAGTTCGACGCGACCTCGGCGAGGAACAGGCCGTACCGCGTGTACACGTACGGCTGGGCGCGCGAGCTGTTCAGGTTGTGCATCGAGTGGCCGAGCTCGTGCGCCAGCGTGCTCATGCCCTGGAGGCTGTCGCCGAAGCTCATGAAGATGAACGGGCGCGTGTCCGGCCGCCCCAGCGAGAACGCCCCCTGGCGCTTGCCGCGGTTCGGGTAGACGTCCACCCACCGCTCCTCCAGCACGCCCCGGCGCAGGTCCGCGACGTAGTCCTCGCCCAGCGGGGCCATGCCCTCCGAGATCCACTCGACGGCCCGCTGGAAGTCGACCAGCACCGGGCGCGCCAGCGGCGCCCGCGCGTCGAACTCGCGCATGACGTCCAGCCCCAGCGCCCGCCGCCGCAGCCGCCAGTAGCGGTGCCACGTGCCCACGCTGTCGCGGAACGCGTCGATCACGTTGTGGAAGACCTGGGTCGGGATGTGGGACGGCGTCAGCGCCGCGTCCAGCGAGTCGCGGTAGCGGCGGGCGCGGAGCAGGAAGACGTCGCGCTTGATGCCCGTCGCCAGGCACGCGGCCATGGTCCGGGACCCGTGCAGGTGCGCGTCCGTGTAGCTCTCCCACGCCGAGCGCCGGAGCTCGCGATCGGGGCTGCTGAGCAGCTCCTGGTACACGCCGTGCGCGACCTCGTGCTGATGGCCCTCCGAGTCCACGGCCGGGGCGAACCGGAGCTCCGCGTTGGCGAGGACGCCGTGCACGGAGGCGGCGCTGTCCAGCGGCTCGGCCGCCAGCCCCAGGACCTCCTCGACCTCGGCCGACCGGACGTGCGCCGCGCGGCTGGCCAGGCGGTCCACCCAGTGCGCGTAGACGGCCAGCGGCTCGTACTCGGCCACCCACCGGCGCAGCGTCTCGACGCCGGCGGCCAGCAGCTCGGGCTCCACGAACGCGAGCGCGGCCTGCGCCTGCGATCCGACGCTGCGGGCCTGGTCCGAGAGCGCGGCCGCGACCTCGTCCGACGCGTCCACGGAGGACCGCATCATCGAATAGACGGCGATCCGGTCCAGCGCGCGCGAGACCTGCTCGGACGCGTCCAGGAACGCTGCGAGCGTGGCCGGTCCGTCGCCCAGCCGGCCCCGGAAGCGCTCGATCTCGAGCAGCAGCGCCTGCACCCTCGCGAGCTCGGCCGTGAACGCGGCGTCGCTGGGAAACACGCTCTCGACGTCCCACGTGTGCTCGACCGGGATCTCGGCCCGCGCGCGCAGGGTCGTGGCCATCTCCTCTCCTCCTCGCTGACGGTTGGGAACCCTTACCTAAGAGGGGAATTCTGGACCAACCCGGAGGCGAGAATCACGCGGCGCTCTCAGCGCCCCTCCGGAGCTCCGTGGGAAACCGCGCATACGCGGACCGATGTGCGGTTCTCGTGACGCGAGAACCGCACATGCGGGCCGCCGTGGCGCTCAGAGCGTCAGCAGGAACACCGTGCAGCCGGGAGGGGCCACGCGCGGGTCGAGCGCGTTCTGGACCCACCCGATCGCGTTCGGGTCGTTGATGATGTTGAGGTGGCCGGTGAAGTCGGCCGCGCAGTGGTTCTGCAGCAGGATGTTCGTCACGGCCGAACCGGACAGGAACGCGGACGTGAACGGCGTCACCACCTCGTCGAACCGCGACTCGATGACCGTGTACCGGATGCCCGCGACCGTGTCACCGCCCGCGTTCAGCCGCGTCAGGAACGCCGACCCCGCCAGCTGCTCCACGCACGCGTCGCAGCCCACCGCGCCGGCCAGCGCCCCGGCCAGGTTCTGCAGGCCGTCCAGCGTCGTGCCGTGGTTCGACGGCGCCAGTCCGACCAGCCGGTCCACCTTCGCCGCGCCGTTCAGGAACTTCGTGTAGTACCGCGGCATCATGCCGCCCTGCGAATGACCGACGAGGTCCACTTTCGCGGCGCCCGTCGCGGACAGCACGCGGTCCACGAACGCCGACAGCTGCGCCGCCGAGTCCTCGATCGGCGCCGTCCCGCAGACGAGCTGCTGCCCCGCCTGGCAGCCGTAGTTCAGCGCGAACACGCAGTAGCCGGCCCCGGACAGCTGCGGCGACAGCACGCCGAAGTCGCTCGCGTTGCCGAACGTGCCATGCACCAGCACGACCGGGAACGGATGGGCCTGGCTGGGCCGGCACGAGAAGTTGTTGGCGCCTGCCACCGCGCCCACCGACGACGTCGAGGAAGCCGCGTAGGCCGGCGCCGACAGCAGCATCGTCGCGACGGCGGCGAGCACGCCGACGAGCAGGCGGAAACGCATGCTGCGCATGACTTTCTCTCCCCACGGTGTTACAGAGCCCCGGGTCTGATACCGGAGCGTACCGACGACCTGCCCGCGAGCTTACGAGCGGCCCGCGACCGCGTCAAATCCGCTGTTCACACCACGGACAGGAAGCGCCGTGTCAGCAGCGCCAGCACCTCGTCACCCGGCGCGTCGCGCAGCGCCTGGTTGAAGATCTCCACCTCGATCGGCCCCTCGTAGCCGGCCGCCTCCACCACCCCGCGCAGGCGGCGCAGGTCGATCACCCCGTCGCCCATCATGCCGCGGCCGAGCAGCACGTCCGGCGGCGGCACGATCCAGTCCGACACGTGGTAGCCGAGGATGCGGTCCCCGGCCCGCGCCACCTGGGCCTCGACCGCGGGGTCCCACCACACGTGGTACACGTCCACCACGACGCCGCAGCGCGAGGCCGGGAACCGCTCGGCCAGGTCGAGCGCCTCGGCCAGCGTCACGATCACGGAGCGGTCGCCGGCGAACATCGGGTGCAGCGGCTCGATCGCGAGCCGCACCGAGCACGCCGCCGCCCGCTCCATCGTCGCCGCCACCCCCTCGGCCACCATCGCCCGCGCGCCCGGCAGGTCGCGGTCCGGGGCCGGCCCGCAGACCAGCACCAGCACGTCCGTGCCCAGCTCGGCCGCCTCCTCCACGGCGCGCAGGTTGTCCTCGATCCGGGACCGCCGCTCGGCCGGCGTCGCCGCCGGGAACCAGCCGCCCCGGCACAGGCTCGAGACGCGCAGCCCGGCGTCGCGGATCAGCCGCGCGCTGGCCGCCAGGCCCAGCTCCGCCACCTTGTGCCGCCACGGCCCGATCCAGCCGATGCCGTGGCGCGCGCAGCCCTCGACCGCCTCGCGCAGGCTCCACTGCTCGACCGTCGCCTGGTTCAGGCTCAGCCGCTCCAGGTCGACGCCGCCGTGGACACCGCCGCCCACTCAGTCCACGCCGGCGAGCGCCAGCACGGGCCGCACCCGGGCCACGGCCAGCTCCGGGTCGACCAGCAGGCCCGCCCGATCGGCCAGGCGGAGCAGCTCGGCCAGGTGGAGCACCGAGCGCGCGCTCTCCAGCCCGCCCAGCAGGTGGAAGTGGCGCTGATGGCCGTTGAGGTAGGCCAGGAACACCAGCCCCGCCTTGTAGTGGTACGTGGGCGCCCGGAAGACGTGCCGGCTGAGCGGGACCGTCGGCGCCAGCAGCGCCGCGAAGCGGGCCCGGTCGCCCGCGTCCAGCGCCTGCAGCGCCGCCGACGCGGCGGGGGCGATGCCGTCGAAGATGCCCAGGAGCGCGTCGCTGTGGCCGCGATCGTCGCCCGCCATCAGCTCGGCGAAGTTGAAGTCGTCGCCGGTGTACATGCGCACGCCCGCCGGCAGCCGGCGGCGCATCTCGACCTCCAGCTCCGCGTCGAGCATCGACACCTTGACGCCCACGACCCGGTCCGCGTGCTCCGCCATCACGGCCAGGCAGACCTCCATCGCCGCGCGCGGGTCGTCGTGCCCCCAGTAGCCGGCGAGCGCGGGGTCGAACATCGGGCCCAGCCAGTGGATCAGGGCCGGCCGCCGCAGCCCGGACAGGACCCGGCCGTACACGCGCGCGTAGTCGTCGGGCCCGGCCGCGATCCGGGCCAGCTCGCGGCTGGCCATCAGCACGACGTCGCCCCCCACCGCCTCGACCGCCTCGCACTGCAGCTCGTACGCGGCGACCACGTCGTCGAGGCCGCGCGCCGAGCCCGGCGCGAGGTGGTCGGTGCCCACGCCGGAGGCGACCCGGCCGCCCGCCGCGCGGGCCTCCCGCACGGAGCGCTCGATCAGCTCCCGCGCCTCGGGCCAGCCCAGGCCCATGCCCCGCTGCGCCGTGTCCATCGCCTCCGCGACGCCGAGGCCCCACGACCAGACGTGGCGGCGGAACGCCAGCGTCGCCTCCCAGTCGATGCGAGGCGGGTCGGCCAGCGGGTCCACCACGACGTGGACGGCCGCCAGCGCCTGGCGGCAGGCGGGCGGCGCGGCCGGCCGCGAGAAGTCCCCGGGCGCGCCCAGCGCGTAGCGCTCGAGCGTGCCGTCGGCCAGCGGCAGCCGGACGGCGGCGCCGACCGCGCTCACGGTTCCAGCTCCGGCAGGTCCACCCAGCGCCGCTCGCGCCAGGACCGGAGGCCGGCCTCCGCCAGCTGGACGCCCTTGGCGCCCTCCAGCAGCGTCCACGGGAACGGGTCCCCGCACCCCACGTGGCGCAGGAACATCTCCCACTGCACCTTGAAGCCGTTCTCGAACCGCTGGTTGTCCGGGACCTCCTGCCACCCCGCCCGGTAGTCGATCTCGCGGGGCACGTCCGGGTTCCACGTCGGCCGCGGCGTCGCGGCGCGGTGCTGGACCCAGCAGTCGCGCAGGCCCGCCATGGCGCTGCCCTCGGTGCCGTCCACCTGGAGCGTCAGCAGGTCGTCGCGCAGCACGCGCACCACCCAGGACGAGTTGATCTGGGCGATCGCGCCGCCCTCCAGCTCGAACGTGGCGAACGCCGCGTCCTCCGCGGTGCACGCGTACGGCTGGCCGCGCTCGTCCACGCGCTCCGGGATGTGCGTCACGCCCACCGCCGACACCGACCGCACCGGCGCGACCACCTGGTCGAGGACGTACCGCCAGTGGCAGAACATGTCCAGGACGATCCCGCCGCCGTCCTCGGCCCGGTAGTTCCAGGAGGGCCGCTGCGAGGGCTGCCAGTCGCCCTCGAAGACCCAGTAGCCGAACTCGCCGCGGACGGCCAGGATGCGCCCGAAGAAGCCTCCCTCGCGGAGCCGCCGGAGCTTCAGGAGCCCGGGCAGGAACAGCTTGTCCTGCACCACCCCGTGCTTGACGCCGGCGGCCTGGGCCAGGCGCGCCAGCTCCAGCGCCTCGCCCAGGTCGTCGGCGACCGGCTTCTCGCAGTACACGTGCTTGCCGGCGGCGATCGCGGCGCGCAGCGCGGGCGCCCGCTCCGACGTGACCTGCGCGTCGAAGTAGACCTGCAGCTCCGGGTCGGCGAGGCACGCGGCCAGGTCCGTGCTCCACCGCTCCAGGCCGTGCGCCTCGGCCAGGGCCCGCAGCTTGCGCTCGTTGCGGCCCACCAGCACCGGCTCCGGCCAGATCACCTCGCCCTCGCCCACCGGCACGCCGCCCTGCTCGCGGATGGCGAGGATCGAACGGACCAGGTGCTGGTTGGTCCCCATCCGTCCGGTGACGCCGTTCATGACGATTCCGAGCTTCATAGAAATCCTTTTCTACGAGATTTTAGACGAGGACGCGCCCAAGCGGCGGACAAAGGACCGCCGCGCGGGCGCCGCGATCCCGATCCGTGGCAAGATGGCACCCGACGTGACCCGATCGAGGGAGGGGCTGCGTCGTCGGCGGCGTCTGGTACTGCTCGCGTGCGCGGTCGCCCTGGCGGCCGGGGTCGCGTGCGGGACGCCTTCGCCGGTGGCGCAGCCGACACAGCAGACGCGGCAGACGGCGACGGCAACCGCTCCGCCGGTCGCGCCCCTGACGGCCTGGCAGGGCCGGGGCGCCACCGAGGTGCCGCCGCCAGACCTGC
>Ga0070717_10001361_pt1 | contig 16816 bp, 11 predicted proteins | sample LARL113metaG_FD_71366 | JGI IMG/M metagenome (GOLD analysis project Ga0070717, IMG submission 71366) | Corn, switchgrass and miscanthus rhizosphere microbial communities from Kellogg Biological Station, Michigan, USA - LAR L11-3 metaG | ecosystem: Host-associated > Plants > Roots > Rhizosphere ... | reverse complement strand
GGAAGAGGATGCGCCCGCGCGATTTGAACACGATTCGGGCCGGCGCCGGACGAGCCACGGCGGCCTTGGAATCCTGCGATCCATGCGCCAGGCCGCTTTGCATCCTCTCGCGCGCAAATTGGATCGCGGAATGGAGCCGCTCCGCCGCATACGGCTTGAGAAGGTAATCGGCCGCGCGCATTTCAAACGCACGCACCGCATACTCGCCATGGGCGGTAGTGATGATAATGTGCGGCAGGGAAGCGCTCCCGTTCCTCGACAGCTCCGCAATAACATCCAGGCCGTTCATGGTGGGCATGCAAATGTCCAAGAATAGCAAGTCCGGCTTTTTTGCCTGCACCTGCGCGATGATCTCGGAGGGCGACGATGCCTCTCCTATGACCTGAACGTCGGACTCATTCCGGAGCAGTACCCGGAGCTTCTGCCTCGCCAGAGCTTCATCATCAGCGATAATCGTTTGAATAACCACTGGACCTCCACTTTTGGCTCGAAGAAAGGGCGTGAATGGGTCAGGAAGGGGCTTCCTGGCGGATATCTGACGATACGCATAAAGTGCACGTTCGGTTCCAACCCGGCCTCGCCGGCTATGTTTATGAATTCACAGCGTTATTGTTTCTTCTTCCGCGAAACGCTGGAAGGGAGTGGTGCCCGAATTCGATACCGATTGTCCGAGTTCGGACACTTGCGGGCGGCGTGACGCACGAAAACTACTCCGAACCTGAGAGGAATGGAGCAAAGAAATGGCCCGCGAAACTGGGTGTCAATGGGGTGCTTGCGCTTCAGCAAGAAACTAATCTCTTATTGAACCGGCCTTCGTTGCTCTACAAGAAAGCGCCAAGTGCATCGAGCGAAATTCCAGAGGGCCCAGACCTGACTAAGCGGATACGCGGCTCAATAACATCTCGTACTTTGGTTACAGAACTGCTGCACCCATCGGTCGCTGATCGCGACAAAATCGGAACATGGGAACGCCCGGTAAGTGCCACCATTTTTCAGGATATTTTCAACCTTTTTGTGACCAATTGCATGCTCGGTGCGATCAACGGTTGCCTTTCCCGGGCAAGCAGTCTTGTAACCGGGATTGACATACATGGAAGTCAAAAGCAGGAATGCTTACATTGACCTATCGTTCCAGTCTTACTTCTCAGCCAAGTGCGTTCTTCACCTATCTTTGCCGGCTTGCAATTCTTGAATTCGTCGGCTTTACCGAGGACAATTGGTGGTGGCCTCGGGTACAACCGCAAAAGTGACCTTTACGTGCGGCTTGCTCCATCGCACGTTTTGATCGAACCAATTGAATTGCGAGTCGATGTGCCGGAGGACAGAAGGGCGGATCAAGTTGAACATGACCAGGCGTCATCCTGCAGAACCCATCTTCATGCATCCGGCGATCTTCATCCCTTCGTGGATGCTGCTGGGAGAATTGTTCGCTTTGCAGGAGTGGATGAATCTGCGCCGCTGGGGTTTCCACATCGGCACCGGGATCGAATTTGAGTCGTGGGGAGTGGAATTCCTCATTTTGGGGACCCTGTCCTGGCTGATGTGGCGGTTTCTGCGCCCATTCATTGTGAAGGCGAATGTTACGGACATATTATTGCGGGCTTTGCCTCTGAGTGTGGCGTTCGGAGCCGTGAAGGAGATGATCTGGGTCCTGTTTTTCCGCAACCTGCCGCTTGACCGCCCGCAGATGCCGTATTGGACTCGGTTTGTTTTCAATTGGAAAGCACAATGCATCGACAGCCAGATCATTTTCTGGTGCGCCTTTTTTCTGTTTCGCGGCATCGATTACTACCAGAGATATCGCGAGAAAGAACGCGCCACCGCCCAGTTGGAAACACAGTTGGCCAATGCAAAGCTTGCTGCGCTGCGCATGCAATTGAACCCTCACTTCCTTTTTAACGCCATGAACAGCATCTCCAGCCTGATGCGGACGGACGTGGATGCAGCAGATAGCATGCTTGAACAACTGAGCAGCTTATTACGTATCAGCCTGGAGCGCGGCAATGTGCAACTGATTCCTCTCCGCGAAGAAATGGAGTTTATCGAGGTTTATCTCTCCATGCAGGATCAACGGTACGCGGGACGGGTGAGGAGGGACATTTCCATCGACTCGGAGTTGCACGACGCCCTCGTGCCGGCCATGTTTCTCCAGCCCCTGGTGGAAAATGCATACGCACACGGGCTTTCCAAGATCGAGAAGGATGGCGAACTGCTGATCCAGGCGCATCGGAAGGCCGACAAAGTAAGTTTCTCCGTGACTAATACGGGATTGGGCTTGAAATTTGCGGCAGGCTCGCTGGCCAACGGACACGTCGACTCCGCCAGCAACGGGCACGGCGTTGGCCTGGCCAATGTACGCAGCCGTTTGCGCCTGCATTACGGTCACGAGTGCTCGTTTGAGATGAAACAGATTGATCAAAGTCACGTGAAAGTCTCGATTGACTTCCCCTTCCAGTTATCGGATGAAGCCCAGGGCAGCATCACCAGGTACGGTGCCGAATGATTCAAGCTGTAGTGGCGGATGACGAGGTACTGGCGAGGCAAAAGCTGCGCCAGCTCCTGCGCGATGAACCGGACATCGAGATTGTTGGCGAATGTGCTTCTGCCAGCGAGACCGTCGAACTGGTGCGGGTGACTAGACCTGCGCTCCTGTTCCTCGATATTCGCATGCCGGGGATGGACGGCTTCGACGTCGTGGGCGCGATCGCATCACAGGAAGTCCCCTTGCCAGCCATCGTATTTACAACGGCCTACGATCAATACGCATTGCGCGCATTTGAAATTCACGCAGTTGATTACCTGCTGAAGCCGTTCACTCCCGAGCGGCTGAGTTCCGCCATTCAGCGGGTGCGGGAACGCCTTCTGGCCGGTGAGAGCATGGCGCGTGCCATGGAAAAGGGTCGAAATGGCGCGGGATACACCACGCGCATCGTGTTCAAATCGCGGGGACGAATTTTGTTCCTGCCGGTTTCCGAGATTCGCTGGATCGGTGCCGAAGAGAATTACGTGCGGTTGTGCACCGAGCGCGACACACATCTGCTGCGCGAGACAATGGCCCACCTTGAAGAAAGATTGGACCCCCACATGTTCCTGCGCGTGCATCGCTCGTTTATTGTGAATCTCCAGTTCGTCAAGGAGGTGCGAACCGAGCAGGATGGCGAGTCATCTGTAATCATGCTCGATGGTCAGAGGATTGCCATGAGCCGCAGCTACAAATCGCGGTTGCTGGAGTCGCTGCATCGCTGAGTGTTTTCATTTTTCACATATCGCTCATCGCGACGACGGCCGCAAAGTTGTTACATTCATCTCAATGAGCGATTGAAATGGTGACCTCGTCCCAATTTATTCGGTCTTTATCCCCTAATTCATGAAATAGAACTCGAAGCAGAGGAAATTCCGAAATTAGAAACAGTTCGCACTGGGGCTCGAAAGACTGTGCCAGGATCTCCTGCACTTAACTCCCGAAACCGGCATCTCCTCATGACGATCAGGACTTCGTCACAAACCGGCCGGAGGTCCCTTGGCTGGAGTTCCGATTGCACGCCCTATTTGCGATATGCAACCAGGCCTCAGTTTCCCCAGCCCTGAGCGCTCCGCGGGAATTCGTGCGGAGCTTGGACGATTTCACGAACGACACACACCTGACCGCTCGTCTGTTTACTTCGAATTTAATGTTCGGGCGGATGCGCGTCGCTTGTTCCATGCGCTTACCGTTCCGGAGTATCTCGAAACCTGGGTGTCCCTGCCTGGTCATAATCTGGGCTGTTCCATGGCCGCGGCAAGAAGCAACCAGGACTACGTAATCGAACATTACTGCGAGGGAAGTCCGGCCCTTAGGATTACAGGAACCTACTCTGTCTGCCGTCGACGGAACGTGGTGTTATCGTGGCGAGTCGAGGGAAATCTCTCCATTCCCGAGACTGAAGTTGATATTCGGCTTCGCGGAAATTTCGAAAGCACGACCCTCATTGTGCGGCACACCGGCTTTGCCGCTGAAGCAGATTGCGCCTGGCATAAAGGGCTGTGGACCGTTTCGATGCGCAGACTGATCGCGTTATACGATTCCCCAAGCCACAGTTCAGGGCGGCCCCATGGGCCTTTGGGACGGGACCGTCTCGCGGCGGATCCTGCGATGCGGGAGCTGTCACGAGATCGGCTTGACTTCAAGACGGATTGATTGGAACAAGCGCAGCCGCATGGGCGTTGCCTGGTGCAGGTGAGAGTCCAAACCCAGAAAACGGGGACAAGTGATCGCCGTTACTGTAGATGACCTCGAGATTTACATGATGCTTTTGCATCCACGCGTCGACTTCCTGATCGATCGCGTGCCTTTGGTGAGCGTCCAGCTTCGCGCTAAGTAAGTTCAGATCTTTGTTAAGCAGATCTCTCGCCGTGTCGCCGCCCTGTCGTATGGCGACCTGGAAATGAAAGTATGCCGACCTATCATCCTGCGGAACCATTTTTCCGTCTCGCGACAGGACACCCAGAACAATGGAGGATCGCCAAGTTCCGGCATCTGCCGATCGGCTAAGTAGAGATATGGGTTCGTCGGTGTTCGTCGCATTCAGTTCCGGATGGTTTACGAGAAGCAGGCCGAGCGCATGCATCGCCGGGACAAACCCGCCAGAAGCGGCCTCGCGATACAAAGTGACGGCGCGCTTCATGTCTTGGGGGTGATCCTTCTGCGCCAGGATCATTCCGCCAAGGCGAAAGGCGGCGAGGCGATTGTGAAGTTTGGCCCCGCGCTCATACCACGGTTTCGCCGCCGCCTCGTCCTTGGTAACTCCCACGCCGAAGTAGTAAATATCTCCAAGGTAGGTCGCCCCCACATCGCTGCCTTTTTCAGCGGCTTCGCGGATCAACTGCACCGCTGCGTTCGGATCCTTGGGCACACCCGCTCCCCACATATACGCTACCCCGAGGTTCACCTTGGCATCCAGGAATCCACCGGCAGCGGCAAGCTGAAACCAATGCACCGCCCGGGTCTCGTCGGCACGGACCCCGAGCCCGACTTGATAGAGATATCCGATCTCATTCTGGGCGATAGGATCGCCCCTGCCCGCCGCTTTCTCATACCAGAATGCAGCCATTTTCAGGTCCTGCTTCACTCCATGGCCCGAAAAATATGCATCCGCGAGCGCAATCTGTTCACGAACGTTTCCATGCTTTGCAGATGCCTGGATTTGCGAGATATCGGCATCCGCTGCTGCAGTCACCACGAACACATTTGTTGCGCAGCCAACCATGAGCATGACAACCGCAAATTGCGCAGCGAACGGGTGAGAGCAAATACGCGTATGCGACATAACCCCTCCGCGTCGGATATGTTCCGAAGACCGAATCATCTACTCTGGTTACTGACTTCAATCACCCCTGAGTAGACTCGTCGATATGAGGCAGGTTATCAGCGCATTTAGGATGGATTTGCAAGGTTCAACGGATGGAAAAGCAACTAAGAACTAACTTCTCACCGCTTGATCCACCCTGAAGCCCCGCTGGTCACAAAACTAGCAGACCTAAAAAAGCTGACGGCCAGCACGTTAAGAGCGCTGACCGCGATTGAGTCTCGGATGTTGATCGTACTATCAGGCGCGTAATCGACTTAGTTTTGTGATGCGGCCGGTATTGTTCCAGTCGGAGACATAAATATTCCGATCCCGGTCGATAAAACATCCATGCGCAGCGCTGAACGAGGCTGGAGTAATCGCGCCGGGGTCAACCTCGTATTTCGCCCACTGCTCTTTACGAGGATTGTCGCCGAGAAATGCCACCGGGACATTGTCGCGGTCGAGAATGGTAACGCGTCCTTCCAACTCAGAGACCACCGCATAATCGCCATTGAAGCTGATCTGGCACGGGCGCCGCAGATGCTGTGTGACGGTGCGCACAAACTTGCCGTCGAAATCGAAGTGGCAGAGTCTGCGGTTTTCGCGATCGCAAACCAGCAGCATCGGCTGGTCGTAACGCGTATCGACGGCCAGTCCATGACTGCAATCGAATAATCCCTCTTCATGGCCTTTGCCGCCGTAGCTGGCGTTGTATTGGCCCTTCGCGTCAAACCGGAATATCCGCGAATCGCCGTAACCGTTGGCGATGAAGATGGAGCCATCAGGGCCGGGCACAGCCGCTGTCAAGCGCCATTCGTTGGGCGCCTTGAAGCCGGCCTCTGGCGGTGCAGTAATCTTCTGCACCACGGTTCCGTCGGTCTTCATCTTGATAAATAGCCAATTCTCGGCGGGCGTGCCTTTCTGTACCGTGCAATAGAAGTACTCGATGCCGTTTTCCTCGGCGTGCACCATGGAGTGAATCTCCGGGAAATGACCGGCAATCGTCGTGACAAAGGCGCCGTCCGCGCCGTATACCAGAACTCCCGTTTCGCTCTGGGTGCTGACATAAATCCGCCCTGACTTGTCCTGAGCGACCGCCCCATGTGTCCCGCCGAACTGAGTTCCCTGCGGCAGTTTGCCCCATTCATCGACAATGCGATACGTCCACTCGCCGTTTCCCGTCATCATCTCGGTCTGCATTCGTTTCCCATCCTCGTCGGTCGAGTCGGCTTCTGCCCGGCGAAGAGCAACCGCGGCCAACGCCGTTGCGCCTGCAGCGGCAAAGAAGTTCCGCCGGTTGAAATTCTTATTCGCAAGTCCGGTCTCATTCTCGTTCATCGTGTGCCTCCTGCATTGGCGTTCGCGGTTTCCGCTGCAGACGCCGGCTGGGCGGGAGTGTTGAAGAGATAAATGTGGCGTAGATTGGGCATGGACCTTAATGGAGCCAGGGAATCCGCAGTCACTTTCGTCTCGCTGAGGTTCAGATAGTTCAGTTGGGATAACCCCGCTAGTTTGGAGAGGCCGCTTCCGGTCACAGGAGTTTCTTCCAGGTGGAGCGCGCGCAGATGCGTAAACCTTGCGAGTGTATCGAAGCTTGCATCGGTGACGGAAGTGCGCGCCAGGTCTGCCTCCACGATGAACGGCGCAAACTTCTGGAACTGGGCAAGCTGGGCGTCTCCGAAGCTTGCGGCCACGTCTTCCGTATTCAGAATCAATCCATCGGAAGGCTTGCTTGAAACGGGAAGAAGCTTTGCGCCTTGCGCGTGCCGCATGGTCTCAATTTCATCGGCCCATTGGCTGTAATCGCCGACGGGCTGGGGTGGCGCCTCGCGCGGCCTCTCCTCGATCACGACGCCCGCGACCTTGTTCGCCGTTGACGATGCGCCGGCCTGGATCCATGAACGCAGCCAGGCAATCTCGGCTGGCTTCAAAGGCGGGCGACCTTCTGCCGGCATCAAGTGTTTATTGCCGGCGGGAAGAGTGACCCGCTCAATCAGAAGGCTTCTGTCTGCGCTGCGGGGCACGATGACCGGCCCGTCCTTGCCGCCCATCATCAGCGCTTCATAGGAGTCAAGCCGCAGGCCGGCTTCCGTCTTGCTCGCGCCATGGCACGCGATGCAGTTGGCATCGAGGATGGGATGAATTTGCTTCGTGTAAAACGAGTCAGGATTGGGAACGGCCGCATTCACTGCACCAAGAGCGGCCATTCGCTTGAGCGGGCCCGGCATGTACTCGGTGAGATACCCGGCCCCATGCGTAAGTGAACCGCCCTGGTGCGCCGTCCAAAAAAGCGCAAGCATCACGCAACCAAGCAGCAGCGGATATATGCGCGGAGTGCTTCCCATGGCCCACACTGGACGCACGAGCAGACACAAGAGCAAACCGATTGCGAGTCCAATGCCGCCCCACATGTGCCGCGTCACGGTGGCTCCCGTGGAGCCACTTCCATGGGCGAGGAGATATCCCAGGATCAACGATCCGACGCACGCAAGACACGCGAGGGCGAGAATAAACGCGGCCGCCTCCCGCAACGCCGGCCGGAATGCCCCCGCGATTTCGAGAATAGGTACAAGCAGAATGAGACCAATGGGAACGTGAACGGCAGCCGGATGAAAGCGTCCGATGAATTGTTCCCAGTCTGCGTGCGGTTTGCCATCCAGCTTAACGATCACTGGCAGAAGCAGGAGTGCCGCGCTGACCACGAGGGTCGCAACCCACGTTCGCCGGGCCGCGCCGATGCCCGCGAACAACCGAGTCCGGATCTGCTTTGACGAACCTGCCACCGTCATGCCAGCAGCCCATTGACAACGCTGGCTGGAACCGGGCTGGTCAACTTTTGTTCGAGCCCCTGGAACTTATAAGTGAATTTATTGTGATCGATACCCAGGCAGTGCAGGATAGTGGCATTGAAATCGCGTACGTGCACCGGGTCCCTGACGATGTTATAGCTGTACTCGTCCGTTTCGCCGTACGTGAGTCCCGGCCGCACGCCGCCGCCGGTCATCCACGTTGTAAAACAGCGTGGGTGATGGTCGCGTCCGTAGTTCTCCGGCGTCAATCCGCCCTGGCTGTACACCGTGCGCCCAAACTCGCCGGCCCAGATCACGAGCGTATCGTCCAGTAACCCGCGGCGCTTGAGATCGGTGACAAGCGCATAACAGCCGCGATCCGTTTCCTGGCACAGGAGTGGCAGCATACCGGTCACATTATCGTGCACGTCCCATCCGCGCTTATAGACCTGCGTGAATCGCACGCCACGCTCGGCCATCCGACGCGCCAGCAGGCAGTTGTACGCGAATGTGCCCGGCTCTTTGGCATCGGGCCCATAAAGATCCCACGTCGATTGCGGCTCTTTACTCAGATCGACGAGTTCCGGTACCGAGGCCTGCATGCGGTAGGCCATCTCGTACTGCGCAATGCGCGCGTTGGTCTCCGGGTCGCCGATTTCCTCGAGCGTCTGCCGATTGATCTGCTCCACGGCATCGAGCATCTGGCGGCGCACTTCGCGGTCCACACCGCTGGGATCGGCAAGATACAGCACCGGGTCGCCACCTGATCGCAAACCTACGCCCGCAAATTCCGACGACAGAAATCCGCTGCTCCACAGACGCGACGACACCGGCTGATTGTTTTCCTTCGCATTCGTCTTCGTCTGCAGGACAATGAAGGTGGGCAGGTTGTCGTTCATGCTGCCGAGGCCGTAGGCCAGCCACGAACCCAGGCATGGCTTGCCCGCATTCATGTTGCCGGTGTTCATCAGCATGATGGCGGGCTCGTGGTTAATGGCGTCGGTGTTGACGGTCTTCACGATGGTCAGATCGTCCACCATGCGCGCCGTATAGGGCAGCAGGTCGCTTACCCACGTGCCTGTCTGGCCGTACTGCTTGAAGGGCCAATGTGCAGGCGCAATTGGAAAGTGTGCCTGCCCTGCCGTCATGCCTGTCAACTGCTGATTGCCGCGCACCGAATCGGGCATGTCCTTGTTGTATTGCGCGGCGAGATTGGGCTTGTAATCGAGCAAGTCGATCTGCGGCGGGCCGCCCGACATGAAAAGGTAAATCGCACGTTTCGCCTTGGGCGCAAAATGGGGCAGCTTCAATTCATCGCGGCCCGGTGTGCGTGGCTGGCCTTTTGTATCGCGCACATCGCCGCGTAACGCCACTTCGCCGAACAGGCTGGACATTGCCGCCCAGCCCAGCACCTTGCCCGATCGCCCCAGGAAGCGCCGGCGCGTCTCGAGATTCGACCATTCCTGCTTCAATCCGGCAGGAATCGGCAGGTCCATTACTGTCGAGGCCGGCTCGCAATCCGTACACAGCGGGTGTTGCTTCATACATGAATCCTCAAGTTACTTCGTTACCGTCTCATCCAGGTTCAGCAGTTCACTGGCCACCATCGTCCATGCCGCCAGTTCCGGCTCCGGAATTGCTGTGTCGCGTTTCTTCTCGCCCACATCGACGAGCGCCCGAGCCGCTTTCTTGTCGGCCGCATAGTGCTCTTCCATCTGCTTCAACGATGACTCTAGAACAGCGGCGGTTTTCGGCGGCGGATCGTGCGAGAGCAAAATCTCGCTCATCAGCTCGATGCGCTTCTCTGGTTTCGGCCCAGCTTCGAGAATCACCCGCTGCGCCAGCGCTCGCGCCGCCTCCACCCACTGCTCATCGTTCATCGTCACCAGCGCCTGCAGCGGCGTATCGGTGCGTTGACGGCGGGTGCAGACCACGTCGCGGACGGGCGCGTCGAACGCATCCATGTTGGGCGGCGACGCCATGCGTTTCCAGAAGGTATACATGCTGCGGCGATAGAGCGCATTCCCGTGTTCTTGCACGTACATCACGGTGTCGCTGGTCGGGTAGCTCACCTGCTCCCACACGTTTGCGGGCTGGTAGGGCTTGACGCTTGGGCCGCCGATTTTGCTGACCAGGAGCCCGCCCGACTGCAGCGCAATGTCGCGCAGCATCTCGGCATCCATGCGGAATCGCGGGCCATGGGACAGCAGCAGGTTTTTGGGATCCTTCGCTATTTGCGCCGGCGTCGAAGCTGCGCTCTGCCGATACGCGGCCGACATCACCATCAGCTTGTACATATGCTTGATGTTCCATCCGCTCTCGCGGAATTCCACCGCCAGCCAATCCAGTAGTTCGGGATGCGATGGGCGCTGGCCCATGATGCCGAAATCATCGGTCGTCTCCACCAGACCGGTGCCGAACAGCTCATACCACATGCGATTCACGGTCACGCGGCCGGTGAGAGGATTTTCCGGGCTCACCATCCACTTTGCCAGCGCCAGGCGGTTGCGGGATTCCTCCTTCGGCAGAGGCGGAAGGAAGTGCGGCGTGTTGGCCTCCACGCGTTCGGTGCGTGCTGTGTACATGCCGCGCGTCAGCACGTCGGCATAGGCGAGCGAAGGCTTCTCCCACGAAACCAGGGTCAGGTCGCCGCCTTCAGAAAGCTTGTCGAGTTGCGCATTCAGCTTCTCGATGTCGCTGCCGATTTCCCGGAACTCCGGGTCCACGCTGTTCAGATAAAACTCGCTGACCACGTGCCACTGGTCTTCGTTCCACTGCGCCGTAGGTTTGGCCGTGACCTCCGCGACGTAATCTTCGAAAGGCAGCCGCCTGGCTTCATCGGAGCTGAGGGATCGTGCGTAAAGCCGGACGTCCTGGTAGCGCGTCTGCTTGGCGGGATTCGCGTCGGGATAGCGCCATCCAAGCTGCATGGGCGCCTGGGTGCGGATGGTTGCGCCGGCAAGCGTATCCGATGCCACGTGCGTCTCAACCTGCCTGCCGTTGACGTAAATCTTCACGCCGGAAGCGCGGCCCGAACCATCGTAGGTAAAGAAGATGTGTTTCCACTGGCCGTCGACCGGCAGAGCATCGATCGACGAAACTTTGATCGCAACTTCCGGGGTTGTGTCTTTCTCTTCTTCCTTGGCGGGAGGCTTCTCCGGTTTCTTCTTCTCTTGCTTCTTCGCCTCGGATTTTTTCTGTTCGGGAGGCTTGTTATCCGATAGGTCTTTTTTGGTCAAATCCTGCGGGGCCGGGTAACGAAATGGCTCCTTTGCCTCCGCCATTTTCTTTGCTTTGGGATCTTTCGCTTTCGGATCTTCCTTGGGCGCCTGGTTTACAAGCTCCACGCTGACGATGCCCTTGCGGATGGAGAGGTCCCATCCGCGGAAGTGCTGCTTGGAATCCATCTTCGAGATCAGCGTTTCGGTGTCGCCCACCGCGAAATACGGCGCCGAGCGCATCATGAACCAGCCGCCCGAAGAGAACGCCTGGCCGGCTTCGTAATCGCCGGTTTGATCGAGCAGCACGCGCGTGTTCGACTGCATCCGGAAATCGGGCCACAGCCAGGTTGTCTCGCCCCACTCCGGCCGCAGCGTGCTAGTGCGGAAACTGGCCGGATTTGCATGGGGCGCGCTGTTCTTCAGAACGTCCCCGCTCCCCTCATCGAGGCGCAGGCGAAGCACGAGCTTGTCGGTTGCCACCGGCAGCGGCGGATCTTGCCGCGATTTGAGCCAATGGTCGACAAGCTCGCGTGCGTGCAGCCGCATCGAGTTCTGGCGTGCGGCGAGTTCCGAGCGTTTCGCCAGCGCGCGATTGTAGGCATCCTGATTTTGCGCTCTCGGGATTCTGACCACCGGCGCCCACACCGGGCGGTCGTCGTTGAAGGGCTTCTCGTCGATGTTATTGAAGAACGCGCTGAGGGCGTAGAAGTCCTTCTGCGTGGTGGGATCGAATTTGTGATCGTGGCAAACAGCGCAGCCCACCGTAAGGCCCATGAACGTCGCGCCGAAAGCCTCCGTTCGCTCGCGCGCAATATTCACTCGCAATTCTTCGGTAATGGTGCCGCCCTCATTACTGCTCAAGCCCAGGCGCACATAGCCGCTGCCGATCAGAGGATCGAGGTCTTTGGCCGGCATCAGATCGCCGGCGATCTGCTCCATGGCGAATTGATCGAATCGCTTGTTGCTGTTGAACGAGCGGATCACGTAATCGCGGTAGGGCCAGATGTCTTTGCTGTTGTCATAGTGCAGGCCGTAGGTATCGGCGTAACGCGCGTAGTCGAGCCAGTATCGCGCTCGCTGTTCTCCGAACGTGGGCCGTGCGAGCAGACCGTCCACCAGGTGCTCGTAGGCCTGCGGCGACGTGTCGGTAACGAAGGCCCGCACCTCGGCCGGCGTGGGCAGAAGCCCGGTCAGGTCCAGCGTCACGCGGCGGATCAGCGTCTGCCGGTCGGCCTCCGGCGAAGGCTTGAGCCCTTCCTTTGTCAACCGCGCCAGGATGAACGAATCGATCGCCGTTTTGGCCCAACCATCGTTCTCATTCGGCATTGGTGGCCGGACCGGCGCTTCGAAGGCCCAGTGCGGCCGGTAGACCGCGCCCTGTTTGATCCACGCCCTCAGAGTCGCGATCTCTTCTGGCTTCATGGGCTTGGCTTCGCCCTGGGCATTTTGCGGCATCAGGTAATGCGGGTCTTTCGATTCGATGCGCTTGATAAGCTCGCTTCGTTCGGGGTGGCCGGGAACGATCGCATCCGGATGGCCGGGGCGCTTCTTCATGGCCGATTCTGCCAGATCGAGGCGCAGGCCGGCCTTGCGCATCTCCGGGTCAGGCCCGTGGCACGCGAAGCAGCGGCTGGCAAGGATCGGCTGCACGTCCTGGTTGAAGTCGAGATGTTGTGCGGCTCCGGCGCGGCTCTGGCCACGATGGCACGCCGAAGCCGAAACCAGCGCGATACCTGCGATCAGAGCCCAGAGCGCCGACGCACTCCGGGAGCGATAGCAATTTCGAAAGTAGGGAAAAACATCCGTCACGGCGAGGGGGAAGACCGGATCGCGCTGGTTTCCTATAGGCAAAAGTTTGCCATCCGGCAATCACGGTTGTCCACTGCTTCGCATTCGGACCGACTCCGAACAGAAAATGGGCTACTTACCCAGGGCGGATTCGATGGCGGTCTGGACCTCGGGCGCGTCAGGCGTGACGGCGGGTTCAAAGCGCGCAACCGGTTTGCCATTGCGGTCGAACAGGAATTTAGTGAAGTTCCACTTGATGTCTCCACCGATCTGCGGGTTCGCCGATTTGTCGGTAAGGAAGCGGTAGAGAGGCGTTTCGTCATCCCCGAGTACGGAAACCTTCGACATCATGGGAAAGCTTACGTTGTACTTCCGGCTGCAGAAAGTCTTGATCTCCTCGTTGGTGCCCGGCTCCTGTTGCGCGAAATTGTTGGCAGGCACGCCCACGATGACAAAGCCGCGATCTTTGTACTTCTCGTAGAGCGCTTCGAGGCCAGCATATTGAGGCGTAAAGCCGCATTTGCTGGCCACATTCACCAGGAGCACAACTTTGCCGTTGTAGGTCTTCAGGCTGACGGGCTGGCCGTCGATCGATTGCATGGTGAAGTCGTAAATGCTGTGCGCCTGGGTGACACCGAGGCTGGCAGAAATCGAGAACAGCAAGGTCAAGCAGAATTTGCGCAAGGGGAATCCTCCGAATGGACTGAACACGATCATACGGGGCTAGGACGGGGAGATTGTCAGGAGAATGTCATGCTTCCGGAAATCACCCCGCCGGAATGGCAAAGAGCTTGATCTGCGTTCCCGACAGCACCGCCAGTCCGGATCCGTCAGGGGAAAGGGCATAGCTGCCGTGGCTGGTCGCCGGCTCGTCGAGGCGGACGGCAAACAGTCGCTTTCCGTCTTCGGCGCGGTACACACGCACCTCTTCTGAATCGAGATCCGTGCCCGTGAATTCTGCGCCGGAAGATAATTCGCGGCCCGCGTGCACCACCTTCACGGCAAATCGTCCGCTGGGATTGTTCCCCACTGCCTCCTGACCCACCTCCCGGGAACCCGACTCACCGCGCAGCAACTGCTTCCCGTCGGGCCGCAGCATCCGGTATTCGGTTGCGCCACTGTTTACGTTGCAGGTCAATAAAAACAGGAGATCGGGCGCGAGGCTCGAAAGTTCCGGAGTACACCGGGATTCGAACCGCGCCAGGGTCTCCGTTTTGTTGTCCCAGGTGCTCATCGCCAGCCGGTAATGCATTTTTGGTGCGGCCAGCAGTTTCACCTGACCTTCATTCACCAGGGTTGGGGGCAACAGCCCAGAGATCGTCGCTACTTGTGCGATGGTGTTGAACGCCTTATCGAGAATCTGAACCTCGACATCCTCTTCCGGCTCGTCCCCAAATTCGTCCCGGAGTTTTCCGTGCAGTTCGCGCGAGTGGCGCTCATGGAGGGTTGCGATCGCCATCAGGTCTCCACTGGGGGCAATGCGCACGAAGGCCAGCGGGCCGGCCAGCGGAATGCTGCGCTCAATCTCCAATCCGGCGCGATATACGCGCAGCTCATTGCCGATGTGGGCCAGCATGCGGTTTCCATCCAGCGGCCACAGGTAGCGGCGAGAATCGGTGATCTCCCAATCGACGGCACGGACGATATTGCGGCTCGCGGGATCCATCAGAACGGCGCGTATGATCCGGGTTGGAGTCCCGGCATTTGAAGGACCCGCGCGTCGCACGAGGTGATGGGGATTGAACGCAAAAAGCAGCTCCTGGGGACCAAGCCATGCCAGCGTTTCCTCATCATCGAATTCATCCCGAACCTTGTTGGAACGCGGGTCGTACCCGAGCGGGTGAATAGAAATCGCGCTCGCTGAATGCCCTTCGAGCTCATTCGCAGCCACCGGCAGGTCGACGGCGCACCCGGGCGGCGCGCAGACTTCAAAATTCTCAACGGTCATTGAGGCGTTTGGGATCGCCGCCGGCCCTGGCGGTGGGTTGGAACCAGGTTCCCCGGCGAGAGCGGACGGGATAAGAGTCCCGGAACGACGGAAGGCAAGCTCGGCCGGCACCAGCAAAAACTGGGTAAACGCGTCGAGAGACACATCGTGGCTCTTGGACGTGAGAACCGAACTCCGATTGGGTCCCGTTCCAATTTCAAGTTTCAAGCCCTTGATGTCCAGGACGTCACCCGGCCGAAGGTCCGGCCGCATAGGGAACCGGTGAACGATGCCCGTCAGCTCGAGATGGGTGATGTACATATCGCCCAGTCCGGCGCTTCCGAATCCCGGCATGCCATTTCCGTTGGGGTTGGAGAACGATACCGGCATATGGAATTGCGAGTCGGGCATGATCTTCCAATCTCCCGGCGCCTCGGCCACCGCCGCCAACACCAGGTCCATCGGTCTCATATCGGCGCCGTTGCATTGGGCCCTTTTGAACGAAAGCGCCAGCCTGGATTCGCTTCTGACCTTGTGCGGATCGGCAACTTCCACCGTTGCCTCGAGAATCGAGCCCTGACGGAGAACGCAATCCGATCCAGCCCAATCGAGCGTGACGCGCGCAAAAACTGTGTCTCCGTTCGTCAGGTGACGAACGTTCAGATGCTTGAGGAGTTCAGCCTGTACAGGCGCGATTTTTCCGTCTTCCGCGGATTGAGAGAAGCCTGTGCAGAAGCAACACCCGAGGAAAACTGCCCCGATCACGTGCGATTTCATCGCGCCTCTGTGCATGTCGACTATCCGGTTGCCGGAAACCGCAATGCTGCGGTTTAAGAGCACAAAACATTGTGCCACATTCGCAATATCGAGATTGTCAGTCAAGAGGGTGAAATGCAGCGGCCATTTTTCCGTGTTTCATTGCATACAGGCTATTGTCTTAGCTCCACCAGTGTGGCTCCCTGGCCGCCTTCATTCTGCGGAGCTTCAGCGATAGTGGCCACGTGCGGATGGCTCTTCAGGAAATCGCGGACGCCGCGGCGGAGAATACCGGCGCCATGGCCGTGAATGACGCGTACCCGCGGCAGGCCCGCGAGAAAGGCGCGGTCCAGATACTTCTCCAGCTCGTCGGTGGCTTCATCCACGGTGCGGCCAATGAGGTTGATTTCCATGCGCATGTCGTCGGTTCCGGCGCTGGTCACGGAAATCTGAACACCTTTCTGGCGGCGGGCGGCGGCGAGAGGGTCGGGGCGCTCGGCTGCCTGCGCCCCGGGCTTCAGCACTTCGGCGATGTCATCACGCTTGACCCGCATCTTGATCGGCCCGAGCGCGACTTCGAACAGATCTTTTTCCACCTCACGTTGTACCACTGCGATTTTGCCCATGGACTTTAGCCGCACCTGGTCGCCCGCGGCCACGTGCCGGACGACATGCGGCTGCGCGTTGGCATCGCCCTGGTCGGCGCCGGTGCGATGCGCCACCACCGCCTGGTTGAAACTTTCCTGGAACTCACGGCGAAGCCGAGTCATGCGGCGCTCGGCTTCTTTCGATAGCTTCTGCTGGGCGGCCCGGTCCTCGATGGCGTGCACGTTCTCGCGCATTTGGAATTCGAATTCCTTCATCAGCGAAGCGAGCTTCTGTTCCAGTTCGCGCGTGCGATTGCGCAACTCCACATCGCCTTCGCGAGCCAGTCTGGCGCGTTCCTGGTTGAGCGCGTACTGCTGCTCGCGCGCTGCCTTGCGTTCCTCTTCGAGCTGCGTGAGCTCA
>Ga0070717_10001359_pt1 | contig 16822 bp, 27 predicted proteins | sample LARL113metaG_FD_71366 | JGI IMG/M metagenome (GOLD analysis project Ga0070717, IMG submission 71366) | Corn, switchgrass and miscanthus rhizosphere microbial communities from Kellogg Biological Station, Michigan, USA - LAR L11-3 metaG | ecosystem: Host-associated > Plants > Roots > Rhizosphere ... | reverse complement strand
GACGATGATGCATCTGCCCGCCTATGCGCAGAACATGAAAACGCTGATCACGTCACCGGCCAGTGACACGAAGGTGACCGACAACTCCGTCACGCTCGCGGTGCAGGCTTCCGGCTACACCCCGACCTGCGCACTGGCAGGCAAGGCAGACCAGGCTGGGACAGGACATTATCACATCCTGCTGGATAAGGCCCTGGTCAATATGTACTGCGCCCCAACCGCGACCATCTCGCTGCAGAACGTGGCACCTGGCATGCACACGCTCACGGCGGTGCCGACGCTCAATGACCACACCGAGATCGACGAGAATGGCAATGCCATCACCATCGACTACGAGCCAACTCACCCACTGCCCACCATCACAGGCGCTTCTTTCGCGGGTGCGCCGGCCATTACGATCCTTTCTCCGAAGAATGGTGCTGTCGTATCCGGCACCTTTGACGTCGTGGTGAAGGTCACGAACTACAACCTGAGTTGCAATCTCATGGGCAAGCCCGACGTGACACGCTATGGCCACTGGCATCTCAACCTCGACTCGATGTCAGGCCCGATGATGGGCATGGGGACGATGCTCGGCATGAGTTGCACGACGACGTTTCAGGCGACTACCCAGGGTTTGAAGGCGGGCCAGACGCACACGCTGATCGCGTTGCTGACTGACAACGGGCATGCGCCCTTGCATCCCCCGGCAGCTTCAGAAGTGACGGTGATGATTGGATGAGTACCCCTCGCCGAATGTTCGCTCTGCTCTCTCTCGTGGTACTCCTGGGCGTGACGGCATGCAGCACCACGAGTACCACGGCAGGTCAGGCGTCTCCGGCGCCAACCCAGCCGGTTTCGACTCCGACCTCGACATCTGGAGCGGCTTCAGGAACGTGCCCGACCTCCTCCGGTTTGCCAGCCGGGACGAATAGGCATGGAGGCTCCGCAGCATCGAGCAGTCAGATCTCGATAGAAGCGAGCGACTTCTTCTTCAGCCCAACCTGTGTGACGGGTTTACACAGCGGGACGATCACCCTGACCGTCCATAATGGCGGAGTGGTGCTGCACAACGTGTCCATCCCACAACTCCACCTTGACCAGGATATGTCCCCCGGCCAGACAATCACGGTACACGTGAAGATGGGAAGTGCCCCGCTGGTGTTCTTTTGTAAGTATCATCGAGGTTCCGGGATGCTCGGCGCGCTCATTCCGGCTGGGAGCTGAATACGCCACAGAAAGGGGGAAGTAGGTGAGACGCCAATGGCTTCATCTCCTGTGCCGAACGAGGGGGAAGCGCTTCTCCCTCGTTCGACGATCATGTGAATCGATGAGGGAAAGTAAGATGAGGAGGTCATCGCCCCCATGCAACGGGAAACTCAGAGTACGCAAGAAGGTCGACCGATGGTACGCTGTGGCAATGCGCTTGCTGATGGCGCACGTCACCGGGGGTGGTTTATTGGCCGCTTTCTGGAGATTCCACACGATCTTCGCTCAAGCCACGCAGTTGAGATCAAGTGGAGTACTCACCTCGCAGGAACACAGAAGCCGTTCTGGGGCGTGAGCGAGGAAGCTACAACGCTGTGTGTGCTGATCAAGGGCCAGGTCTCCCTACAGTTTCCCGGCAGGGAGTGTCTCCTTTCCCAGGAAGGGGACTATGCGATCTGGTCGGCAGGTGTCGCTCATCGATGGGTGGTGGTACAGGAATCGCTCGTCCTGACGGTGAGATGGCCTTCCGTGCCGGAAGCGTATCGAGCACAAGTGGGAGGCTCACCAACTTGAAAATCGAGAAGGCAGATGGTCATGATGCACCTGTATCTTCCTTATGAGCAATCGTTGCCAGCCGCTCTTCTGAGAGCGATAATCCCGCGCAAATGAGCAGGGGGGTAAGCTGAGGTAAGTCCGTCTGTAGCCTGGGCTACAAAATTTCTTCGATTCTATGGTATCATTACATTGAGGTAGAGCGCGAGTCAGTTCAGGCCCGCTTATGCTCTCTATGCACCTCTCTCTTTACAAGGAGAAGAGTCTGCCACTTATACTGCCTGGGAGACCAGTGATGCGCACAACTCCGACCGTCGAATCAATGAATAAGCGAGGAAGCTCACGCCCTCTCATCGTCTATTGCCTTGAACGCCCAACGCTGTTGTTTTCGCTCAAGATGGCGCTGGTCGTTGGCACGCTCCTGGCAGTGATCAATCACGGGCAGGCGATCTTCACAGGGCACTTTACTTCCGACCGGCTTCTCCCGATGCTCTTGACCTATTGTGTACCATTCGCTGTGACGATGTATAGTCAGATACAAGGCAAACGGCAGCGCGACAGATCTCTGGCAGAACTATCTCCTACGGATGTTGGGGAACAGAAGCTCGATACATCATTGCTAGACAGATCATTGGACTATGCGAGAGAGCAATCCTCGACAATAACATTGCTCTCCTGCCTTCAGGAATGGAGGACTTTCTGTCTGTGTAGCCTAGACTACAGAATTTTTTCCGCTTCATTCGTATACTTAGAGCATGGCACATTGAACGCGTAGCTTATCTGCTGATAACGACAACGATACACCCTTTGTAAGGCTGTCCCATCAAGAACGAGGAATGGTGTATGGGTACATCGCAACTAAGCTTTGTAGTGGCCTTTCTCGCAGGATTAGCATCCTTTCTCTCACCATGCGTGTTGGCGCTGGTCCCTATTTATCTCGCGCAGTTGGTAGGGCATAGCGTCTATCACACAGCACATGGACAGGAAGAAAGCCCAGCACGTCTGACCACCTTTCTCCACTCGCTGCTGTTTGTCCTTGGTTTCACACTGATGTTCGTTGCCCTTGGCGCTACCGCCAGTGCATTGGGAAGCTTTCTGCGGTCCTACCAGTTGTTTCTACGCCAAATAGGCGGTATTCTCCTTGTCATTATTGGCTTGCACTTGATGGGAGTCCTCCAATGGCCGATCTTTTATTGGCAGAAGCACGTTCCATTTCGACCCCATCATCCTGGTTACCTGGCATCACTGCTCATTGGCTGTATCTTTGCCGTTGGCTGGACGCCTTGTGTTGGCCTCATTCTTGGTCCTATTCTGGGATTGGCGGCCAGTGCAGCCACACTTCGGCAAGGAGTGATGTTGCTCCTGTTCTATTCGTTTGGGTTGGGTCTCCCGTTTCTGCTCTTAGGTGTAGGTCTCGACCAATTCAGTAGGATGCTCAAGTGGCTCAGGCCATACGTGGGAAAGATTGAAATCGCTACAGGTGTCGTCATGGTTGCAACGGGAGTCATTATCTTCTTCAACCTTCTACCCTTCTTCAACCACTATTTTAATCTGGGTCTGAATAGCTAGACCTGTCTGTCGTGCCTCATCGCTCATGATGGAAGTATGGCGTTATCACCACGGAAAGGAGCTCTGTCTGGATATGATGAAGAAAGTAGGTCGTCTTCTTGTTGGTGCCGCTGCAATCGTGGCGTTGGCATTGGTTGCCTGGGGACTCTTTAGCCCGGCCAAAACTCCTGGCCCCGTTGCCTCTCCTGCTGCTCCGCGCATGGTGGGACTCCAGGTTGGCAACGTTGCTCCCAACTTCACTCTTCTGACTTCCGATGGCAAACGGATGGCCTTGAGCAACCTGCGGGGTCAGCCCGTTGTGCTCTTGTTTTTGAGTACAGGCTGTAGAGACTGTCAGTCGCAAGTGACAGACACGCAGAAAGTGTATGCTGCACAGCAAGTGGCTCACAAACCATTTGCTCTTTTGGCCGTGGATACGCAAGATACGGCAAGTTACATCATGTCGTATGATCCGCAAACGGGTATCGCTATCCCCGTGACCCTGACTCAGACGTCTCCCGTGGATGAGCTGTATCAGGTGAGGGGGACGCCGGTCTCAATCTTTATTGATCGCAAAGGCATCATCCGCTCGATTATGGAAGGCGAGATGGATCGCGCACAGTTGCAACGGCAGGTGACGGAGATAACGCTATAAGCAACGGATTGAAGTGTATGACAAATAGAAAGCTGATCAGCCAATGATCGTTCAAGATTCTTTTGCAAGAATCATCCTTCACAGGCGGGAAACTGTCCGATTCGAGAAGAGATTTTTGAAGCAGATCATGTTTGACAGGGCAATAAAGTGAGGGGAAACGAGCAAAAGACAAGCTCTATACTGGGAGCAATGAGTTACACCTATACCAAGTTGTCCGCTCAATGTGTGCAACTTCTTCAAAGAGATAAGCCTGTCACTCTTGTTCCCTGAAAGACCATCGATGTCCATAATCTCGACTGTCGAAACCGCCAAGAAGCGAGCACGCCAACGCTCTCTCGCCGCCTAAGGCAAACGACAGCAAGATCGCTTACAAGTAGAGGATTGCGTAGACAGCGATGGAAGCAGCACTTGATGAGTGGTCAAATGACGTGGAAACATCTGCCAACTGGAATGGGAAAGGGTGTATGGATTTAACCTCATGCGATCCCGATTTCAGATAATAGAGTGATATACTCAAAGGGGAGGAGGAGTGAACTTGCCGCGTATCTGTGTCTTCGATGTCAATGAGACGCTGCTCAATTTACGAGCGTTGGATCCGCAGTTCGTGCGCGTCTTCGGTGATGTCGGCGTGCGCCAGGCCTGGTTTACCCAGATGCTGCAAAACGCGTTTGTCGCGACGATTACCGGTCCCTACAGAGATTTTGGCACCCTCGGGGCAGCAGCGCTTGACATGGTCGCCGCGCGCCGCGGGGTGACCATTTCACAGGAGGAGAAAAATGGCATTCTGCGTGCGATGCGGCGACTACCACCGCATCCGGAGACGCAGCACGCCCTTGAACGTCTCCAGCAGGCGGGGTTGCGCCTGGTGACGCTTACCAATTCAACCGCCCAGGTCGCCGAGGCTCAAATGACCAACGCGGGTCTGAGCGGGTACTTCGAGCAGATCTTCTCTGCCGATGCCGTCAAGCGTCTGAAGCCCGCCCCCGAACCCTACTGGATGGTGGCAGATCGCCTGGGGGTAGCCATTGGCGATTTGAGACTGATCGCGGCCCACGCCTGGGATATCGCAGGAGCCCTGCGGGCAGGCTGCGCAGCAGCTTTTGTCGCCCGTCCCGGCATGGTGCTGGACCCGCTCGTTGAACGCCCGGATGTCGTTGGGGCTGACCTGCGTGAAGTTGCTGAGCGCATTCTTGAACGCGAGGGCGAGTGATCGCGTGAGATAGAATACCAACAGGTTCCGCGTTGTTCATATAGGTAATAGTTCTTAACAGGAAGATCACGAAACACTGCTATCGGTTGGTGAGTGCGGTTGTGATCGTCTATGTTGACCTTTCATGTAGCGTCCCGACGTACAAGGAAGGGGCAAGTTGCTGTGCGTGCAATCATCTCTGAGCAACTGCGCAATGCTCTCCGCCAGCAAGGGAAAAGCGTGCTGACGGTCACGCTGAAAACGATGCGTTGTGCGTGTGAGACCACGTTTCGCGTCTCCGTCGAGGTTGATGCTCCACGCGATCCCAGTCAGTATGAATCCTTTGCTCAAGATGGTATCAGGGTCTACTACTCGCCCAGGCTCGACCACGCCTCGGACGTGCTGGAACTCGATTACGCGCGAATCCTGTTCCAGAGCAAACCCGTCCTGGTGGGGCCGGACGAATTGCTAGCGAGGCTCACTATGGGGCGGATCGAGGCACAGAATCTCACTCTCGGCGAACAGCGCCTCGACGTGCAGTGACAGGGCCGGCTCGGCATAGAGAGATGAGGGACGCCGATATCGGCCAGGTAGAGTTCGCCTACCAGTGCCCGTGCTTCTGGTCATGATCTCCACCTGTTGGACAGAGGTGTATCTGTCTCTCCCAGCGTGTGAGAGCTCCCGTTTATTCCCGTACACCTTCTGGCACAAGATGCTTGCCAGTTCTCACCTGGCACAAGGAGACCATCTCGCCTTTTTTCGCCAGTTTGACGCCTCCAGGGAAAATGTAGCCCAGGCTACGGAACTCCTCCTGACCCTGAACTATACTTCGGGCAGAACGGATTGAGCAGGTGGCTCAACTGCTAGAACTCTCTCAACGGAGAGAGGGTGAACGCTACAGGAGGATTGCATGAATACCACGAGAAACCTGAACCGACTCCTCGGCTTTCTGATTGCCGGAGCCATCGCAGGTGTGCTCGGCGGGGTCATGATGGCGATGTTTACCATGCTTGCCACCGCCACGTACCTGCACATGGGCTTCTTTACGCCGCTGTATGTCATCGCGTCGCCGCTCGCCGGGCCGCAGTCGATGATGACCGCCATGCATGGAGGCGTGTTCTACTTCGCCCTGGGCCCGGCGCTCCTGGGGCTGGTCGTCCACATGCTGTGGTCGGCCCTCTGGGGCATTGTCTTTGGCCTGATCGCCTATGGGCTGCATCTGCGGGGCGCGGCAGCCGTCATCGGAGGGATGGTCTACGGGGTGCTGATCATGCTGGTCATGAGCTACATCGTGGCGCCCATCGTTGGGGCCCCCAATTTCTTCCAGTTGCTGGGCTGGCCGACGTGGACCATCGGGCATGTGCTCTTTGGCATGGTCGTGGGCCTCTGGCCCGTGCTGAGGCCGCAGGATTTCACCGGCCTCCTGGGAGGGCCTGCCCGCCAGGCAGCGTAGCGAAGGCACCTCTGTTGTCAAGATCAGGCATCCCGCCTGGGCGTGAACGGGGAGCAGCGGCGCTCCCCGTTCACGCAGCATTGCCTCAGATTTATACTATCCGAAAGGGAGCGTCACCCTTACAATGACAGCAGGGAGGGCGGTATAATGCACCTGGAGATCTACATCACCGACCACTGCGCCAACTGCCAGGAGGCATTGTTGATCGCGGAGCAGGCCGGTGGCATCGCCGGCCTTGAAGTGACGGTCGTCAACCTCGATGCGCAGGGACAGCCCGTGCCGCCACAGGTGTTCGCCACCCCAACGTATGTCTTGAACGGCCTGGTGGTGTCGCTGGGCAATCCCGAGCGTGTCGCCTTCCTGGCCAGACTCCGTGCTGAATTGGCGCAAAGGTGCGAGGAGAAAATAAGAAGATGAGGACGCGACAGGGCTTCTCGTGGTTTCCAAAGAAACGAAGGCAGCCGGTGCGACCGGGAGGCTCGGCCTTCCCACCGAAGGAATGTATGCTCGCCATGGATCTTTTCTGCGACTTGGAGCCTGCCGCTCTGGCGGCCTTCGAGCGGCAGACCGAGATGCGCACCTGCCGCAAGGGCCAGCTCCTCTATTCGCAGGAGGATCGCGCCGAGGTGTTGTTCCTGCTCAAACGCGGGCGTGTCCAGCTCTATCGCCTGACGCCGTCTGGCAAACGGCTGGACCTGGCGGTGATCGAACCGGGGGCTTTCTTCGGCGAGATGCCGCTCGTCGGCGAGTCGCTGCGGCACACCTTCGCCGAAGCGACCGAGGATTCGCTGATCTGCGTGATGAGCCACAGCGACATCGAACGGCTCATGCGCGAGCGGTCGGAGGTGGCCCTGCGGATGATCGAGGTGCTGAGCCGACGGCTGGCCCTCTGCGAGGCGCGGCTGGAAGAGATGGCCTACCGCAGCGTTCCGGCGCGCATCGCTGCCGTGCTCCTGCGGCTCAGCCAGAGGCAGGCGGGCGAGGTGGTGCCGATCACCCACCAGGAACTGGGCGATATGATCGGGGCCTTGCGCGAATCGGTCACCAAGGTCCTCGATGAGTTCCAGCGGGCAGAGCTGGTAGAACTCGCGCGCGGGCGCGTCATCTTGCGCGACGTGGCGGGACTGCAAGCCCTGCTGGAGGAGTGAGTCGCGCTTGGCTTCGCCTGGATGGTTCAGCGTCCATCCCCGCTCGACAGCACTTCATCCTCCAATCCTTTTCGTGTTCTGTAGTCCAGGCTACAGACGGTGACAGGCGCGCTAAGGTAGTATTGAACAGCGCGTTTGTTGTACCCTTCAGTGCTTGTTCTAGAAGGAGATCTCATGGACGATCAACCAGGTCTATCTACCCCTGCCATCTCTGCATTCGGTCACACGGCATCAGCGTCGATCACGCCACACCCACGCCAGAAAAAAGATGTCGATTATGTCTTTTTTGAATTAACACGTAGCATTTGCCCAGAGTGCCGTCGTGTCATCGATGCGCATATGCTCTTGCGTCACAATAAAGTGTATATGCGCAAGCGGTGTCCTGAGCATGGCATATTTGAAGGACTAGTCTATGGTGATGCTCAGGCCTATACTTCAGCCGCGCGCTTCAACAAACCTGGCACCATTCCACTGGCCTACACGACCGACATACAACAGGGATGTCCTCACGACTGCGGCCTCTGTCCTGAGCATCAGCAGCACGCCTGCCTGGGCATCATTGAAGTGAATAGCGCCTGTAACATGGAGTGTCCGCTCTGCTTTGCCAATGCTGGTGCGGGCTTCAACCTGACACTCGAAGAAGTGGAGGGCATTCTCGATCACCTAGTGGAAACAGAAGGCAATCCCGAGGTGGTGCAGTTCTCTGGGGGCGAACCCTCCATTCATCCCCAGATTATCGAGATGATCAAGGCGGCAAAACAGCGCAACATCCGCCATGTGATGCTCAACACCAACGGCAAGCGCATCGCTGATGATGATGCGTTCCTGCAGCAATTAGAGGAACTGCACCCCTCTATTTATTTTCAATTCGACGGGTTTGAAGCCGAGACCCATCGCCTGCTGCGTGGCGAGCCGGATCTCCTGCCGCAGAAACTGCGGGCGTTGGATCGCCTGGCAGAGATTGGGGCGAACGTCGTACTGGTTCCGGCGGTTGATCGCTTTGTCAATCTGCGCGAAGTAGGGGCCATCGTCTCGTTCGGCATGCAGCACCCGGCGGTGCGCGGCATCAACTTCCAACCGGCTTTCCAGTCCGGGCGTCACATCGAAAGCGACCCCATGCAGCGCCTGACCATCCCTGACATCCTCACCGCGCTGGAAGAGCAAACCGGCGGCACGCTCTTGGTGTCGGACTTCGTGCCGGTGCCCTGCTGCTTCCCCACCTGTAACTCCGTCACCTATGTGCTCAGCAATGGGGAGACGGTCTTACCCCTGACTCGCGTCCTCAATGTGGAAGATTACCTGGATTACATCACGAACCGCGCCGTGCCCGATCTCTCAGAGGAGATCAAAGTGGCGCTGGAAGGCCTGTGGTCTTCCTCTGCCGTCGCTGGCTCTGACAAAGCCGCACAGCAATTCGCCCTTTCGTGCGCGGCCTGTGGTCTCCCCGATGCCGATGGATTAGACCTGGCGGCCTTTGCCAAGAATATCTTCATGGTCATGCTGCAAGATTTCATGGATCCCTGGACATTCAATCAGAAGAACCTGATGAAGTGCTGCAAAGAGATTCTGCTGCCCGATGGCAAGCAGATCCCTTTCTGCGCCTACAACAACGTGGGGTATCGCGAACAGGCGCGCGCGCAATTGCAAGCTCGTGAGCGCCAGCGCAATCAGGCAAAGCGCGTGGGCGTTCCCTATGTTCCACAGCCCTTGCACTTCTCATTTGCGCCAACTGCGCAGAACGGCACCCTTCACGTGGTGTCGGCAGTGAAAGGACCCGCTCATGAGTAGCCAGCGTAAGATCATCGGTGAGCGTGACGACCAGGCGGTGAAGTCCTGTTGCGCGAACGTGTACCAGAGCGAGTGGGCCAGGCTTCTGCTCGGAGAGTCCTTCCATCCAGGGGGAACGGCGCTCACCGCGTATCTCGGAGCGGTGCTGCGCCTGGGGCCAGGCCAGCGCGTGCTGGATGTGGCTGCCGGGCAAGGGACGAGCGCGATCCACCTGGCGCAGGCTTCGGCTGTAGCGTGCTGGGCATCGAGTATAGCCGTGCGTCCGTGGAGCGCGCGACCCAGGCAGCGCAGGCCGCAGGCGTCGCCCACCTGGTGACATTCGAGCAGGGCGATGCCGAAGAGCTGCCCGTGCCTGGGGACAGCTTCGATGCGGTGCTCTGCGAGTGCGCGTTCTGCACGTTCCCCAACAAAGCGACAGCGGCCTCGGAGTTTGTGCGCGTGCTCTCGCCAGGGGGACAGGTAGGGCTGAGCGATCTGACGCGCACGGGAGCGCTTCCCGCGGAATTGCAAGGGCTGCTGGCATGGATTGCTTGTATCGCCGATGCGCAGCCCCTTGAGAACTATGTACAGTATCTGACCGATGTGGGATTGACGATCCAGCTTGTGGAACAACACGACGAAGCGTTATTCGATCTGGTACGAGACATCCAGGGAAAGCTTCTGGGGGCGGAGTTACTGGTAAAGCTCAACAAGATCACCCTGCCCGGTGAGATTGACCTTGAGCAGGCCAAAACGATGGCGAAAGCGGCAGCGACCGCTATCCAGGCGCGGCGGTTCGGCTATGCTGTGGTCACTGCAACGAAGTCATAACGAGGAATCATCATAAGGGTGTAGGTACTCCTGGTGGTTTCTCGTTTAAAAGCCAGCCGGGAAGCCTCATAGCGGTCAATCCAGGATGCGATTTCCTCCGTTGTTCTCATGCTCTCTTGGCTTACCATACGTTGTTTCTCCTCGCCTCTCCGTGCCGATTTCTGGTAGTGGTGAAAAAGAGAATGATATGGTGGAGTAGGGTAGCATTGTGTTGAGAAGTTGAGGGTATCATGATCACTATCACGATTCATTGTCCGCATTGCGCGAGCGATGCCTTGGTGCGCAATGGCCGGGCCCCCAACGGCAAGCAGAAATATCTCTGCCGTGCGTGTCATCGACAAAGCCGAGAAGATCCGACTCCGCATGCCTACTCCGACGAACGCCGTGAGGAAATCTTGCGAGCCTATAAAGAGCAGAGCAGTCTGCGCGGGCTGGAGCGAACATTTAGAGTTTCACCCAACTCGGTCATCACATGGATCAAAAAAAAGCGGCTGAGCTTGCCCCGTTGAGCGAGACCGTGGTGGCACCCGATGTCACCAATCCAGATTCGACGATCCTGGAATTGGATGAGCTCTGGTCCTTTGTTGCGAACAAGACGAACCAAGCTTGGATCTGGATCGCTTTGTGCCGCAAGAACCGTCAAGTGGTCGCGTATGCCATTGGGCCTATCAGTTTATTTTTGACGAAAGGATATCATGTGCCGTATAAGTAGCTGCTCACCAGAGGTACCCCTACCCTTCTCCACTTCCGCCATGAGTACCCTCGGGAGGTGATGAGCCAGATGGTCCCACTTGCCCTCTCGCTTTTGACTCCGTTATACTCAGAGGACAAGCATGTGACAAGAAGCAAAGGAGAAGCGATTCCTGTGGAGCAGATCAATGAACAACACCCACATCGGGGGGATTGGCTGCGCGAGATTGTTTTTGGACTCAATGATGGCCTGGTCACCACCCTGGTGTTCATCATGGCCGTGAGCGAGATTGCGCCCGCACGGCTTCTCCTGGTCGTGCTGGGTGAGGTGCTGGCCGGAGGGGTCTCCATGGCCCTAGGAGGCTATCTTTCGGCGCGGACCGCCAGGCAGATCCTGGACCAGCGCATCGCCACCGAGCGCTTTGAAATTGAGCATGAGCCGGAAGAGGAACGGGCAGAACTGCGTGCCATCTACCGGGACAAGGGCTTAAGCGGCCACCTGCTCGACCGGGTGGTTGGGCATCTGACGGCCGACCGGGAACGCTGGCACCGGGCCATGGTGCATGACGAGTTGGGAGTCGTCGCAGACACCCGCATCAATCCGTGGCTGGAAGGCGCGCAGATTGGGATCTCCTTTGTGGTCGGTGGCCTCATCCCAACGGTGCCGGTGCTGTTCGCTCTGCCGCAGGCCAGATGGTGGGCGTACGGACTCACCGCGCTCACCGCCCTGATACTGGGAGCGATCAAAGCCCGCTACACCGGCCAGGGTCCTGTGCGGGCTGGTCTCGAATTTCTCGTAATTGTCACTGCCGGAACCCTGGCCGGGGTGGGACTTGGCCTGCTGTTGCACGGAGGATAAACCTGACGTTGGCGCATCTGCTTATTCTTGTTCAGGTCGGACTTTGGACTTGTAGGCGTGCCAGTGCTGTTCATCGAGCCCCAATGCTTCTTTGAGCACAGTGAGATCGGGATCGCTGAGACTTTCTCCTGCCTGGCAGCAGTGTTGGCCGATTTCCTGTTCCTTCAGAGAGCGCCTGATCCTCGTGTTCGCATCCTGTCCTTCGAGGTGTTTCAACTCAAGCAAGTTTTTCGCCAACACGGCTTTCCACTCATCAAGGGTATACACAGCATTTTCCTTCGCATGAACGAGTGATCGGGGTCCTTCCTTGTGGACACACACTCTTCACTCAAAAGGTCGTAACATCCGCTCCAGAACGCAGAGGCATACACGAAAGAACGAGGACGAAGCCAAGGGACCAGCACCGACCTGTCGGATGACCGGGGGTGTGTACGCAGGGGAAAAGTGCCTAAGGGTCCTCCTTCCCTGCATACCTGTACAAGGGCCGTGCGGCGCGTTCCTACGTCAAGCTCGGTGTGACGACATGCCAGATGCCACCAAACCCCTCGCCAGTAGTTTGACCGGGGGCCGTATCGCCTGAGAAGGTATAGAGGGGGTGCCCATTGTACTCCACCTGCGTGCCATTGGCATCTGCCTGAGCACTCAACTTGCCCGGGAGGGATGTGGCGCTCGTGGGAGTGCTCGACCCAGAGACAAGCAGCGGCGGCCAGGCGCTGGCACATCCACCACTACAGACCGTCGACGGCGGCACATCGGTGGTGCGGTAGTAGAGGGTCATCCCCTTGGTATTGGTGAGAATGGTCTCCGACTTCCCACTCACCGTCGCCATTGCGGTCTGGATGTGAGAGCCTGAACTGCTCACCGTGGGGGTCGTGCCGCGATTGCCGTACCCATTGCCATACCTGCCACCGCTACTGGTGGGTGTGCTCCCAGCAGAGGTGTTAGAGGTTGCATTCGGTGCTGTCGTTGCTCCTGTGCTGGTGTTACTCCCACACGCTGCCAGCAGCACGAGGACGACTAACGCCACCAGGGAGAACCAGGGGCGTTTCGGAGCCTGTGAGGAAGTGAGGGTGCTGTTCATCGAGTGTTCCTTTCTTCAATCGTGGTAATTCCGTTTGAGGAGGACGAGATACGAGGCCTTTCTACTGATACGTACGTGTAGCAGTTACACAGGAGAGCAGTCAAAGACTTCATGCAGCATTGATTGTATGTGCGGAACCACCATCGAGGAATCGACCTATGAGCTGATGCTGAGCCACAAAAGACGATGTCTCTTTCGCCGTTATGCACTGGAAGCATGGAGCGTGGTCGGTGCGTACCAACGAAGCGGTGGTAGTGGGCCCTCACGTTGTATTCTCGATGAGGAGGCAGCGGTGTAACTTGTTCACGTATAGACTGTTAAGGAAAAGTGTGCTCTCTCTCACGACAACGAAGGGTCCTTGAAAAACCGAGAGTATTTTAGAGAAGTTCTGCTCACCAGTTTGTAGCGGATCTTAGGAAGATGAGGCAACCATGAACAAGGTTATGAGACGCGGAGTATGGCTCGGATTCCTCCTGCTCGTTGTGGCCGCACTGACCGCGGTGACAGCACTGCATGGGACGACTCCAACTACGACGTTTGCCAATGACAGCAAACATCATCCGACGCCTACCCCCACACCGACCACGCCAACCACACCAACACCCACACCTACCACAACACCGCTCATGATCACGACGACGTCGCTGCCGAATGGAAACGTGTGTGCCTCCTATACAGCCTACATTACTGCGAACAAAGGAGGGGGCTCATCGCTTGACACGTGGACGATTGTGTCGGGCGTGCTTCCAGCCGGACTGACGATGGCGACCTCCTATGGTATCGAATCAACCGTCGTGTTCGGCACGCCCACCACGGTCCAAACCACCGCGTTCACCGTCCAGGTTCAAGACAGTGCTGGTGAAACGGCAACGCAGCCATTGAGCATTACGATCGATCAGCCGCTTCCACTGGTGATCACCAGCCCAACCCCACCGTCGGCGACCGTCGGGAGCTCGTACTTCACCAACCTCTTTGCCAATGGAGGGTGCCAACCCTACACCTGGTCGATTACGGCGGGACAGCTGCCTCCCGGCCTCGCGCTGACCACAGGGTCCAATGGAGGGACCACTATCAGCGGCACTCCCACTGCGACAGGGGCCTACACGTTTACCGAGACCGTCACGGACAGCACAGGCGTGCATACCTCCCGGCAGTTCAGCATCACCGTAAACTGACCGGTCTGGTAAGGATTCGTTCCCCGTAGGTCGTTTCCCGTCATACACAAAGGAGGAAGCAACATGAATCGTGCTGGATGGTGGTCGCACCTGACCGCACTGCTCACCGACCTGGATCACCCGGCTGAGCGTCTGATGGCCTTTGTTGCGGAGTGGAATGCGCATGCTCATCCCTTCAACTGGTCTACGAAATCTGCTGCCAAAGTCATGGCCAAGTACCAAGCTCAGCCTCTCTTGGCTCCAGCCACATGCATTCCGCTTCTTTTTTCTGCGGTTGCGTACTCAGAGGAGGCCACTGAGCAATAAACGTTCGCTCAACTTACGTGACTTGGGCGAGCATTTGTTGCTCAGTGGCCTCCTCTTCTCCACTCCGTCTTGCTCGCTGAGCGCTTCTTCGGAAACCAGGTGGTAGCCCTGGATGGCAGTGGCTGCGGCGCGGTTTCCGAAGAAGTTCTTCATGCCCGACCCCTTACGACTGCTGGCTGACGATGGGGCAGACCACGATGAACCCGGAGGCCGTGAAGGGCCCACCACCAAACCCCGTGACCAGCCCCCGGTCAGCGAGATTCTGGATGGTCCCGAAGTCCGTCTGGCGCAGGTTCTGCCCATTTTGCACCGCGCCCTGGCTCCACTGGGTCAGATGCACATCCCACAGCGGACTGTATCTGCCCTGGGAAGGATTCCAGCGCAGGACATTGAGCGGGCTGAGTCCATCAAGGATGGCCGAGTTCAGGCCCTGTCGCTGGGGGTTGTTCACCCCGGTCTGACCGTTGGTGAAGGCTGCCAGGGAAGCTCGCGATGAGGCTGTGCTATCATCATTGAGCGTCGGAGCGTTGTTGAGCGCGGGCGCGTAGGTCACATCCTCAATTGTTGCCGCCGTAGAGTCGGAGGCTCGTTGGAGACGTACTTGAGTGCCTTGCCACCCTGAAACCCGGCGGTCTCACGAAAGGTGACCTTGAGGTTGGTCTTGTCGAGACTGACGACCTTATCGGCCTGGACAGAGGCGTTGGCCACCTGCGAAGCTTCCAGGATGGCTCCACTGGGCAACCGGATCAGTGGGCTGTAGCCTGTTTCACCAAGCGCGCCAGGCTGCGCCTGCGCTGGTGGGAACCCTGCTGGGCCGGGAACCAGGATCCGCTGCTGGCCGAATTTCACGGTCGCTGGGAAGGTGACCACGCCGTTGGCGTCGACGGTGACCTTCTGCACTGCTGCGGTCTGGTCCGCATTGGCCAGCTTCTGCGAGACGTTGACGCCATACAACGCGGCGTCGTTGCTATCGGAGGCATCGGTGATGATATAGTAGACGGCCTGCCCGTGACTCAAGCCCCGGTGGAGCGGGAGCGTGACCGTGCCATCGGGATGCTCGACGGCGCTGGTGATGAAGAGGGTGGTCCCGCTTCCGCCAGCGTCGGCACGGGCGATCCCAGAGCCGATGGCGGTCTGAAACAGAACCAGCATGAGCGCGAGTAGAACCAGAGTGCCAAGCACTGGCACCGAGCGCATAAGTTTCATTGGGAAACAACTCCTTGTATTTTTTAGACAATATGGCAATGTGCCACCCTATTGACTGTCATTCATGTATCTGAAAATGCTGGCATCCACTCACTTAGAGCCGTCACTTCCCAGAACATTACAAGGCTGGTAGGAGATCAGGATCTTGCGCGACGGCGACGATGAGCAAGTTCGGCCATCCTGAGGAACAATGGCCTCACCGCATGCTGAAGATCACAGGTGATTCTTCCATTGGCGGAAGAGTTCAAGACGCTCCTGCGTTGTCTCTTGCATGAGCGGCTCTTCTGCCAGCTCGCGCAGGAGACGGATGGTTTGCTGGATCTGTTCCAGATAGGTGGCGCACCCAGGGCATTCCGCCAGATGCCCCTCGAAGCGGGCCTGCACCTCTGGGAGCAGCCTCTGTTCAAGATATGCCACGACCAGGTGGACCGCTTCTTTACACGTCAGCTCGTCAGGGATCATCTCACTCCTCCTGCAAGTACTCGGCGAGTACACGCCGCACGTAGGATCGCGCACGGTGCAGCAGTACTCTCTGATGAGTCTCGCTTACCTCTAAAAAGTGACACACCTCGTTGGAGGTCCACCCCTCGATATCACGCAAGACGATGACCTCGCGCTGCCTCCGGGGTAAGCCGTCGAGCGCCTGGCGAAGGTAGAGACGCGTCTCTTGCGAAAGGAGGCGCTCTTCTGGAACGTGCTCCCAAGCGAGGAGCGACCCTCGAACTGGTTGAGCCCGCGCAGCACGGCTAACCAGGTCTCCTGCACGACCTCTTGTGCGACGGCCAGATTGGGAACATAGATCAGCGCCATGCGCAGTAAGGAAGCATCGTACTGCTCCAGCAGTGAGACGAAGGCCGTTTCATCTCCTGCACGCAGTGCCTGGATCCACTGGTTTTCCCGAGGAGAGGTCGCGGTCGTGTTGGCCTGGAACTCTCCAGCTTCCTGGAGCACCATCGCCCTCGCGGGAGCAACGTTCAGCGGCGGGGTGTGTTCACTCATAGCATCTCACTTTTCAGCTACCATCATGGCCTCAAAAACGGTTGGGTGTCCACATACCTATCGGTACTTTGTTGACAGCGGATCAAGCAGAACTGTAGAGACAGATGGCATGGCCCTGTTCAAGCCAATCCAGCAGGAATTGCACGGCAGGAGGTGGGGGCAAGGGCGACCACCC
>Ga0070717_10001357_pt1 | contig 16829 bp, 8 predicted proteins | sample LARL113metaG_FD_71366 | JGI IMG/M metagenome (GOLD analysis project Ga0070717, IMG submission 71366) | Corn, switchgrass and miscanthus rhizosphere microbial communities from Kellogg Biological Station, Michigan, USA - LAR L11-3 metaG | ecosystem: Host-associated > Plants > Roots > Rhizosphere ... | reverse complement strand
ATCGCCCTTGCGGCGCGCGGGCAAACCCCCGAACCACGCAATGAATCAGTTCGTCGATTTGCGCGGTCGGCAACTGGCCTTCGAACGCGGGCATGCCTTTGTCGGTGCCCTTGGTGAGCGCGTCCAGCAGGGCTTGGTCGCTGCGCCCGGCCTGCCAGTCAGGATCGGCGAAATTGGGCGTACGCGCGGCGCTCATTCCCTTCCCATCGGCGCCGTGGCACATCGCGCAGCGCTGCTTGTACACCGCGTTGGTCGCTCCGCACTCGGGGATGTTCGCGAGGCCTGCCGGTGGTTGCGGGCGCGCGGGGGCTTTCGCTGCGGGAGGAGGCCCGGGAACCGCCGTGCTACGCGGCGCCGGTGATCCGCGCCCGCGCAAACCAAACGCGTACACTGTGCCATCGTGCGTAGTCACAAAAATCTTTCCATCGCCCACCGCGAGCCCGGAGAAATGTGTCCACCCCGGCATGGTGTCGCCGCTCGACCATAGTTCCTTGCCGGTGGTCGCATCCAGCGCGTGCAGAATCGTGTGGCCGCTATTGAGCGTCTCACGCCCGGTCAGCAGTTGCGAGATATCACCACCTTTCACCTGCTCGGTATTTTCGCCGGTGCCCAGAACGAAGAGCACGCCACCCGCAATCGCGGCCGGATCGGGCACGGCAATATCGGACGAGATCCATGCCGGCTTCAGTACAGGTTTGCGATCCGAGCCAGCCACCACGTTGAACGCCATGATGCTGCCGTTTTTCACCGGCCCGTAGGCGTACGGAAATTGCGCATCCTTGGTCGGCTCGCCCCACGAGGGCACGTAGAGCCACGTCTGGCCCGAGGCATCCTTCCACACGCTCATCAAGCCCCAGATTCCCGCGCCCTGAAATGTCTGCGTGGCGTTGGTATAGCGCGGAGAGATGTAGGCCGCAACGTGGTGATCGGCCCCCGACATCTGGCTCGCGTCGGTCACGTAGATGGCGCCCTCTTTACCGCCCACCGCCGTGAGGACATGATTGTTCCAGCGAAAAACCACCGGCGTGGATGTGCCCATGTCGAGATCGCGCCGAGTGATGTACTGCCACGTGCTCGGGGTGTAATACCCCTCCAGTTGCAGAGTCCGTGGAGCCAGCTTGAACACCGTGTCGCCGAATTCATTGGCAGCAGGATCGAATGGAGCATCGCCGGTCACGCCATAGATCAGTCCGTCGAAGCCAATCGCCACGCCGCCGCGTCCCCACACGCCGGCGCCATTGGCGGCGCTGAAGAAGCGGGTGACGGGCCTGCCCGGCGCATCGGGATCGATCGCAGCCACGCCTGACGCGGCCTGCGCGCAACCCTGGGAAATCGAGGTGTACAGCACGCCGCCCACATAATTCACGCTCCACATTTTGGAGAATGCGGGCACGAACTGGATAGGCGGAATAGCCGGATGCCCGTCGCCGAGATCGAGCGTGTTCAGACGGCCATCGCTGGCAATCACGAACACGCGGGCCTTGGCGGGATCGATCACCGGCGTCGCGTTCAATGAGTAGGGACATAGCCAGCCTCCATCTTGCGGGCGAGGCTGCTGCGTCGTTTTGAGATCGGCTTTCCATGCCAGTTCGCCGGTTTCAGCGTCGAGCGCGAATACATGGTCGGAGCTCCCGGCCACGATCACCAGGTTCTTCTCGCCCGCGGCGGTCTTCACCCCTCGCACCACCAGCGGCGCAGTCAAACCCGTGAGAAAGAGCGGCTCATTGGGAACCGTGGTCTTCCAGTCGAGCCCCAGCGTGGAAACATTCGCCACGGAAAACGCGTGTTCCTCGGCGGTATAGCCCGAGCGCTGCGGATCGTGGCTGTAGGTGATCCATTGACCCGTCTGAGCGGCGGTGGCGGCCACGAGCAGAACAAGAGAGAGGAGGATTGCGGATTTTCTACTGAGCACTACTTTTCCCTTTGATTGGAACTCCCGAAATAAACTACAAGGCAAATCAATTGTCGCACTCGCACCATCGGCGCGCATCCGCTTAAGATCATGCGATGAGCCAAAAACTGTGGGCGGGTGTGGACATCGGCGGCACCAAGACAGCGGTGGTTATCTCCGTCGACCCTCCGCGAGTTTTGAAGCGCGTGGAGTTCGCCACTCTGCCAGCCAACGGCCCGCAACCTGCGATGGATCAGATCAAGTCGGCGGTCCGCAACATGCTTTCCGAACCGGCAGCGGCGGAGGCCTCTTTGGCGGGCATCGGCGTCAGTTGCGGAAATCCACTCGATGCTCAGCGCGGCGTAATCCAGGCGCCGCCGAACCTCTCCACGTGGGTGGATGTGCCGATCGTGCAAATTCTGCGCGAGGAATTCGGCTGCCCGGTGCATCTCGAAAACGATGCCAACGCCGGCGCGGTTGCCGAGCACCGATTCGGCGCCGGCCAGGGCGCGCGCAACATCGTCTTTCTCACCATGGGCACCGGGTTTGGCGCCGGCATTGTTCTAGACGGGCGCATCTACCAGGGAACCAACGGCTATGCCGGCGAAATCGGGCACGTGCGCCTCACGCCGGATGGACCGGTCGGCTATCACAAGGCCGGTTCGGCGGAGGGATGGGTCAGCGGCGGCGGCCTCGCGCAATGGGCTACGGTTGCCATCGAAGCGGCGCGCCAGGCCGGTGAGTCGAGCGTGCTTCTCGACCTCGCATCTGTTACAGCCCGTGATATCGGCATGGCCGCGGAAAAGGGCGACCCGGTGGCCGGCCGCATCATTGCGCAATGCGGCGAGAAACTGGGCCACGCTCTGGCGATTCTCGTCGACATTCTGAACCCGGAACGTATCGTGATCGGCGGGCTCGCCATGCGGCTCGGCGAACGCCTGCTGGAACCGGCGCGCCGAACGCTGGCACAAGAGGCTCTGGCGCAGTCCGTGGCTGTGTGCCAGGTTGTCCCGGCGATCCTGGGAGAAAGCATCGGTGACGTGGCCGCGCTGTGTATCGCGATGGATGCCGGTGCGGAATGTTGATTGCGCCTAGAAGCTGGTCGTCAGCCGCAGCATCATACTGCGCGACGGCCCGATCGCATTGCCGGAAAACAACCCGCCGAAATCAAGCACGTTGAGGACATTAGTCAGGTTTTGTCCGTCAGCCTGCAACTCCATCCTCATGCGGTCGGATTTGTATACCGTCGCGCCGGCCGAGGCGTTCACCAGGAAGCTGGGATAGATGCGCCCGCGCTGAAAATTGATGCGGCTCAACACCTGCAGGCCATACTGTGCCAGTACCGTAGCCGGGTCGCCGTCGAACTCGAATGGTAACCCGCTGTCGTATTGCAATCCGGCCGCCGCCCACACTCGCGGTCGGACCTGGTAGCGCATCCGCCCGCGCACAGTATTGCGCTGATCCTGGGTGATGGGAAAATGTCCGCTGAGTTGGCTCTCAGCCGCGGCCGCATCCGCTCCCAGGAAAAGGCCTCCGGTGACCGGGTCCCACGCCTTTCCCACCTGGTACGAATAGCTCAGGAATCCCGAAAAGCGTTTCCAGTCCGGCACATCGATCTTGCCCTCCGCGCCATAAACGCTCGCTTTACGAAAGGAAATGGGAAAACTGACCGTGGTGTTTTGGATCTGGTCGTCATCGGCGAAGTTGTCCACCAGCCGGCGGAAGTAGTTGACATCCAGTTTCACTTTGCCCCGGAACCCTTTCGCAAACCCACCTTCGTAGTAGTTTCCCTGCGAGGGCTGCACCGGCAATCGCAGGAACGATTCGGAATTGAGCGATTCCACCTGCGCGGAACTCGATAGCAGGATGTTCTGAAACGACGGCGTCTGAAACACCCGATCATACGAGAGGTGCAGGACAAGCTCGGCAGTAGGAACATAGCGCGCGACGGAGATGCGCGGTTCAAGCGCCTGCTTGTTCACCTCCAGTTGGTAGTGATCCCAACGCAGACCCGCGCTGACGGTCCAGTTTCCCAGCCTAAGAAGGTCCTGGACAAATGCCGCCTGCTCCAGGTCCGGACGTTCGCCGCTGAACGCGAATGTCGGTTCTGTGCCGGGCTCAAACTGCGATGGGTCGGTGATGATATAGCTCGTGTTCTCGTGCAGAAAAGTGTTATCGCTTTCCACGCCGAACTTCCACTCGCTGCGGCCCCGATCCGCCGTCAGCGCCGCCTTGAAATACCCGTTGCGGAAATTATTGTGCTGGAAGACCTGGATCGGCGTGGACTGCGGATTGGATTGGAAATTATCGGAATGATCGCGCACCATGCCCCGCACTTCGCCCAGCGTGCGCGACGAGTAGATGTGCTCGTACCACGCGATGCCCATGGTCTCGAAGTTGTCGGCCGTCTGCCGTTGGCCTGCGGCCTGCTGCACCTGCTCATTGGGGATGTCGTAGCGCGACAACCCATGACGGACGCTGAGGCCCAGCCGGTTGTTCGATGTCGCGTCGCGCTGATAGTGGAGCGAGAAGTCGCCAAGGGTTCCGGTATTCGAATAATTCTGCGGAACCACCGGGTTGAGGTAGTGGTCCGTCCGGCTTCCGTCGGCGCTGCCGCCGATCGTGTTCTTTCCGCGCGTGTACTGCGCCCCGGCATAGGTGCCCGCGGTGTCGAAGCTGCCTCCCGACAGCACCACGTCGCCATGAAAGCCGGGCTGCGCATCGCGTACCGTATTTACTTCAACCACGCCGCCCATCTTGCGTCCGTACTCGGCCGGGATGCCGGCCGTATACACGCTCAGCGATTGCACGTCGTCCGCTTCGATCTCCGGCCCGAAGCTGGGCGAGCGGTTATCGGTCAGCGGGATGCCATCCACGACGAATTGAGTCTGGTATTCCGAGCCCCGCGGATGCAGCACCGCGTTCCCCTCATACAGCCAGCCCGGCTGCGAATTGACCAAGTCCTGTATTGAGCGCCCGGGAATTGAACTGAGCCTTTGAGTCATCTGCTCTGAGCCGATCTGGCTCACCGAGCCCGGTTGTTCCGTATCGATCAGGGTGGCTGCGGCCGTGACGGTCAGGGTCTGGTTCACCGCCGCCAGCGCCAGCTGAATCCGGCGAGTGGTCGGAAGCGAGGTTCGAATCGTAACCGAATCCGTGACCGGGCTGAATCCCGGCTGCTGAATTTCGAGCGTGTACGTCCCATAAGGAAGCTGCCGGACATCGACTTGGCCCTGGCTGTCGGTCTCCAGCACGGATCGATATTGATTGGCTTCGCTCGCGATCTGGACCTGGGTCTTGACGGCGCGGCCCGACGAGTCCGTGACCCACAGATGCAACGAGCCGTGATTGGCCTGGCCCGCGGCTTGGAACGCGCAGATCAGGAACAGAATGGCAAATCTTCGGATCACCCGGCGGGCCTCAACATACGTAGATTCATTTTCGCGGGTCGACGTATCGGCTCGGGCGCCGATCGCTCACGATTCAGCCCACCCGGCTGCATTCCTCCACCGGGATGTGCACCTGCTCCACGATCTCGAGGCCGAAACCTTCGAGAGCGGGAATGTGCATCGGTGTGTTTGACAGCAGGCGGATGCGCTGAATGCCAAGGTCCGACATGATCTGGCCGCCCAGGCCGATGGCCCGCAGGATGCGCCCGGAGCGGTCCTGGGAACCTTCGCGCTCGCGCAGTTCCCGGTGCAGGATGAGGCGGCCGGCATTGGTGTCGCGCACGGCCGCGGGCGTGACTGCGCCGCCCGGCTCAAAAGCGTCGGCCGGGGTATGCTCGATGGCGAATCCGCGGGACGTGTTGTGCAGGTAAAGGATCGCCCCGCAGCCCTCCTCCGCAATCATACGCATCGACTGGTCGAGGATCTCCCGGCAGTGGCAGTCGGCGCCGAACACATCGCCCGCGGTGCAGCGCGTATGCACGCGCACCAGCACGGCGTGGGAGCACGGAGGGCGCGCAGTGGGGGTGCCGGGCAGCCCCGCCGGACCATCCAGGAACGCCGGGCAGTCCTGGCACAAGTCGCCCCGCACCAGTGCGATGTGGCTCTCGCCGCCGTTCACTTCGCTTTCATACGCGATCATGCGGAACTCGCCATAGCGGGTCTGGATGCGGGTTTCGCCCGCGCGCACGATGTAGCGCTCATGGCGCAGGCGGTAGCGAATCAACTCCGCCACCGTGAGAATCTTCAGCCCGTGGAGATGGCAGAACGGGATCAGGTCGGGAATGCGCGCCATCTCCCCATCGTCGCGCATGATCTCGCAGATAACGCCCGAGGGGTTTAGCCCGGCCAGCCGTGCCAGGTCCACCGAGGCCTCCGTCTGGCCTGCGCGCACCAGCACTCCTCCCCGCCGCGCCCGCAGGGGAAAGATATGCCCGGGACGGGCCAGGTCGGCAGCGGTCGATTTGGGATCGATGGCCACCCGTATCGTCTGCGCCCGGTCAGCCGCCGAAATTCCGGTAGTCACCCCTTCCCGTGCCTCAATGGTCTCGGTAAACGCGGTGCCGAAGCGCGACGAGTTCTGCTGCGTCATGGGGAACAGGCGCAGATGGTCCGCGCGTTCCTCAGTGAGCGTCAGGCAGATCAGCCCGCGGCCGTACCGGGCCATGAAGTTGATGGCCTCCGGAGTGACGTGTTCGGCAGCCAGGGTCAGGTCGCCCTCGTTCTCGCGGTCCTCGTCATCCACCACAACCACCATGCGCCCGGCGCGGATCTCCTCCACGGCGCCAGGCACATCGGTAAACGGGGCTTCCAGACTGTGTTGCGTGTGGGGCATCGGGTTCGTCCTATTGTGACCCAGAGAAGCTACAAACGGCAAAAGGGTAATCATGGGAGATTGGGGTGCCCCAGGTCTCGATTTTGAGACCGGGGATACCACCGAGGCCCCTCCAAGTTTGCTGCTAAATCAAAAGCGCCGCACAAGGCGGCGCTTCTGGACTTGCAATCGAAACGGGTCCTACAACGTCGATTCGATCTCGAATCCCCAAGCCTCCAGAAGAGCCTCAGGGATGTACTTGGAATTCTTGTTCCGACGGGCCCACTCCCGCAGACGGGTTGAACGGATATACTGATCCGGTGTGAGCTTGAACTCCTTCACGATCTGCTCGAAGGAAGTCACAGTGGGCACTACCGGGCCGATGGGCTCCGGCTTGCCCCAGTTCGGATTTCCGCGACGCTTTGCCATTTGATTGGGTGTCCTTAAAACGAAGATGAGTGAATTTCTGTTCCTGTCCTCGGACGCGGGGAGGGGATCCCATAGCACGGCCCGTAGGTCAATCTACACTTCTATTTTAAGTAGTTTTTATTCAAAAATCAATAGTTTAGGGACCATTTTATGGGGTAAGTTCATTTTCCTGTCATCTTCCGACAGCTTGCTATCTCCTTAAGAACTCAGATCTTTACTTCGGGGTAATAACACCTTTGTGGGATATCCCCGAACCGGCGATGAACCATCCCTGGAAACCCTCCTCCTCATGGGTGATTCCATGCGAGTTATGAAAGCCGGCGTGGTCACGGCGGACCTGGAGAATCGGCCGATTCAGGCCAAACTCCCTGCCAAGCCGGGCGACCCTTCCTCCGCCGCCTGATCCGACCGGCCGATACGTGCCCAGATGCATCAGGACCCGCGTCCCATCCAGCCCGAGTGCCGCGAACTGGCAGAGGTGGACGCGCGGCTGCCCGCAAAATCCGCCCCTGATCCCTCCGCATCATCGTCGTCGATGAGAACTCCGGCCGCATGGCATCGCTGACGATTCCGGCATCGGTGGCGGCCGGCGGGAATCATTGATGCAGGTTGCTTCGGATTCTTCACCATGGGACTCGATGATGCGTACGCCGGGGCCAACGTTCTCGTTACGTCATGATGTTGACGAAAGGTAACGCACCAGCTATGACAATGATTGGGTGATCCACCCAATTGCCGCATGAAGGACGCGCCTGTGAATCCTCTCGAAGCCCAGGTAGCCGTAGTCACGGGGGCCGCCCGCGGAGCCGGCGAAGCCATAGCCCGCCGCCTCGCCGCCATGGGAGCGCACGTATTGCTTGTGGCACGCAGTTCCGACCAACTGAACCGCGTCCGCGACCACATTGTCCAGGCCGGCGGCGCTGCCTCGGTGTTCCCCTGCGATCTGATGAATGCCTCATCCGTCGCCGAGTTAGGAGAAGCCGTCGCTCAGACGTATAAACGCTGCGACATCCTGGTGAACAACGCCGCAATCGGCATGGATGGGAAGTTCCTGCACGAGCTAACTCCCGACGAGTGGGATCTCATCTTCAATACCAACCTGCGTGGACCCTACCTGATGATTCGCGCCCTCGCACCGATGATGATCGCCGCACATTCCGGCCACATTATCAACATCTCCTCGCTGGCCGGGCGCAATCCACTCCCGAAAGGCGCCGCCTACGCCGCGTCCAAATGGGGATTGAATGGCCTCACGTACTCGGTAGCCGAAGAACTGCGCCAATACAGCATCCGCGTCAGCGTTATAGCTCCCGGCTCCATCAATACCGACTTTGCCGACCACACAGGAAGGGGCGCCGCTTCCGGCAAGGACCCGAAGAAGAAGCTGCAGCCGGACGACATTGCCTCGGTGGTTGCAACGCTGGTGACGCAGCCGCCGCAGAGCTTCATCAGTGAAGTCCTGATGCGCCCGACCCAGAAGCCCTGAATCAACCTGGGCAAGACAGTTGCTGTACTGTGGTTTCATGAAGAAGTGGCTCAGCTTCACGGCGCTGCTTGCGGCCACGATGGCCTTCGCCCAGGCGCCCGATCCCCTCAAGCTGGTTGACCCGCTGATTGGTACTGGCCCGGAGGGGCATACGTTTCCCGGCGTGACTGTGCCGTTCGGCATGGTGCAGTTGTCGCCGGACACGCAGATTCGGCCGTTCAAGCAAAGCTATAAGTGGGCGGCCGGATATCGATACGAAGATACGACCATTCTGGGCTTCTCGCATACGCATTTTTCGGGCGCGGGCCATAGCGATCTTGGCGATGTACTCCTGACGCCGGTCAGCGGCGACGTCGTACCGCTGGAGCCGGGCGATCCGGAGAAGGCACGGCCTGGTTATCGCTCGCGATTCTCCCACACGAACGAGCACGCCGAACCAGGCTACTACTCCGTATTCCTTCAAGATTCTCAAGTGCAAGCGGAGTTGACCGCGAGCGAACGCGTCGGCGTGCATCGATACACATTTTCTGCGGGAGCCAAACGGCACGTTCTGCTCGATCTGCGCAGCAGCATCTACAACTATCCCGGCAAGGTGCTGTGGTCGCGGGTAAGGATACGCAAGGACGGTACGGTGACCGGAATGCGGGAGACTCGCGGATGGGCGCCGGGACGGCAGTTATTCTTCGCGATCCGATTTTCCGAGCCCCTCTCTGACCATGCATTTTACAACCGGGAAGAAGATCCTCCGCCGTATCACGGTTTCAAAACGCCGGGAAGATCCGCGGAGGACACCCAAAGTGTGGAAGGACGCGGACTGGAGGCGGTGTTCGGTTTTGCGCCTTCATCCGACCCGCTCATTGTGAAGGTCGCCCTTTCCCCGGTCAGCGAGCAAAACGCGATTGCAAACATGGATGCGGAAACGCCGGGTTTCAACTTTGAAGAGGTACGCACCAGGACCCAGCAGTTGTGGCGCAAGGAACTGTTGCGGGTGGAATTCCATGCTTCGCCGGCGATGGAGAAATCGCTTTATACCGCTCTTTACCACGCGATGATGGCGCCGAGCACAAGCATGGATATGAATGGCGAGTATCGCGGGCCTGACAACCAGGTCCATCGCGCCGAAGGGTTCCGCTTCGTCTCCTCGCTGTCGTTGTGGGATACGTATCGTGCAGAACAACCGCTGATGACGCTGCTCGAACCGGCACAACGCACCAATGACCTGGTGCAATCGCTGATCGCCTCGCAAAAGGAGAGCCCCTTCGGGATTCTGCCGGTGTGGCAGTTTGAGGGGCTGGAGACCTGGTGCATGATCGGCTATCACGCGGTGCCGATTATCGCGGATGCCTACATGAAGGGAATTCGCGGATACGACGCGGGGGCCGCGCTTGACGCGATGGTAGCGAGCGCAACGTATGCGCCCTATGGGAATCTTTCTGCTTATATGAAGCTTGGTTATGTGCCCGTCGACCACGACGATGAAGCTGCGTCCAAGACTGTCGAGTATGCCTTCGATGACTGGACCATTGCGCGCATGGCCAAAGCGATGGGTAAGAATGCAGTCGCCGCGACGTTCGACAAACGGGCGACATTCTGGCGGAATAACTTCAACGCAGCAGACGGGTTCATAGAGCCGCGTCTCGAAAATGGTGAATACCGCAAGCCATTTGATCCCGCCAAGGCCGGCGCCGGGAGCGGGTTTACCGAGGGCAATGCATGGCAGTACTCCTGGTATCAACCGCAGGACGAGCAAGGGTTGATCGAACTCCTGGGCGGCAAGGAGAAATTGATCGCCAGGCTGGATGCCATGTTTGACCAAAAGGTGGATCCGGCGATGTATGCCAACGTCGAGGATATCTCCGGAATGATCGGCCAATACATCCACGGCAATGAGCCCAGCCATCACCTTGCCTATCTCTACATGTACGCGGGCGCACCGCTCAAAACTCAGGCCCGATTGAAACAGATTGTGGACTCGCAGTACAAGCCCTCGCCGGACGGGCTGGTGGGCAATGACGATTTGGGACAGATGTCCGCATGGCTGGTATTCACTTCCCTGGGTTTTTACCCCGTGGCGCCTGGTTCAAACGAGTACGTGTTAGGCCGCCCATTTGTTGACCGTGCGGTGCTCCATCTGCCGAATGGCAAGCTGTTCACGATCGAAAGTGTGAACTTGAGCGAGTCCCGGGGCTTTACAAAAGACGTTTTGCTGAATGGCAGCTCGCTTGATCGCAGCTACATAACCCATGAGGAATTAATGAACGGTGGCGAACTGAAATTCATTTTCAGCAACGAAAAGGATGCAGAATGGTCGCATCGCGCGTTGCGTGCCCCGTACTCCGATACAGCGCCCCACTAATGCGAGCGCAGCGCTGGAATGGGGCCCGAAGCTGGGTTTCTGCGCCATTATCCTATGCTGTGAACGCTGCGACCACATCTGGTCCCGTCCCCACCGGCCCTGCACTGCACAGCGCCGAAATACGTCAAGGAATGTTGTAAACGCCTGAAATAAAATGATTTTGAGTGACAGCTCTGTCCGAAATGCTGTCGAACCGGGCGAATGCCGCCAGACTAGGGCATTTCCCGGCAGACTTAAAACGGCACAGGCGTTACTATTTGAGAGTCTGGGGTGTGGTGCAAACATCAGGAGACCAATATGCCTGCGAGCAGTCTGATCCTCCGTGTCTTGGTCGTGGATGATGAGGAAGTCATTGCGGACAGTATGGCTGCGATTCTCAAGAACAACGGATACCATGCCAAGGCGGTTTACAGCGCCGAATCAGCCATTGAAGAATCGGTTCTGATGGCTCCGGATGTGTTGATCAGCGATGTCATTATGGGCGGAATGTCGGGTATTGATTTAGCGATCCACATCACGAATACGGTGCCCACCTGCAAGATCATCCTGTTCTCCGGGTTGGCGGCAACCGCGAACCTTCTGCGAAATGCCGAAGCCCAGGGCTATCGTTTTGAGTTGCTGACCAAACCGCTTCACCCGCAACTGATTCTGGAGCGCCTTGCCGATTACACCAAGACCTTGGCCGAGCTGGGCGGGTTAGAGCTGCACGAGAGTTGATCTGGATCTCCGGAGCTCGTTTCCCATCCACCTGTAAATGTCAGGGTTCAGCCGTCAATGTCGCGGCCGTCGGGCAGCGGCTGGCAACGTGGGCACCAATACGTCGAGCGCGCATCGCTGCCCTGCAGACGGCGGCGAATCGGCTCCCCGCATCGTCGGCAAGGCTGGCCTCGACGGGCATATACCCAGAGGCTTTCGCCGGGGTCGGATCGACGGGTCGTGCGGCGCGTGCGCCCACGATAGGTCACGATGCGGTTGCCGGAATCTTCAAGCACGTTCGATTGGAGTTGGAGGCGCGCTGCCGAAACCACTGCGGCGGCCTGCGGGCGGGTGAGCGTGGCAACTTTCTGAAACGGGTTCAGGTGGGCGGCAAAACAGACTTCCGACTTGAACACGTTGCCCACCCCGGCGAGGGCCTGCTGGCGCAGCAGCGCTTCGCCCAATTCCAGGTCGGGCAATGAAAGCAGGCGCTCAACCGCGGCGCTTTCCTCGAAATCGGTCCCGAGCACGTCGCTGGCGGCGGACGGAATTCTCTTCTCGCGGGCCAGCGATTGCGGGGTGTGCATCTCCGCCACGGGCACGTTGAAGCCGACGGCGATATAGTCGGCGGTCTCGATAACGAGGCGCATTGCCGACGCCGGCAGTTGCCACCGTTCGCCGGGCCGGTAGATGTGCCAGCTACCGTTCATCAGCATGTGGGTGGCGAGAATGCCGCCGCCGGAGAAGTGCATCAGCAGCCATTTGCCGCGTGATTCCACGCTGGTCAGCATCTGCCCCGGTAGCGGCGAGTCGTCGTTGAAGCGCGTGAGCAGCGCAAACGTGGAGCGAAAACCGGTGATGGTCTTGCCCGCCAGAGCGCGATGAAGTGTTCGCGCCGCGCGGAAGATGGTATCGCCTTCAGGCATTTTTTACTGGACCTCGTCGGACATGGGCTCGGCATGCGCGAGGGGCAGCGGCACGCGGCGCAAGTGCATGCCTAGCGGGCCGGGATGGAAGCCGGCATCCATGAGGTAACGGGCCATGGGATGGGCGGCCACGGGCTGGCCGTTGACGGTGGTGATCAACACGCCCTCGCGGCTGCCGCCGTGCATGCGCTCCTGTCCGCGCGCCCAGAGGAATTGCGCGAGGCCCGCCCCAACCTGGGAGCGTTCGGGCTCTTCGACGGGAAGAAAGACCAGCAGGTTGGGATTGTTGCGCCGCAGCCACGCAATCAGCTTTCCATTGCAGAAGATCACTTCAGCGTAGGCGGCGCGGGTGAGAACGCGGGGAGCCGATTCGGAATCTTCTTCGGCCACAGGCAGTTCGGGCCACGGCAGAACAGAGCCATAGGGATTGGCGGGATCGGCGGCGGCGAGTTGCACAAATTCCGGCTTCTCGGGGTCGGGAGAAAGGCGCATCTGGCGCAGCAGGTCAACCGCCGAGGGAAGCGCAAATTGGGTGGCTCCGAGCCCCGCAACGAAGTAGCCGCGGCGAATGCGGCCGCTCTCTTCAAGCGCCTTCAGCACGTCATAAACAGCGCTGAATCCCCCGGGGACATTCTCCGCCGCGACCGATTCGCGCATCAGCACGCCGTAGCGGTTCAGCAGTTGCATGGCGAGTGCATGCCTTGCTTCGGTGGCGGTGGGCGCGGCTGGCCCGCTTACCGGCAGCAGGGACCAGCGACCCTGAGCAGTGGGGGGCGTGGTGCGGCGTGAGCGGAACACCGCTCCGGTCTGCACGCGCCGCTGGGTGCGCGCCGTTTCAGGCCGAGCGATGTACGCCCGCAGAGGATGCAGAGAATCGTTGGTGACGAGCCCGCGCCACACCAGGTTCCACAACGAATCGATGGATTCGCCGGGATATCCGCCACCCGCGGCCTGGTGCAGCGGATCGAAGAAACTGGCGCCACTTGATTCCAGCGCGGCCAGCAGTTTCTGTTCGCGCTCGCTTAGCGGTTCCTGGCTTGCGCTGGGGGCAGAGCGCGCGGCGGCGAGCAGCGGGAGCTTGTCGGTAAGGTAGAGGGCGATCCGGCCGTCGCGCTCTCCGATCGGCTCTACGCCTGCCCACGTCACTTCGCCGGCCGCAATGAGCGTGTCGAGACCGGCGGCTTCATATCCGGCCACGCGCGCGGGCAGGATCGCCGATTCCAGCAGCGAAGCCGGAATCGGCGCGCCCTGCAGATTTTCGATGGCATCGAGCAGCACGTCCAGATGACCGTGACCCATGCGGCGCGGATTCACCAGGCCCTGCCAATGGGTGAGGAAGCGCGCCAGCGTGTGCTGCTCCACCGGCTCCACTTCACGGCGCAGGCGGGCCAGCGACTTGCGCCGGATCTGGCGCAGGATTTCCGCATCGCACCACTCGCGATGAAGGCCGCCGGGTCGAAACCCGCCTTCCAGAACACGGCCTTCAATGGCAAGTTGGCGCAGCACGTTTTCGACGACCGGCTGATCGAGCCCAAAGCGCGCCGCGGCATCGCGCACCGTGAACGGCCCATGGGTGCGCGCGTAACGGCGAACCAGTTCCAGCACCGGATGCGCCACCGGTTCGAGCAGCGAAACAGCCAGTCCGGGCGGCAGCGGAATCCCCAGCGCGTCGCGATAGCGGGCAGCATCTTCGGCAGCGATGAGGCGCCGCTCTCCCGCAATGGGTACTTCGAGCAGGCGGCGCGCGCGAACGAGACGGTCGACCTGCAGCATCAGGTGAGGCGAAGCGACGCGCCGGGTCAGCTCTGCGCGCGACAGGTCGCCCAGGCGAAGACAAAGATCGTGCATGCCATCGGCGGAGCGCGCGCGGAAGTTTTCCGGCAGGCATTGGGCGGTTTCTTCCACCTCCGCGATCACGGCCGCATCGAGCAGCTCGCGCAGATCCGCCTCGCCGAGGATTTCACGCAGTTGATCCTGATCGACCGTGAGGGCCTGGGCGCGGCGCTCGGCCAGCGGTGCATCGCCGTCGTAGATGAAGTTCGCCACATAACTGAACAGCAGCGAAGACGCAAACGGGGAAGGCTTGCGCGTCTCCACCACGTGCACGCGGAGTTGACGCTGCTCGATGGCACGCAGGATTTCGAGCAGGGCGGGCATGTCGAAGACGTCGCGCAGGCATTCGCGGTAAGCCTCGAGCAGAAGCGGGAACGAAGGATAGCGCGACGCCACGTTGAGCAGGTCGTAGGACCTTTTGCGCAATTGCCACAGGGGCGAGCGAGCATCGGGGCGGCGACGGGGCAGCAGCAGCGCGCGGCCGGCGGCTTCGCGGAAACGGCCCGCGAAGAGTGCCGTTGAGCCGAGCTGGCGCAGCACCAGGTCCATGGCCTGGGCCGACTCGACCAGGAACCAGTCCGAGTCGGGGGCTGCGTCGGTATCGGGAAAGCGGAGGACAAAGCCGTCATCGCCCCACAGCGTTTCGACATCGGTGTTGCCCGCGGCGCGGAGTCGGGCGGCCACCGCCATGGCCCAGGGAATATGGATGCGGCTGCCGAAGGGCGTAAGCACGCACACGCGCCAGTCGCCCAGTTCGTCGCGGCATCGTTCGATCACGATGGTGCGGTCGTCGGGGACAGCGCCGGTGACCGCCTCCTGGTCGGAGAGGAACTGGAGCAGATTGTCCGCCGCGCCGGGATCGAGATCGTGTTGCGTGACGAGCCGGGTCATGGCCGCGGGTTTGGGCATATCGCGCAGCTCGCGGATGAGGGCGCCGATCCGCCGGCCGAACTCGAGCGGACGCCCCGGACCATCGCCTTTCCAGAACGGCATCTTGCCGGGCTCGCCGGGCGCGGGTTCCACCAGCACCCGGTCGTGAGTGATGTCCACAATGCGCCAGGTAGAAGCACCAAGGATGAAGGTCTCGTTGGTATGCGACTCGAAGACCATCTCTTCGTCCAGCTCGCCCACGCGGACGGATTTGCCGTCGGAGTGAGCGAGGAAGACGCCATACATGCCGCGGTCGGGGATGGTGCCGGCATTGAGAATGGCGAGGCGGCCGGCTCCCTCGCGCGCCGTGACCACGTTGCGCACGCGATCCCAGGTCAGCCGCGGCCGGAGCTCGGCGAACTCGTCGGACGGATAGCGGCCACTGAGCAGGTCCAGCACACCTTCGAACGTGGACCGGGTAAGCTCTCCGAACGGGGCTGCACGGCGCACCAGGTCGTAGAGGAAATCCACGTCAACCTCGGGCTTCGCATCGCTGGTTTCAGTCGCTCCGGAATCCCCTGGAATCCGGCTCTTCAGCGTCCGGCTCTGGCCCCGGCGCCTGTTCCCTGATCCCTGATCCCTGTTCCCTGTCCTTGGCGGGTGGGCGACGGTGGCAACCAACTGCTGCGCCAGCACGTCGAGCGGATTGCGCGGATACCGGGTCGACTCGATGTGGCCTTCGTGCATGGCGCGGGTGACGGCGGCGCAGGCGACCAGGTCAGCGCGGTACTTGGGAAACAACACTCCCTCGCTGACCGCTTCGACGGTGTGCCCAGCTCGCCCGATGCGCTGCATTCCGCTGGCGACCGACGGCGGCGCCTCGATCTGGATCACCAAGTCCACCGCGCCCATGTCGATCCCCAGTTCCAGCGTCGAGGTGGCGCAGAGAGCCTTGATCTGGCCGGCCTTCAGTTGCTCCTCGATGACGGAACGCTGTGCCGCGGCCAGCGAACCATGATGGGCGCGGACGATGGCCTCGCCGGCAAGCTCGTTCAGAGCCCCGGCCAGGCGCTCGGCGACCTGCCGGCTGTTGACGAAGAGAATGGTGGAATTGCGCTCGCGGATGAGCTCCAGGAGCCGGGGATGAATGGCGTTCCAGATCGATACCCGGCGGGGCGGCTGGGAAGCCGGTCCACTGGGGATTTCCTCAAGTGCATTGAGGCGCGCCATGTCTTCAACCGGAACTTCAACCTTGAGCTTTAACTGTTTGATTGCCGAGGCATTGACGATAGTCACAGGACGAAAGCGGAGGGCGGATATCTGGCCATCATCCAACAGGCGGGCGGGCAGGTTTTCCACAGATTGACTGAATGAAGTGGAAGAAGCGAGGGCCGCATCGACGGTGCTGCTCAGATCCTCATCGGCTAGTTGAGAAATTGAGTTGAAAATGCCCCCATTCACTGGACTTACTTTGACATCCAGATCGAATCGCGCCTTCTGTCCAGATTCGATCTCGACCCCGCACAGGAAACGAGCTACTTCCTCGAGAGGCCGCTGCGTCGCGGACAGGCCGATGCGCTG
>Ga0070717_10001355_pt1 | contig 16847 bp, 13 predicted proteins | sample LARL113metaG_FD_71366 | JGI IMG/M metagenome (GOLD analysis project Ga0070717, IMG submission 71366) | Corn, switchgrass and miscanthus rhizosphere microbial communities from Kellogg Biological Station, Michigan, USA - LAR L11-3 metaG | ecosystem: Host-associated > Plants > Roots > Rhizosphere ... | reverse complement strand
ATGGAGAGAGTGTCGGTTCGCGATATTTCTCCGGCCACGAACGCAGGCTCGCCGTCCTTCAGGCTGATGCTCCCTTTGTATTCCCGGTTGGAGATCAGCGGCACTCCGTTGTTCGATTGCCCGGTAAGCGAACGGACTTGCATTTCGAGGTCGATACTGACGGAGTCGTCGCCGTGAATGACCGGCTTTGCCTTCACGTTCAAGCCCAGATCTTCATAGCTGACGGAAGGGAACGGCGGAATATAGGACTGATTGCCCAGAACCTGCGAAATCTGAGGCGAATTGAAAATGGGCGCGTAGGTCGCATTCAGAATCGGATATCGCGTTCCTATATGAAAGGTGGCGTCGTTGCCCTGGCTGGCGCGAATGTTCATGTTTTCAAGACTGCGCACCCACGATTCGTTGACTGAAAGAGACGCGGCCAACTGGTCGAGACTGAGTCCCATGAAAGTGAGCCCGCCTCCGAATGTGGCCAAGGGCTGGCTGAAGATCGAATTCTTTTGACCTCCCAGTTGGGCCAGCAGCCCGGAGAGAGCCGAACTGCCCGCCTGGTTGATGCCGCCCGATGCGATCAGCTGGTTGATGAGCTGCTGGATGTTTTGTCCACCAAGCCCCGCTAGCCCCGCCAGCGCCGCCGCCGGAATATTAAACATTGTGAACGTGTTGGGAATGTGCAGTCCGATGTTGCGCGTGAGCTGGTGGCTGATTTGCAGCACGCGAACATCGAGCATGACCTGCGGCCTCTCGTTGCGGAGCTGTTCCAGCAATTTGGAGCAGGCGTCCAGGACCGGCTGCGGGCCACGCACTTCCACCGTGTCGGCTGCCTGTCCTGAACTGACGAACTTCAAGTCGAGAATCGTGCGCATCGTGTTGACCAGGTCCGTCGCTTCCTGTGGCGTGGAATGCGCCGGCAGGATGAACGTCCGCAGCGACATTCGGTCGAATTGCTTGTGGTTCTCCTGGTTCTCGGCGGCGATCAACATCTGGTGCGCATCGAGAGCCGCCCACATGGTCTTGCTGACCTGGCACGCCAGCTTCAGCGCGGTGAAGAAATCCACATCATCGACGTTGAATCGCACCTGCCGAGGCTGGACCGAATCCTCGAACTGCGCGGTCACTCCATAGGCGGCCGACAGTTGGGCGAACAGACCGCGAGCGTCTCCGGTGTAATGGAATGTGGCCCGGTCGTCCCTGGGCTGGAGATGGATTTCGCCGGAATCCGCGACTTGGACGGGTAAAGCGCGGGGCAGGGCGGGTGATAATTCTCGGGTGGCTTCGCCCAGTCGCTCGCGGGCGTACTCGTTTTCCGCATCGAGCTCGAGCCCAGCACGAAATTCCGCGGCGGCCCGGGCGCGGTCATTTTCCAACAACAGCACATTGCCGCGCTGGATGTGTCCGAAGACGAGTTGGGACTTTACCACTTCGCGGGCAGTGAGGAATTGCGGATTCTGCGGCGCCATTCGCGCGGCTTTGTCGAACTGCGTGAAGGCCTCTTCCAGTTGCTGGCGGTCCCGAAGCTTCACGCCCTCGTGGAAAGCTGAGCGCGCTTCCTTCAATTCTTTCTTTGAAACCAGGCAATTGATTCCGCCTGGAACTCCGTTTCCACAGGAAATCGGGACGGAGGCAGGATCATCGCCAGCGAATGCAGCCGAGGCGAGCGTCGCCACCAGAAGCCCCGCTGCAATGATCGGTCCTTTTCGCCGCATCTCGTGTGATTCTAATGCAGTTTTCGGGTGTCGGGGATAGGCCAATAGGACCTAGTACCTTCGAGTTCAATGGGCGGAAACAGGGATTTCCCATCCCAAGAACGCAAGATTACACCAGGCTTGCAAAGTTTCTACGACAGCATCAAACGCTCGATGTTGCGTGCCTTGCCGCTGTGCTCGTCGCAATCGATGACTACCGCACACAGGCGCGCATCGCCCGTGGCTGGCTCGAAGCGCACAGGCATTCCGTTCAGAAACTTGCCTACGACCAGTTCCTTTTTTACGCCGATTACGCCATCGTAGGGACCGGTCATACCAACATCGGTGACGTAGGCAGTTCCGTTGGGCAGAACGCGCTCGTCGGCGGTTGGCACATGCGTGTGCGTGCCCACGACCGCGGTGACGCGCCCGTCGAGGTACCAGCCGAGGGAAATCTTTTCCGACGTCGCCTCAGCGTGCATGTCCACCAAGATGATCTTTGCTTTAATCTTCTGCAGAAGCTGGTCGGCGGTGCGGAAAGGGTCGTCGTTCGAGGCCATGAACACCCGTCCCTGCAGATTGATCACAGCGTATGGAATTTTCCCTTTGAACCCCTCGTACACACCGGAGCCAGGCATGTCCGGCGGATAATTTGCCGGACGCAGGACGCGCCGTGCGGGCCCGTGACCGTTGCCCTCGACCATCTGAAAGTAATCGACAATCTCGCGCTTGTCCCAGACGTGGTTTCCAGTGGTGATTACGTCGATGTTGAGCTCGAACAATTCTTCCGCCAGCGCCGGAGTGATTCCGAAACCCGCTGCGGAATTCTCCCCATTCGCAATGATCAGGTTGATGGCGTGATCGCGGACGATTCCTGGCAGCCGGTCTTTGACGATATTCCGTCCCGGCCGTCCGAAAATGTCGCCAATGAAGAGAATTCGCATGCGGTTAAGAGCGAAATTCGATGGTAACACGCGTGTGGGGACAGCCGCCCCCGACTGTCCGTCGAGGGAAGGTTGCAGGTCCTCGAACGCAGGCGCGATGCTGTTTACTGAACTAACTCAGCGGTCCGTAAGAAGTCGTAATTTCCCGCGGGATTCAGCTTCAGATTTCGCACCCGGCGCGCGTGCACCAGGACATTGTCGAGGTACCACAGATTGATATAAGGCACATCCGCAGCTAGGATGCGTTGCACTTCGGCATACAGCGGCTTGCGCACCTTGGGATCGACCTCCCGCCGTGCTTTTTCGATCAGAGCGTCCACCTTGGGATTCGAATAATAGCCACGATTCGCGCCATTCGGCGGGAATTTGGCCGAGTCAAACGCGTATTCGAAAATGTCGGGATCCTCATTGCCTCCGATCCAGCGCAAGCCGTACATCTGAAACGCACCGTGCTGCACATCGGCAAAAAAGGTGGCAAACTCGAAGCTGCGGATGTCGAGCGCAATCCCCGCCGAGCGAAGTTGCTGCTGCATTACGGCCACCATCAGACGTGTGTTCTCGTCGGTCGACGTCTTCATGGTGAGATGGAAACGCACGCCATTCACCGCCGGATAGCCCGCTTTGTCGAGCAACTGATTCGCCTTGTCCACGTTGTGATCGTAAGGCGGCACATCTCCGTTGTATGCCCAACTCTGCGGCGGCAGAACGCTGCGCGCCGGTTGCGCCTCTCCGCGCCACAAATATTCGATCATGGGCTGGCGATCGAGTGCGTAGGCAATTGCCTGTCGCACTCGCGCGTCTTTCAGGATCGGATCGCGCAGATTGAATCCGAGATAGGCGAGCCTGGTTCCGGCTGCATGTTCAACGCCAAGATGGGGATCGCGCGCCAACGTGTAGACGGTGTCGGGCGTGAGTGAGTTGATCGTGACGTCGCCGCTGCCTTTGCGCAATTCCAGAGCCTCGGTGGTCGCATCGGGCACCACGGCAAAGCGCACGCGCGCCAGTTTGGCATTCCCACCCCAATAATCGTCGTTGCGTTCGATGACCACGTCCCGATCGGTTTCCGCGCTAACGAATTTAAATGGTCCCGAGCCGATGGGATGCTGCGTCATCTCCTCGCCGCTGCCGTTCGGCACAATTCCGATTGCGCCGTCCGACAGGTTCCACAGCAAGGTTGCGTCCTGTTCCTTCATGTGGAAGATCACGGTCGCATCGTCAGGCGCATCGATCCGGTCAACGAATCGGTAGACCGCGGCTTTGGTGCTGCGAATCTTGCCTTGCAGTAGCGAGTCGAAGGTCCACTTCACGTCGCGCGCGGTTAACGGACGGCCGTCGTGAAACCTGACGCCATGATGGAGATGAAAGATGTAAGTGAGCGAATCGGGAATCTCCCAGCGCTCCGCCAGCCCAGGAGCAACCTTCAAATCGTCTCCGCGCGACAAGAGATCGTCGAAGATCAGATTGTCAATTCGTTCTGAAAACGCATCGAGGCCCACGCGTGGATCCAGATTTGTCGGGCTCGACTCGATGATCATGACTAGCGTGTTGGGATCGGGCTTGGCCGAGCATGACAGCAGTGGGAAGATCGCCGTCAGGCTGAGCAGTAGAAGGAACCCACTGCGAGCAAATCCTCGGAGTGCAGACCGCGGGCTTCGCCGCCCGAGGCCGGAGGTCCAAAGTCCAAGGTCCAAGGTCGTGTTCTCACGCATACGAGATCTTTCCCAACACGGCGGTTCGCTTTGCGCCTGTGGCGGAGGGCACATTCGACGGCCGACGGTGCCACGTTTCGTAAGCGAGTAGAGCGAACGCCACCGCCTCTTTCGCCTGCGAAGGCACGCCGAACTCATCGGAAAATCGCAGCTGAATTCCGAGCGGCGCAAGGCCTTCCGCTAACATCGCGACCAGCGTGGCATTCCGCGCTCCGCCGCCCGACAGAATCATTTCTCTAAAAGAATTGCGCGTTTTCTGGATCACGAATCGTCGCACCGCATCGCCGATTGATCTGGCGGTCAGCGCCGTGGCCGTCGCGACGACGTCTTCTTTGCGAAAGCCTGCGCATCGGCTTAAGAAGTCGCTCACAAATTCGCGCCCGAATTCCTCACGCCCCGCGGTCTTCGGAGGTTTTGCCCGGAAGAATTTGCGCTTCAAAACTTCCTTCAGAACCGGCTCCAACACCATTCCGGAAGCCGCAATTTTTCCGCCGCGATCGAACGCCTGGCCAAAAAGCTGCTCGGTGACTGCGTCGATCACCATGTTTCCGGGACCGCTGTCGAAGGCGAACACTCGCTGGGCGCCCGAGGTCGCTGCGATCGCTGTGAGATTGGCGATCCCGCCGATGTTCTGCACGATGCGTCCGATCTTAGGATGACGAAAGAGGATTGCATCGAGAAAAGGAACGAGCGGAGCGCCCTTGCCGCCTGCTGCCATATCTGCCGGGCGAAAATCCGAAACGACCGGCACTCCAACGCGCGCGGCGAGCATCGCGCCTTCTCCCGTCTGCCAGGTCGAGGCCACGCTTCGTCCCAGAAACGGTTGCGCTGCACCCTGATGGTAGAGCGTCTGCCCGTGACAGCCGACAAGCTCGGCCTTCAAGCGAAACTTGCGTTCGGTGGCCAGCACCGCGTCGGCATATAACTCGCCTAAAAGAAAATTCAGCCGCGCCAGATCGGCTACGCGAGCCTGTTCCGCATTCATCGCCGCCAGAACCGCAGAGCGGACCTTGGGGGGATAAGAATATTCTGCGCGTCCGATCAGTTTGATTGTGTGGCGCGGGCGCTTCCGCCCGCGTAGACCTTCGCTTGGAGCGCGAGGCTCGCCGATACGTACCAGCGCCAGATTAATTCCGTCGGCAGAAGTCCCACTCATCACCCCGGCCACGATCATTGCCTTTTGGCTCATGAGCGCGACCGCTTGTCGGCTTGACGACTGAAGGGGTCCAGACGTACTTGCTCGCCGAACTCCCATAGCCGGCGCGACAATTTCCCAACCAATTCTTCCGACGGGGCTTTCACGCGACGCAGCAGGTTCGCTGACTTCTTCTTGAATGCGAGCACCCGGTGGGATGCCTGTGCCACACGCCTCCTGAAATTCGAATCTCGTTCTGAGGTCTTGATCAGCCCCTCGTACGCCCGGAGAATCAAGTCTTCCCGATGGCAGATGAGACACAGATCGCCGCCCGCACGAACAAACTCCACTGCCGCTTCGGAAACCGACGCCGCCGAGGTTACGCCGCCCATCTCCATATCGTCCGACACGACCAAATTTCGGTAACCAATGCGCTTGCGCAAGATGTCAGTAATCCATGGCTTCGAAAGTGACGCCGGAGTTCGATCATGAGTCACCTGCGGATAACTCGCGTGAGAGATCATCACAAACGGCAGGTGTCGCCGCAGCGTTCGGTAGGGAAGCAGATCCTCCGCCCACATTTTATTTAACGACTTTTCAATCACGGGCAGGTCGTGATGGCTATCGAGCGTGCCTTCGCCGAGGCCGGGAAAGTGTTTGCCGCATCCCAGCACGTTCGCATCCCGAAGCCCAGCTAAGAACTCGCGCGCGTATGCGACGGTTTGATGAGGATCCTGCGACGTCGTCCGGGAACCCATCACGCTTTGCGACGCCTCAAACGCCAAATCGAGCACCGGTGCAAAATCGACATTGAATCCGAGAGCTCGACAGTTGTCACCGATGATTCGTCCATGCCTGCCAAAGAGCTTGCGATCACCAGTGCAGAACACGTCCGCTGCCGAAGGCGCTGCTCCGAGTGCGTCGCGCAAGCGATCGACAGTTCCGCCCTCAAGATCAATGCAAGTGAAAGGCGGTGTGGCAACGCACTTCTGACAATCGTGCAACAGTTGCCACGTCTGTTGAGGGCTCTTGATGTTCCGCGCGAACAGGATCACTCCCGCTGGCTGCCAGCGCGTGAGCAGGGAACTGAGCCACGGCTTCATCTCGGTGCCGTCGAAGCCGACGATGAACAGTTGGCCGACATCGGCGCGCTTGGCCAATGGGCGAGTCAGATCTTACCTCCGGCAAGTTCAGACGGACGATCCCATCGGACGACAGACCTGAGCCATTGAGCAAGTGCCACGCAAAAGATGGCAAGGGCGATTTGCCTCACCGCCGATCCGCTTACGGATGCAATGTGGAGTGCACGAGTGGGGATTTGAAAGCAACTCAATAGAACGAAGCCGGTGAGGTTCATACCCATCAATACGGAAGCAGTTTTCACGTATTTGCTCCGGAATTTGAATGCAAATATAAAACAATATATTGCGGCGATGGCATCAAACACCTTATTCCAGATGCTCCCAAAGCCCATGTGGAGACGCACTGATCTGCTGAAGTGCCCCCCAATGAAACGGTCGATTTCCCTGACGAGCAGCAAAGCGGCCACGATAAAAAGCGCGACGGCGCCAAGAGCAGTGAACCAATCACTCTCAACCGTAATGTCCCAGGTGCGCGCTGGTCGCATGTTGGGCTCTGATTTCACTAGATTTCCTTCTTCAGCTCCGCCAACAGATTCAACGCTTCCAGCGGCGTCAGCCGGTTCAAGTCCACTTCCCGCAGTTTCTCCAGCACCGGCTGCGACAAGGGCGTAAAAATCGTCAGCTGCGTCGGCGGTGGAGTCGCTATTGGCGAAAGATGCGCGGTGGCCTGCTGCTCCGCGAACTCGTGCTCCGCCAGCACTTCCCGCGCCCGTACGATGACTTCGTTAGGTAACCCCGCCAACTTGGCGACTTCGATGCCGTAGCTGCGGTCCGCCGCGCCCGGTTCGACCCGTCGTAGGAATACGATGCCGCTCCCAGCCTCTTTGACCGAGACGTGAAAATTCTTCACGCTCGAAAGTTGCTCCGCCAACTCAGTGAGTTCGAAATAATGGGTTGCGAACAAAGTCTTGGCGCGAACCCGAGCGTGCAGATATTCGATGGCCGCCCATGCAATCGCGAGCCCGTCGTAGGTGGACGTGCCGCGTCCAACCTCGTCGAGCAGGATGAGCGACCGCGGGGTCGCGGTGTGCAGGATCGCCGCCGTCTCCGTCATCTCAACCATGAATGTGGAGCGGCCGCGCGCCAGATTGTCGCTCGCGCCAATGCGGGTGAACACTCGGTCGACCACGCTTAGCCGCGCCGATCGCGCCGGAACAAACGATCCCATTTGCGCCATAATCACGACCAGAGCGGTCTGCCGCAAGTAAGTGGATTTGCCGCCCATGTTCGGCCCGGTCAGCAGCACGATGTTGTGCGTGGTCCCGTTCAAATAAAGATCGTTGGGCACGAATCGATCGCTGCCTCCCGCCATTTCCTGCTGCTCGATCACGGGATGGCGGCCTTCGATAATCTCGATCTCGCTGGCTTCGGCAGATTCCGCAAAAGTCGGGCGGCAGTAGTTACGTAAGGCTGCAACGTGGGCCAACGACGCGAGCACGTCCACTTCGGCCAGTGCTAACGCAGTTTGCCGGATGCGCTTGGCCTCGGACGCAATCATGGTGCGCAGCTCGGTAAAGAGCCGGCGCTCGATCTCGACAATTTTTTCCTGCGCATCGAGAATCTTGGTCTCGTACTCTTTCAGTTCGGGCGTGGTGAAGCGCTCTGCCCCCACCAGCGTCTGCTTGCGTTCGTAGTCCTGCGGCACAAGATGCAGGTTGGGCTTCGAAACTTCAATGTAGTAACCGAAAATAGAATTGAACTTCACTTTCAGCGAGGAAATTCCGGTACGCCCTCTCTCCCGCTGCTCGATCTGCGCCAGCAGTTGCTTGCTGTTGCGCGAGAGCTCCCGCAGTTCATCAAGGTCGCGGTCCACGCCCGCGGCGATCACGCCGCCGTCCGCAAAGCTCAGAGGCGGCTCGGTCACAATTGTCTTCTCAATGCGTTCGCGCACGTCGCAAAGTTCGTCGAGCGATGCATGCAAAGTTGTCAGCCGCTCAGCCGCCAGGCGGGCCAACGCAGTCCTGACTGCCGGAAGTTTTCGAAGCGACGCGGCTAGCGCGAGCACGTCCCGGGGATTCGCGGTCTCAAGTGTGACGCGACTCAGTAATCGTTCCAGGTCGAGCACGCCGTCGAGTGCGCGCCGCAATTCCTCGCGCGCTACCATCTCCTTTACTCCGGCTTCTACCGCATCAAGCCGGCCGCGGATTTCGTTCAAATCGAGTGACGGCCGCAACAGCCATGCCCGGAGCAACCGCTTGCCCATGGGCGTGATGGCACAATCGATCGAGCGGAACAATGTGACGCCCGCATCTGCCCCCGCGAAAAGCGGCTCGATCAACTCCAAATTGCGCACGGTGACTACGTCGAGCACCAGGCAACTCTGCCGCTCATACCAGCCGATGCGATCGACATGATCGAGCGATCCACGCTGTGTGGATCGCACGTAATGCAGAATCGCGCCCGCCGCTGCTGCGGCTGCGGTTCGTCCCGACAGGCCGAATCCTTCCAACGAAAGAACGCCGAAGTGATTTTCCAGCAGCGGAATCGCATGGTCCGGCGCAAAGATCCAGTCCTCCAGGGGAGTCTCGGTGCAAGAGGCACCAGTTCGCTGGGCTGGATTCTGTGGGGGTGGGCGCCGGCTGTCGGGCCGAACGAAGCCCGGATCCTCCCGCGTTCCGGCGCTCTCAAACAACGGCGCCGCCGAGCCGTACAGCAACTCCTTGGGCCGCAGTTGCTCCAACTCTTCCTGCACCCGGCGGAGCGCGCCGTCACCTGAAAATTCAGTAGCGCGGAACTCTCCAGTCGACAAATCCAGCGCGGCAAATCCCACACGATCTCCGACCTGCGCCAGGGCTGCCAGAAAATTGTTTTCCTCCGATCCCAGCGACCAGTCCGCCGCCGTCCCCGGTGTGACCACCCGCGTCACCTCGCGCCGCACCAATTTCTTCGCCTGCCGGGGATCCTCCATCTGCTCGCAGATGGCGACCTTGAAGCCCTTTCGAATCAGCTTCCCGATGTAGCCTTCCGCCGCGTGATACGGCACTCCACACATCGGCACAGCGATTCCTTTTTCTTTATTGCGCGAGGTCAGCGTGATCTGGAGTTCTTTCGCGGCCAGAATCGCATCGTCGAAAAAAAGCTCGTAGAAATCTCCCAACCGAAAAAACAAAAGCGCAGTGGGATGTTCTTTTTTGACGGCGGCATATTGCCGCATCAGCGGAGTGGACGGCTCGGTCATCTGGCGGGCTTCGGCGGATTATAACAAAGCGAGCTGTGGTTCTTCTGCCGCATTTCGCATACGCCTGTAGGAAACTACAGAACGAAATCACCGGTTGACTCAGGTTCTCTTCCGGTGTTCTCCTTCCCTATGGAACTCCGCAAGGATCCCATCACCCGCTCCTGGGTTATCACCGGCGACGATCCTGCCGAAGCTGGACCGCGTCTCGAGTCCGCTTGCCGTTTTTGCGACAGTTCTGCGACTCCCCTCCAGGTGATTGCGAAATCCCCCAACGCGCCCGGCGTTCCCTGGTCAGCGCGCTCGGTCGTGCATCCCACGCCTCTTTACCGCATCGAGGGCGAACCCGGCCGCCGCGGCGACGGCATTTATGATCGTATGCACTCCGTGGGCGCGCATGAAGTGCTGGTGGAAAACCCACATCACGAGCGGCATTTGTGGAACGCCAGTGACGATGAGATCGCGCACTTTCTGCGCCTGGTCGCCGAGCGCATCCTCGACCTCAAGCGCGATCCGCGAATCAAGTACGTCAGTCTGTTCAAGGATTACGGGAAGAGCGCCGGGCAGGAATTCAGCCATCCCACATCACAAATCACCGCGACCATGTTCGTTCCGCGGCGCGTGCTCTACGAATTGCGCGCCGGCCGCGAGTACTTCATGAGCAAGGAGCGCTGCGTGTTCTGCGACATCATCCAGCAGGAAGAGCGACAGGCGCAGCGCGTCATCGAGGCCCGGGGAGATTACCTGGCAATTGGTCCCTACGCCCCGCGCGTTCCGTATGAGACCTGGATTATGCCGCGAAATCACGACGCATCCTTCGAGCGAACCGGATTGAACAAGCCGGGTTTGCGCGTGAATCTTGCGGCCCTTCTGCGGAGGACTTTGCAGCGGGTGCGCTCCATTTCTGAAGAGTTTCATCTCGTGCTGCATACCTCGCCCAGCAGCTTGCACCCGTCCAAAAATCTCGGCTACTGGAGAACGATCGACGACGACTACCATTGGCACATTGAAATCCTCCCGGTTCTAGGCTCGAAGGCGCGGTCGTATACTTTCAAGGAAGTTTATTACTCCCCGGTCAGCTCCGAGACCGCAGTAAAGCAAATGCGGGAGGCGAAAATCGATGGCTGAAACTATGGTCAAGCCCTGCGTAACCGGGCTCATTCCGATGGCGCATGCCGCCGACCTGCAACGCGCAGTAGATTTCTACAAGCTGCTCGGGATGGAGGTACGCGGTAGCCGGCGCAATCCCTCGGGCGAATTGCAGTGGGTGCACCTGGCCTGCGACCAAGCCGACTTGATGTTCGCGCGCGACGCTGAACCAGTCATGGCCGGCTAGCAGGCGGTGCTGTTCTATCTCTATTCGCCCGATCTGATCGCCTTGCGTGAGCATCTGCTGGCTCGTAACGTGAAAGTCTCGCCTATTAAATATCCCGACCACATGCCCAAGGGAGAAATTCGTGTAGACGACCCTGACGGCTATTGCTTGCTGATTGGCCAGGCGGGCTAGCACGGAAGGCGCTCAAGCTGCTGTTACAATCCCTGCCGTGAAAAAAATCTGTCTCGTGAAGCATTTCTTCTGTTGCTTGCTGTTGCTTTCCACGTGCCTTGCGCAGACGTCGCTGCCGTCGCTCGGAAAGCAGAAAGTTCTCTGGCAAAAACTTGAAGCCGAAATTCAGGAGGTGGACCAGCACCTCGACGGCGTGATGGGTGTGGCGATCGAAGACCTCACCACCGGCGATCACTTCTATCTGCACGAGGACGAAATTTTCGCTCAGGCCAGTTCCATCAAGTTCACGGTTCTAGCGAATCTGTACTTGCAGGCTCAACAAGGCAAGCTCAAGCTTACGGATTCATACACCGTGCAATCGTCCGATCTCGTCCCCGACAGCGACATCATGGGAGGACTCACACCTGGCGTGACGCGGCTCACCCTGCGCGATTTGGCGACGATGATGGTCGCGGTGAGCGATAATTCCGCAACCAATGTACTCATCGACCGAGTCGGCATGCAGAACGTGAATGCCATGCTCGACGCGCTAGGCCTCTCCCACACGCGCCTGCGCCGCAAGATGATGGACCTGCAGGCCGCCAAGGAAGGCCGCGAGAATATTTCCACTCCGCGCGAAATGATGACGCTGCTCGATGCCATCTACCACGGCAAGCTACTGAACAAAGAGTCGACCGCGGATTTCTTCAAGATGCTGAGCACGAATAAGGCTTCGTTTATCCCGCGCGACCTGCCCCCCGACCTCAAAGTCGCGAACAAGCCCGGCGAATTGGAAGCCGTGCGCAACGACTCCGGCATCGTTTTCGTCGAAGGTCGTCCTTACGTGATTTGCGTGATGACAGCGTTTCTGCGCAACGAACGCGACGGGGAAGAGGCCATCACCAAAATCTCGCTCGATGCTTGGCGCATGTTCGACCGTCTCAGCCGCGCCAGCGAGTATGGAAGAGTCGTCTCCCCAGGAAACGGTGTACGCTAAATTCTGTGTGGGTCGGACACTTATGTCCACCGCTTTCGATTTTGAAGTTGATCTTCGTCTTTTTTGTTTGCAGCCCCTACTTCGCTGCTCATATCACGGTTCACAATCACCAGCTTCGCGACTTCGCCTTTGTCGTCGCGGATGGTGCTTGCCACCGATTCCAACACACGCCAGGCGCCATCCTTGGGCTTGATGCGGTAGTCCGGCTGCTTTCCAACGCCCGTTTCCCGCGCTTCTCTCGCCGCCTCGAGAACCCTGAAGCGATCGTCGGGATGGATTTGTCGAACGAAGATGTTTCGCCTAGTTCAGTTGGCGCGTAACCCAGGATTCTCTCGTAGGCCGGACTGTTGTAAAGTCGCCGTCCGCTCACGTCCACCAGAGCAATCATGTCGGCAGCGTTCTCGGTGACGATCTGGAAGAGCTCTTGTTTTCTCTTGCTTCCCGATGGATCTGGTAAATCCGGAACTGCTGGAAGAGAGCCAGCAGGGCCAACGCGCCCGTCGGAATCCGGAACCATAGCAACATGCCGAGGTCTCCTGAGGAGATCTATCGGCTAAATGCTACAAAAGATTTAATCTAAGACTGAGGCAGGGGCGGCCCAATCGGCGGCCCGCGAGCTCTGGGAAGGCGTCTTACTCCTCGTGCAGCAGGATCATCGGATCCACCGACAGCGCCCGTTGGGCTGGAATCCACGTGGCCACCAGACCGAGCATCGCCATCGCCACAACAACACCTGCCAAGGTCAATGGATCGCGCGGAGTCGCCTGGTACACGATGAATGCTAGCACCCGGCTCGCCAAAATTCCCAGGAGTAATCCAGCGGCCGAACCAAATGCCAGCAACTTGAACGCCCGTCCCAACGCCGCTTGCAACACTTCAGCCCGGGGCGCGCCGAGGGCGACGCGGATTCCCAACTCCCGCAGCCGCTTGCTGACTGAATATGCAGCCATTCCGAAGATGCCCGTGATCGACAGCATTGCGCCCATCAAGCCCAGCACGCCCAGCGACGCCGTGGCTACACGCGATGGAAACAGAACCACACTCAGCATGCTGTTCCAGGTGTCGGTGGTAACGGGCAGGCCGGCATCAAGCTCGCGCATTTTGCTCCTGATGGCTGCGCCCAGCTCGTCCGGATCGCGGTGGGAGCGCACGAGCAGGTACGCCGCCCCCGAGGGCGATTGCAGAGCGGACAGAAACATCGCAGGCTGTTGGCGCTCCGTGACGCTCATATATTTTCCGTTTTCTACAACACCCACGACCTGGGCGCGCGTTCCGTCCTGCATCTTGTAATATTTGCCGACCGCGTCGGTTACCGAGCCGAACAGTTTGCCCGCTAGATCTCGGTTCACGATGGCAACAGGCGGCGCGTTTTTGTCGTCATGCCAGGTGAATGTCCTGCCCGCCAACAGGCTGGTGGCGGCGGCATCAAAGTATCCAGGAGATACCTCATATCGGTAGGGCATAGCAGCAATGTTCGATTGCCTCAAGTCCGCGGTTTCATCTTTGAAGACATTCGCCCTGCTGCCGGAGGCATAGACTAATGGCGGATAACTATTTACGAATCCGACTCTCTCTATGCCGGGAATCGTTTCCATAGCATCGATCATGCGCTTTTGCATGGCGGGCGCTTTGTCGGCGCTGTAGCCAGCCATCGTCAGGTTTGCGCCGACCAGCATCGCGTTGCGCGGTTCAAATCCAAAGTTGCCGTGCAGCGAGCGCACGAGTCCACGCACGGCCACCATCGATGACGTGACCAGAACAGCGCAAATCGCAATCTGGACGACAAGCAGCGCGTCGCGAACTGTCAACCGATGTCCCACCCTTCCGGTCGGCCCCGCTTTGACGATCTCGTAGGGATTGGCCCTCAGGACCTGGCGCACCGGAACGATCCCGAACAAGAGTCCGCTCACTATCGCCAAAACTAAAGCCACCACGTAGATCTTCGCGTCCGGGCTGATTGGTATGTGCACGGGAGCTCCGGAAAAAGGCTGCCACATACTCAGCCTGCGCAACAGCGCCACGCTGCCCATCACCCCGAGCGTGCCGCCAGCCAGCGAAATCAGCATCGCTTCTGTCATCAATTGCCGCAGAATGCGCTTGCGGCTCGAACCAAGCGCGAGCCGCAGAGCCACTTCGCGAGCACGGTCGGCTGCGCGAGCCCCAAACAGGATGCCCAGATTGGCGCATGCCGCTAGCAGAATTAATCCCGCGAGCAGCATCAAGCCCGCAACAAAAGCCCGTGCCGAACCGCTAAAAGACCCCAGGCCTTGACGCGACAGCGTCGATTCCTTATGGCTCACCTCCTTGGGATAGGTCTTTTCGAGAGACGCCCCCACAGCGTTCACATCAGCGATAGCCTGAGCGGGAGTCACTCCCGGCTTCAGATGCCCGAACGTTTCAAAAACTCCGTGAGTGTTTCCGCGCGCATCCAGGACATTCTCCGGACCAACCTGCTCCTGGTTGACGATCGGCATAAAGAAATCGGGAGAGATAAACAACACCGTCCCGCGAAAGTCTGGCGGCGCTACACCGACAATGGTGAAAGGATGCTTGTCGAGCTGAATCACACGTCCTAACACGCCTCGATCGTCCTGGAAACGGCTATGCCAATATCCGTAGGCGAGGACGACGTAGGCTGCGCTGTTCCGGCCGTGCTCATCGCTGCTGTGAAAGAAGCGACCCAGGTATGGCTGAATCTTCAATACGTCGAAGTAATTGCCGCTCGTCGCGTAGCCCGTCGCCAAGGACGGATCGTCGCCCCTGTCCAGCCCTACAAAAACGAAATTAAAAGCTGCCAGATCCTCAAAACTATGGTTGCGATCGCGCAGATCCACATAATTGGGATACGACTGGAACCCGGAGTAATCTCCGTATTCGGTTCCGTAGAGGCTCTCCGGTTGAGGGACGTTCAGCGGACGCAAGATCAGCCCATCCATGATTCCGAATACCACAGCGTTGGCGCCGATTGCCAACGCCAGCGTGAAAACGGACGCGAATGCGAATCCGGGAGACCCGCGCAGCACGCGGAAAGCCAAGCGTATATCCTGCAGAAGACTATCGATGAAATTGCCGCCCAGAGCTTCATGGCACTCCTCTCGGAAACGCTCCGAGCCGCCGAATTCGATTCGCGCGCGGCGTAATGCCTCGGCACGATCGATGCCGCTACGTTCCAGATCATCGGCGCGGTGCTCGATGTGGGAGCGAAGTTCCTCTTCGATCTCGGCGTTGATGTGCGAATGCTGGAAAAGCGCGGCAAAGCGGAGACGAAGCGAATCGAGGAATTTCATACTTCCTCCGGTTGCACCGAGAGGGCCGAAGCGATGGCCGCCGCCAGGCGATTCCAGTTGGCGGTCTCTTCGCGGAGACGTTTGCGCCCAGCGGTCGTGAGTTCATAAAACTTGGCGCGGCGGTTGTTTTCCGATGTGCCCCAGTTCGTCTTGAGCAGTCCCTGACGAACCAGGCGGAACAGGCCAGGGTAGAGCGCGCCTTGTTCGATCAGCAGGGCATTGCCGGAAATCTGCCCGATGCGCAGAAGAATGCCGTATCCGTGGAGCGGGCCGAGAGCGACCGCCCGCAGGATGAGCAGATCGAGAGTGCCGGGAAGCAGTTGAGCTTGTTCAGGCACGAGCCCTCCTAAGTTGATTAGGAGTGTAGCTCCACTCTCCTAAGCTGTCAAGGGGAAAGAACGCGCAATTAGATTTTGCAATCGCGATGGGAAATTTTCAGGTCTGGCAGCGACAAGCGGCCGGTCCCCGTACCATAATGTTGCTATGGCTCCCGATCCGCCGGTCCGCCGAATGAAGACCTACGCAGGCGGGCAGGGATACGTCTACCAGTATTACTTCGTCGGCCAACGTCCGGCGCTGCCTGAGGATCCCGAGGCTCCTGCCACCGAATTTATCTTCGACGTCACCTCCGATCGCAAACACACATACGCTGTCAGCGTCTTTCTTCCAGAAAAGGCTGTGAAAGCATGGGCCGCGCAGCACAGCCGGCCGCTCACTGAGGCCGAAAAGTACGCTGCCGCGAAGCTGCGTCTGTTCCGCGCATTCGATCAGATCGAAGACATAAAGGCCTGCGGGCGGCGCTTGACCATTGACGAAGGTTTGCTCGAAGAAGCATTGTCGAGCCTGGGTGTGGAATAGAACCGTAAACCACTGAGACAGAGTGACACAGAAACCTCTTGAGTCGCGGATGAAGATTTACAATCTCATGTCATGAAAAATTCCGCAGCGGTCGTAATCGTTGCGATCTCTTGCCTGTCTGCCTGCACCAAAACGACAGCCCCATCTGCATCGCCGAATGTTACATCGTCGACCAAGTCTCCCGATGCCCTCCAACAAAAGCTCCAGGAATATTCCGGAGCCACCGCCACCGATTGCGGCCGCCTCAGCGTGCAAGCGAGCGCGGACCAATCGAAGATCGCGAGCGACTGCGCCATGCAAGCGAGCCAGAGCACTCATCCGTTCTACGTCGCCTACGATATGCCCGGCATGGCAGTCGGCGTGGCCGGCAACGCCGAGGGCAAGCTCTTCACCGTCCAATCGCAGGGAACGGGCCCGTCCGCGACATTA
>Ga0070717_10001354_pt1 | contig 16851 bp, 14 predicted proteins | sample LARL113metaG_FD_71366 | JGI IMG/M metagenome (GOLD analysis project Ga0070717, IMG submission 71366) | Corn, switchgrass and miscanthus rhizosphere microbial communities from Kellogg Biological Station, Michigan, USA - LAR L11-3 metaG | ecosystem: Host-associated > Plants > Roots > Rhizosphere ... | reverse complement strand
GACGCCTGAGAGGCTGGAATCCCGGCGATTTGCCGGTAAGCTTGTATTTAACTCGGTTTTGCCCGAGAGTTCAAGGTTTTTCAGGTATTTTGCCGGCAAATTTGCGGTGCCCTTACAAAATCGGGAAGGCTTCGTTCATATCGGCCTGAACCCAACCCCAGCATCTTGCGTCCCGTCATCCGTCAGAACCCAGCGCTTGTACGCTCATGACCTTTTTAGGGGTGCACCAGAAACGACAACAGCCCGCAAAGTTCCCGTTCCCTCAGTTCCCTGGGTCCCTGTCTTTACATCGCCTTCCGCCACCATGCGGTGGTCTCGATGCTCAGAAACCTCGTCTTATCGCCCCGGGAAAGGTAGAAATCCATCACCTGCTCCTTCTTGAACGCAGAACAGTCCGGCCAACTGTCGTCCTTCTCCAGGTGGGTCGATTTCTGGTGATTATCCAGCAGCGTGATCTCGCTGTCGGAACACTGGATGACCTTCTGGGCCTTCAGGGAGAAGGCCGTGCCCGGCGGAGGCGCCGACGGGACCTGGTTCGCAATCTTCGTCAGCAACAAGATGAAAACGAAGGCGGCGGCGAAAGTAGCGATTCTTTTCATAGCGTTGGACGACCACAGGAACCTTTTATGCGAGGAACAGCGCAGACAAACTACCCCGCGCCCTGAATGTACCGGGTTCTCTGGAATCACTTTAGAACGGTTACTGTACCGAAACAAGGCAAAAAAACAGCCGGACCGGAGGAGAAGTCCGGTCCGGCTGTGCGGGTGCTGCCTTATTGGTTCTGCTGATCTTCCCGGCGGTGGAGGGTGGGTCTGTCGTCCCCACTCTGCTGGGAGCCGTCATCGCCCGCCTGGGCGTTGGGATCGGTACTGGCGCGCCGCAGCGATGGCTTTTTTGTATCCTTGGTGTCGGTCAGGCGCCGCTTGTTCTCGATCCGCGCCAGCCGGGCCTTTACGTCCTCAAACTCCGAGGTGGTCACGGTGTACTCATCCTTGGCCGGAAGGATACGGGCAATCTCCTCCTGCGAGTGGAGAATACGGTCGGGGGTCTGGGGATGGTCGGCAAACACCTTGGCTACGGCGCCGGGCTTGCGCTTTTCGAGTGCCTGAATTTTTTCGAAGAAGCTGATGAAGGCCTGCGGATCGTACCCGGCTTTATACATGTACTGCACGCCCAGATAGTCGGCCTGCGCCTCGAACTCACGCGAAAAGCGCATGAACGTAATCGGAATCGCTATCGAGGCAGCCTCGTAAATCCCGTACCCGGTCCAGCCGCCAATGAAGATCAGCGGAATCGTCCCGAGCTGGGCGTAATTCAGCCGCGTCTGTTCGCGAACCGCGTGGTGGGCGCACACGTGGGCGGTTTCGTGGGCCATCACGCCGGCCAGTTCCGCTTCCTCGTCGGCATTCAGAATGAGACCCGAATTTACGTAGAAGAATCCGCCCGGCAACGCCATCGCGTTGATCTCGTCCGAATCGATGACCTTGATGGTGAACGGAACTTTGCAATCGGAGTTCTTGACGATGTTCTGGCCGATGCGGTTGACATATTCCGTCACCACCGGGTCAGTGATGAACTTGGTGCTCTTCTCGATCTCCGAGGCGTACCCCTTGCCCATCTTGATCTCGGTGTCGGTGGAGTACCAATTGCCCATGCCGCGTCCGCCGATGTCGCGATTGCCGACAGCGCTCACGTCCTCAATGCTTCCCGGCTTGATCTTGATCATCTGGCTACCGGGAGCGACCACTTTCTCGGGATCGACCGACGCGGCCGCGACATCGCCCTTCACTGGCTCGGTGCCGGGGGCGGGATCGTTGCTGGCCGGATCGTTTTTGGAGTTCTTATCCTTGTTCTTATCGTTCTTGTCGGATTTGCCGGCCTTGGACTCCTGGGGGGCGGCGGGGGCATCTCCCGCCACCGGAGTCGTGCCGGGCGCCGGCTGGGCTGTGGGCGTGGCCGCGGGAGGCGTGCTCTGGGTGGAGCTAGCCGGCGGCGTGGCTGATGGGGCGGGATCCGATTGGGGAGTCGACTGCGCCCATCCGGCAGACGCCAACGCCAGGGCGAACCCTGCCGCTGTTGCAGCCATTGTCACGGATTTCAAGCCTGTAAAACTCCTCATCATCACCCCACCTCCGGGCAAACCCTAATTCTATATCCCGCTTCGCTCGTCTGGTTAGACGCTAGTATGTGCCTCTTGGCAGCCGAAAGAAAGAATTATTCGCCCGATGCCGCGGCGGGAGTCACTGCCGGAACTGGAATATCCCTCAAAACCCCGGTCTGATAGGCCACCGGGAGCTGTGACCGGCATTCCGGCATCCGGTCAGTTCCCCACCCGAACCATCCTGATCACGGTGAATCATCACAGAGACTTGGAGCACCCATGCCGCTGAATTAGAGTGGAAAACACGTACCTAGGGGAGGAGTTGTGCGTTCCACGTTTCTGGCGGCGGCCGCCATCACGGCACTTGCGGCATTGCATGCGGCAGCCCCGCCGTCCGCAGCAGCCTGGCCGTACGCGGCAGCACAACCGTCCCGCGTCCATTCCCGGTTGTTCGATCACGTCCACCCCGAGCATTCGCCGGGACCGCCTCAGCCGGAGGCAGCCCCGGACCCCGATGGCGTTTTTGACGCCACGCACGAGGGCAGACCACTGGTTCTGGACAAGGACTGGCGGGTGGGGATCACTGCCAACCCGGCCGCCGCGAAGCCCGATTTTGACGATTCGTCCTGGGCCCTCCGCGAAGCCCGGCCGTCCATCGCCGACGTGGAGGAGGACGCCGGAGCGAAGGAACCCGATTCGCCGGCCAAGGAACATGCGCAGCTATTCGCGTGGTTTCGATTGCACGTCAGGTTGGCCCCCCACCACGGGCCTGTCGCCCTGCTCATCGAAATCCCCGTTTCTCACAATACTTCGATGGATCTGGGAACCGGTGCAACCGGGTCGGACATTGATGTGTTCGCGAACGGCAAAATGATCCGCCCGGAAGGTCCCCACGGCGATGAGACCTCTCAGTATCAGGCAGTTTCGCGCATCTACAACCTGCCCCTGGAGCCTACGGACACATCGCTCGTCCTCGCCATCCGCACCCTGAACATCCCCTTCGGGCTGGCCGCCTATACCCATTTCTTCGCCACGCGCAATCTCCGGATCGGGCATCCCGAGGACCTGAACCGCAGTCTCGAACTGTGGTCGGTCCACACCCTTTTCGAACGCTTGCCGCGCATCATCAATTGCATCTTGCTGCTTTTTCTTTCAGTGTTTCTATTCATCCTCTATTACACGCAAAAGGGGCACGTCGAGTACCTGTGGCTGGCCCTCCACGAACTGGTTCAGGCGCCGATCGGCTTCATTGATCTTGCCGGCGCAACCGCCTACCTGGATCAATTCTGGTATGCTGCCCTGCTTTTGCAACTGGTGCTTATCTCTGCCTATCTGTATTTTGAGTTCCTCGTCGCATTTCTATCACTGCGCAAGCGCTGGTACATTAAGCTGCTTCGTTACACCGCTCCGATCTTGGCGGGGGTGGGGCCCGGAATTGGCCTGGCGGGCCATGGCAACTTCAGCGGGCCTCTGCTGGTCGTTATCTTCCTGGGCAGCTTTATTTGGGTGGTTGGATGGCTTCTTTTCTGCGGGATCACCCTGATCGCGGCCACCATCAAGCGCAACTTCGAAGCGGGTCTGCTGTTGCTGCCCCTGGTCCTTAGCATGGTGGGAATGTTCGAACAGATTTCCACCGGAATGCCGGAGTTTGGCGGCCGTCCCTTTCGTTCGGCTCTCACTTTCCAGGCCGGGCCCATCCCCATCCATTTCGCTTCGATTGCCGATTTTGTGGGCCTGCTGGTGATCGTCGTCATCATCTTCTCGCGCTTCCTGCGCGTCCAGCGCGACCAGGAACGCGCCTCCAGCGAACTGGCCGCGGCCCGCAACGTGCAGGAACTCATGATCCCTCATGAAAAGACCGCCACTCCAGGATTCGAAGTCGATTCGGTCTACAATCCGGCCGCCGAAGTGGGCGGCGATTTTTACCACGTCGCCGCCACCCCCGACGGCGGACTGCTCGTCGTCATCGGAGACGTCGCCGGAAAGGGCCTGAAGGCCGCCATGAATGTGTCCATGGTGATGGGTGCGCTGCGGCGTGCGGCGGAGCCACATCCTTCGAAAATTCTCGAATCACTGAATCGGGTTCTTTTCGGAAGCGAGAGCTTCACCACGTGCCAAGCCGCGTGGTTCGGCCCCAATGGCGAACTGGTAATAGCCAATGCCGGCCACTTGCCGCCCTATCTCAACAGCCAGGAAGTCGAATTGCCCGGCGGCCTGCCGCTCGGGGTCTTGCCGGAGATCACCTACGAGGAAGTGCGCCTGTATCTTCATCCCGGCGACCGCATCCTCTTGATGTCCGACGGCGTAGTTGAAGCGCGCCACGGCTCCGGAGAGTTATTCGGGTTTGACCGCGTGCATAACCTGAGCAATCAATCCGCGTTTTATATCGCCGACGCGGCCAGGGAATTCGGGCAGGAAGACGACATTACGGTTGTGACCGTTCGCCGGCTGGCACAGGCCATTGCGGCGTAGCGCGTAAGAGCGGAGTTAGCGGTGGTAGCGCAGCTAGTGTCTGCAGGCGTGACGTTCGCATCAAAATCATCTTTCAACCACCCCGTAAGTCCACTAGAAACACCAACTCCGCTGCGTAATTTCGCATCGAAGGCTCTATGAGCCGCACGTTGCTGCCCGGCAAGCCCTTCCCTCTTGGCGCCATTGCTTATAAGCGAGGAACCAACTTCGCACTCTTTTCCGAAACCGCAACGCGGGTCGACGTGTGCTTCTTCGATCCGGATGGCAAGCAAACCGACTGCATCACGCTGCGCGAAGTGACCGCGCACACCTGGCACGGGTTCGTCAATGGCATCAAGCCCGGCCAGTTATATGGGTATCGAGTCGACGGCCCCTGGGATCCGGAACACGGACACCGCTTCAATTTCAACAAGCTGCTGGTCGATCCATACGCAAAGTCCATTTCCGGCGATGTCGACTGGAAGCAGCCGATTTTTCCCTATGATATTGCCTCGGGAGATCCGCTGAAGATGGATACCGCGGACGACGCGGATGGAGTTCCCAAATCAGTCGTGATTGATACGCGCTTCGAGTGGGAAGATGACTGCAAGCCGCAAACTCCGCTGCCCGATTCGGTGATCTATGAAGTGCATGTGCGCGGCTTTAGTATGCGTAATCCCATGGTGCCCGAAGAATTGCGCGGCACATACGCGGGCATGGCCCATGAGTCGAGCATCAATTACTTCAAGAAGCTTGGAATTACGGCCGTCGAGTTACTTCCCATTCACCACTTCATCGATGAGGGCCACCTGGTCGAGAAGGGACTCAGGGATTACTGGGGCTACAACACGCTCGGCTATTTCGCTCCCATGTCACGCTATTGCTCGTGCGGCGACCAGGGCGGTCAGGTAATCGAATTCAAGCAGATGGTCAAGGCGCTGCACGCTGCGGGAATCGAAGTGATCCTCGATGTGGTCTACAACCACACCTGCGAGGGAAATCATCTGGGCCCCGTTCTTAGCTGGAAGGGTGTGTGCAATAGCACTTATTACCGGCTAGTGCAGGACAACCCGGAGTTCTACATGGACTACACGGGGACCGGAAACACGCTCAATGTCCGTAATCCGCAAGTCCTCAAGATGATCATGGACTCCTTGCGCTACTGGGTCACGGATATGCACGTGGATGGTTTTCGCTTCGACCTGGCCTCCACGCTGGCGCGCGAACTGCACGATGTAAGCAGGCTGTCCTCCTTCTTTGACACCATTCATCAGGACCCCACGCTGGCCGAGGTCAAGCTCATCGCCGAGCCGTGGGATGTTGGCGACGGCGGCTACCAGGTGGGCCAGTTCCCTGTCCTGTGGGCGGAGTGGAACGGCAAGTATCGCGACACGGTTCGTCGCTACTGGAAAGGAGATGGAGGCCAACTCTCCGACCTGGCTTACCGCCTCACCGGGTCCAGCGACCTATACCAGTTCGACGGACGCAAGCCATACGCCAGCATCAACTTTGTCACTGCGCATGACGGATTCACTCTGTGCGACCTGGTGAGCTACAACCACAAGCACAACGAAGCCAATCTCGATGACAACCGCGATGGCACCGATAACAACGACTCCTGGAACATGGGGGCGGAAGGTCCCACCGACGATCCCAACATCAACAGGATGCGCGAGCGCCAGATGCGTAATTTTCTGGTTACGCTGATGCTGTCGCAGGGCGTGCCCATGCTGTGCGGCGGCGACGAGGTGGGCCGAACGCAGTTCGGGAATAACAACGCCTATTGCCAGGATAATGAAATCAGCTGGTTCAACTGGGACTTGAGCGACGCGCAGAAGCGCCTCCGTGCTTTTACCCGCACGCTGATCAACATGCGCCTCGCTCACCCCAACCTGCACCGGCGCAAGTTCTTTCAAGACCGCGAAATCCGCAAGAAAGGAAACGGCGAGCTGCTGCGCGTGATAAGGGATATCGCCTGGTTTAACACCGACGGCAACGAATTCTCCGATGAGGCGTGGAATTCCACGTGGACGCGGGCCATCGGCCTGATGCTCAACGGTCAGACTCTGCAAGTATCAAACGAAGACGGCCAGTGGGTAATCGACGACAGCTTTTTCATGCTCATCAATGCCGCCGACCAGGGCGTGGAGTTCCTGATTCCGTCCTCTCCCAGCGGAAATCCATGGTGCCAGATCATTGACACCGAAAACATCGACGACCCATTCGTGAATACGATCGCCGACGAGAAGATCATCGTCGGCGGACGCGCGCTGAAGTTACTCAGCGACCAGGCATACCAGATGGCAGTTCAAAGTTCTTAGTTGCTGTCGATCGTCGGGCCGCACTAACTGTGAACTGCGGACTATGAACTGTGAACTGCCCTTCTAGTCGTAGTACTCCAGCCCGAGGTGAGTAATCAGGTTCTCGCCCATGATATGGCGCAGCGTGTTCTTCAATTTCATGGATTGAATGAACAGGTCGTGCTCCGGATAAAGCCCGGCCGCGGTCTGCGGCGACTTGAGATAGAAGCTCAGCCACTCCTGGATGCCGATGCTGCGCATTGTCGGCGCGCGCTTGGCGAGGTCGAGAAAAAGGCAGAGGTCCAGCGCAATGGGCGCTGCCAGGATCGAGTCCCGGCACAGGAAGTCCACCTTGATCTGCATCGGATAACCCAGCCAGCCGAAGATATCGATGTTATCCCAGCCTTCCTTGTTATCGCCGCGCGGCGGATAGTAGTTGATCCGCACCTTGTGGAAGATGTTCGAGTATAAGTCGGGATAAAGCTCGGGCTGGAAAATATATTCCAAGGATCCGAGCTTCGATTCTTCCTTGGTCTTGAATGACTCGGGATCATCCAGCACTTCGCCGTCGCGATTGCCGAGAATGTTGGTCGAATACCAGCCCGAGACGCCAAGCAGGCGTGCCTTGAACGCCGGGGCAAGCACCGTCTTCATGAAAGTCTGGCCGGTCTTGAAGTCCTTGCCGCAGATGGGCGCGGCGTTCTTTTTCGCCAGTTCGATGAGGGCCGGGATATCGACGGTGAGATTGGGCGCGCCGTTGGCAAACGGCACTCCTTCGCTCAGCGCGGCGTACGCATAAATCTGCGAGGGTGCAATGCCGATGTCGCTGGACTCGAGTCCCTTTTCGAACGATTCAATCGACTGGTGAACGGCCGTGGGCTCGAGGAAGATCTCCGTCGACCCGCACCAGATCATCACCACGCGATCGACCGTCTTCCGGAAGGCCTGGATGTCCGCCCGAACCTGGTCGGCTAGGTCGCGCTTGTTCTTCCCCTTCTTGACGTGCGTGCCGTGGAGGCGCTTCACGTAATACTGGTCGAACACCGCGGGCAGTGGCTTGATGGTCTCGAGGTACGGCTTGAGCTGCTCGAGGATTTCCTTGTCCAGGACCTTCGCATGGGCGGCCGATTCGTAGACGTTGTCCTCGAAGATGTCCCAGCCGGTGAAGACTATGTCGTTCAAGTCAGCGAGCGGCACAAAATCCTTGATCAGCGGCGAATTGTTATCGGTGCGCTTGCCCAGGCGAATGGTGCCCATTTGCGTGAGCGAACCAATGGGCTTAGCCAATCCGCGGCGAACTGCATCCACGCCGGCGATCATCGTGGTGGCCACGGCGCCCAGCCCCACGACCATGATTCCCAATTTGCCTGTGGCGGGCTCGATCTGTGTGGCTCCCGCCTTGACGCCGCCTTGCTGTTCACTTGCCATTCCTTACCTTCCTTTTGTCATGGAAATTCCCGCAGGTTTTACAAAAAATCAGATTTGTTCTGAATGCAACAGTGTACTCTCTGGCGTGTGCGTGGTGCTTTGGTTCTATGCCGCGTCCGCGTCCACCCGGCGCATGCGCTTCACATGCGACCAGACGAACCAGACGATGCCCGCGGCCAGCGCAATTTCCACCACCAGATGGAAGCGATCGAAGATCTCTTTTAGTCGTGGGTCGGTATGCCAGGCCTCGCCCAGTTTCATGCCCGCCCAGGCCAGGGCGAAATACCATATCCAGGAACCTATGGAAGTATAGATGTGAAAGCGAAGGCGCGGCATCCTGGCTATTCCCGCCGGAAACGCAACGAAGGTTTGCACCACCGGCAACATGCGCCCCACCAGAATCGCGATGGATCCGTATCGATTGAAGAACCAGCTCATGCGGTCGATATCGTGCTGGCTCATCAGCACCCATTTTCCATAGCGCATCACCAGCGGACGGCCGCCCTTGGCCCCAATCCAATACGCAATCGCCGAGCCCAGGTTGCAGCCCACCGTCCCCGCCGTCGCCACTAGTGCCAGATTGAAGCGTCCCAGGTAAGCCAGGTACCCGGAGAACGGCATAATGAGCTCGGAGGGAATCGGAATGCCACCTGAATTCAGCACAATGAGTCCGACGATGCCGGCGTACCCGCCCACGTCAATCACGTGGGTGATCATTTGAACCAACCAGGCCAGGATTCTTTCCGTCATGTTCGAGTTTCAGTATAAGGGCCGGCCGAGGTGGATTATGCGCGTAGAAATACCGGGATCGCACGGCGGTGCGGCAACGCGCCGCACCATGCGCTGCACAGCGTTCATGATTGGACCTTTGGTTTGTTACGATTGACCTTGCTCTAAAGATCGTCTGAAGAGGTGCACGTTGTCTGAATTTCCTCCTGTTCCCCTCACGCTCGAAGGCTCTCACGTCCTGCATCAATTCTTCCGCTTCGATTGGAAGGCCTGGCGGGCCTGTACGGCGGGCGTACGTGAAAAGATCGCCGCGGACGCGGCTTCCGCGCTGCAGCGCCTCGAACGCGACGGCGCCGGAGGAGTGCAATCCGCGCTCTTCTCCGAACTGGGTCACAAGGGCGATCTGATCCTGGTTCACTTCCGCAATTCACTGGAAGAGCTGAACCAGATCGAGCTCCACCTGGCGCAAACTCCGCTCCACGATTTTCTTTCACCCTCGCATTCGTATGTTTCCGTGGTCGAACTCGGGCTCTATGAGTCGACGCGCAAGACATACGAGGCCGCTGCAGCCAACGGATTCGAACAGCATACGCCGGAATGGAACGCCGAAGTAGAAGCCTCGCTTAAGCGCGGCGCAGAGGCGATGAAGCCACGTCTGTTTCCCGCAGTTCCCGACACGAAGTACATCTGCTTCTATCCCATGGACCGCAAGCGCGGCGAACAAGTGAACTGGTACATGGTGCCGTTCGCCGAGCGCCAGCGCATGATGCATGAGCACGGCATGATCGGCCGCCGTTACGGCGACCGCGTGCGCCAGATCATTACCGGCTCCATCGGGTATGACGACTGGGAGTGGGGCGTCGATCTCTTCGCCGACGATCCGGTGGTCTTCAAGAAGCTGATTTACGAAATGCGCTTCGATGAAGTGAGCGCGGTCTATGCGTTATTCGGGCAGTTCTATATTGGCATTCGGCTTCCGGTGCAGAAGCTGGGCAGCTGGCTGAACGGAAAGCTCGAGTAGTTCTTCGAATCAACTAAACTCGACCCATGGCAATTTCCAAAGTGGCAAAGAAGAGCACGGCCGCAGCGAAGAAGTCTGCCCGCTCCACAGCATCCACGAAATCCGCAAGCGGAAGTGCGCGTTCATCTAAAACGGCATCATTTCGCGGCGATCTCGCACCCGAACGCACTGCCGCCATTCTTCGAGCCCTCGATGAAGCCTACCCCAACGCGGTCTGCGCGCTGAATCATAAAACCCCCTGGGAATTGCTGGTCGCGACCATTCTTTCGGCGCAGTGCACCGATGTACGCGTGAACATGGTCACCCCCGAGTTGTTCCGCCGCTTCCCTACTCCGGCCGCAATGAAAGACGCGCCGACAGCGCAACTCGAAGACCTCATCCGCACGACTGGTTTTTTTCGCAACAAGGCGAAATCCATCAAAGGCGCGGCGCAGGCGATCGTGGAGAGATTTGGCGGCAACGTACCCAGAACCCTCGACGAGTTGATCACCGTCCCCGGAGCGGCACGCAAAACCGCCAACGTCGTCCTCGGCGTGTCATATGGGCTGGCTGAGGGCGTGGTCGTCGACACCCACGTCTTCCGCATCGCTCGCCGCCTCCACCTTGCCAAGGGAGATACACCCCAGAAGGTTGAGGAAGAATTGATGCGCATTCTGCCCCGGGAGAAGTGGATCGACTTCTCTCACCAGATCATCCATCACGGCCGGCAGGTATGTATCGCGCGCAACCCTAAGTGCAATGTTTGCAACCTCGAACAGCTCTGCCACTCCAGGGACAAGACCTGGCACTCGTAACGGCTCGAAAAAGTGCTGGTGCTTTTAGAACCGCCCAGGCCAGAACGCCCGATTGGCACCCCGAACTAATGTGATCCATATCACCCATTAGATGGTTGACCCGGCCCTCTCCGCCCCGTATCGTTGAAGTAAGCATATGTCGAAGTCTTCCAACAACGTAAAGATCGGGATTGCGGTAGCCATTATCCTCGGCACCATCGGCTGGCTGGCGTTTACGGGCTACAGTGCCAACAAGAGCTACTACGTGACCATCGCCGAACTGGGCGGGATGGGCGACAAGGCCTACCACAGCAATCTGCGGGTGGAGGGCTTCGTGCAGCCCCACTCCATCGAGCAGAACGGCACCCACGTCACGTTTGTATTGAACGAGTTTGAGAGCCACTCTCCCAAGGCGGCCTCGGGACGACTGCTAACGGTGATCTACAAGGGCACCGAGCCTCCGCCGGACACATTCAAGGACAACTCGCAGGCTTTGGCGGAAGGCACATTCGGCAAGGATGGCGTTTTCCACGCCAACACTCTGCAAGCCAAGTGCGCCTCGAAGTACGCGCCGGCGCCGGGCACTCAGCCAGGGACCGCGCCGGGCAAACCGGCCGCCGCGCCGACGGGCAATCCCCGCGCCGACGCCGCCACACCAGCCCCCTCTACTGTAGCTTCTGCCAAGTAAGCGGCATGATCGATACAGCGACGGCGGCTACGTGTGCCCGGCTCGACGCCGTCTCCAAATTATTCGGCTCCTTCGCAGCCCTTCGACAAGTCTCGGCAGAGCTTGAGACCGGGCGCTGCTATGTGCTGATCGGCCCCAATGGCGCCGGCAAGTCCACTCTTCTCCGCATCCTGGCCGGGTTGCTGCGGCCCAGCATGGGATCCATCAAGGTATTCGAAAATCTGGAACCGCACGAGGCGCGCGACCGCATCGGCTACATGAGCCACGCGCCCATGCTCTACGACGAGCTGACCGGCCAGGAGAACCTGCGTTACTTCGGCAATCTGTATCCGGGACGGCAATGCCTCACGCCATCGGAGGCGCTCACACAGGTAGGCCTGGACCCCGACCTGCCGCGGATGCTGGGCCAGTACTCGCAGGGCATGCGCCAGCGAACCTCGCTGGCCCGGGTGCTGCTTCCCTCCCCCGAGTTGCTGCTACTCGACGAGCCCTTCTCCAACATGGACGTCGAATCGGCTCGGCAGATGGTGGAGTTGCTGGCGCGGTTCCGCCAGGGCAGCCGGACCATCGTTTTGACCACCCACCAGCGCGAACTCGCCGCCCCCATCGCGGACTACGTGCTGGCTCTGCACGCCGGGCGCGTGGCCTCGTTCGAGCCTGGAAACCCCACGCTATGAAGACCAACGGCGCGCGCTTCCTCGAGAGTCTCGGCCTTCCTTTCGAACTGCTCGAATACGAGGTGGACCCGGAGGACCTTTCCGCCATCACCGTCGCGAAAAAGATCGGCATGCCACCCGAGCAGGTATTCAAGACCCTTCTGACCACAGGCGGGCACGCCGATTACGTTTTTGCCGTGATTCCAGGCGATGCGGAGCTGGATTTCAAGAAGCTGGCACGGGCCGCGGGCCTTCGAAAGGCCGAGATGGCGCCGCTCAAAGACGTGCAGCCGCTGACGGGCTATATTCGCGGCGGGGTCACGATCTTTGGCGCCAGAAAAGCCTACCCCGTGTACGTCGACGAAACCGCCATCCTTTTTGACAGGATCAGCGTGTCCGCGGGAACCCGCGGGACGCAAGTGATTCTCACGCCTGACAACTACCTGCGCGCGGCGGCGGCGCTCGGAGTTCCGGTGCAGACCGCCGATCTGACCAAGGATGCGCGCCTCACGCCCGCCTCAACGGAGGCCCACGCATGACCCGCGCGTTGTGGACGCACTTGCTAAAAGACCTGCGCATCGAGTGGCGCTCGAAAGAAGCCATCAACTCGATGCTGTTCTTCGCGCTGCTGGTGGTGGTGCTGTTCTCGCTGGCCTTCGACCCGCAGGGATCGTTTGCGCGCACCATTGCCGGCGGTGTGCTCACGGTGGCGCTGCTGTTTGCCTCGGTGAGCGCGCTGAACCAGGCCTGGGCCCGCGAGATCCGTCACCAGGTGCTGGATGCGCAACGCATGGCGCCCTCTTCCGGCTCTGACCTGCTGCTGGCCAAGGTCATTGCCAACTTTCTTTTTGTCATCGTCGTGCAGGTGGTGCTGGCGCCGGTGTTCGTGGTCATGTACAACCTGCGCATCGAGGGTAATCCGTGGCAACTGGCGCTGGTTCTCCCGCTGGGCACATGGGCACTGGTCGCGAATGGAACGTTTTTCGCGGCGCTTTCGATTCGCAGCCGCAATCGCGAATTGCTCTTGCCGCTGATCCTGTTTCCCATCTTCATGCCGGCGCTGCTGGGCATGGTGCAGGCCACCAGGTCTATCCTCACCGGCGAAAGCGATCCTACCCTGTGGATCAAGATGCTGCTGGGCTACGACATCATTTTCACCACCGTCAGCCTGCTGCTATTTGACGTCGTCTTGAACGCCGAATAGCGATCAGTACCGCTTGTGCTTCAGGTGGCTTGACGGTGACGCCCACCGTGTTGAGAGTGTGGACTACCACTAAAATGAAACAGCGGTGATCATCGGAATCACAGAGCACGCGAACCTGCTAACTCGCCATGTCGCGAAGCGACGCTAACTCGCCAAGAACCTTGAAACCCGAAACTCATTTCATCCATCGCGGGTCGCAATCGCCCGTGTTCGCCTAACCAATTGGGTGCCCCATCCAAGCTCTGCTTGGGTGGGTTTAATCGAACGCCTCGAATCCGGGTTATGTGCCCGAAAAGCAACCGCCCTCGTCCGCACCGCCTCCAACCCTCCGAACGCCGAGTCCGCCGGGTGCGGGCTGGATGTTCAGAACGGGCAGTCGCATCAACCGGGCGAGCGGCGTGGGGTTTTCGCGATTTCCCTCACTTGCCGATGGCGAAGGAGAATCGCAATGGCAGCCATCGGACGCTCGCTCAGAAAATTACAGCTCTACCTGCTAGCTTCTAGCTTTTGCCTCTGGACCGGTCTGCGTTCCTAATTACCAAATCCTTTTTGGGGAGCAATAGTGGCGAATCCATCGAAAGATCTGCTCGAAACTGAGGGCACGCTGCGCACCATAATTGAAACCCTGATCGACGGGCAGAACGGGTTTCAAAAGATCGCCGACGCGATGAAAGACGAAACGCTGAAGCAACACTTTCTTGCCGAATCGCTGAAGCGGGCCGAGTTTCGCGGCGAGTTGGAGAACATTCTCCACCAGGAAGGCGTCCACGACGTTCACGAGACCGGGAGCGCATCCGGCACCTTTGTCCGGCTATGGACCGGACTGGAGAAGGCCCTCGGCGTTGGGCCACACGCCCTGCTTCAACTCGCCGAAGACGCCGACCGCACTGCCAAGGAGCGGTACGATGACGCACTGGACAAGTTTCTGCCGGCGCCCGTGCGCGAAGTGCTGATCCGGCAGTCGGCGCACATCGCATCCTCTCTCATGTATGTGAGCGAAGCGCGCGACGCACGCGCATAGCCTGCATCTGTCAGGGATGAGGCCGGTCCGTACCCCCAGGGTTGTCAAGCCCCATTAGCGCGGAGACTGCGCTAACCCACTCATTTGATTCGATCTTTTTGCCAAAATAGTTTGCATATAATTACCCCTCCGAAGCGCATAATGGAATACAAGATCCAAGGATTAGGGTCGATTACGATCCGATGCCATTCGGGTCGGGAGATCTTGTGCTGCGCGCCGTTCCGAATGGATGCAGCGGCTTCATCCATCTGTGGCTTTCTTAAGTCCACTTAAGTCACGACTTGTATGGGCAATACTGCACCGCTTTGTGCCTGAACATGTTCAGAATCAATAGATTAAGCAGGAAAATACACCCACCCCACCCCTCCCGCTGCTTTTTGGGCGATGTGGACGACCTAAGAGAAATAATATCAATGACTTACGGCGACAAGTCTACCTGGAAAAGACCCGAACTGACGCTTGTAACTCCTGTGTACGCAATGGTTTCCAAAATGAAGCATGGCGAAAATCGGCGTCCGCCGCTCGCACCACTGGTGAGAAATCCGGCCTAGGGCCGGAGCAAGGGCGCGAAGCAGCGCCCCTGCTCGTCGTAACACTCGATCCGCCCGTTAAGGATGTCGTAATACCAGCCATGGACGGAGATGGCGCCGTGGGCCATGGCGCGCGCCACCGCGGGCTGCGCTTTCAAGTTGAGTAACTGGGCCACGACGTTGCCGCGAATGAGGGCGGCAAGCTCGGCGTGTTCCCCATCGGCAGGATTGCCGGGCTGGCGGTGCGTGAACGCGGCTTCAACATGGCTCAACCAGCGGCTGGCCTTGGGAAGGTGTTCCAGCCCCTTGCGGTCGAGCGCAGCTTTCATAGCGCCGCAATCGGAGTGGCCGCACAGGATGGCGTGCTTCACCTTGAGCACTTCCACCGCGTATTCAATGGTGGCCGTGGTGCCGTCAACATCGGTGGCGGTTACGGGCACCACGTTCCCGGCGTTGCGTGAGATAAACAGATCGCCCGGCCCCGTGCCCAGGATCAGGTCCGGCACGATCCGGGAATCGGAACAGGTGATGAACAGCACGTCGGGCGCCTGGCTGTCGGCCAGAAGCCGAAACTGGTTGCGCCGCGCAGGAAAGACTTCCGTGAGGAATCGCTTGTGGCCTTGAATCAACTGATCCATGAATCGGTTCCGTCCTGTCAGTAGCTCGTCAGGACCAGCGTAACGCAACGCCCGCTTGGGCGTTCCGGCCCTGCCTGTTAACTTGTGTTGAACATTTGCTGAGAGGAATGTCTGTGACGAAATTTGGGGTGATGCTGGCGGCATTGGCTTGCGCCATTTTGATACCACTCGCTGTGGCTGCGCAAACGGTGGACACGATAGATCCTGCACTGCGGGAACGCATCGACCGCATTGCCTCGGGAGTGATGGAGCAGCGCGGTGTGCCTTCCGCATCGGTCGCGGTCGTCCAGGGCGGCAAGCTGGTTTATACGCACGCGTACGGCAAGGCGCACCTCGACCCCGACAAGAACGCGACGCCGGAGATGCGCTATGCGATCGGCTCGAACTCCAAGCAGATAACAGCGGCGGCGATTCTTCTGCTGCAGCAGCAAGGCAAGCTCAAGCTGGACGATGCGGTAGGAAAGTACATCCCGGGACTGATGCGCGGAGCCGAGGTAACGATCCGGCAGTGTCTTTCGCACACATCGGGCTACCAGGATTATGCGCCCGAGGACTATCCGATCGCGCCCATGGAGAAACCCACTACGCCGCAGCAGATCCTGGACACGTGGGCGAAGAAGCCGCTGGATTTCGAACCGGGCACGAAGTGGCAGTATTCCAATACGAATTATGTGCTTGCCGGGATGATCGTGGAGAAGTTGAGCGGCGAGAAGCTTTTCGACTTCCTTCAGGAGCACATCTTCCGGCCGCTGGGGATGAACAGCGTTTGGAACTACGACGAGCAGAAGCTTCCGGCGACCGACGCCACGCCGTACGACCGGGCCGCATTTGGGCCGCTGCGGCCCGCGCCGCTGGAGGGAAGCGGATGGCTGTTCGGCGCCTATGAGCTGGCCATGACGGCGCACGACCTAGCGTTATGGGACCAGAGCCTGATCGCCCGGTCGCTGCTCTCCTCCGAAAGTTATAGAGAGATGTTCACCGAGGTGAAGCTGAAGGACGGCAAGGGCACACACTACGGACTGGGCGTCTCCGTGGGCAAACTTGTTGATCATCTGGACATTTCGCACGGAGGCGAGGCGAACGGTTTTGTTTCCAAGACCGACGTGCTCGTGGACGACGGTGTGGCGGTCGCCGTGCTGACCAACCATATGGGCGGCGGCGCAAGCGAGATTGCACGTCTCTCGGCTTCCACGGTCGTCGGAACCAAAATGAAACCGGCTGAGGAGCAGGCGCTGGCGATCTATTGCGACCTGCAGAAGGGGCATATCGATCGCAACCTGCTTGCGCCCAATCTGAACGAATATTTCGATG
>Ga0070717_10001353_pt1 | contig 16855 bp, 17 predicted proteins | sample LARL113metaG_FD_71366 | JGI IMG/M metagenome (GOLD analysis project Ga0070717, IMG submission 71366) | Corn, switchgrass and miscanthus rhizosphere microbial communities from Kellogg Biological Station, Michigan, USA - LAR L11-3 metaG | ecosystem: Host-associated > Plants > Roots > Rhizosphere ... | reverse complement strand
CCATGGTTCAGGACGGCCCTTTAGAAGCCGACGTTAACCATCCTGAGTCTGCAGCACAGCCCAACGCCATACGCAGCTTCAATCTTCTGAAGCGGGGCGTTCTTTCATAATGCATTGACCCGCCCCCCCTTTTCAGATGCCCACATCAGCGCCGAACCAGCTCGTCAAATGACCGCCCCGAACAGCAGTAGCGCAGCAACAGCTCCAGCTCCAGCATGAAATCAGCATTGCAGCAGCATCAGCACAGCAGCAGCATCGCTCAATATTACTAATTAGTTACTATCAGTGTGTCACTTTGATCGCTCTATCTCCTATCCCGCTGGAGGTTTGACCGCGTTTTCTGCCCGCCTGTAAGATCGAAATTCAGCATTGCAGGGACTAAAAGAGCCGAGCTGCGCTCGGCATGGACGGGCGGGGGCGCCCGTCCCTTACACGAACATGCCGCACGATTTACCAAAAACGTACGAGCCGGGCGCGATTGAAGCGCGCTGGGCCGAGTACTGGACGAAGGAAAAGCTGTTTTCCGTCCCGACTCCGCCGCCCGGTGAGACGCGTCCAGTGTTCACGCTGCTTTTGCCGCCTCCGAATGTGACTGGCCGGCTGCATATGGGGCACATGCTCAACCAGACGCAAATGGACATTATTGTGCGCTGGCATCGCATGCGTGGATTTCTGACGCTTTGGTTGCCGGGAACGGATCACGCGGGGATCGCGACGCAGATGATGGTGGAGCGGCAGCTTGCGAGCGAGGGCAAAGAGCGGCGCGACCTGGGCCGGGAGAAATTCGTGGAGCGCGTTTGGGAATGGAAGCGGCATTACGGTGGCGCGATCCTTGACCAGATGAAGCGGCTGGGAGCGTCCGTAGATTGGGATCGCGAGTACTTCACCATGGACGAGAATCTTTCGCGCGCCGTGCGCGAGGTTTTTGTCCGGCTCTATGAGGAAGGGCTGATTTACCGGGGGAAGTACATCGTCAACTGGTGCCCGCGCTGCGAGACGGCGATTTCGGATTTGGAGGTGAAGCACGAAGAGGTGCAGGGCAAGCTCTATGAGATTCGTTATCCGGTGATTGGAACGAAGGAATTTATCACCGTTGCGACTACACGTCCTGAAACCATGCTGGGCGATACGGCCGTCGCGGTGAACGAAAAAGACGAGCGCTACAAGCGTCTGCATGGGAAAAAAGTTCTGCTGCCGCTGATGAAGCGCGAGATTCCGATCATTACCGACGAGCTCGCGCAGCCGGAGTTCGGCACGGGCGCGGTGAAGGTCACGCCGGCGCATGATCCGAATGATTTTCAGGCCGGGCTGCGGCATAACCTGCCGCAGATTGACGTGATGGACCAGAACGCACGCATGAATCACAACGCGGGTGCTTATGCGGGGCTGGATCGTTTCGAGGCGCGCAAGCGCGTGCTGCAGGATTTGCGCGCGCAAGGATTTCTTGTCAGGGAAAAAGACTACACGATTTCGTTGGGAAAATGCGACCGCTGCGGGACGGTGGTCGAGCCGCGGCTTTCGACGCAGTGGTTCATCAAAATCAAGCCGCTGGCGCAGCGGGCGACGGAAGTTGTTGAAAACGGCGAGATCACGATTGTTCCGGAAAACTACAAGCAGATTTATTTGAACTGGATGCACAACATCCACGACTGGTGCATTTCGCGGCAGTTGTGGTGGGGACACCGGATTCCGGCCTGGCATTGTTCATGCGGGGAGATCGTTGTGGCCCGCGAAGCGCCGCAGAAGTGCGCAAAATGCGCGGGCTCTGAGCTTACCCAGGATACAGATGTGCTGGACACATGGTTCTCCTCGGGCCTGTTGCCTTTCACCACGCTCGGATGGCCGGAGAAAACGCGGGATCAGGCAGTTTTTTATCCGACGACGTTGCTGATCACAGCATACGAGATTTTGTTCTTCTGGGTGGCGCGGATGATTATGTTCGGATGCCATTTCATGAAAGGACACAAGCAAGATTCACCGATCAAGCAGGCTAGCGGCTGGTGCGAAAAGAAAGACGACAGCGTGCCCTTCCGGCAGGTTTATATCCATGCGCTGGTGCGCGACGCTGAACGGCAGAAGATGTCGAAGACGAAGGGGAACGTAATCGATCCGCTGGAGATTATTCAGCGCTTTGGGACGGATGCCACGCGGTTCACGCTGGCGGCGATGGCAGCCCCGGGAACCGATATCGCGTTTAGCGAGAGCCGAACGGAGGGCTATCGCAACTTTGCCAACAAGATTTGGAATGCGGCTCGGTTCATGTTCATGAATGTTGATCGCATAGAGCCGGGTCTTAGACCCGGCCTGGGCGGGTCAGAGACCCGCCCCCACACCGGCATTGCCGGTTTCCAACCGGTGACACTCGAAGATCGTTGGATACTGTCCCGCTTCAACCGCGTGGCAAAGGATGTGAATGAGGCGCTTGCCACGTATCGCTTTCACGAGGCGGCAAACCGGATTTATGACTTTTTTTGGGGAGATTTTTGCGACTGGTATCTGGAACTGATCAAGCCTCGGCTGAATTTTGAAGAAGGCGCGGACAGGGGATCTGCCCGCATCGCATGCGCAAACCTGGTAAGCGTGTTCGATGCCTCGCTGCGGTTGCTGCATCCGGTGATGCCGTTCATCAGTGAGGAAATCTGGCAGGCCATGTATGAAGGCAAGCCGCCGCTCCAGTCGATTGCGCTGACCGCGTTTCCGCAAGCGGATGAGACGCAATTCGACCTCGCCGCCGAGACCGAGATGGCTATCCTTCAGGATCTGATCGTCAGCGTGCGAAATCTGCGGGCGGAGCTGAAGGTCGAGCCCAAGGTGAAGGTTCCGATCGAAGTGTTCGCGCACGAGCCCGAGATTCGCGCGATGATCGAGCACAACCGCGGCGCCGTCGAGCGGCTGGCGAGTGTGGAGAAGATTGCGTTTCTGGATAGTTCGCTGGCCAAGCTGGCTGGCGCTCGCGGCACCGCGCGATTCGATGTCAGGCTGGTTTACGAAAAGACGGTCGACCCAGAAGTCGAGCGCGAACGTGCGAAGGCAGAATTCCATAGGCTGATCGCCGAGAACGAGCGGCTTGAGAAACAACTTGATAACGAAGGCTTCCTACTTAAAGCGCCTGCGAAAGTAGTTGAAGGTGCCAAGAAACGAGTGGATGAGCTCGGTGTGCTGATCGCCAGGCACAGGAGTATCCTGCTTGACCAACTCGGGACTACGGACGCAAAGATTCACCATTACATCCCCCAGTTCTATTTGGAGGCGTTTCTTGACCCCGCGCAGGTTGCCAAGGGACAAAACCTTCTCTGGGTGTACGAGGCTGGGAAGGCACCCAGGCTTAGCCCGACGGGTAAAGCTGCGAGTGAAGTCGATTTTTACTCGTTTGAGGACGCCGGCGAAATCAAGAAGACTACGGAGGCAGTCCTGTCTAAACTCGAGTCACACACTGCTCCCGTTCTGCGCCGGATCGTCGCAAGGCAGTTCGGGCTGAGCGACTTGGAGCGTAGTGAATTTGCAGGGTTTGTCGCGCTCACATTCTGTCGGACGCCCTTCTTCCTGCGGTCAATCGACGAGATGGCTGTGGATTTCCAAAAGCACTTCACCAAGACTATGGCGAGTGCTCCGGGTGTTTTGGAGCGTGCTCTGCGGGTTGTCGAACTCGCAGAACAGAATAAGACTGACGTGGGCGCGGACAAACTCCGCGAGTTCGTGTTCTCGGACCGCTATACGATCAGGCAGGAGTCAAAGGCTTGGACCCTCAAGATGATGTTCGAAATGATGCTTGACCTGATGTCGATCATAGAGCGGATGCGTTGGAGTTGGCTTGTTAGTGACGATGAAACATTCGTGACGTCGGACGAGCCCATAGCGATATTTGACCGGAAAGCAACATCCCTCTACCGACCAGGTTTCATGAGCAGCGACGCTGCAGAATTTACATTTCCGCTCTCGAGGAACGTGTGTCTTTATTGCACTTGGAGAGGTACTGAGGGAGTCGCGAAGATTAATGCGCACTCTGTCAGACAGATTAACCGGCGCACGATAAGCTGGACGACGCGATATGTCTACGCTTCCGAAAGGTCGGAAGGACTAGCGGGTGTGGTAAATGATCTACTCGGGACTCGCCGAGAATAGGATCAACGAGACGGTTCATGGACTGGAATAGCCGACGGCTTACTGCTGTGATCGAGAACGCGCTGCTGGAAGATCGCGCCACCCGTGATGCGACCAGCTATGCCTGCATTGAGGCGAACCAGAGGTCCGCCGGAACTATTATTGCGAAACAAGACTGTATTCTGGCCGGAATCGGATGCGTGGCGCGGATTCTCGATGTCTACGCTGCTCTGGACGGAGCTGTGACTTCGCATTATGAAGTGACTACTCATCCTGAGATTTTTGACGGGATTCGTTTGCATCAAGGACAGTCAGTAGCGGTTATCCGGCACAACGCTCGTGTGATTCTGTCCTGCGAGCGCGTGATCCTGAATTTCTTGCAGCGTATGAGCGGAATTGCAACGCTCACACGCCAGTTCGTCGAGGCTGTGTCCGGCACTAAGGCTCGAATCCTCGATACCCGGAAGACGGTGCCGGGGCTGCGGATGATCGATAAATACGCGGTGCGTTGCGGTGGAGGGCAGAACCATCGCCTAGATCTTTCCGACGGAGTCCTGATCAAGAATAATCATATTGCGCTTGCCGGTGGAATTGTTCCTGCGCTGGAGCGCGCGCATCACAACCGGCGCGGATCGCAGCCGATCGAGGTTGAAGTGCGGGCGTTGGCGGAGCTGGAACAGGCCCTGGAGCACGGCGCCGAGGCTGTTCTGCTGGATAACATGAGCGTCGCGGACGTAAATCAGGCTGTGGCACGTTGCTCACAGATGGACCGGAGAATTCCGGTGGAGTGCTCCGGAGGGATTACGCTGGAAAATATCCGCGCCTACGCGGAAACAGGAGTTCATTTCATCTCAGTCGGGGCGCTGACGCATTCGGCAGTTGCTGTGGATATGAGTCTGAGAGTGTCACCCGCTTGACGCTGCGCTCTCCTTGTTCTTTCTCTTTGAGTTCTCCATAATTCCACGTATTAAGAAAGCACCTTCAACTCGCCGCTCGCGGGCGCGGGCTCGATTCGACTCCGCTCAGGGCAGGTCCGCGCCACATGTACAGACCGATCTCCGCATCGGGCGGATTATTCAATTGCTGATGGATCACGCGACCGTCGTGGTTAGCGGAACCAAAATGGCGGCCGAAATTGGGACCACGCGTTCAGAGGTTTGGCGGCTGGTGCAGCAGTTGCGGGCCTTGGGTGTGGAAATTGCAGGGCATCCCGCCACAGGTTATCGGCTGAAATCTGTGCCCGACTTGCTGTTGCCCGACATGATTGCCCCCGCGCTGAAGGGGACGATTTTGGGACAACATTTCCATCACTACTACAGAGTTGGTTCGACGAACACTCAGGCGATGGAAGCGGCTGCGGCTGGAGCGCCCGAAGGCAGCGTATTTGTGGCCGAGGAGCAGACTGCGGGGCGCGGCCGTGGCGCACACACGTGGCATTCGGCGCGGTCATTGGGGATTCACTGTTCGGTGATTCTTCGTCCGCCGCTGCCACCATCTGAAGCTTTGATCTTCTCGCTCGCCGCCGGGCTGGCGGTGCATGATGCGGTTCAGCAGATCGATTCCAGGGTAGAAATTGATCTGAAGTGGCCGAATGATCTACTGATTAACGGAAAGAAATTTTGTGGGATATTGACGGAAATGAACGGGGAGGCGACGCGGGTGCGGCATGTCGTGGTTGGCATCGGCATCAATGTCAACCAGACACAGTTTCCAAATGAACTCCAGGCGAGTGCCACCTCGTTGCGGCTGGCAACGGGCACCGACTGGTCGCGACTCGAGTTGTGCGCGGCTTTGTTAAAATCGCTCGACCGCGAGTATCACGATCTGTTGCATAAGATGGGAGCTCGGGAGTCTATTTTGCGCAGATTTCAAGAACGTTCGGCCTCGGTTCGTGGGAGGGCGGTGAGCGTGGAAGAGAATGGCGGATTTGAAGGTGTCACTGAAGGGCTGGATTCGCGCGGGTTTTTGCAGGTGCGTACCACAAATGGGTTGCGGACCGTCTTGAGCGGAACAGTCAGGCCGGAATAGCTGCACGGGCGGGGACGCCCGCGCCTACATAATTTCCAAGACCATGCTGCTAGTGCTTGATGTCGGGAACACGAATACCGTCCTGGGCGTGTTCGCCAGGGTGGAAGAACCGGAGAGCGACTCTGGCCAGGCACGCTATGGTGTGTTGGTTGCAAACTGGCGTGTGGCTACGATTGCGACCCAAACAGTAGACGAGTACGGCGTTCTTTTCCGAAATCTGTTTTCCATGGATAAGATCGAAGTTAAAGGAATTCACGGAATTGTGGTCTCCTCCGTTGTGCCTCCCCTTGATTCCACGCTTCGGCAAGTTTGCGAGCGATATTTCAATACCAAGCCGCTGTTCATCGAGCCGGGCGTCAAGACTGGAATGCCTGTGCTGTATGAAAATCCCGCGGAAGTGGGGGCAGACCGCATCGTGAATGCGGTTGCCGCTTTTGAGAAGTATGGTGGGCCATGCGTGGTGGTGGATTTCGGAACTGCGACGACATTCGATTGTGTCTCGTCGAAAGGGGAGTACATGGGCGGCGTGATCTGCCCTGGCATAGGAATTTCAGCGGACGCGCTGTTCGAAAACACCGCGCGCTTGCCGCGAGTGGATATTCGCAAACCTACACGAGTGATCGGCACGACTACGGTTGGCAGCCTGCAATCTGGGCTTTATTACGGATATTTGGGCCTAGTTGACGGAATTTTGGAGCGCCTTCTCGATGAGATGGGCGAAGAAACCCGAATTGTTGCGACTGGCGGCTTGGCGGCGCTGATCGGCAAGGGATCCAGGCATATCAAGCAAGTGGACGATTTTTTGACGCTAGAGGGCCTGCGGATCATTTGGGAGCGGAATGCGAAGGCGGGGCGTGACGCGCCAGTACTCAAGCCTCCTCGCAGTGCCGCTGTTGCCGCCAATCCTTCAAAACCGTGGCCGCGAAACAAACCACGGTCCCGCTGAGTCTTCGTGGAAAACTATTTCAACTACTTCACCGAAATTGAAGAGCACTTTCAGCGCCGGCGAGGCGGCATTTTGCTGCTTTCCACGTTGGATTGGGCGCTGATCGAGACGTGGAAAGATGCTGGCATTCCTCTGGAGGCTGTCTTGCGAGGGGTTGATGCAGCTTTCGAACGATACGAGAAGAGGCCGTCGAAAACCCGCAAGGTGAATAGTCTCGCCTATTGCGCCCAGGAAGTGTTGGCCGCGGCGGAGGAGATGAAGGAGGCAGCGGTAGGAACATCTCGCGAGTCGAAAACTAAAGCCGGATTCGATTCTGCTGAAATCGCGGACTTTCTTCGGCGTAATGCCACGGAACTGGAAGGGGCCAAGCTTCCGTCCCGGCTCGGAATCTGGCCCGAGGCGGTTGCGGGAGAGATTGCGGGCACACTCAGAGCAATGGCTGCTGAAATCGAGGGCAAATCTGTTCTGCCGAAGCTGGAAGATCTTGAGCGTAGGTTGACGGTGCAGGAAGAAAAGTTGTTTGCTGTGTTGCTCGCCGCTGTCGTGGATGATGAAATAATTTCTGTGCGCGCACAGGCTGATTGCGAATTGGCCCCATATCGCAGCAAGATGCCAGGAGCACAGGTTGACCAGCTACAGAAACAATATGTTCACAAAAAGCTGCTGGAAAAGTACGGCGTCCCAAGGCTGAGTTTGTTTTATATGTGAGAGTTCGTATGGCGATCTCAGAATTATTGTCCTTACGGGCCCCTCTGAAAACTGCCCTGCCACCCTTGACGTTACTTGCGCTTTGCTTGTTGCACAGCCACTATCGGTTGAGCTTCGAGCCTAAGGATCCGCACCCTGGGCTGCATTCGATTCGAGTACGGTTGAGAGATCCGGCGCAGAACGAAAGTGTGTTGTTCAGGAGCAGCTACTGGGCGTCGGAGCTCGGCAAGTGAGTGATCTCAGTTCTTGTTGATAGATAAGATGCTAGCCAGTTTGATCTCCGGAAATTGGGCGGACGAAACGCCCCGTCTAATGTCATAGAATCTTCCCTTGCAACTCACAGTCGAAAAGCTGGTCTACGGCGGCGACGGCCTCGCCCGCTTACCTGCCGACGAACATGGGCCTGGTAAGGCCGTGTTCGTTCCTTTTGTTTTGGCCGCGGAGGAGATTGAGGTTTCCCTGCTCGAACAAAAGGCCGGCTTTGCTCGAGCGCGTGCTGAGCAGATTCTTCAGCCGTCGCCGTATCGTGTACCTCCGCCTTGCCCATATTTTCAGCGCTGCGGCGGATGCCATTATCAGCACGCCAGTTACGAGCATCAGCTCGAAATTAAGGCAGCCATTCTGAAAGAGAACCTGCGGCGCATCGCCAAGCTGGAATTGCCAATCGATTTGAGCATTCACCCCTCCCCTGCCTTGAATTATCGCAATCGCACTCGGCTGCGAATGCAGATCTCGCCTGAATTTGCACTCGGGTACTACAAGTTCGGCTCACATGAGCTGTTGCCGGTGGAGCAATGTCCGATTAGCTCTCCGCTGATCAATCGAGCAATTGGTGGTTTTTGGGAGCTGGGACGTGCGGGCAAGCTGCCAGCTGGCATTCAGGAGATTGAGTTGTTCGCCAATGCTGACGACAGCCAGCTCCTCGTGGAGGCGTACGTTGCGTCAGACGATGACGGCGTCAGCCGCTGGGCTGAGGAAGTGCGGGCGGGTCTCCCCGAGGTTGCGGGCATCGTGGTTTTCCGAAATACATCGCGGGCGGGCATGCAACCGGAACAGCTGGCGGTCAGCGGGGCCGCAGAGATCAATTACCAGACGGCGCGAGCGAAGTATCGCGTGAGTGCGGGATCGTTCTTTCAAACCAACAGACACTTGATTGACGAACTAGTTGAGATTGTGGCGCACGGGCGGGGACGGACCGCATTGGATCTCTACGCCGGGGTCGGCCTGTTTTCCTCAGTTCTGAATCGGGAATTTGAACGCGTAATTGCGGTTGAGTCGTCACCGACTTCGCATGCCGATCTGCTATACAATTCGCCCTCGAATGTGAAGGCGGTGCGAGCCACAACGGAGCAGTATGTGAATAAGATTGGCGGAAAATTGAAGGTTGATCTGATCGTGGTCGATCCAGCTCGGAGCGGCTTGGGCGAGAGCGTTATTCGCGGGCTGGTCGCGTTGGGTGCGCCGAGAATTACGTATGTTTCGTGTGATCCGGCGACGCTGGCGCGCGACTTGAGAGCACTGACCAGCGGTGGATACCGGCTAGAGCAGGCACACTTAGTCGATCTGTTCCCGCAGACTTATCACTTGGAAAGCGTGTTCCAGTTGGTGAAATGAAGCGTTGTCATTCTGGGGCGCTTTCACATTCCATGCCGTATCTGTGAATCAGACATCCAGCGCGGGATCTTCCCAGCTTTCGACGATCTTGCGGACGGCAGCCGCTGTTATGGGCGGCGCTGGCTTATGCTGCCGGCCTCGTGATTGGCGTCTATGCCTGGCGGCCTCCGCTCTGGTGGATGGTCGCCTTCATCGTATTCAGTAGTTCAGCAACGGAGCACTCTGCCTTCAGGTACGACACTTGGGCGGCGGTTGCAGCGACAACATCGCCCAATTCGGGAATGACGAAGTTCTGGTCACCGCGCACGTCACTGCCGAAGGAAATCTGCGCGAGGACGGAATTGGAAGTTTCCGGCAACGCCTCGACGTCGAAACTGAACAGATCACTGCCGGCGATCAGCCAGTGACAGCTCATTTCGGAGTTCGCGTCAGCATTTATCAGAAGGAAAGTACGAACAGCAAAGAAGCTGTGCCGATGCGGCTGTTTAGTTACGGCGAGCGGCTGCGGTTTCCTGCAAAGCTGGTTGCGCCGCGAAACTTTGGCAATCCCGGAGCGTTTGATTATCGCGAATAGCTGTATCGCGAGAAATCCATGCTGAACGCGATAGGAGCGGCTGCTCTGGCGCTGATGGTGGCCGATCCCCGAGTCCTTTTCGGGGCGAGTTTTGAGCTTACATTTTTGTGCGTGTGGCTGGTGGCAGCCGTTGGGATTCCGCTGCTGGGGAGAAAGCTAGAGCCCATCCGGAGAGGATTACGGTATCTGGACTCAACCGGCTATGACTATGTCCTCGCGCCGAAGATTGTGCAGTTCCGGCTCGACATGCGGATGGTCGCTGGGCGAATCAGTGGCTTCCTCGGAAAACGCATGCCATTGCCGCTGCTTGCGCTTGCGGGCCGAGTGATTATCGGAACCTGCGAGCTGCTTGCTATTTCGCTGGTAATGCAAGCTGGTCTTGCGCTGCCCATGGCCTACTACTTTCATCGGGCCACGGTTGTGGCCCTGCCTGCCAACATGCTGGTGGTGCCGCTGACTGAAGTGCTGATGCCCAGTGCGGTCCTGGCGCTGGTCCTCGGATACGTTTCGCTCCTACTCGCGAAAATCCCTGCTCTGGTCGCGGGTGCAGCGCTCGAGGGGATTGCGGGCACAGTGCATTGGCTGGGCGGGTTACAAATTGCGGACGCTCGTGTGCCGACGCCGAGGATAGTCGTCATCATTGTGGCCGGCTCGAGTTTGGCGCTGGCGATGGCCTTGATACGGCGAAGGGGAGCGCTGGCCGGCATTGGCTTAGCAGTGCTGGCCTTCAGCGCATTTTGGATTTGCGCTGGTCCGGTGCATCCCGAGGTCCAAGCCGGAGTGCTGGAGGTGACGACGATTGATGTTGGCCAGGGAGACTCAATTCTGCTGGTCTCGCCTAGCGGCCAAACGCTATTAGTGGATGCGGGTGGACTGCCGCGCTGGGCGCATTCAGAATTGGATATTGGCGAGGATGTGGTTTCACCCTATCTATGGTGGCGCGGCTTCCGCAAGCTCGATGCGGTGGCGATCACGCATGCCCACACGGATCACATGGCCGGCATGACGGCAGTGCTCGCAAACTTTCGTCCGACGGAGCTGTGGTTAGGCTCGGACGAGGCGAGCACAGAGATGAAGGCCGTCGTAAAGAAAGCGCGAGAGCTGGGCGTGCACGTGGTTCAGCGCAGGACAGGAGAGAGTTTTGACTTCGGTGGTGCTGCGGTGCGAATCCTGGCGCCGGATGCGCATGGAGGAGAGCGTGAAGAAAAATGATGAATCCCTGGTCATGAAACTAACTTGGGGCAACACCTCAGCTCTGGGAAGGTGACGCGGAGCGTCCAACCGAGCAGCGCCTGCTTGAAGACCATCCGGAAGCGGATTTGCTTAAGGTTGCTCACCACGGCAGCGCGACCGCAACGCGAGCTGATCTGCTTGCTGCCGTACATCCAAAGTTTGCCGTCATTTCCGTCGGAGCACGGAACGTCTACGGGCACCCGCGGCCCGAGGTCTTGAGCAGGCTGCAGGAATCGAACATTAAGACTTATCGTACGGACTTGGATGGTGCCGTTAGTTTTTATCTGGACGGGAAATCCGTCAACCCTCGTCTGGCGAGTCTTCGTTGACGTTGAATTCGGCGGTTTCATCGTCTTCCACCGACGTAGGGGCGCGGCGGTATTCCTCGATAACGCGATGTGCCTCTTCCGCATCGTCTTCGCGCACGAGAATGATAGTTCCGCCGACCCCCGGCAGAATATCCTGCTGCGCATCGAGAGATGTCACATCGCACTCAATACCGGCAGATTCAAGCAAGCCGCGCACGACCAGCGCTTCCGACTCCTGTTCGGTGTCGAACACGCGAATTAATTTCTCATTTGGATTGGGACGTGCTGCGGAACTCTCTGCCATGATCTGCTCCGGAAGTTCGCCCTCCGCTGCCAGAACTATGCGGGAATTCGGAGGGCAGATTTCGGAAACTTGATTCTACTCTTTGATGGCTCTGCAGAGCATATTTTGAGCATGCATCAGGAGGTCTGAATCTTAGGGTCTGATATACCCCTTCGGTAACCGAAGTCTTAAACCGTGGGGCAGTTGCTTCCTTGGTTAATTGCCGCGAGAATGAGCGCGGGCGCAACGTGGATGTACTGATGCTCATCTAAAAGTCAGGCAAAGCGCAAGTCAGATTTGGGAGCCTAATGGAGAGCCGGGAACGCACTGGGGAATCTGCCGAACGAGAGCAGGAAGCCAAGAAAATTCGCCGCTTGCAGGTGATGATCAGCATGGTCATGTCGGTGATAAGCCAGGATCCCAATTTGACGCTGGAGGAAGCTTCCGAGCTTGTGGCTGGAGCAAAGCGCGCGGCGCTCGCCATGTTCCCGGATAAAGAGTTCGCCTACGACATTCTCTACAAGCCTAGACTCCAGCGGTTGATGAACGAGAGATTCCGGCTACAGTGAGTCGCTGAAAAGAGAGTCGCGATGAAGGGGATGGGCTTCTCTCGACAACGCTGCGGAGAAACCTTCTGCGCCGCCGTGGCTGGAAAGCACGATTTATCGTGCGGTGCTTACAGCGTCACTAGACGTGTTCACTGCTACTCAGCCGGACGCTCAATCATGATGGGTGCCGCTTTCTTGACTTCTGGCCCCGGCACATTGGCAACCACCGCCACTGTAGAGACCGACGGACGAGATTCGCTTCGCATTGCAGCCCGCTCGTCCCATTTGCCAAAAATCATCTTTCCGGCCGTAGTCTGAAGCACTGACGTGACCGATATGTCCACCGTCTTGCCGATCATCTTGCGCGCGTTATCCACCACGACCATGGTGCCGTCATCGAGGTAGGCAACGCCTTGGTTGTATTCTTTTCCTTCCTTCAGGATGAAGACCTTCATAGTCTCACCCGGCAGGACAATCGGTTTCAGCGAGTTCGCCAGCTCGTTGATATTCAACACTTCCACACCCTGTAGCTGCGCAACTTTATTCAAGTTGAAATCATTGGTGATGATTTTGCCCTCGTACAGCTTCGCTAGCTCGATGAGTTTGAGATCCACCTCGCGGATAGCGGGGAAATCATCTTCAACAATCTGAATCTGAAGCGATGCGACTTTCTGCAAACGCTGCAGAATGTCAAGGCCTCGCCGGCCTCGGTTCCGCTTCAGCGAATCGGCGGAATCAGCCACCAACTGCAATTCCCGCAGAACGAACTGGGGAATTACGATGATGCCATCAAGAAATCCGGTCTCCGCAATATCCGAGATGCGGCCATCGATAATGACGCTGGTATCAAGAATCTTGTAAGTTTTCTTCGCCTGCTTTTCACCGCCGAAAATTCCGCCCAAGGCTGACAGGTTGAGCAGGTCGCCTTTGTTCGCCCCCACAATCAGGCCAACGTAAGCCATCAGCAGCATGACCATAATTTGCAGGAAGCTTTGGGTGTGCCCTGGCGGGACGCTGTTACGGATGACGAGAGCAAACAAATACGCGCCAAAAATTCCCAGGATACTGCCGATTGCGGCGCCGATGAGCCTCTTCAGGCTTACCCGGCGCAGTTTCCATTCAAAGAGAACAATGGCGAGTCCAATAACTGCGCCCACTCCAGCATCCAGCACGGATTTTGAAGGTAATCCGAAGGGCTCGATCAGGTAGCAGGTGGCGGCAACAACTAAAACAAATATAAAACGGACCAAAAATAAGTCCACCGAAGGACCTCCTCGGAACTCCCTCAGCAAAACGCGGGAGAGTTCCGCACTGGCTCGCTGTCGTGTCTGAGCCAGTGATCTTTAACCGGAGCCTATGAATTAACGATGAATCGGTGCTCCGTCCCTGCACGATCGCCGGGGGCCGCAAATATGTCATGGAAAGTATATACCGTTTCCAGAAACTTTCAGATATTGCCGAGACTCCGCGCTGGAAGCCATGTTTGATCCTTGCGCCAGCGCTGGCATGGTTGTACCAAAGCTGGGCGGCACGCTATTGATTTTTGCGTCATCTTCTACTAGAGTCACGAATTCCTCTATAAAACAGAATGTCTCGATCGGGAGAAGATATGATTTGGAAGTGGCTCAGCGTGACGGCGGTGTGCGCAGTCGCCCTCTTCATACCCAGTTGCGCGCACGACCGGGAGCTCGTGGACATCACCATCCATCCAGGGGGTGCCACTTTCCCCACTCCTGATCCCAGCGCACAGGTGCTATTCTCAGCACTCGGCGGCTTTGTCCATGCGCCGGAAACCAAAGACATTACTAACCAGGTCACATGGAAAACGGACATTCCCCAACTAATCGCTGTGAATGCGGGAGTAGTTTCCCCGACCGGCGCTGGATGCGGCATCGCCGATATTTCCGCCAGCACTGACAGAGGAACAGCTCCAAGTGGTAATCTCGTGATCGCCTACGCGACAGTTACGGTGAAAGACCCCAACGATCCACTGCCCTGGAGGAACTGCGACCGAGGCGGTGTTGACGGTTGCCTTGAGCGGAAACGGCACGGTCATAAGTTCACCGGCTGGAATTGAGTGCCCGATGACAACTTGCGGCGCTCAATTTCCAAAAGGCAGTTCGGTCGTCCTCACCGCAAACCCAAATACGGGTTCCACGTTTGTAGGATGGGGAGAATGCCCATCGTCTTCGGGAAACACCTGCACAGTCGTGCTGAATGCTGATACCAGTGTGTCAGCGAGATTCAACCCATGACGCTTGGTTTAATCCTCCTCCAGCAACTTGCCGAGGGTTGGTTTGTGCTTCTCGGATTTCTCCTTCTTGCGATCGGGGACTACACGTGGCACCGGAGGTGCCCCAATCCGCTCGCGCGCCATTGCCTTTACGGTCTGCACAGCGCTAAATCTCTTCTTCTTTCTCTTGGGCATTTCGCTCATCTTGCCATAGCTTGCGATCATTAAAGCTGTAATAATTGATTTTGGGCTGATGGCTATGGGCCTTCGGGTAACAACTGCTTATGGATGAGCGCGAATTTTTCGACGAGAGGCCGGACAAAAAGCCAGCTACGCTGAACTGCCCTCATTGTCATCAATCCGCTGAATATGAAATCACCTGGCTGGTGCGCACCAAAAAGCGCCAGCTTTCTGGCCGGGCCGACGAACGCGACCGTGCCCGCTTCGCCAAGGCCCGCTCCTACATGTTGCGCAGGGACGACATGCTGGCCTGCAAGAACATGCGCTGCCGCAAGCGCTTTGAAATCTCAGGCGTGCAGTCGGTGGTATTCACGGACTAGCTCAATTGTCGCGCTTGTCGCAACCGGGCAAATCGTTCTGGCGCTTCTAATTCATGGATGCGCTGCACTGGCTACCGCGAATTAAGCGAACGTAGCTCGGCTGCCAAGAGATTCTTTATTCCGTTCCCGTCGTTTATACTGACCAGTTTTGCTCAGCCGCGCTCCATGCGATTGGGCAGGAGCTCTGTTGTGAAAATCCTGGTCTGCATGAAGCAGGTTCCGCAAAAGGATGCACCGCTCAAACTGAATGAGTCCGGCACCTGGATTCGCGAAGATGTTTCTTACGAAGTGAACGAGCCGGATGCTTACGCGCTCGAAGAAGCTCTGCGCCAGAAGGAGAAGCACAGTGGCGAAGTGGTGGTCATTACCGCCGGTCCGGCCCGGGCGCAGCAGGTGTTGCGCGAGGCGCTGGCCAAGGGCGCTGACCGCGCCATCCAGTTGGAAGATAGCGCCTTTGTGGGGCTCGATGCGTTCAATACGGCTCGCGCCTTTGCCTCGGCAATCAAAGACGAAAAGTTCGATCTGATCTTCACTGGATTGCAATCCGATGACTATGGGTACGCGCAGACTGGCGTGATTCTGGCGGAACTGCTCAGGTGGCCGCACGCCACAATTATCATGCAGATCGAAAAGAGCGACAGCGGAATCAAAGTGAAGCGCGAGCTTGAAGCGGGCTACTTTCAATTTGTTGATATGCCGTTGCCGGCCGTGCTCACGATTCAATCTGGGATCAACAAGCTGCGCTACGCGACGCTGATCGGCATTAAGCAGGCCAAGAACAAGCCGCTACGAAAAGTCACGTTAGCGGAAGTGCAGCAGGAAATTGGCCGGAATCTACAGAAAATCGAGCGCCTGTACATTCCCCAGAAAACCAAAAATACCGAATTCTTGGACGGCCCACCGGCTGAAATTGCCAAGAAATTGGTGGAGAAGTTACGTAACGAAGTGAGGGTGCTGTGACCATTCGCGGCGGCCTTCTTTCAAGGCCCTGCAGTACCTGCGCTGGAAACTAAGAACTTGTCTTATGGCTGACACAATCCTGGTAGTCGTTGAACAGCGCGAAGGCAAACTAAACCGTGTTTCGTGGGAAACGCTAACTGCGGGACAGGCACTCGCTGCCGAAACCGGCTGGCCACTCGAGGCGGCAATTGTTGGCCGCGGCATTGGGAGCCTTGCGAATGAAGTAGCAAGCAAGAAGGTTGGAAAAGTTTACGACATCGAATCGGCGAAGCTCGAACCTTATACTCCGGACGCGTTCGCTGCCGGGTTGAAGCAATTCCTCGAATCGAATCAGCCGAAGCTGGTGCTCATGCCGCATACCTATCAGGTACGCGATTTTGTTCCCAAGCTGGCTACTGCCATGCAGCGAACCGTGATCAGCGACTGCATCGGCTACAAGAAAGATGGCGATAAGCTGCTTTTCACGCGCCAGATGTTCCAGGGAAAACTGGCCGCCGATGTGAGCTTTACTTGTGATCCGCCTTGGTTCGTGACTTTTCAGAACGGCGCGTTTCGCGGGGATAAAGTCGAAGCAGGCGCAAGCGCCGCACCCGTCGAGACCGTCAAGGTAGATATTCCTGCTGGAACAGTTCGCACCAAGCCGCAGGAAGTTTTCAAAGAGGCCAAACAGGCGGTCGACCTGACGCAGGCGGAGATCATTGTTGCCGTGGGGCGAGGCATCAAAGAGCAGAAAAATATCGAGATCGCCAAGCAGTTGGC
>Ga0070717_10001352_pt1 | contig 16856 bp, 15 predicted proteins | sample LARL113metaG_FD_71366 | JGI IMG/M metagenome (GOLD analysis project Ga0070717, IMG submission 71366) | Corn, switchgrass and miscanthus rhizosphere microbial communities from Kellogg Biological Station, Michigan, USA - LAR L11-3 metaG | ecosystem: Host-associated > Plants > Roots > Rhizosphere ... | reverse complement strand
CTTTCCCCCGTCTTAGGTTCGGCACGAACTATGCGAAAGGAGACTGATGAGTGCGGGATAAAGGAATGGCAGGATTCTCTACCCGGAACCCGCCAAAGTCAAGAACATTACGAGAAAATCTTTTTTCGCTCTACACGGCACAGCTGAAGCTGAAGATAAATCCCAAAGGCTTCAGACCTGAATCATCGCGAAGCTAATTAGTCAGATGCCGCACCCCCGCGATCTGCATAAGGGACGCCAATGGTTTTTGGAAGATAGCCTGACCTTAGGATCAGGTATCCGACAATGACGCAAGAGTCGCGTTGTCAATTCACCGTCAAACTAAAGCTCGTCGTCGACGATGGCTTGGTTGCGTCTGAGCTGCTCTCGGTAAAAGCGTTTACCGTGACGGTGTAAGTTCCCGGAGTCGTAGCGCCGGTCCTTCCGCCGTAGCTGTTTGCTGCGGTGGTCGGGCAGCCGTTGCGTTGGCAGAGCTCGAATTACTTCAGCGATACAGACTCAGACTCGGAGGAATATCCGCCGGCGGTAGAGGGGATATACGAGTGCGATATTCAGTAAGACCAAGGCGATCGCATATGCGAGGGATGCATGAACCGGCTGCAGCCAGGTCGCAAAAACGTGGCGATAGCTCCATTGGTGGATCGTCAGTATTGAACCATCCAGGCGAATATGGACCCGGTCCGTCAAAGTAGTGATGACGTTTGAGAGCACGAAGGCAAGCATCGCATTGGTGCCCAGTACGAGAAACGGAGACGTCCACCACCTCCAGCGTTTGACATCCAGAACCGAATACAGAGCCGCAAAAGTTAGCAAGCTCACACCGCCACTGAACAGCGCGAAAGTGCTGGTCCACAACTTCTTGTTAATGGGCAGTAATGGATGGAGCAGCCAGCCGGCAAGCGCGAGAACTATTCCCACTGCCGCCAGAATAAGGGCCTTTCGATTCGCTGAGTATTCTGTTTGCAGCCATTCTCCTGCGATCATCCCGATCAACAGTGAGGCAATGGCCGGCAATGTGGAAAGCAGACCCTCGGGATCGAAGGTTACACCATGTCCGGGCGTAACACCCCAAATCCACATGTGTCTTGTGCCCAGCATCGAGCGATCAACGTAGGCGGCGATATTTCCGAGCGAATCCAGATGTCCTGCCCCGAAACCTGGGACGGGCGCCAGTTTCAACAAAGCCCAATAAATGCCTAGAAGTGTGACTGCGAAAACCGCAATCAATGCCACCCGTCTCCTCGCTTGCCTTCCCTGCGCTCCTTCGGGCGCTTGGCCGATGGCGACGTAGAACAGCGCTCCACACAAGTAGCAGAGGGCAATGCGTTGCAAAATTCCTGAAATACGAATGGTTTGCAGGTTGTAATCGGGAAAGCCGTTGATGGCAAGCCCGATCAAGAAAATTACGATGCTGCGAACAAGAACGTGCTGGGCAATCTTGGTGCGATTGCCGTCCCGCTGAATTCTCGAAGCGAAAGACAGCGTTATAGCCACCCCGATTGCGAACAAAAATCCCGGGAAGATCATGTCAGTGGGCGTCCAGCCGTTCCATTCCGCGTGGAGTAGAGGCCGATAAACCGCGCTATAAGTTCCCGGATCGGTCACCAGGATCATTCCCGCGACTGCCAAGCCACGAAATACATCGAGGGACACCACCCTGTCCTTTTTGACCTCTGCCGTAGAGACCGCACTTGGAGAGACCGCCAACGCCCCAGAAGTCATTCAAGCACCGCGGCCAGATGTATGCACCCGCTGTCGCCAAAGTTCATGCAGGACCTCTGTCGGCGGCGAACATCGAAAATGGGGGGGTGCTGCTGGGGTCATTTGCTTTCTCGCAAACGGCGCCGAACCGCAATTAGTTGACCGTCAAACTAAAGCTTGTGCTCGACGATGGCTTGGTCGCATCTGAGCTGCTTTCAGTGAATGCATTTACCGTGACCGGGTAAGTGCCGGGAGTCGTACCGCCGGTCCTTCCACCGTGAGTGTTTGCTGCGGTGGTAACCGTCACCGTTGCGTTGGCAGAGCTCGAATTGCTGAAATCGACGGTGTGTTTGTTGAGGGCATCAGTGGATGTAACTACGCAGCTGGCTTTCGGCGCTGTGGTGGTGCACGAAAAGGCCACGCGCCCAGTTCCCGTTGTCCCCATCACCTGGAGAGAGGTGGTATTTCCGCTGGTTGCGCCGGCTTTTACGATGATGTTTCCGCCAGCTGTGAGCAGCGGTGCTGGGATCGACGACGGCAGATATTGACGCACGTAGTCGAGCAGCATAGGCGGCTGACTCCCAGTTAGCGAATCGGTTGGGGCGCCAAGTGTGCCGCCCACTGCCACGTTGGTAATCAGGAAGAACGGATTGGCTGAACTGCTGAACGGCCAGACATCGCCGGAAGGCAAATCAGTCGCGGTGGCTACGAAAAACGGCTGCGTGGGATCGTCCACGTAAAACTGAATCATGTTGGCCGACCAGATCTCGCCGTAAACATGAAAGGCAGTATCGACTCGCTCACCGGAGGGAAAGGTGAAGGCGCCCCCGAATCCGCTGCCGCCGGTAATTTTGGTGTGGATGGTGGAGCGATTGCCGGTCGCGCCGGGTCCGGGAATGTTCGACGTAGTAGGCCAGTTTTCCATCACATCGGATTCACCGACGGTTGGCCACGAAACCCGAGGTTGTGAACCGAGATTCCAGAACGCGGGCCATAGTCCTGCGTGCGATGGCATTTGAATGCTGGCTTCGATCCGGCCTGAATGAAAGCTTTGTAAGCCTTGGGTCTTAAGACGCGCCGAAGTGTAGGTGCTGCCTACCAGCCGGACCTGAATGGCAAGGTGGCCGCTGCCGTCTATATATGCGTTGGGCGAGCTCGAGCTACAGGGCGCGGTATTTGAAGTAGGCGCACAGTAAGTTTCCAGCTCGTTATTGCCGAAGCCGCCTCCTCCGGTGTCGTATGTCCAATTTGCGGAACTGATCGGACTGTTCGCCGCGCCGTTGAATTCATCACACCAGTTAGTGGTCCAGGTGATGGCTCCGGTTGCGGGCGTGGTGCCGCACTGGGCGGCGGCGGTTCTTGAAACCACGGGAATAAAGAGTAGTAATACAAGAAAAGAAACGTAGTTATTGCGGGTGGACCGAAGACAGCAGTTCACAGACTCACCTCCGGAAATTCAGCGAAACGTTATTCTTGCCAGTCAGGTTTGTCAATGCAGTAAATCAGGTACACGGTAACGGGAATACAAGAGAGAGCGTGAGCGTGAAGGTTATTTTCCCACCTTCCCGCAATCGGGGAAGAGTTGGGTAAGGCTCAAAACTGCAGGTTCTCAATTCACAGTCAGATTAAACGTCGCGCTCGACGATGGCGTTGCTGCGTCCGAACTGCTCACAGTGTAGGCGTTTACGGTGACCGTGTAGTGGCCAGGCGTTGTCCCGTTCGGAGGAGGTGGTGGGCCGTTGTTTGTGCTTGACCCGCCTCCGCAGGATGGCATCATTCCAATCGCCGGAACCGCAACCAGCAGAACGCAAAGGCGCAAACTGGAGACCTTTTTCCGGACGGGAATTAGGGCTACCGCGAGCAGGCCTGCGCCAGCGAAACCCATCCAGGTAAACGGGGCAGCGTTCGCGACGGCCGTGTTTGCCGTCGTAGATGCGGTTACCGTCGCGGTGGCCGTGCCCGTGCCAGTGAAGTCGATGGTGTGATTGTTTACTGTGTCACTCGATGTGACGACACAGCTGGACTTGGGTGCATTGGTGCTGCAGGAAAATGTAACTCGCCCTGTGCCGACGGTGCCCAGCAGGTCGACCGTAGTTGTATTTCCAGTGGTCGCACCTGCCTTAACGGCGATGTCCCCGTTAGGCGTGAGTTGCGGCGGAGAGATCACTGACGGCAGGTATTGACGGACATAATCCACCAGCATGGGTGGCGGATTGCTAGTCGCTGTATCTGTTGGATTCCCCAGTGTTCCACCGATGGCTACATTCATGAGCAAGAAAAATGGATTCGCAGAACTGCTGAATGGCCAGGTGTCACCCGCGGGCAGGTCGGATGCTGTGACCACGAAGTACGGCTGTGTGGGATCGTCGATGTAGTACTGGATCATGTCGGCAGACCAGATTTGCCCGTAGACGTGGAAGGCTGTATCGATTTTTCCGCTGGGAAGGGTAAAGCAATGGCCTTTGCCGCTGCCAGCTGTGACTTGAGTATGAATGGTCGAGCAATTGCCGGTCGCACCCGGGCCGGGAATGTTCGAAGTTGTGGGCCAGTTCTCCATGATGTCCGACTCGCCAACTGTTGGCCAGGAAACTCCGGGTTGTGAACCGAGGTTCCAGAATGCGGGCCACAGGCCGACATGTGAGGGAATCTGAAGCCTAGCTTCAATACGGCCGCTGTGAAAACTTTGCTTGCCTGAGGTGTTCAGGCGCGCCGAAGTGCAGGTGCCGACGGGCGTGCAGTCGCTGTTTGCAGGGCCGCGAACCTGAATGGCGAGATGACCGCTGCCATCGATAAACGCATTGGGCGAACTTGTACTGCATGGCGCAGTGTTGTCTGTCGGCGCGCAATAGTCTTCGAGCTCGTTATTGCCGAAGCCTCCGCTGCCGGTGTCGTAGGTCCAGTTGGCGGCATTTATGGGGCTACTCGCCGCGCCACTAAATTCATCGCACCAAGTCGGAGTCCAAGTGATCGCTCCGGTAGCGCTGGTGGGTACACCTGCGCATTGCGCATGAGCCGAAGTTGGGATTGTGCACAAAAAAATCGCTAAAACAAAAAAGAAAGTAGACCTCTTAACTGCAGGGCTGTAGAGCACGAACTCACCTCCGCGAATGGACAGCAAAATAGAAATCTGTAGCCGACGCTCCGTGGAAGAGCGGCCCTTCAGGGCCGCGTCTCGTTGAGCTGAGGGACTTACGCGGCGCTCAAGCGGCGCTCTTCGACGCGACTCGCTTTCCACGGCCCTTAGACCGTAGGTGCTCCGAAAACCAGAGTTCCTCAACCAGGAAAACGTTATTCTTGCGGGTTCCTGCTGTCAATAACAGGTTTGTAAATTCTGTGATCAGGCCAGGAGGGGCAGGCTCTCGCTGCCGGTCTGCGCTTCGCCGAGAGGGTCGGCAATTTTCTTGAGCTCTGGATAGTGCGCCAGCAGAGATTCAGGCGCAACCACGCGGCGTCCGGTCAGCATGTGTTTGAGTTGAAGGGCGTTGGCCCCGGCTTTGGCTTCAAAGTGGTTATTGGCAACCACGAATGTGGTTTTGGCTTGATCGGCGACAGTCTGAATGCGTTCTTTCCATCCCACCAACTCGGCAGCTTTGTACAAATAGTTGTAGCGATCAGCGGATTTCTCAGCTTCAAACCACTGATCATAATTGCGGCCATGCAGCCGGACGTAGCCAACACTTGCGGTCACATGCATGGTCGGTTCCAGGGAGCGGCCAATCAGCGGCTGATCAATATTGCAAAAGCTGACGTTGCGCTCGGCGAAATACGCAACCGTTTCCGGATTGTTCCACGTGGAATGCCGCACCTCGACCACGCGGGGATATTCGATGAACTGCCGCAGCAAGGTCTCCAGGTATTCGCGGTTCAGCGAAGTGTTTTTGAAGGAGACGGGAAACTGGATCAAGAGCGCGCCGAATCTTTCGGTGCGAGCGAGGGACTCCAGGCCTTCGCGGGCCAGGCGCTCGTCATCGTCATTAGGACGGATAGAGGCGGCCGATGTCGGCTCCATGGCCGAAAGCGGCGAATGGGTGAATGACCGGTGCAGCTTGGCTGTAAACAAGAAATTCGGATTCGCGTCGCCAGCGATCTTTGCCCAAAGCTTCGCCAGTTCGGGTTTTATGTGCCCATAGAAAGAGGTGTTGATCTCAACCAAATCAAAGCAGCGCGCGACAATTTCCAGGGGATGCTGTTTACGTCGCGACATGCCAGGCGGGTAGAAGATGCCTTCCCAGTCTTTGTAAGACCAGCCTGCCGTACCGACGCGGATTTGACCACCTGCGAACATCTGATCCATTTAAACAGGTATGCCACGAGGCGGGCAATCAGGACTGCACGGTGTTTCCGGCATGTCTTAAATCACAGGTAGGTCTGGAACTTCAACGTTGAGCGCGAGTGGATCACCTTACCGGATTGCCTTTGGCCAGCCGCCAAGCCTGTAGGCCATGCTCCTGCAGCCTTCACGCAGTTCGTCGGCCTGATCGCGATCAACCATGGTCCTGGCTACGATCATTCCGCCTATGCACATGGCGGCAATGGCTTGCGCCCGAATGCGACGGCGCTGTTTGTTCTCGCGTAAGCTGCGTTCGAGCACACTGACCATCGCCCTGAATACGGTCTGGTACGCGCGCCTGGCGTTCGCGTTGGAACGGGCGACATCAGTCGGCAGAGCAACCATGGGACATGAGTTCTCGACATCGTCGTAGTGCTGGCGCGACAGATACGCGCGTACCACTTGCGGGCCGACGTCGGTGGAGGAGAGATCGACGTGAACGCCTTCCCAGCAGTTCTTCCAGTCGGGATCGGTGAAGAAGCATCCCAGTACCTCGGCGTACAGATCGCTCTTGCTCTTGAAATAGCTGTAAAAGCCGCCGTGGGTGAGGCCTGCGCCAGCCATGATTTGCTGGACAGAGACACTCTCGAAGCCATGGCGATTGAACTGTCGCCGTGCACTATCAATGATCTTTCTTTTCACTTTTGACCGGTGGTCTGTGGGATATGGCATAAGCTGCTCCTGTTTTGTCGCGCCACAAGTATGCCCTGAGCGGGCGACGCACGTGAAAAATATTATCTGGAACATATTTTGCTTTCGTGTTCTTCTGCTGGAGCTGCAGCCCGTGGCTGTCGGACACGAACAAAATTCCAGGAGATACACAATGAAAGATGGAAGTCGCTTGTCACTATCGATGGGGACGACCCGGCGGCAAATGATAGCTGGGGCCGCGGTACTGGCCGGTGTGGCCTTGCCTGCGGTGAGGGCTTTTGCCGCGACCGATGACGGAGTTTCCCACTCCGCGGACGCCATTCATCAAGAACCGGTTTTCAAAGCCAGCCCAAGTCAACTGTATTCAGCGCTGACGGATCCCAAGCAGTTCGATCAGGTCACACGCCTTAGCGCCGCCATGAAAACTATGGCAATCGGGAACAAACTCGCGGAGATCAGCGGTGAAGTGGGCGGCGCTTTTGCGCTGTTCGGCGGATATATCACGGGTCGTCAGCTCGAATTGGTCGCCAATCGGAGGATCGTACAGGCTTGGCGGACGCAGAGCTGGGGACCGGGCGACTATTCGATCGTGCGTTTCGACTTCGTCGAACAGGGATCCGGCGCCAAGATCGTGTTTGATCACAAAGGTTTTCCGCTGGGACAGGCGGAACATCTCGCCGCAGGATGGAAAGGGAACTACTGGGAGCCGATGGAGAAATACCTGGCCAAATCCTAGGCAGGACCCGACAGACAAACGCGACCAGAAATACGAAAGCCCCGGTAGTCATCCGGGGCTGAAAACCAGTACTGAACACCGTCCGCAGTGTTAATCCTAGCCGTTAGTTAGCCGGTGTCAAGCAGTTTTCTCTTGTTCGAGTGACTCCGGAGAGTGAGGGAGTCGAGCCCTAGTGGCTGAAAGCCACTCGACCGTTTGCGGACGGCGTCCAGTGACCCACTGGCAGCACTCTCCAGACGATTGTCCGCACGAGAGAATTCTATTCATCTGTATGTATCGAGAGGCGGTAGAAATTGAAACAAATCTGGAAAGAGTCCCGGTTCGGGAAAGATCAGTAGAACAACAGCACCACCCAGTACGCTCCGTTGGGATACTTCTGAGTCCGGGCGTAGCAGGTGCCGGCGGAGTAGGTGTGCAGTCCGCGCTGGGCGATCACTTTAGAGATATTTGCAGGTAAAGTCTCGGGCTGCATGCTGGTATAGCGGAGCATGTAGGCCCCAGGTGGAGGAGCCGCGCCGCTAAGCGAATCAGCGTGGGCCATGGCGCAGGCACTGGACTGCGTGCTGCCGTCATTGACGCGTTGCAGTCTGGGCAGCCGTGATTGCGCGCGCAACTGCTCGACGCTGCTGGCAACAACTTCCTGCGCCTGCTGGACTGAGTACGTCACCACGCTCGAGCCAAAATCCTGTGCAACGTAAATTCGCTTTCCGCTGCGGAAGGCGCCGATTCCAGCGACATTGAAGTTGGAACTCAGCAGATTGTCGCGATGAGGCGGCGAGGACATCAGCGCCTGGTGAGCATCTTCGGCAGTGGTGGCGACGGCTACATTTTCGCCGGCGCGCTGCAGGTGTAAAGTGGAATTCGCTGAAATGCGTTGGGGGAGGGCAGGCTCGCCGGAAAACTGATGCGAAAGTTGCTTCTGCGCCGCCATCTGAGCGGCGTGTGCGCGCGCGGCACGTACCAGGCCATCATCCATTTTGAGCGGAGGCAGACCGGCTTTTGCCCTGTCGGCATTCGCCATATCCAGAAGTTGGCGCTCGGCGTCAATGTCGTAAGCGGGACTGGCGTAAGGTGAAACCTGTTGCCACGAGCTCCTGGGAGCGGTGTCAGCGGGCGTGGCTGGTTTAGACGAGGCTAGCCCAGCGGCCAGATGGAGCGAAATCACAGTAGTCAGGGCCCAGAACATTTTTTGCCTGGCCTAAAACGCCAAATCGGGCGTTTCAGCCACCTCATGCCTACGTTCCAGATGCCCCCAGGAGAAACTGCTTTGCTTGGGAAAGGATAGCTTTTACAATCCGGCACAGCACCTTACACCGGAGATATTACGAATTGGCCTCCCTCCCATTGATGCTCTGGCTGATTATCGTCCTTAACCTAGTACTACTTCTTTGGCTTGTAGTGCACCAATGGACGAGGCAGTCACAAGTTCCTGGATTTAAAGACCTTACACAAAGGACCGAAGGGCTGCAGCAGGCCCTGACGCAGCAGTTTTCAGCGGCGACGGCCGATCTTGCCAGCCGCCTGGAGCAGACTAAAGGCGACCTGCGGCAACAGGTTGCTGACCGTTTGGGTGAGGGCTTCACTGGGATTCGCCAGGCTGTGGAAAACCAGATGAAGGCTGGCCGCCAGGAACAGGCAGAAAGACTGGGTGAAACCCGGTCAGAACTGGCCAATTCGCTGGCTTTAACCACCGCCGCCCTAAAAAACGAGTTCGATCGCCTGAATCAGCAGACCGCGGAAAGCCTGGAATCAATCCGCGAGCGCGTCGACGCCAAGCTCATGGCGATCACCGAGCAAGTGCAATTGAAACTCGATCAGAACTTGAAGGAAGGCTTCGCGCAATTTGAAAAAGTTCAGCAGCACTTGCGCGCGGCGGAGGAGCAGCTGCGCGAAGTCGGCACGCTGGGGCATTCGATCAACGATTTAAATAATCTTCTCAAGCTTCCGCACCTGCGAGGGCAATTTGGCGAAGCGAGCCTGGAGCGGTTGCTCTCGGACTTCTTGCCCGCGCATATGTTTGAAATGCAATGTTCGGTGAACGGCGGTGGCAGGGTCGACGCGATGATCAGTTTTCCGGATCGCCGTCTGCCCATCGATGCGAAATTCCCGCGCGAACAGGTTCTGGCGTTTTTCGAAGAAAGCACGGAAGCACAATTGGACGAAGCGCGGGTCGAATTTGTGCGGGTAATGAAGGCCGAAGCCAAGCGCATTAAGGCCTACATTCAGCCGGAGCATGGGACAACGGAAATCGCGCTGATGTATCTGCCCAGTGAAACGCTTTACATGGAAGCGGTGCGTAACCGCGATCTCGCCGACTGGCTGAATCAGCAGCATGTGTTTCCGGTTTCGCCAAATACTTTGCTCATGACTTTGCAGACGATTGCTCTGGTCCACAAGTGGTACGAGGTTGCCAGCCGGTTCGAGAAGAGCCGCGAGGAACTGGCCAAAGCGCAGAAATCATTCGACCACTTCCAGAATCAATTCGAAAACGTCGGTAAGAGTTTGGGCAAAGCTCAAGAGGCATTCGACAAAGCTTCAACCCACCTTAAAACCTACCGCGGCCGGGTGAGTGTCCTGAGCGGGCAAGAACAGTTGGAACTGGATGCGGCGAATGCGGAGACGCTGCCACTAACGGATAAAGCCAGCGCTTAGGGGGCAGCCTCGCGCACGCTGCGTCGCGCTAGACAATTCTTTTACAAAATAATGTTTGACACGTTAATGTACTTTCCCTAATATTCAACCTCGTGGTTGAATATTCTCAGTCGGCCGAATTGGATCGCGTTTTTTCCGCATTGGCGGATCCTACCCGGCGCGCCATTCTGCAAGCGCTGACGCGCCACCCTGCGACCATCAACGAAATCGCGAAACCTTTTCCGGTTTCGCTGAATGCGGTTTCCAAACACGTAATGGTCTTGGAACGCGCGGGATTGTTGCGTCGCGAAGTCAAAGGCCGTGAGCACTATTGCTGGATCGAGCCTTATCCGCTACGCGATGCCGATGCCTGGTTGAAAAAGTACCAGCAATTCTGGGAGCAGCGTATGGATGCCTTGGAAAGTTATGTCGCGCGTAAATTCAAAGCCGCAAAGAGGAGAACGAAGCATGGAAACGACCGCTGATGGCAGGCACCGGATTGTGGTTCGTCGAAAAATGCCGGCGCCCCGCGAGGTTGTGTATGAAGCATGGACTGATCCGGAGGGGCTTCGCGAATGGATGTGCCCCGGAGACGTTGTCTCCGCCGAGGCCAAGCTCGACGTGCGTGTCGGCGGTTCGTTTCGCATTACCATGCGCAGTAAGGAGCAGGTGCACGAACACGTTGGAACCTATCAGGTTGTCGAGCCGCCGGCGAAGCTGAGCTTCACCTGGTCGGGAGGAAACGCAGCCGGTGAAATCACGCTGGTGACCGTGGAATTTATTGCTCAGGGGAACGAGAGCGAGTTGGTCATCACGCATGAGCGCTTCAGCGATGCCGATTTGGCGCAGCGTTATGAAATGGGTTGGGGAACCATTGCACATAAGTTTTCTGAGTACCTGGCGAGTAATCGCGTAACGGGTGAAAAAAATTAAAGGAGCAATCCAATGCAAGAAGAAAACCGCAACCAGCATGTCATCAGGGATTTCACCCGAATATTCAAGAATGAGCACAATGTGGACGGCGTTGACCATCTCTTCGACACGAAGAACTTTGTCCATCACTTCCGCACCCCCGTATCGGGTGGCTTTGAAGGCCTGAAGCAAATTGGTCGCATGATGAATGGAGCCTTTCCCGACGTAGTGGTGAAGGAAGAGGATATGGTCGCATCCGGTGATCGCGTGGTCGAAAGAAGCTCGGCCACTGCGACCCACAAAGGATCAATGATGGGCGAAAAGCCGACCAACAAGCGCGTCGCCTGGAGCGAGATCCACATTTATCGCCTGCAGGATGGCAGAGTGAAAGAACATTGGGCAGAAATCAGCACCATGGAGCTTCTGCAACAGATCGGGGCTCTGCCGCAACTTGGGCAATCAACCAACGCCGCCGACTGACGAACTTCAATACCAAAACAAAAGGGAGACTCATGCCAATTTTTCAGACCGGTGGTTATCAGGTAAAGCCGTCAGCGGTGAACAAGGTCAAGCAAGCGATCAAAGATTTCGTGCAGTATGTTCAGACTAATGAACCGGGTACGCAGATGTACTTGGCCTGGCAGGAGAAAAATGATCCTACGCGATTCTTACATCTTTTCATCTTTGCCGATGAAGCAGCGCAAACTCGCCACGGGCAATCGGAAGAAGTGAAGCGGTTTGAGTCGGTTTATTCGCCGGAGTTGGTCGGAGAAGAAGTTGTGTTCACCGATTATGAATTGATTTCCGGCAAGCCGGCTCCGGAACAGTGGGCACGATGGCAGACGATTTTCAAATCCGCCGCGTCCGACCGCAAATAACCGCAGGGATTGCGCGCAAGGTAAAGCTCTAATTCACGGTATTCAGAGGCTAAGGGCGAACTATGAACAACGCAGGGGACGTTCTCAGAAACTTGATTACGGTCGCCGAACAAAAGTCAACCGCTACGCCAACGGTATAAAGTGCTGACGCCGTGGAAGCGCTGAGCGATCTACAGTCCAAACAATTCTCTTAACCTTTTGGTTTGCGCCCGGCTGACGGGAATTTCGGTTTGCTTCTTGTCGTCCATGCGGAGCTGGTAGGAACTTTTGAACCAGGGAACGACTTCCTTAATGCGGTTGATGTTCACTAGATAAGAGCGATGAGCTCGCCAGAAGAGGTTGGGATCGAGGCTGTCGAGCAATTCCTCCAAGGTGCGGCAATTGGATTGGCCTTCCATTCCGTTTACGCCGGTAGTAACCACGGTGATGATCCCGTCTTCGATTGAGGCAAAACAAATGTCACGCTGGCTGACCAGAAATAATCTGCCGACGGCCTTCAGCAGGATTTTTGCGGTCTGCGGCTTCTGAGATTCCAGCATGCGGACGAGGGTATCCAGCTTGTCGGACGATGAATTCGCCGGTTCCATTTTCGCGCGGGCCTTCTCGACGGATTGAGCGACTCGTTTGCGATCGAAGGGTTTTAGAAGATAGTCGACCGCATTCACCTCAAATGCCCGTACCGCGTATTGATCGAAGGCGGTGGAGAAAACAATTTGTGGCAGCGGGAGTTTCTTGTCGAGAAGTTTCTTGATAACGCCGAAGCCATCCAGTCCGGGCATCTGCACATCAAGAAAAACCAGGTCGGGGTTGTGCTCACGGATGAGGTTTACAGCTTCAAGGCCGTTCTTGCCTTGGGCAACCACGTCCACGTCGCCGATATTCTTGAGGAGGTAGGCCAGTTCGTCGCGGGCCAACTGCTCGTCGTCCACAATGAGAGCGGATAGAGACACTCGTAACCTCAGCCAAAGTATAGCGGATAAGTTCAGACCGAGAGCCTGCCTTGTCTTTCCCGAGGCCTGATGCCGGGAGCTATTGGTTCGGTTTCCCCATGTGCTGCTGCATCATCTCTTCCATACTGACAGGTGTGCCGGTGATGTGGGTCTTTGCGTCTGAGATGATCTTGACCAGGGTCAAAGTATCAGTTGTGCCCGACATTTTTACCAGGCGCCAGGGAACGATTTTGTCGCTGAGCCAAACATCGGTGCCGTCTTTGGCGTTGCGCCAATGCTCGCAGGAGAATGTGCCCGCCGGAGTAGTGACCGACTCCGTGCCCATGTTCTGAGCGTTGGCGCGGAAATCGGCTTTTTCCTTAGGCGATTGCATGGCTTTCATCGACATCATCGAGCTCATATCCATAGGCGGACGGCCCGGCATTTGCATGATGGAGTGCTGAATGATGATGTCGTCGGATTGACGGACCATCAGGCTCTTCATGTAGACGGGGCCGTTGAGCTTCGGGTTCTGCATGGAATATTCGATCCAGTAGCCGCCGGATGCGTCTTTGTCGACGACGGCCATATCGAAGGGAATCTTCTCACCGTTGGTCTTTACCATTTCGTAACTCGCGCCGGAGCCGACTACCGGATTGAATACGCCGGCAATGTCAGGCGGCTGCATCATCATGCCCCTTTGCGCGCTGGAGAGTTGGGTCAACGCGGTTGTGGCGAAGGCAATCAGCAGCAAGCGACTGGATAGTTTCATAGTTCCTCCAATTGTGTGCTTCCCGAGAAAACGTGTATTTGTGAGGCGGCTAAGTTTACACCCGCTGTTCAGGGGCCGAGGCCGGTTTGAGTGGCGTCAACTCCCACTTCTCGCAAATGCAGGAGAAGCGGGGCGCCCCAAAGCATTTACACTAGCTCTTCCGATGAACGTAATTTTTGGCATGAACACCGTCACCGAAGCACTCAAGGCGCGAGGGCGCGCATTTGAGTGGGTAGGAGTCGCAAAAGAGCGACACGATCTGCGGTTGCAAAAGCTTATCCAGGAATGCCGGCAACAGGGCATTCCTGTGCGATTGTTAGCCCGGGTAGAGCTTGATCGCATGGCTTCGACCGCCTCGCATCAGGGCGTGGTGGCGGTGACTTCGTCAAAACAGTACGCCGATCTGGATGATGTGATTGCGGCAAAGCGCGGGGAGTATTCGCTGGTCATTGTTCTCGATGGAGTAGAAGATCCGCATAATCTCGGAGCCATTCTGCGCACCGCAGATGCTGCAGGAGCGGATGGAGTGTTGATCCCGGAACGACGGGCGGTTGGTGTCACGGGCACGGTCGCTAAAGCTTCAGCTGGAGCGAGTGAACACTTGCCGGTTGCGAAGGTCACGAACATCGCGCGCTCGCTTGAAGACCTTAAAGCCAGAGAATTCTGGATTGTTGGCCTCGATGAACGTGGGAAGCAAAGCTACATTGACATCGATTACAAGATGAATTGTGCTCTGGTGCTGGGGGCCGAGGGCAAGGGCTTGCACGACCTGGTTGCGAAGAAGTGCGATTTTCTGGTTTCGATTCCCATGCTCGGTAAAGTTCCGTCGTTGAATGTGTCGGTCGCGGCGGGAGTGGTGCTGTACGAAGTTGTGCGCCAGAGGCGGAAAACTGCCTGATGAAATTCCTCGGCGTTCTCGGGGTACTGTGCGGTTTAGCTTTTCCGTCCGCTGTTTTGGATCGCCATGCCTTCACGTTCACGCGGTATGACTTGAACGCGACAATCGAGCCGGAGCAGCAGCGACTCGCGGTGCGCGGGAAGATCACGCTGCGCAACGATTCCGATGCCCCACAGAAAAATCTCGCACTGCAAGTTTCGTCTACGTTCAATTGGGTCTCGATTCAATTCGAGGGCAAACCGGTTGAGTTCGTCTCGCAGACCTACACCTCGGATATCGACCACACCGGGGCGCTGACGGAAGCGGTGGTGGTGCTGCCGCGTCCGGTGCTGCCCAAACAAAGCATTGATCTTGAGATCGGCTACGAAGGAATCATTCCTCAGGATGCAACCCGGCTGACTCGCATCGGCGTGCCCGCTGACACCGCAAAACATTCCGACTGGGATCAGATTGGCCGCACGTTCACGGCGGTGCGAGGGATTGGGTATGTGGCTTTGTATCCAATCGCGACTGAGGCCGTGAGTTTGTCGGAAGGGAACAGCGTGTTCGAAGAAGTGGGGAAATGGAAACAGCGGGAAGCGGGGGCGGAGATGAGGATTAGGCTAATTCACTCCGATACCACCGGGTTGGCGCCCATACTATTTTGCAATGGCAGAGGATCGGTGCTCGGTGAGGAGAATGTGGGCAGGGCGTATTCGGGCGAGACGGAATGCAGATTTCAGTCTCTGGGCACAACGGTTCCGCTTTTTTTAATCGGAAACTTCAATGCACTAGACAAGCCCGCTGTAAACATTTCGTATTTGTCTGGTCACAAATCCGGTGCTGAAGACTACGCGCTCGCGGTCGAGCAAGTCGCGCCGCTCATCAGTAAATGGTTCGGCGACCATCGCGAAAAGCCAGAATACAAGGCCGAAGTCATCGACCTGCCCGATCCTAACGATGCCCCGTTCGAATCCGGACCCATGCTGCTCGCGCCACTCACCGGCGACGAGACAACCATGCTTCTCTCGGCGCTTCGGCAAATCACCCATCTTTATTTCCCCTCGCCGCGCACATGGATCAGCGAAGGCCTCGCTGGTTTTGCGCAGGCCAATTATTTCTTAAATGAAAAAGGGCGCGACACCGCACTCGCCTATCTGCAAAGTCATCGAACCGCGCTGGTCCAGACAGAAAAAGGAAATCTCTCTCGCGCTGGCGATCATTCCGCCGAAACTTCGCTGATCAATGCGCCCGACGAATTCTATGTGCAGACTAAGGCGATGAATGCCTGGTGGATGCTACGAGACATTGTCGGCGATGTCGCGCTCACTGCTGCACTGCGCAACTACAACTCCCGCGACGACACCGGTGTCGACTACATGCAAAAGCTCATCGAAGCTCAGTCGCATCGCGATCTGAAGTGGTTCTTTGACGACTGGGTATATCGCGATCGTGGGCTGCCTAATTTGCGCATCGCGAATGTTTATACCAGCCCAATTCAGCATGGCGGTTACATGGTTACTGTTACTGTCGAAAATTCCGGAAGCGCTGGAGCCGAAGTGCCTGTGACCGTACACATGTCGCAAGGGGAAGCCACCGAGCGGGTGATCGTCGCCGGGAACGCGAAAGCGTCGGTAAGAATCGTGGCGGTAGCAGTGCCGGAGGAAATCAGCGTAAACGATGGCAGCATACCGGAAGGCGAAGGCACCACCCACACATATAAGATTGAGGTGAGTCATTAATCAATTTCGGAGGCTTCTTTGTCCTACATTCAATTTCTTGGTGCGGCAGGAACGGTTACTGGATCGAAGCACTTAATTAATGTGTCCGGCGACGACTCGGGCAAGAGCGGAGTGCAAGTGCTGGTCGATTGCGGGCTGTTTCAAGGGAAGAAAGAATGGCGTGACCGCAACTGGCAGAAGCTTCCGCTCTCCGCCAATGATATTGAGGCATTGATTCTGACGCACGCGCATCTCGACCATTGCGGCTGGATTCCACGGCTGGTGAAGCAGGGTTTTCGCGGGCCGATCTACGCGACACCCGCGACAATAGATCTTTGCGGCATCCTGCTACCCGATTCCGGCCACCTACAGGAAGAAGATGCCGCGTTCCACAACCAGCACAAGACCTCGAAGCACGATCCGGCGCTGCCGCTATATACCGAAGAGGAAGCGCAGGAATGTTTGCAATACTTCAAGCCGGTTGCATTCGGCGAGAGTAAACAAATTTCTCCGCAGTTGTCGTTTCGCTTTGTTCATGCCGCCCACATTTTGGGATCGTCGATGGCGGAGATCACGCTCGCGGGCGAGGGCGCCCGCGCCACACGCCTGTTGTTTACCGGTGACATCGGCCGCGTGCACGACCAGAACATCGCGCCAGGGAAAGTCGTCTACTCCGGGCCGCAGTCCGGCGAGTCTGCCGACATCGTGGTGATGGAAT